>Ga0207679_10000186_pt1 | contig 50492 bp, 46 predicted proteins | sample KBSC73metaG_FD_184320 | JGI IMG/M metagenome (GOLD analysis project Ga0207679, IMG submission 184320) | Corn rhizosphere microbial communities from Kellogg Biological Station, Michigan, USA - KBS C7-3 metaG (SPAdes) (version 2) | ecosystem: Host-associated > Plants > Roots > Rhizosphere > Soil ... | reverse complement strand
TATAAGCTTATCCATAATATGAGTATATACTAGAAATATGAGAAATCCGTCACTCAGCCCAGAACAGCAAGCCGTACTATTCGATAAAGCTACCGAAACGCCCTTTAGCGGTAAGTGGCTAGAAAACCATGACGATGGTACCTACACCTGTGCTAACTGTGGCGCAAAACTGTTTGACTCGCAAACGAAATACGAAAGTGGCTGCGGCTGGCCGAGCTTTGACCGTGCCATTAAAGGTTCTGTCGTCTTTACTGAAGACACTTCGCACAGTATGGTCCGTACCGAAGTTACCTGTGCGAATTGCGGCGGACACCTTGGACATATTTTCCCTGACGGGCCGAAAGAAACCACTGGCGACCGATACTGTATTAATTCTCTTGCGCTCGATTTTACTAAGCACTCGTAATGTTTATCCGCCGGTGCTATACTTTGCTCAGTGATAAGCCCACAGCAAGCAGTAACCTACCTAGGGAACAATTACTCGAGTGGCACACGAAGAAGATAGGGCCTTTTATTAACCAATAAATAGGAGTCTCCTATGTCGAATCTTTCAGACAAGGAACGAGAGCACCGTGAATACCACTGGACCCAGCAAAACTGGCGTTCATGGGGTAGCTGGTTCAGCTGGGGTAGCCCAGTTGGCCTCGGTCTCTTCTTTATCGAGATCGCCGCGACAATTTGGATAATTCGCCAGGCGTTCTAAGCACTATTCCCCTCCTTACCGAGGGGATTTGCTTTAGCTGAGAATTTCAGCAACACGAGCACGGAGCTTTGGTATGATATCTGTCTCAAACCATCCGTTTATTTTACGCCAGCGAAAATTAAGTGGGCTTGGGTGTACGAGTGGGAAGAATCTGGGTGCGTACTTATGATATGCGAATACTGTTTCGGTGAGGTTTTTGCCTATCCCCTTGCCAAGATAATATTTTTGCGAGTAGGCGCCGACGAGGATGATTAGCTCGACATTTGGCATGTGCTCAAATATTTTCGGGTGCCATTTATCGGCAAAGCCTTTGCGTGGTGGCAGGTCACCATGCGCGCCCTTGCCTGGATAGTAAAAATCCATCGGTACAAGTGCGAACAAATCAGGATTGTAAAACTGTTCGTCGGTTACCCCAAGCCACGAGCGAAGCAAGACGCCGCTCGCGTCGTTCCATGGCTTCATGGATTCTTGAGCCTTACGCCCCGGTGCTTGACCGACAATAACAATGCGTGATTTTGCCGACGCCGTATATACCGGTATATAGCCCTTCGCGCCCATCTCGGCATTCATTGGGTCGTCAATAATTGCCTGGTAAATTTCGTCAAGCGCGTCGCTCATAGCACCTCAGGAATTATTTTGCAGCTTGGTTAAGCACTTCAACAAGATGCAGCTTTGGAACCATACCAATGACATGGTCGACAACTTTGCCGCCCTTGAAGATGTGCATGTTTGGAATACTGCTGATTTGGTACTCGACAGCAAGCGCTGAGTTTTCAGGGCCGTCTTCAATATCAACTTTCACAATGTCGATATTCTCATCAAGCTCATCGCCAAGGTCATGTAGGATTGGCGCCATTGCACGACACGGCGGACACCAGTCAGCCCAAAAATCAACAAGGACTGTCTTTTTGCTGTTCAGCACCTTATCTTCAAATTCTTGCTTGGTTCGTGTGTTGTATAGCGCCATAATACTTTAAGTATACCACTATTTTTAGTGCTGCGCGAATGGGCTACTTGCCTGGTGCGCCATGCTTGTAGGTGGCACCGATGCCGCTCGGCTTCTCGACTGAAAAGTCTAGAGCCGGTACAAGCACGTAAGTATCAAGGTGCTCGATAAGGAACGTGAACATGTTACTTACATCCTGGAGCGCTTCGCCGTTTTTAGCAGCTTCGCGCAGCTCACTCAGGGTCAGCCAACGCAAGTCTGCAGATTCGCCATCGGCCATATTCTGCGCTGGTGCCCCTAGGGCTACAAAACCGAAGCATAGGTCTGAATGATAATGCTCGTTGCCGACATTGTGGGTGTTCATTAGGAAGGGTGTCGGGTGGCTGATATTGTTTTCGTCAATAACACGGTCGGCCGTGTATTGCACAACTTTCAGCTCACTCAGCTGATAGCCGCTCTCCTCTTCTAGTTCATGTGCGATTGCTGCCCATGGCGTCTCGTTGAGTTCGATATGACCACCGACTTGCATCAGCTTACCGATCTTTTTATGCATATGCACAAGGCAGCGCGGTTCGTCGCCATCAACACGCACAATATACCCGCTGACGGTCATGTCGTGCTGGTCGGGTTCGTTATGAATGTGAGGCATTACGCAGTAGCGCCAAGTTTAGCTGTTTGTTTTTCGCGGCAAAGATCGGTATGGAAGAGCAATTCTGGCTGCTCTTTACAGGTTTCGCAGATGAGTACAAGCTCGTTACACTCTGGTAATGCACAGTTCTCAAAATTAGAAGTCTTTTCGCCACAATGGCTGCACTCGCCAATTGTTTTTGCATGATCGCTAAAGTCTACAGTCATGCGGTCATCGAATACGCGGAGTGAGCCCTCCCAAAGGCCGTCATCACCATACGCCTCACCATACTTCACGATGCCGCCGTCAATTTGGTAGACATCGTTAAATCCGCGCTTTTTCATCATCGCGCTAATCACTTCGCAGCGAATACCACCCGTACAGTATGTGATAATTTTCTTGTCTTTAATATCATCATACTTATCACTTTCGAGCTCCGCGATAAAGTCACGTGAGGTATTCGTGTTTGGCACAATCGCGTTTTTAAATTTACCGATTTTTGCCTCGTGCTCATTGCGACCATCGAAGAATACGACATCATCGCCATATTTTTCGACAAGCTCATGCACTTGCTCTGGCTTAATGTGTTGGCCGCCGCCAACGACACCGTTTTCGTCGACTGTAAATTCGTCGTCACTGTTCTTGAATCCAACGAGTTCACGACGAGATTTCACACTAAGGCGTGGGAAATCTTCGCGGCCACCATCACTCCACTTGAATACAATACCTTTAAATCCTGGGTACTGTTTGGTCGCCTTAATGTAGGCCTTTAGGTCGTCTATATCGCCACCAACCGTACCATTGATACCTTGGGCGCTTACTAAAATTCGGCCACGCAAATTACGCGCTTCGCAGAGCGTTTTCTGCCATAATTTCATTGCTTCTGGGTCGGCAATTGGCGTGAATTTGTAGTAAAGAAGAATTTTTTGCATTGGTATGTATTATACCACTTTTGCCTAAAATAATCTAGCTACTACGTGCCGTCGTTTGCTGACGATGCAACATGCGGAGCGAGACTGACATAGCTGCAACAGTCAGTGAAGTAAACAGCAAACCACTGAGGCACATATGCAGGACACTCGCACCCTGAGCAATGAGCACAGCACCTGTTGCGAGCGTTGCAAGAGTCATTGTGCCAACAAGCTTAATTTGGCCGAGCGACGGACGAACGAGTGCTGCGACTGCAAGAATAAGGCTCAATACTGCGATAGCAATGTGAAGAATAATCATAAGCACAGTATAGCACATCTTAGGAGGGACGCCTGTTGTAATCACGCGCCACAGTTTGTATACTTATTATTACTACGAACAAACCCTGTTCCTCTTGTGCGCGATGCTGGCCACGCCACTCACGCGACACCACTTTTAAATATTAATATTCAAAGGATTTTTAATGACTGCTCTAGGATACGAGGCACATAATGCCTAAGCATCAACGACCGGCAATTCTCGCCAAAGAAACAATTCAACTATATTGGCAGCAAATTCGCGAAGATAAATTGCGCTTCTGGGTGATGGCTGTTAGTATTCCACTCGCGTCACTGGCGCTCGATACTGCGGTGCCCTACTTTTTGTCACAGGCGATTGGTACCTATGCAAGCGGTAATACGTCCCATATGTACCAACTCCTACAACTTGCAGGGCTCTTCGTTGGTGTTGGTGTCGTCCTCAATCTGATTGGGTTCCAGACTGCCGTTAGTCATGAGTCTGCCGTGCGAGTTCGGCTCACTCGCAACACGCTTGCAACCCTCCTCAAGAAAGATCAAGAGTTCTTTAGTAATCAAAAGATTGGTGGTCTTACTGGTAAATTTATCGACTTTATCAACGGCCACGTTGGTATTCAAGACCTCTTTTTGCTGCGTACGATGTCATTTACGATTAATATCGTCGTAGGCTTAACGCTTATCGCCACACACACGCCGACCCTTGCCGTGATTATCTTCTTTTTGATTGTTGGACTACTTATACAAGTGCGCGTTTTCCGCCGTATGCGCGAGAACATCCGCGCAGAACGCAAGCAACTCATTTCTGAAGTAAATGGCGCTGTCGCCGATACCATCACTAACAACCTTACGGTTAAGACGTTTGCCGGCGAAGTGCACGAGATTGAGCGTACCGAAGAAATTAGCCGTAAATACCAGCGAGCGTATTATAAAGATTTCACGATTATGAGCTACGAAGGATCGGGTCGTATCCTCTTTATGCAGATATTCCAGATTACTTCGATTGTGATCATTGGCGGCCTTTTGCTCAATCATGCGATGTCGCTTGCAATTGCTATTTTCACCATCGCGTATTTGCAGCGGCTTGCGGCCCAGCTATTTACGCTTGGCGAGCTTATTAACGGCTATGACAAGATTTTGCTTGAGGCAACCCCAATGACAGAGATTCTGCTTGACCCACCAAAGGTTGTTGACGCATCCAATACGGATCTCGAGGTTACTCAAGGTGCAATTGACTTCAACAACGTCAGCTACGCATATAGTGATTCGAAAGAAACTGACGTACTGGCAAATCTCAACCTCCACATTCCTGCCGGGCAAAAAGTTGGCCTTGTTGGAGTCTCGGGCGCAGGTAAAACAACGATTACCAAGCTGCTGCTCCGCTTTGACGATTTAACCAGTGGTGTGATTAGTATCGATGGGCAGGACATTGCAAACATCACTCAGCACAGCCTCCGCTCATCAATTGCCTATGTTGCGCAAGAGCCGCTACTCTTCCATCGAACGCTTGCAGAAAACATTGCCTATGGCAGGCCGGACGCCACGATTGACGAGATCCGCAACGCCGCCAGCGAAGCCCATTCTCTTGAGTTTATCGAACGATTACCGCATCAATTTGAAACAGTTGTCGGCGAGCGAGGTATCAAGCTGAGCGGTGGTCAGCGCCAGCGTGTCGCAATTGCCCGGGCTATCCTGAAGGATGCGCCCATCCTCGTACTCGATGAGGCGACTTCGGCACTTGATAGTGAGAGTGAGAAACTTATTCAGGCAAGTCTTGAGACACTCATGGAAAACCGCACGAGTATTGTGATCGCCCACCGCCTGAGCACTATTGCAAAGCTTGATCGCATTATCGTGCTCAACCATGGCACTATTATCGAAGATGGTACCCATGCTGAGCTCCTTAAGAAGCAACAAGGCATCTACGCCTCGCTTTGGAAGCATCAATCAGGCGGATTCATTGAAGACTAAGCTCGCCAGAGTTTGCACATACAATAATATCGTGTTACTATAACTTTTATTGTTAAACGCTAAAGGAAAGGCCAATCAATGTTAGATTCTGTACTTGCCGTTATTGTGCCCTTCCGTGTGGCGTAATACTCTTTCACTGTAATCTCCCAGTTTTAATCACCGCACTCTCTTGTTTCTGAGTGTGCCCATCCCAGAAAGGATCGTATGCAAAAAGACATACTCGCGCTGTTCTGGCGCACAACAAAACCATTTTCAAAGCGACGCAACCTCGCAATTTTCTTCGTGCTGTTTTCGGTTGTTGCCGAAGGTTACATCGCGCCATTTATCTTGTCGAAGTTCATCGATATGCTGCAAGCTGGTTCGATTACACTTAACGGAAGTATCCCGCTGATTGCCGCATACGGCGCTACGTTGCTCGCAAGTACGGTGATTTCATGGCGACTTACCCTTTGGCTTACATGGTCATTTGAGGTACTTGCAGCGCGCAACTTGGCGTCAAAAGTCATCAAGCATTTGATGGGCCATAGTCTCAATTTTCACGCCAATCGCTTTGGTGGTTCAATTATTAGCCAGACAACCAAGCTACTCAGTTCGTTTGAGCGCTTCTGGGACACAATCATTTGGGACCTCCTGCCGATTTTCGCAAGTATCACTGCAGCCGTAACAATCCTTTCATTTGTTTACTGGCAATACGCTTTGTTCCTTTTGATCGTATCGATTATTTTTGCCATCACTGTATTCTTTGGTTCACGCTTTATGCGCGCATTGAACGAACGTGAGACCGAAGCGTGGAACAAAATGACCGGCTTTGTCGCGGATGTTATTACGAACATTTCAACCGTGAAAGCATTTGGCGCAGCCACACACGAGCAAGGCTCAATGGACGGACGCACTGCAGAGTGGCGTGACCGTTCGTTCGATTCAATGCGTGGACTGCTAAAAGTAAGCACCGTATGGTCAAGTTTGATTATGGTGATTTACGTTTGCGCACTCGGCTTTGCGGCAGTTGCTGGAGAACATCACAGCATTCAGGTGGGCGCCGTATATTTGATGCTCACTTACACACTTGGCGTCGGCCGCAACCTTTGGTCGCTCAACCACGTAATGCGCCAGTACAACAGCGTAATGGGTGACGCATCGGCAATGACAAAAGAGTTGAAACTTGAGTTTGATATTAAGGATAAGACCACCAAGCACCTCAATGCTACAAAAGGCGAGATTGCGTTTGACGATGTGACCTTCGCACACGATGGCGGTAAAGGTGAGCGAATCTTCAACAATTTGTCACTCACTATTAATCCAGGTGAGCGTGTTGGCTTGGTTGGCCACAGTGGTTCGGGCAAAACGACCCTTACTCGCCTGCTGCTTCGCTTTAGCGATATCGATAAGGGCACGATTAGTATTGATGGCCAAGATATTGCCAGTGTTACTCAGCAGAGCCTCCATCAGTCGATTGCTTACGTTGCACAGGAGCCATTACTCTTTCACCGTACGCTTGCCGATAACATCGCCTATGGCAAGCCAGATGCGACCCGTGAGCAAATTATCACCGCCGCTAAGCAAGCGCATGCATGGGAGTTTATCCAGAAACTACCCGAAGGCCTCGAAACCATGGTTGGTGAACGTGGCATCAAACTGAGTGGCGGTCAGCGCCAGCGTGTAGCGATTGCCCGCGCACTGCTGAAGGATGCACCGATCCTCTTGCTCGATGAAGCAACGTCAGCGCTCGATAGTGAAAGCGAGAAATTGATCCAGGACTCACTTGATACGTTGATGCAAAAGCGCACGAGTATTGTGATTGCTCACCGATTGAGTACCATCGCACAGCTCGACCGTATTATTGTGTTAGAGCACGGTAAGATTGCTGAGGATGGTAGCCACCAGGAGTTGCTGAAAAAGAAGGGTATCTATGCCTCACTTTGGAAGCATCAATCGGGCGGCTTCATCGAGGCTGATGAGTAAAGTCGACTTTACTAGATTGCCTGCCCGGCTAGTGCTACCATAGCCCTATGACTTACGAACCAGATGTTCACACCGTTCAAACCAGCATCCTGCGCGCGCTTTTGTTCGCGCCGCACGCAACGTTTGCTGAGCTCCAAAAAACAACCAGCCTCGGCAGCGATCACTTTACGTTTCATATCAAGAAACTGATTGCTGCAGGATTGGTTGCAAAAACAGATGACGGCTACACCCTTACGCCACGTGGTAAAGAATATGCCAACCGCATGGACACGGATGAAAACGAAATCGAGAAACAGCCAAAAGTATCGGTTGCATTAATCGTTGAGCGACAGAATGGCGATCGCCGCGAGTTCATCGTGCAACAACGGCTTAAGCAACCATACTATGGATTCTATGGCCGACTTGGTGGCAAGGTTCGATGGGGTGAAAGCTTTGAAGAAGCAGCTGCACGCGAACTAGAAGAAGAGACGGGACTCGTTGGTGATTTCACGTTCAGCCATATTTTTCACAAGCGCGACTACCGAAAGTCGGATGGTGATTTACTTGAAGATAAGATCTTTGTCATTATGCACTGCGATAATGCGAGTGGTGAAATGATGGAAGCATTCGAAGGTGGCAGAAACTTCTGGATGACACAGGAAGAACTCATCGCTCAAGATAAAATCTTTGAAAGCGCCCGTGATTTTGTGAAACTATACGATCAGGGCATTAGCTATCACGCACAGGAATATACTTACGACGATAGTGAATATTAGAAAATACCGCACCTCATACGGGTGCGGTATTTTTTATGATAGAGAGCTTACGATTCTTTTGTTTCGGTCGTCTCTTCTGCTTCTTCACCTTCTACAGCAACCTGCTCTTCATCGGTGCTTTCACCTGCAGCGGCTTCATTAGCAGCCTCAAGTGCTGCCGGCTCATACACGTTAGCTACCACCAGGTCGGTGATAGAAGGCTTTTCCGTCTCTTCATCATCTTCATGGCGGCCCGTGTCGTGCTCGACAAGCTCTACACCATGTGGCAGCTTAATATCGCCGAGCGTGACCCGATCACCTGCTGTAGTAAGCTGCGTAATGTCAACTTCAAGCGCCTCCGGTAGGTCTGCTGGAAGTGCACGCACTTCTGCTTTATCAAGTGCCTGCAAGACGACAAATCCCGCCTTTTCAGCTTCACTTTCACCAACGCCAAGCAGGTGAATCGGTACTTCAGTGTGGACTGGCTCGTCTGCCTTCACAGCATGGAATGATACGTGGCGCACTACACTGTGCTTGGTTGCGTCAAACTCAATATCTTTAATAAGTGCGATGCGACGCTTTGCGCCCGTTAGGTGCACTGGCGTATGCTTACCCGCCTGCAAGACAACTCGCCGAACTTCGCCAGCATCTGCCTGGACTGGCATAGGCTCCATACCGTGCCCATACACAACACCCGGCGTAATACCGTCGGCGCGTAGATTTCGAACTTTCTTACCGTGAACAGTACGCTCACTTATACTAAGGCTTATCTTCTCTCCCATGTCTCTCTTCCTTTCGTTAGATACCTGTGCGGAGGTGTGATGTTTGCACTTATTAGTATACCATGCATTAAAAAGCTCAAGCAAACGGCACTATGCTACAATCAAGGTAATGGAAAACTTACTACATGCAATTACTAACCTTGGCCCGCTTGCTGTTATACTTGTGATTTTTGCCGAATCAGGATTAATGGCTGGGTTCTTTTTGCCCGGTGACAGCCTGCTCTTTATCGCTGGGACGCTCGTTAATCAAGGTATCTTTCATATCAATATCTTCGCCTTTGCTTCACTGCTATTCGGTGCAGCAGTTGTCGGCAACACTACAGGCTACTACATCGGCCATAAAGTAGGCCGACGCCTCTTTCAACGCCCTGATAGCCGATTCTTCCGCCAGGAGTACCTGCAGCAAGCCGAGAAATTCTATGAAGATAATGGTTCTAAGGCGATTGTAATGGCTATGTTTGTACCAATTGTACGCGCCTTCTCGCCTGTAGTAGCCGGCATTAGCCATATGCCATACAAAACATTTGCAACTTTTAACATCATCGGTGCATTTGTCTGGACCTGTGGTTTTACCTTCCTCGGATACTTTGCCGGTACAGTCATACAAAAACTCGGTATCAACATCGAGGTTGCTGCGCTCCTTATCATTTTCTTGTCATTACTCCCGGGTATTGCCCATGTTTTGAAAGAACCTGAGAACCGCGAAAAAATTAAGCATCATATCAAAAAAAGAATTACTCGCCGCAAATAACGGCGAGTAATTCTTTTTAGGTTCTAACTATTTGGCAAGAACTTCTTTAAGGTATTTGCCCGTAAAGCTGCCTGTCGCTTTTGCGATATCCTCTGGCGTACCTTCGGCGATAATCGTACCGCCGCCCTGGCCACCTTCTGGGCCAAGATCGATAATCCAGTCAGCACATTTAATGACTTCGAGATTATGCTCAATGATCACCATACTGTTGCCACCTTCGACAAGGCGCTGTAAGATTTCGAGCAGTTTCTTTACATCTGCTGTGTGCAAACCAGTTGTTGGCTCATCGAGGATGTAGAGCGTTTTACCAGTACTGCGACGACTCAGTTCACTTGCGAGTTTAATGCGCTGTGCTTCACCGCCACTAAACGTTGTTGCCGGCTGACCGAGCTTAATGTAGCCAAGCCCTACTTCGTTGATAGTCGCGAGCTTGCGATGAATCGCTGGGACATTTTCAAAGAACTCAGCAGCTTCAGCAACGGTCATCTCAAGTATGTCGCTAATCGTTTTGCCTTTGTACTTGATTTCGAGTGCTTCGCGATTGTAGCGCTTGCCGTGACATTCTGGGCATTGAATGTAGACATCAGGCAAGAAGTGCATTTCAATCTTAATAACACCATCGCCCTGACAGTTTTCACAGCGACCGCCCTTCACGTTGAAGCTAAAGCGCCCAGCTTTGTAGCCACGAATATTTGCTTCAGGCGTACCAGCGAATAGTTCGCGAATTGGCGTAAATACACCCGTGTAGGTCGCTGGGTTAGAGCGCGGCGTACGGCCGATTGCCGACTGGTCGATAATGATTGCCTTGTCGAGCTGATTGATGCCTTCGATATTATCGTGTGTACCCGGTACTTCCTGGGCACGATGCAAACGAGCGGCCAGTTCTTTTGCAAGGATATCGTTCACAAGTGTTGATTTGCCACTACCGCTCACACCAGTCACAAGCGTCATCACGCCCAGCGGGAATGCGGCATCGATGTTCTTGAGGTTGTTTTCTTTCGCGCCACGAACAAGCAATTTGCGATCGCGATCGATTGCCCGGCGCTTTTTTGGTACAGCAATCTTCTCGGTACCTGCTAAGTAGCGACCCGTGATACTATTCGGGTTCTTTGCAACTTCTACTGGGCTGCCCGCAGCAACAATCGTACCACCGTGCACACCAGCGCCAGGGCCAACGTCAACTAAGAAGTCAGCTTGAGCAATTGTGTCTTCGTCGTGTTCCACAACAAGAACTGAGTTGCCGAGATCACGGAGATGCTTGAGTGTTTCAATAAGCTTATCGTTATCACGCTGGTGAAGCCCGATTGATGGCTCGTCAAGTACATAGAGTACTCCCTGAAGGCCAGAACCAATTTGCGTTGCCAGGCGAATACGCTGCGCCTCACCACCGCTTAGCGTATTGGCGGCGCGTGAGAGTTCGAGGTAACTCAAACCAACATTACTCATAAAGCCGAGGCGCGCCATGATCTCTTTTAGCACGAGTTTCGCGATTGTCATTTCGCTCTCGTCAAACTTCAAACCGTTGAAGAGTTCGATTGCATTATCGACACCGAGATTACAGATGTCCATAATAGAAAGGCCATGTACGGTCACTGCAAGCACTACGGGCTTCAAACGGGCACCGTGACACGCAGTACATTCGCGCTCACGCATGAAGCGCTCGATGTCTTTACGCATGAATTCGCTATCGGTCTCGGTGTGGCGACGCTCAAGATTCGGGATTACACCTTCGTACGTTGAGTCGTAATAACGACCGCCACCTTGCAGTTCGATACGGTATTTTTCATTACCAGTGCCATACAGTACTTTCTGTAAATCTTCGGGCTTCAAATCTTTTACTGGCACCTGCAAACTAAACCCATGCGATTCGGCAACGGCGCTTAAGCGCTTCATGTACCAAGCATCGCTCGTTACGCGATTGTATGGACGAATTGCACCTTCGGCAATGGTAAGGTTTGGATTAAAGACAAGATCAGGATCAATTTCGAGACGGCTCCCAAGACCAGTACAGACCGGGCACGCACCTTGTGGCGCGTTAAAGCTAAAGAGTCGAGGCTCAAGCTCTGGAATATCCTCACCCGGGTGATCAACACAAGCGTAGCGTTGGCTGTATGTATGAATTTCATCGCTATCGGCATCAAGCAACTGTACGACCCCGCCGGCAATTTCAAGTGACTGCTCGACCGATTGTGTGACACGAGTGATTGCATCAGGGCGAACGATGAGGCGATCAACCACGATTTCAATATCGTGCTTGTAGCTTTTTTGGAGTTCTGGAAATTCATCGAGCGCGTAGATTACACCATCAACACGAGCACGGGCGAATCCGGTACGCATGTACTGCTCTGGGATGTGCGCAAACTCACCTTTTTTCTGGTTAACGACCGGTGCGAGCACCATCACTTTTGTACCTTCAGGGAGGCGCATAATTTCATCAATAATCGCCTGCGCCGTGCGGCGGTGGACTGGCTTACCGCAGACTGGACAGTGCGGTACACCGATGCGCGCATAAAGCAAACGCATGTAATCGTAAATTTCCGTCACTGTTGCAACAGTACTACGAGGATTACGGCTGGTTGATTTTTGGTCGATAGAGATTGCTGGGCTTAAGCCATCGATACTATCAACATCTGGCTTGTCCATAATACCAAGAAACTGCCTTGCATAGCTCGACAAGCTCTCGACATAGCGTCGCTGGCCTTCCGCATAAATAGTATCAAACACAAGCGAAGACTTTCCGCTACCAGATAGTCCTGTTACTACAACCAGCTTGTCACGAGGAATCTCAATATCAATATTCTTGAGGTTGTGCTCGCGCGCGCCTTTTACTCGAATCATTTCCGACATCGGACTAATTATACACTAAAATCTTCATTTTTTCCATATGCTTACGTTTATTTTTACGCTTTATAACGCATACGCTTAAAAACAATATTGCCTATCTGTCATATATAGTTTATGATGGTATCAAACAGAGGTTGGTATCCATGAAAAAAGATTTTGTCCCCCCACTAGTTAGCCTGGTGGCTGTGCTTGCAATTACTCAAGGCAAGTTCACGTCATCACTCATCAACTTGCTTATTGCAGGGGTTATTCCTGGCACCTCACTTGTCTTGCCTCCATGGACTATGATGATCGTCTACTGTCTCGCTATCACCGCCATAATCACCCTCTACCTCGAAGGTGCGCTCGACAAAGCTCGCGTTAATCGCAATGCAAAACAGCACAAACGTCAACTACCTCGACGCCGTTTTACGAGTATCTAGTTATCTTCGGCTGGTAATACCGATTCAACCCAGAGCTGCACTTCTTGCAGAATGTACTGATGGCTTTCATCTGCATCACTACTCAATCGCTGAAGTGACTTTAATACCTTTGGAAGTTGCTTATGCAAGCGCTCACTTCGCCACTCTTCCCAAGTAGCCATTTCGCTATCAGATAGCGTTTTCGGATAATTACGTGCTTTGTAGTGCAAAAGTAGCGGAGTAAGTCGTTCGTCAACAAACTCTGGGTGGAAATCTGCAAGCTCACGCTCGGTTGCGTTACGTACTGTTTCAACTCGTAAGCGATCACGGTCGTTCAGGAACCCATCGTATAATTGAGATTCTGGGTCGGTACTCGGTGCGAACTCACGCTTGCGCTCGAAGATACTGCGCAGCTTTTCGGCAAATTCTGGGTGTGCAAGTAATACTTTCATATGTTTTGCCACCGTATCATTATCGAGTCCGACTTTTTGCCAGCCATCACCCTGTTCGAGCACACCAAGTGGCGCTACGGCTGGGCAGCGATTATATTGCAGCATTTTTACTGGCAGCGCCACGAAATCTTCTTTTTTGCGTTCTTCCCATGTTGCAAATACAATTTTTGCAAGATCACTCTCGCTCATCGCAATAAAGCTTTCGGGATTGTGGCGCAAATCAAATACAAGTGTATTGCCATTTGGCGCTGGCGCGATTGGAAATGCTACGGTTACCTTGTTCCATGCACTATCATAACGCCCGCTCGTGTACACAAACGGTTTCTTATCATCGAGGTTCACGAGCTGTTGCACTTCTTTTTTGCCGCGTATTTTCAATAGATACTGCACCAACTGTGGCTGAGCACTATTAATGAGCCTTGTTACATCAATTAGCGCATCGACGTCACTCAGTGCATCGTGCGCATTCTCATGTGCGATGCCGTTTGCTTTTGTGATTAGTTCAAGGCGATTTGTTGGTTTACCTTCACTATCTACTGGCCATTCGATCCCTTCTGGCCGCAGCGCACGGGTCATGCGTACGACGTCGAGTAGGTCCCAGCGTGAACGACCATCTTTATACGACCATTCATACGGGTCGTAGAAATTACGCCAAAATAGATGGCGTACAAATTCATCATCAAAGCGTACGTTATTAAATCCAACAGCAATTGTGTCAGGGGTAAAAATTTCTTCGTTAAGGATTTTTACGAACTGCGCTTCTGTATATCCCTCGTCGATGGTTTTTTGCGGTGAAATTCCCGTTACTAAGAGTGCTTCCGGGCTCGGAATTGTGTCATCATTTAGTGCAACCAAAACATTGTAGGGCTCGCCGATAGGGTTAAAGTCCATGTCTGTGCGCCTACCGGCAAACTGCATAATTCGGTCATCGCGCGCGGATAAGCCGCTGGTTTCGAGGTCGTAGAAGAAAAAAGTTTGTGCCATACCTGATACCAGCATAACAAAAAAACGCCACTTTAGGGCGTAATCGTACAGATGGATTAAGTTAGATAAGCTGGATAGAGGTCGCAGGAGCGACGCCCGGGCGTACCCAGGCGTCGCTCCCTCTCCAGGATGGCGGGACGGGCGTCGCGATGCGACGTGCCGAGCGACCCGCCAGGGCCTGGAGTCCACCGCGGGAGCCGACTCGGGGGGGTGGTCGGTGCGGTGGAAGTCGCGGATGCACTCAGGCGGGGGGGGCGGGGGCCGAGGCCCCTAGGTTCTTCGCTTGACGTACACAGAGCTCCCTCGAGGTCGAAGATGCAGAGATGCGGAGGCCAATCCCGCGGAAGCCTAGTACTTAGGTGAATCCGCTTGTGTAGCGCAACGTATGTCCTTTCGACGGAGACGTTGCTATGGGATGGGCCGTTCATATAGGCCCTTATTCGGTGCCACGCAACGAGAGCCTCTCACGTCCTTCTCGGGCTCTGTTGTGGCTTCCTACCTACCTTCCGGGGAAGTTAAGCAAAAAGCCACAACAGATCTATCCAGCTTATCAATGAGCCATGCAAAGAGTTATCTTCACACAGTACTAATATATTATCATATATATGCTATGTAGTCAACAATATTAGAAAACCTATTGTTCTGTAAGACTAAACGGCGTCGATTCGCCAATCTGCACCATACTCATACCACTTGCACCCATGCGCGTAAGTTCGTGGCTGATACCGAGTCGGCGCATAATATCACGCAAGCGATTTACACTCTCGTACTGCTCGTAATTTGTACGACGTGCAAACTTTTCAATCTTTTCACCGCGCACATGATACATTGCTTCTGGTTCGTCGAACGTAACCTCCCAGTGGTCTGAAAGCGATTCGGCGCTTAAGGTGATGACGGGAGTCTCATCAAGCTCTTCTTCGTCAGTAGTAAGTGCACGCGCAGCAACAACTTGGCGGCGAAGTCCACGCAACAAGTCGGTCAGACCCTTGTGCGCAGACGATGAGATAGCGTAAATTTCAGTACCTTCGGCCAATACGGAGCGAAGTGATTCTTTTTGCATTTCGATAATATCATCATCAAGCCCATCACATTTGGTGAGTGCGACAATTTCTGGTCGGTTCGTTAGCTCTGGGCTATAGGTTTCGAGCTCGCGGCGGATTGCCATGTAGCTGCCAGCCACATCATCACTATAGGCGTCGATAAGATGCAATAGTACAGCAGTGCGCTCAACATGGCGCAAGAACTTATCACCGAGTCCCTTACCTTCGCTCGCGCCTTCGATAAGGCCCGGAATGTCCGCGATCAAGAGGTGGCCATCATCGATGTCTGCGACACCAAGATTCGGAGTTAATGTTGTAAATGCGTAATCGGCAATTTCTGGACGTGCATTTGTCACTACGGACAAGAACGTTGACTTACCTGCATTTGGAAATCCAACAAGACCCACGTCTGCAAGAAGTTTGAGCTCTAGCTCGGCCTCAAATGCATCACCCATTTCACCAAGCTCAGCCATCCGTGGGGTCTGGCGAACACTTGATTTAAAGTGTGCATTGCCAAAGCCACCGTCGCCGCCCTTAGCAACAACCGCCTCTTGGCCAGGCTTTACTAGGTCAGCAATCACTTTGCCGTTACGGCGTACGATTGTACCGACAGGAACCTTAACAATAAGCGGCTGGCCCATTCGACCAGCTTTTTTTGTGCCGCTTCCATTTACGCCATTGCTCGCGATCAGGCGCGGCTGGTAACGGAAACTTAAGAGTGTATTCAACTGCTCGGTTGCGAGGAAAATAACGTCACCACCTTTGCCGCCATCGCCACCATCTGGGCCACCCTTGTCGACATAAATTTCATGACGAAAACTAACGGCGCCATCGCCACCTTTTCCAGCTTGTACGGTTACGGTTGCAGTATCTACGAACATATTACCTAATTATACCACAAAGAGCCGAAACGGGATAGCTGTTTGCAAATACTCCTGAGGTAGCGCGAATTATAATGCTACATACCAAAAGCACCCCTTACTTGATAGGGGTGCTTTATTGGTTAAAAATCGGCTTAGTGGATATAGCTATAATAGCCACTTACCGCTTCGCTCCATGGAATATCACCATGTCCTACGCGGGCAAAGCCACCACCAAATCGGTATCCATTCATCTCGCTGATTGTAACTGAAACGCCAGGGTTAACAGACTCAACAATCGAAACGTGACCGTAACCACCACCATTCTGCATCACCGCACCTGGGGTAGGATTACCATCAACAAGATAGCCTGCTGAGCGCGCAACTGCAGCCCATGAGCTTGCGTTACCCCAGAAACTACCGATTGGCATGCCGAGCTGCATACGGCGTTCGTATGCGTACCAAGTACAGTTACCCCATGCATAACGGTTACCAACCGAAGCCTTCGCAAGGTACGAGCTACCGTAACCGCCGCTATAACCACCGCCGCCACTACTCGTTGACTGTGCGACATAACCAGGGCGTTCGTTATTTGGTAGAACTGCACCAGGCAGAATGAGCTGTGCGCCCACTGCTGGGTTGCCCGCGAGCTCAAGATCATTAAAGGCAGTGATACTTGCACGGTCTGCTCCATATTTAGCAACAATACTGTCGAGCGTATCACCAGATTTAACAGTGTAGAGTACGCCGTCTGTCGGTAGGATAGTGAGCTTTTGGCCAGGAGTTAAAGCCTCGGAGGTAAGGTTATTTGCCCACTGGATTGTCTGAGATGAAATACTGTATTTAGCAGCAACCGCAGGAACAGTATCACCTGCTACGGCAACATAATACTGCAATGTACGGCCATCGGCGGTTGGCTGGATAATTTGCGGCTTGCTAATAACATTAGAGTCTGTTTGCGCCAGGACACTCTCAACCGATAGGGTTTGCGAAAGGTTTGCAACGTTGTTACTGATAGGCATATCGGTGCTCTCAGCAAGTGATGAGGCAAGATTCGTCGCAACGAGCTGGTCAACCGATATATTTTCAGTTGTCTGTACCTGAGTTTGTTGCGTAGACGTGCTATTCGCAGCATCTGCAAGGACTTTCTGATTAACTGGCGGATGATACGCCAGAACAATCATCGAGACAACTAATAAGAAAACGCCAAGATAGGTGGCAATTGTAGTGCCTGAAATAGAGCCTCGCGCCCGACGCGACTTTGCAGTCTGCTGGGCGTTAGAAGATTCGCGCAAAGATGACTGACGGACTGTCATGTCAACAGATTGATTACGAATAATCTTTCTCCTTAGAAATCTATTACTAGACTCTTTCTACCTCACTCTGTCTTTCTCTCGCAAAGACGAGACAGGAACGCGCGTGTCGACCGATATTATTAATAGTATAAATATTTGCTATTCGGCGTCCGTAACGACATTTGAAGGTAGGCACCATTGCGACGTTTTGATGTTCCCACTTCGTTAGCTAAGCTAACCCGAGCGGCAATGTGCTTATACTAGTGTACCAAATAGACCCTATTTGTCAAGAAAAATAGCACACTCACCTCTGTTGGCGAATTATTAAACGGCCCCACAAAGTACTTGACAATGGTCTTTAATGTTCTGTTCGTGTTCGGCATTCGTGCGACCAAAATACATCGCTCCACCACCTTCATCACCAGCAATAAAGTACAAATAGTCAGTTGATGCCGGGTTTGCTGTGGCCTTTAGTGCATACTCACTTGGCGACGCGATCGGCCCCGGGGGTAAGCCTGGATAGAGGCGCGTATTATATGGTGAATCAAGGCTTGGTGTTGGCACTTCGCCCGTGAGACCAGCTGCATAGATGAACGTAACATCTGAGCCCAGTTCCATACCCTGAGCAATGCGACTATAGAATACTTGCGCTACCTTTTGCTGGTTTTCATAACACGCGGCCTGCTTGGCACTATCGAGATTATCACAGCTTAGCTCGCGCTGGATAATTGAAGCAAGCGTGATTCCCTGATATAGATTCAGGCCGTGTGCCTTGTATTCGGCTATCAGATTATCCTTTTCAACCGCTTTTTCCATCTCGCCGAGTGCATCTTTAATGGCCTCTTCCGGGCCAGAGTCGGTATTGATGTAATAGGTATCACCATAGATATAACCTTCGAGCGATGCGCCGACTGGCTTATCAGCCAGCAGTGGAGTATCGTACTTAGCACTGAGTGCTGCTGTGATGTCCGCATCGCTAAATCCTGCCGCTTCGAGACTGCCGCGAACCGAGAAGTCTTTCTCGCCTTCTTTGAGGTTTTTAGATTTTTCGATTGTGGCACCAGGATAGAATGTTACTGATTTAAAATCATGACAACCGCTGGTAAGCTTTTTGAGGATTTCTGTTGATGATTCGCTTGGCATTAAATTGCATGACCCCTGCTTGAGATTCCCTACTTCGTTATGAAGATACGCGTATATCTGTAGGGCGAGTGAGCTGCGAATTAATTTACGCTCTTCGAGCCGGCCGCTCACGAAATTAAATGAGGCGCCTTCGTTAACCTGCACCTGCTGAACTGTTTTATCACTTGCATTAACTGGCGTCAGTGCGTTTACGTACCAAAGATAGCCGGCTGTTGCTACTGCAGCCAGAAGTATGATTATTCCTACAAGCCACCATATCCAGCGACGCTTTTTGGTCAATGAGAGTGACTTGCCATCGCTCGGCTGCGATTGCGGCTGAGGTACAGCTGGAGCTGTTGGAGTAGCCGCAACTGGATTCACTGGCTGCTGAGCTGTTGGCTGGGGCTGTACGACAGAAGATTGTTGAGGCTGTTGCAAAGGGTTCGGCGAAGATTGCGGCACTACAGGGCGCACAGGGCGAGGAGGCTGCGATGGGCGCTTGAAGCCATCCATCAATGTTGCTCCAGGTAATCTTCTAAAATAAAGCTTGCAGCAAGCGCGTCGATATCACCCTTTTCGAAGGGCTTACCTTGACGCTTGAGCGTTTCTTCGGCTTTTACACTTGTGAGCGACTCGTCTTGGAAGACAATCTTTGGGGCGATATCAATAAGAAGATTAGCAAATGCCTCAACATATTCAGTTTGCTTCGTTGGCTCGCCCGACTGGTTGCGCGGATAGCCAATGACGACGACGTCGATGTCTTCGTATGAGACGATTTCGGCGATGCGCTTGATTTCGTTACCATCAACGACAATCGTTTCGTATGCGATTGCAATCTTGATTGAGCTATCAGCAACAGCAACCCCTATGCGCCGCTCGCCAACATCGAGTGCAAGGAAGTTTTGCTTACTCATTCACCTTAAACTCAACGTGGATTTTGTTCACGTCATTTGGCGCAGAGTTTACCCAGAATGGAGAGAACTTAATATCAACATCTTCGACACCATTAATGCTCTTTACGTAGCTTTGGATTTCACCGAAGCGCTTGCCTTTGGCATAGGTTTTGAGTGCTTTATCGTCAATCTTAGGGCCAATCTTACCATTAGTGGTGATGTTTGCCGTGAAGCCACTATCTACTGCGTTTACATTAGTAAACGATACGCCCTTGCTACCATTATCGTAGACTTTTTGATTGTCTTGGCCATCAATCTGCTGCGCAAAGTATGCATCAAGGAACGTGCCGAGTTCTTTCTTTGGCACCGCCACCATTGAGAACGTGACACTACCTGCGAGCGCGCCTTTACCACCGTCTGCTTCAGCGCCAACTGCAGGGCTTGGCTTTACTGCACTCGTGTCGCTCTTGAAGCTACCGTCGAGCAGTACGTAATCATTACCAAATGCATCTTGGAGTGATTTCTTTGCGGCATCACTATCTGAACTACTGAGGATGTTATTTGAAACCGTATCAATGTCACTTTGCTGAACAACTGTCGCAACTTTATCCGTACCACCGCTTGTTGCGGATGAGACCGATGCACTTATTCCCGATGGAGCCCCTGTTGCCGTACCCTGAGCACCATTGTACTTCGCTCCACCCTCGGGCGCAGTAAGTGAGCCGGATGCAGTACCTGGGCAGATGCCACCACAACTGAAGGATAGTGTGGCGCCCGGCACGGTGACGGCGCTATCGAGCGTAAAGCTCATACCAGACACGGTAAATGCAGTTCCCGCCGGAATAGATGCGCCACTCTGCGATGTCGTAGAGAATTTAATAGGCCCCGTTGCCTTCGCGCCTATATTTTTACTTCCCGTTGCAGTAAACGGCACCGATACGTCCTTCTTCACCGTCTTCGTCATAGATTTCACTGTGCCATCACGCAAGCTTGTCGTGAGGCTATCACCCGTTTTGACAAGTGTATTAAGTGAACTATCTGAGGTGCGTGCTGTAATCGTAATCTTGGCTGCCGGCGCAAATACAATCGCCCAGACCAAGAAACCAATCAACAGTACGACAGCTGCGCCAATTAGGAATAATTTTTTGCGGAACTTATCGAAGTTTGGAATTTTAATTCCACGGCCACCCGCAGCTCGTGGCCCGCTTGGTGTTGCACGTACCGGGCGAGTAGGCGGCACTACGCCAGCGCTCGTGCTCAGATCGTCGTTTGCGGCCGCAATTGCATCATCAAGATCGGATTTTGCTGCGCCCTTTGGAGTGGCCGCCATATCGCTGCCGTCAATTACATCTTCGCCATCGTCAATATCAATAGCTGGGATTTCGGCAACCTCAGGCTTGCTCTGTAAGTTCTTTGCTACTGGAATACTCGCGCTACCCGCAAGTGCCGTAAGTGCTGCGTTACTCGTAATAAGTACGAGGCGTTTGTCCGCCTGATCTGCCGCTCGTTGAACGAGCTTCAAGTTTACCGCACTCTGAATTGCACCGATTCGCTTTGGTGGTACGAGTGCGACAATTTTATGCTCGCTGGCGCGCACCTTGCCGATAATGGCGGTGATGTCGTCTTCGGTATCGATATAGATAACGTCTTTTTGCATGCTACCCCAGTTAAGTTATATACGAAGCATTCGATTGAGCTTATCGCGCAATGAACCCGTTTCGCTTATCCCAATTATTGTATCATATCCGACGCGGAGCAGCCCCATTGCTGTAATGAAGGTGTGGTCGTTTGCTTCCCCAGTTACATCTGACATACCGACCACATCAGTTGGTTTGATGTGGTGAACAGAAGGTTTCTTAGTGAATGGTAGGTCTTTATACCATTCGCGCTGCTCGAGTGCAGTCATGAGCTGTTCGAGACTTGCGCCACCACCACACAGTAAGATGCGGGATGGAAGATGATCGACAGAATCGAACTCGCTCAGCGCAAGCTCAACACCAGCGAGCCACACATCAAGGGTTTTATCGACAGCTTTTGCCACGTCTTTTTTAACAGAGGCTTTTACTTTGTCATCACCAACGTTCACTTTGAGCTTTTCGGCTTGTTCGTATGGAATTTCGAGCTCTGTTGCGATGGTGTTCGTGAAGCTGCGCCCACCGATGCCAAACATCTTAGTGCCTTCAACGCCACCATCGTTTACAACTGCGATGTCAGTCGTACCACCACCAACATCGGCTAGGATGGCTGTAAAGGCGCTATCAACATCGGTACCAAGTACACTACGGCTCACGGCGAATGGCTCAGCGGCAACGGCAACAAGCTCGAGGTCGAGCTCATCTGCCACCTTCTCGAGCGCACCGATATGCACCATTGGCGCAAAGGCCGTGTAAATCTGCACCGCTACGTCTTTACCCTGGAATCCGATTGGGTTGCTAACTTTGTAGCCGTCAATATGAATGCTTACAAGTGCAGAGTTAACGAGCTTTACCTCTACGTCATCATTGCCCGTTTCGAGGGCAATTTGCTTCTGGGCCTTGGCTGCGGCACGGTCTTGAACCTTTTCGATGATAAATTCCATCTCGTTTTCGTCGAGTGGGCGGTCTGGCTGAGGGCGACGGTAGCGGATTGTGTTTGTCACACCTTTTACGAGCTCACCCGCAATACCGATCACACAGCGCTTCGCCTGCAAGCCAGCCGCTTCTTCGGCATGCGCGAGGGCTTCTTCACAGTTACGAACTACGCCTGCAATATCTGCAATAGCGCCGGCATGCATATCGCCAAGCTCTTGGTGAGATTTACCAACACCAATAATTTCAAGCTGATCACCAGAGACTTGAGCAATAAGCGCCTTGACGTATTCGGTACCAATATCAAGCCCGACAAGGTAGTCTAACTGTGATTCTTTTGATTTATTAAGAATTTTATCAAAAACCATAATCACTATTCATTATAGCACTTCCTCAAAACGTCAAACGATAATCTGCTCGATTGTCTTGTTTTTGCCTAACAAAATACCCCGCAGAACGGGGTATTTTAATGCCTTTATTGCCTTAAACGAGCACGGCTTTGATGCGACGAATACCCGCGCTTGAAGCTTCTTCTTTGGTGATCTTGAACTTCTTGTCACCTTCAGCAAGCTGGCCAGTGTGATCGACGTGAGGGCCACCACAGATTTCAAGTGAAGCCATGTGCTCGCCTTCGCCCATTTGGTAGACCTTCACCTCTTCGCCGTAGCGCTCGCCAAATGGCCCAATAGCGCCCATATCAAGCGCTTCCTGGGTTGGATACTGCCTAAATGACACCGGAAGGTCTTCGGCAATCCAGCCATTCACGAGTTCTTCAGCACGTGCGATTTCTTCTGGCGTCATTTTGCGATCGATGTTGAAGTCGAAGCGAAGACGCTCTTCGGTGATGTTACTACCGTGCTGGCGAAGTTCAGTACCAAAGATTTCACGGAGTGCAGACTGCAAAAGGTGTGTCGCAGTATGGTACTTTTTGTGGATGAGGTCTTGCCCGCCAAGACCACCCTTAAACTCACCCTTGGTTGCGGTGCGACTGCGATTACGCTGCTCTTCCATCTTAGCGTCGAATTCTTCACGCCAGGTAGGTGAAACTGCGATACTTTGCTTGAAGGCTTCTTCAGTAGAAAGCTCTACTGGGAAACCGTATGTGTCGTAAAGCGTGAATAGCTGTTCGCCGGCGATTGTTTGCCCCTTGAGCTTTTCAAGCTCCTTAAGGCCCTTACGAAGTGTCTGGCGGAAGGCCTTTTCTTCTTTCACAAGCACTGCAATCACTTCGTCACGGTGCTCTTTTACCTCTGGGAAGTCGTTGACGTAGAGGTCAGCAATAACTGGGACGATTTCTTGCAAGAAGTTCTGCTCGATGCCGAGATCGAAGCTAAAGCGAATCGCACGACGCAGTAGGCGGCGCATGACGTAGCCTTGCTCTTTATTGCTCGGGGTACAGCCGTCAACCGCAAGGAATGTTGCCGCGCGGAGATGGTCGGCAATCACACGCATGCTTTCGGTGTGGCTGTCATAGCTTTTGCCGCTCAGCTTTTCGAGGTGCTGAACGATTGGAAGCATCAAGCTAATCTTGAACACATCTGGGTTATTGAGCTTCGCTGCTGCAATGCGTTCAAGGCCAGAACCGTGGTCAACGTTCTTGTTCTCGAGTTCTTCAAACTGGCCATCGCCGACCTTTTTGTAAGCCATAAAGACGTTATTGCCAATTTCCATAAAGCGACCACAATCACAGTTCGGATGACAGAATTCACCGAATTCTGGGTTATGTGGAATATCGAACTCGTAGAACATTTCACTATCTGGACCACATGGGTCACCGATTGGCGTATTGTCTTCGTTGCCGTTACGGCTCCACCAGTTTTTGCTACCATCGTAATAGAAAATTCGCTCGCCTTCTTTAATACCGCGTGCGTAGCCTGCTTCTTCTGAGCCGATTTCTGCTTGACCATTTGATAAGCCCTTGGCGGCAAACAATTTGGCCCACACATCAGCCGCATCGGTGTCTTTTGCAATGCCAAGTCGCTCGTTACCTGCGTAACATGTAACATAGATTTTGCTCATATCGAGCTCAACTACCTCTGAAAGGAACTCGAACATCCATTCGATTTGCTGTTCTTTGAAGTAGTCACCCATGCTCCAGTTACCGAGCATTTCGAAGAACGTCGTGTGGCGGTTGTCACCGATATCGTCAATATCCTGCGCGCGAAGACAGGTTTGGCTATCGGCTATTCGCTGGCCATCTGGGTGCGCTTGCCCAAGCAAGTACGGAATCATTGGCTGCATACCGCTGCCAGTAAATAGGGTTGTTGGGTCGTTCAGAAGTACCAATGGTGCGCGAGTGACAACCTTGTGTCCCCGCTCTTCGAAGAACCTCAGATAGGCGTTACGAATTTCTTGTGTGTTCATAGGGGTAATTATACCATAGCGTGCCCGTTGACTCGAGCTGCACTATATGACATTACCTAGTTTGCTGGCGCGACAATGCCGCCGCCGAGACATTCTTCGCCGCTATAGATAACAACGGACTGGCCTGGGGTGATAGCGCGCTCTGATTGGCTAAGCTTGAGCGTATCGTCACTCAGTTGCGCTGAAATCAGCTGACCGCGGTGACGGATACGTGCCTGGATTTCGCCATTTGGCGCATTTGTAATCCAGTGAACGTTCGCGAGTGGGACTTCACTGCGCATAAGCTCGGTATCTTGCAGGTTACGTGAAACATAGACTTCGTTTTTGTCCATATCTTTACCCACTACGTAATATGGCAAGCCGCCGCCGAGATCAAGCCCATGACGCTGACCGATTGTGTAGAAGATTGCGCCGTCGTGCAGGCCAACTTTTTTGCCTGTTTCTTTCTCGATAATATCACCGGGACGCGTCGTGACGAATTGACTCAAAAATTCGCGCATGCCCACATTACCGACAAAACAAACACCCATGCTTTCTTTCTTTTGCGCTGTCCAGAGATTGCGTTCTTTGGCCATTTCACGAACCTCTTGCTTGAGGTAGTCACCAAGTGGGAATAAGGTCTTTTGAAGAGCTTCGCTCGTGACACGGTAGAGGAAGTAGGTTTGATCTTTGCCTTCGTCTTTTGCGCGATAGAGCTTGCCATATTTTACACGAGCATAGTGGCCTGTCGCGATCATATCAGCACCATCTTCGAGGGCGGTTTCGAGGAAGAGCTTGAATTTGATTTCTTGATTACACATGATGTCTGGGTTTGGCGTACGGCCATGCTTGTATTCGTCGATCATGTAATCGACGACTTTATGGCGGTACTCGTTCTCGAAATCAAAGACCTTGAAATCAATACCGAGCTGCACGGCGACACGCTTTGCATCAGCTAAATCCTCAGCCCATGGGCATTTCATACCGGGCAAGTCTTGGCTCCAGTTTTTCATGTAGACGCCCGTGACGTCATAGCCTTGCTCGACAAGCAAAGCTGCGGTAACGCTACTATCAACGCCACCGCTCATTCCTACATATACACGTGTCATTGTCGGTCAACTCCTCCGGTCGCTAGAATCAATGAGTTTATTGTTTCGGGGATTGCGAGCGCCCAGCCCGTTGGCGTAGACCACCACATTGGGCCCCATTGCCTATCTGTTGCGACTGGGTGGCCGCGAAGTGTGACGCCAGTTGCGCGCCTATCAAATTCCAGCATTGCACGACGCTCATGATACGCACTGGTTACTAAAATTGCTGAGGTAATGTTATTTTCTTTGAAGATATTAGACGTTTCTGTCGCGTTTTGCGCAGTTGTTTCGCTGGCTTCGTCGATAATGATGCTGTTTGGATCGACACCAGCCGCAATTGCCTGCTCTTCCATGACTTTAGCGTTACTTGGGCCGGATTTATCGGCTGCAGCACCAGAGAAAATGAGAATGTTGCCCCAACCATTTTTGTACAGCTTAATTGCCTCGTTTGTGCGCGCTGAGGTGTCGCCGCCACTGATTGCCACGATTGCATCTGCGGCCTCGCAACCCTTCTTTGAGGAAGGCATAGAATCGCAATGTTTCAGGTCGTCAACACCAAGGTATGAACTAATCGCCCATACAATTCCAAAGAATATCACCAGAACCAGTACGATAATCTTTATGAATTTCATTTGCCTACCCGCTTTACCTCGCCCGCAATTACTGCTTTTAGTATAGCAGCAGCCTTAGTAATATTCGACTCGTCAGTGAGTCGGCCTAAGGTAATGCGCAAGCTACCATCGGCAATTTCTGGGGCAAGATTAATTGCCGTTAATACATGGCTCCTTGTACCCTTATTTGCCGCACATGCACTACCTGTCGCAACAAGTACACCCTGCATTTCAAGTAAAAAGATGAGGCGCTCAGCATCAAGCCCTGGGAATGATATATGCAGATGGCCCGGCAGTCGCTTTTTGCGGGCGCCAGAAAGTACGGCACCGGGGAATGCTGTAATAAGTTCAGATTCAAGATTATCGCGCAATTTAGCGAGTCGCTTCGCTTCGCCGTGCGCGTGCTGCGTGGCGAATTCAATAGCCGCCGCAAAGCCGATTGTACCCGCGATGTTCTCGGTCCCACTGCGCACACCACGCTCTTGACCACCGCCGCGCACGAGTGGGCGCAAGCGCACGAATCGGTCTGTCCACAAACAACCGACTTGCTTAGGGCCGTAGATTTTGCCGGCGTTGAGAGTTAGCGCATCGACACCAAGGCGCGCCACATGAACGTCGATCTGACCAAGGCCTTGTGAGGCATCACTATGGAAGTAGATTGGCGCCTGCTCGCCCGCAAGCGCACGACGCTGGCGCTCTGCACGCACGACTTCGGCAATCTCACGAAGCGGCTGGACTGTACCAAGCTCATTGTTTGCAAGATGGATACTCACCAGTTCGGTACTAGGGCGGATTGCCTTTGCTACGCTATCTGCAGAAATTCGGCCTTTTTCATCTGGCTCGACAAACGTGTGATCATGCACTTTGGCAGCCTCGAGTACCGCCTGGTGTTCGATTGAGCTTGTAACAACATGGCCGTCAATACTGCCAAACATAATGTTGATTGACTCAGTAGCCCCGGCAGTCATTACTAAATCGTCAGCTTTACCGCCAATACATACAGCAATGCGTGATTTTGCTTGCTCGTAGTCACGGCGCACTTGAATGGCCGGTGCATATGGGCTCGATGGATTAAAAAAGAGTTCACTAAAGTACGGCTGCATCGCTTCGAGCACCCGAGCATCCAGCGGCGTACCCGCTGCGTGGTCAAGATAGATTAAATTATCGTTCACTGTATCTATTGTACCAGGCTCTCACCGGTTGCAGGGTCACGTGAGTAGACCTCGCGGGCGACTTGCTCGTAATACATACGGATCGCAATACCAAAGTTCTGCAGCTCTTCGCCTTCGATGTAGGTATAGCGAGCGCCTTCCTGTACTTTGAGTACGCCGTGCTCGTTAATCTCGTATCGCACCGTGCTTGTGGTGAGCTTACGTTTTTCGTCAAGCCATTCTTCGTGCCAAATCCAGGTGCGCTCGTCGAGACAAAAGAATTCGCGGCGGTGGCCTTTAGGAATCGGACCAAAGAGTTTTGACCCTACTTCGCTTTCAAGCGTTAGAAGTTCACGCTCGGTGAGTTTTTTGAGCGCACGCTTTTTGGGCATTTTGAGCCAATTTACCGAGCTGGTGTTGTTGTCGCCAACGAGGAGGGTTGCAACTTTTTTGAGGACACTCATGTCTAATCCTTATGCGGCGAGCCTAAAGTTGCCCTTATCGCGTTGCTGTTCGTGAATCACAAGCTCACTTACAATTGGGGTACCTTCGCCTCTTTCGATGTCGCGCATGCGCACAACTTGACGACCAGCTGCAACGAGGTGTTTTGGATCCCGCGGATTAAAGCTTAGTTCGGGTGACGCGACGGCAATTTCCGCAGCAGCGATTGTTGATTCACCAAGCAAGCCTTCAATGCGGCGGCGATCGACGTCTGTAGGGTCTGCCTCGCGTGCATCGAGTGCGCTTTCCATTGCTTGCTGGCGAGCGAGCTCAACTTCAGTAGGAATAATCTCCGGACTACGGACAACAACAGCCTCTTGCGAGGCTGGAACATGATACATACTCGTATTCTGCTGTTCTGCCATTACTGTATCCCAAAAACTTTCTGAGCGTTTGTGGTGGTCGCTCGTATAACGTCATCTGGAGAAACTGATTTCAGCTCTGCCTGATGCGCTGCGACGAGTGTCACATACGCTGGTAAGTTCATTTTACCACGAAATGGCTTAGGAGTCAAGAATGGTGCATCCGTTTCTAAAAGGATGTGTTCGAGCGCCACACCCGTAAATAACTGTTTCTGTAGGGGTTCTTTCGTGAAGGTACTGATGCCGTTTACGCCAATTAGTAGACCACGTTTGATTGCTTCGTCAAGATTTGCTTGGTTGTCGGTAAAACTGTGCAGTACCCCTGTAACGCCAGGGAATTCATCAAAAATTGGCCAGAAATCTTCAAAGGCCTCGCGGACATGGAAGCTCACGGGCAAACTAAAATCCTGAGCAATCCGCAGCTGCTCGCGCAGCGCCTGCATTTGCACTTCACGGTCACTATGGCTGTAAAAATAATCAAGCCCGATTTCACCAATGCCAATGATTTTCTCACGGTTTGCCTCAACAAGTGCACGAATTTCACCAGTGTCGTTATCTTTTGTATCGTGCGGGTGGATTCCGACAATTGGATAGCAGCCTTCGTGCGTACAGCAAAATTCCACCGCTTCGTGCGATGATTTTACATTCGTACCAACACACACCATAACTACACCTGCTTCGCGAGATTCTCGGTAAGCCTCTTCTCTATTTTCTAAGTAGAATTCACTGTCGTGAATGTGGCAATGCGTGTCGATAATCATAGGTTATTCTGCCTTTGGGGCTCGTGGATCTTGGGTGTGAAGATAAATCTTCGGAAAGAGTGGCTCAATCGTACTTGGGACGACGCCAGTGTCGAATATCTGGTGAATTTTCTCGGCCGTTGTTGGCATAAACGGTGTGATGAAATCAGCAATCTGTGACAATGTGCTTGCAGAGTGCGCTAATACCTCAGCAAGATGTGATTCGGCGTCTGGATCTTTGCCGAGCTGTTTTGCAATCATCCAAGGTTTGACGTTTTCGAGGTACTGGTTGAGTGCGCGAACGGTATTCCAGGTGATGTCGAGGGCTTTGTTAAATTCAAATTCGGCCATTGCTTCGCGGTACGGGCCCATGTCGTGCTCAGCCTTTGGCGCGTCGCCAATAACACCCGCCTGATAACGCTGAATCATCGCAGAAACACGCTGGACGAGGTTGCCGAGGTCGTTGCCGAGCTCGTTGTTATACGAGTTCTCGAATTTCTCCCAGGTGAAGTCGCCATCTTCTTGGGTTGGCACATGGCGGCTAAAGTAATAACGGAAGGCATCGGTGCCATAGGCGTTGATCACTTCCATTGGGCCAACACCGTTGCCGAGACTTTTGCTCATCTTGGCGCCACCAACAGTTACGAAACCATGCACGAGGAGCACTTTTGGTAATGAAATACCAAGCCCCATCAACATTGCAGGCCAAATACCAGCGTGGAAACGCAAGATATCTTTACCAACCACCTGCACGTCCGCTGGCCAATATTCCTGCCATTCTTCTGGACGGTCTGGGTAGCCGAGTACAGTGATGTAGTTTGAAAGCGCGTCGAGCCACACATACATGACTTGGCTTTCGTCGCCAGGCACACTCACACCCCAAGAAAGATTCTTGCGTGGGCGCGATACCGAAACATCCTTGATGCCATCTTTAATAAGCTCGAGGAATTCGTTTTTACGGAATTCTGGAACAATACGAAGCTTGTTTGTTTCGATTGCTTCGCGAATTTGCTCTGAAAAATGACTCGCCTTGAAGTAGTAGTTTTCTTCGCTAAGACGTTCATATGGCTTTTGGTGATCTGGGCAGATGCCATTGTTTTCGGCTGCCTCTTTGTCGGTTACGAAGTTTTCGCAGCCAGTACAGTACCAACCCTCGTAGCTACCCTTGTAAATAAGCCCTGCCTCGGCGAGTTTCTGCCAAATATACTGCACAGCGCCCTTATGGTGTGGGTCGGTTGTACGAATGAAATCTGTGCTCTCGACGTTGAGTGATGTAATCAGCGCCTGGAAATTAACATGCATTTTATCGACGTAACTTTGTGGGTCGAGACCGTTTTCAGCTGCTTTTGCAGCAATCTTGTTACCATGCTCGTCGACGCCCGTCTGGAATCGAACCTCGTGACCATTTTGCTTTTGATAGCGCGCCCAAATGTCGGCAAGCGTGTAATCAAGCGCATGGCCAATATGTGGCACGCCATTCACGTACGGTATTGCAGTTGTAATATAGGCTTTTTTACTCATTACTTTCTAGTATACCAGAGGTGATAAATAAGTGGTATACTAGCCTCATGAAGATAAACAGAAGCGGTTTTACCATTGTCGAGCTTCTTGTTGTTATTGTCGTGATTGGCATTTTGGCTATGATTACTGTCGTTTCCTATAACGGCATACAGGCGCGCACTCGTGACGATCGTCGCAGGACGGATGTAGCCAACATGATTAAAGCGATGGAACTGTACTATAGCGACAACAATAGCTACCCAACGCCGCTCACTAATACTGGCTCTGCGATCAACAACGGCTGGTATAGCTCTGGCGACAGCAGCTGGAGTAAGCTTTCTACCCTACTTCTTGGATCGCAGGCAATTGATGAAGTACCCGTTGACCCTATTAACACCACAAATGGTGTGCCATCTGCTGGCGGTAAGGTGTACGCCGTCTACGTAAACTACAACGGTGGCTACTGCGGATCTACAGCCGGACAGATGTATATGATTGTGTATAAGCTTGAGGGCTCAGCACAGGTACAGAAAACCGATGGATCGTGTTCAACAAACCCACTTCCGAGTAGCTACACAAATAACCTCAGCTACTACCAGATTGTTAGATAACGCGAAGTTCGGCGACCACAGCGAAGCGACCCTGCTGGTCGCCCTGTGAATGTGAGAAATAATGCGCATCGGTAGCGGTGTCGACTGACGAGACGATGATATTTTCATCGGGAACACCAGCGGTGATTGCGCGCGACTGGTTATATCCTTGCATGTCCAAATAGAACCCGCCGTCTTTTTCAAGGCAATAACTTTGCCAGAGTGGATCTGTGGCTTTATCGAAATATTCCATGCGGTAGCTTTGTTGTTTGACGCTTGGCGCCATCCAAATATGTAAGTCGGCTGCGTTGCTGCCTTTCGCGACAAAGAACTCGATTGTTTTCGTGATAGTGTCTGCGAGGCTTGCATGACGACCAAGGTGTGCAAGAGCTAGAGCTTTGCGCTTTGGGTCGTAAATAATAGTGCCGACACAGTCAGCGATTGGTAGGAAAAGGCCTACACCAGGCTTTTCTGTATACAGCACATCAGCCACGACACCTTCAGCATTTGGCCCCGATACATCTGTAATTACACGGAATGTTGCCTCAGGAGTGTACGAGATGATCTGGTATACGCAGTTCTCGTAGTTGATACCGACTTCGTCGCAAAATTTCTTACGATTTGCGACAATTTCAGATGCGTGGCGGTCGCCAAGACTTCTATCGAGCATGGTGCCATCCTCGCGTGAGGATACGGCAACTAATAGTTCTTGCGGAAGGCCTGCCGGTTGATCGGCAGCGATCATCCAATCATACCTTTGTAGTGACGCATGATGCGAAGCCAATCGTCAATAGAAAGGTCTTCGGCGCGGTCGTCAGGGCTTACGTTTGCTGCTTGCAGGAGTTCGTCTGTTGTCTGCTTATCGAGCGCGAGACCTGCCGAGATTGAGCTACGGAGCTTTTTGCGCTTGGCACTAAAGCCAGCTTTCACTACCCTAAAGAAGAGTCGTTCATCGCTGGAATTTACCAAAGGCGTATCCCGCGTCTCGAGCACTACCACCTGCGAATCCACTTTTGGTGGTGGGGTGAAGTATTCTTTTGGCGCTTCGATACCGAGACGAGCTTTGGCGTACACCTGGGCGCTGACTGCGAGGATACTCATATCGCCAGGGGTGGCAGCAACACGCTCAGCAACCTCTTTTTGCACAAGGATCACTACGGTACTTGGCTTATTCTCGGCCGTCATCAACTTTTGGATAATCTTGCTGGTGATGTAGTATGGTACATTCGCCACCACCTTATAACCTGCCGGCAATTTGCTCAGATCAAACTGCAGAATGTCTTCGTTGACCACCTCGAGCTGCTTGCCTGGGAATTGGCCAGATAGCTTGCGGGCGAGCTCGGCATCAAATTCAACTGCTAATACACGATTGGCGCGGCGGAAGATTTCACTTGTGAGCGTACCGAGGCCTGGACCAATTTCGAGTACGAAATCGTCTTGATTTAACTCGGCGTCATCAGCAATACCTGCGAGGATATCACGATCTTTGAGCCAGTGCTGGCCAAGAGATTTGTTGTTTTGCAGTGCCATGGCTTACCAGTTGTGGCTCGCTAGCCAGTGGTTGTATGCGCCGCTCCAGCTACCATAGCGGCCGACGGCGTATCCAGTAGCCCACTTAAGCTGCGTGATTGGGTTTGTCGCCCAGTCAGATCCAGCACTTGCCATCTTTGCGCCAGGAGTCGCCTGTACAATACCGTATCCCATTCGACCACCGTTTGCCGCGTATGTGCAGTCAATTGAACCACCTTGGACTTTACATGGCTCCCAGCCGCCTTCACGGTTAACGATATAATTCACATATCCGTAGTCATCTGCAGAGATGCCGGCCGCCGCCATCCAGTCCTCGTGCGAGCCTGCAGGAAGCTCAACCTTAGTGCCGACTACCACGACTTCTTGCGTAGCTTGCTTTGTAGTAATACTATTGATCTCTTTGCGGTCAACCTCAATACCATTCTGGAGATTTACTTCGTAAGTAACCGTTTTCTTACCGTTCTCGCCAGGCGTCTGTACTTCGTGGTAGCTGACGGGTCGATCGGCATCTTTAATGGTTTTTGTATCGAATTTAATATCTTCGTCCTGTGTGATTGTCTGAACGCCATCGCGCCAAATGCGGATGCTCATGCCCTTAGTAATTGGGGTAGAAGTAGGGATGCTCAATCCATCCTTTGCACCCATAGTAATATGCTTTTCTTTGAGCATGTCACCGACTGTTTTTGCTTGAGTGTAGGCGGTTTCGGTTTTGCCATAGAAGTTGAACGTAAACTGTGTTGCGCGAGTGATTGTCATTACCTCAGCAGCGCCGTCAGAAAGCGGGTCGGATGATGGTGTGAGCTCGGTAATATCTTCATCGTGCAACACCACATTAGCCTCTTTGGCGATTTGACTTGGGGTTCGATATGCCGTAATAACCTTGGTATCAACCTTGCCGTCATGAATTGCAATTGGGCGAGCTCGGTAAATGTTTACCTGGTATGAGCCAGCGACAAGCTTGTTATCAAGGCCTGGTTCGATAAGGTCTTTTGCGTCAACACGAATGTTTTGCTCGGCAAGTGCTTCGCGGAGCGTTGATTTCTTGGTAATAAATCCTTTATCGGTGCCGTTGTCGTGCAGGGTAATAATATGCTCATTTGCGGCCGGAGTTGCCGATTCGGCGCTTGCACGGTAACTAGAAAAGATAATAAAGCTAAAGAGAGCTAGTGTAGTTAACACTATAAAAAGGACACGGTAACGGTGTGAAGACCTCGCAATAATCTTATCCATAACCAAATCGTCACTCTCATCGAGTACGTGCTGATTATTATAGCAAACTAGCGCTGTGCTACCAAATATAACTAGAGCTTTTCGAGCCGTGCGTATTCGACATTCAGCTTCTTACGCACACCATTATCAAACTCGATTGTTGCCGCTAACCCGTCAATATCGACGATTTCGCCATCGCCAAACTGACGTGAGCGTACCCGGTCGCCAATGTCGAAGTCCATGACAAATTCATCAAACTCGTTGTAGTCTTGCGATTGTGGCGTTACAGGGGCCGCCTGACGCTGCATAAGCTCATACCCCATATCTTCAAGAAAGCGGGATGGCGACGCATAGCCACGCTGGCCGAACTGCATACGACTCTGTGCGTAGCTAAGGTGAAGCTCTTCGCGGGCACGAGTCATGCCTACATAACACAGTCGGCGCTCTTCTTCGAGCTGCCTTGGACCTTCCTCGAGTGCGCGTGAACTCGGAAATAAGCCATCTTCCATGCCAACCATAAATACGACTGGAAATTCCAGGCCTTTCGCGGCGTGGAGTGTCATGAGCGTCACCTTTGATTCAGTGCTATCAGTATCTGCGCTACTCATGAGGGCGATCTCCTCAAGCAAGTCGGGCAATGTGGCATATGATTTCGCATCGCTAATCAGTACGCCAAGGTTTTCTTCACGCTCTTCGGCGCGCGGTGTACCATCAAGAATATATTCGCGGTAGCCGACGGCGCCTACAAGATAGTCGATAAGTTCGCTTGGTGGAGTGCCTCCCTCGACGAGCGTTTGCATTACACGTAGCTTTTCACCCAAGGCCATAAGAGAATTACGGGCGCGTGGCGTTAGCTTACTGGTTTGCTCGGCGTTCACTAAAGCCGTAATAATATCCATGCCAGAGCCAGCCTGCCATTCCATGAATTTCTCGAAACTCACCGCACCAATGCCACGTGCTGGCACGTTAATAATGCGACTAAGGCTCATGCGATCGTTTGGCTGGTAGACGAGGCGCAGATACGCAACGATATCTTTGATTTCGGCACGGTCGTAGAAACGGACACCGCCAACGATTTGATATGGAATGTGGTACTGCAAAAGCGTGCGCTCAAAGGCAAAGCTTTGGGCATTCGTGCGATATAAGATTGCAAAATCGCCATGCTTGCGAGCGCCAACAGAGGTTTGTGCGCTGATTCGGCGAGCTACCGCGTAAGCCTCTTCTGTTTCATCATATACAGCCTGAATCTCTACCGGACTCCCCTTGCCGGCATCTGTCCAGAGTTTTTTGTCGGTGCGCTCGATATTTTTAGAGATTACATTATGCGCAGCCTCGAGAATTGCACCAGTTGAGCGGTAGTTTTGCTCAAGCTTTACGACCTTGGCGCCGGGGAAGTCACGCTCAAAACCGAGGATATTTTTGAAATCCGCGCCGCGCCAACTATAAATCGACTGCCAATCGTCACCCACTACACAAATGTTATGCGCGGTGTTTACGAGCAGCTTTACAATTGCGTATTGCGCGGCGTTTGTATCTTGGTACTCGTCAATTAGTACATGCTTGAACTGGGTTTGGTAGCGCTGTCGTACTTCTTTTGATTCGCGTAGTAGTCGTACGGTTTCAATGAGTAGGTCGTCAAAATCAAGCGCCCCTGCCTCTTGGCGCATTGTTTCGTAGCGTGCATAAATACGGCCAATTGCCTCTTGGTTTGGATAATGAGCTGAGGCGGCGTAATCTTCAGGGGTGAGCAATTCATTTTTGGCATTACTAATCGCCGAGCTTACAGTACGAGGCTTGACTTGGTCAGTGCTAATCGAGAGTGCCTTCATCGCCTGCTTGATTAAGCCCTGGCGGTCGTCCTCGTCGTAGATTACGAAGTTTGATTGAATGCCAATTGCCGTACCATCTTGCCTGAGCAATCGTACGCAAATACTATGGAATGTTCCCATCCATGGCATGAATGAACGCGTGTTTGGCTGACCAGCAAGCGTCGCGAGGCGTTCGCGCATTTCTTTGGCCGCCTTGTTCGTAAATGTTACCGCCAAAATTTCATTTGGCCATACTCGCTCGTGCGTTAACAGATACGCAATTCGATGCGTTAATGTTTTTGTCTTACCACTACCGGCACCCGCTAAAATCAGCAGTGGCCCACTTGTCGTTAGGACAGCCGATTTCTGGGCGTCATTTAAACCCTCTAAAATATCCATTACCTCTATAATACCGAAGAATGCCTAGCGCGTGAAGTAGAAATATGCCGCGCCACCGATTGCACCGAGGAGTAAGAGGCCTACGCCAACCATGATCCAGACACTTGTTGGAGTCTTCTTTTTCGTCTGAGCGACCGGTTCAATAGGTTGGTGATACGCTGATGTATCGTAAATCGAGCCGTTTGATTGGTCACCTGATGAAGGCTGCTCGGTGTACTGCTGCGCAATTGAGCCACCAGCTGGAAGCTGCGTCTGAGGTTGCGCTGAAGCTTGTTGTGATTGTTCGACAGGCTCTGGCGATGCTACCGCTGGAATAAGCGCTTCCTCTTCGCCAGCTTCGAGCTTTGGTTGCTCGGCGGGTGCTGGGAGCGCCACCTGCTGCTCTGGATGACTTGATAGATCACGAGATTCAACCGCCATAAGATCACCGCTAAATTCTTCAGGGAGCACTACTGCTGGTGTAGGCTCAGGGGTAGCTGGGGTCTGCGTATCGTTTACAGGAGCTTCCTGCACGCTAGAGGTGGTGTCTTCAGTTGGCATTGGGCTACCGAGTGGACGCTTCTCGGGTTTTGCATCTGGTAGGAATGGCGAGGTTAACGGCGCTTCGGCTGTTGCATCGGCAGAGCTTTCTGGCGCTATCGCGGGGACCGCTGCGACTTCAGGGGTCTCGACAGAAGTATTTGCCATATCAATTGGGTCTGGCCATGCCGAAGGTACAGACTCGGGTGCCTCAACAGACTGCGAAACAGGCATCGCCGAAGATTCATTCTGCTGGCTCGCACTTGCAGCAATCACATCATTGCCCGGCTGGATAGTTGCACCCTGGCGGCTTACTGGCTTAGGGGTGTTCATGTCGCGAGATGGATGAACGATATCCATGAATTGACCACGGCGCTTCATAGCGAGTGATGGACTGGCTGGCGCAGCTACGACAGGTGTAGGAGATGCCGCAGGAGGAACAGTTGGCACAACAGGTGCTTCGACAGGTGGAGTTATTGGCGCAGGAGTTGCCGCTGGAGTGGGCGCCGCTGCCCCGGATACAGCTGGAATCGTTACGACTTTCTCTTCAGGCTCATCAAGACCAGCTGTGCGCCTGCTTGTATCCACATTCGCCATTAGGTCATTAACTGCCTTATCGAGCTCATCGAAATCAATATCCGCCATTACTAACCTTTGTGACCTTTCTTTTCGATCGCTACTTCGCCATAGGCTTTTTTAATAATCTCTGAAAATGCGTGCACATCGAGGCTGGCGCCACCGATAAGCAAGCCGTCAACACCTTCGATTGCAAGAATGCTTGCTGCGTTGTCGGTATTGACGCTGCCACCATACAGCACACGTAAATTTTTAGCCGTAGCATCACCAAACAAGTGCTTCACTTGGCTACGGATTGCCTTAATTGCCCTACTAATGTCACCTGAGGTAGGGATACTGCCCGTACCAATCGCCCAGACTGGTTCGTAGGCAACAACAAGCTGACTCGCCTCTTCGCCGGTAATGTTTGCAAGGCCGCCGACGAGTTGGTCGTGAAGAATATCGTTTGTCTCGCCATCACTGCGCTCGTGAGCTGTTTCACCAACACAAAGCACCGGCGTGAATTCGTTACGAAAGGCCGCCTGAACCTTATTGCGAAGGTCGCGATCACGCTCGCCAAAGATATGGCGGCGTTCGCTGTGGCCGACAAGACCGTACTTCACTAAGCCGCGGAGCTGCGCTGCCGATACTTCACCCGTAAATGCACCGTTGTCGCGCCAGTAGAAATTCTGTGCCGCCAGATTGAAGTGGTGATGTTGCACCTGTAAATGGAGTGGCTGCAACGTAAGCATCGTCGGAGCAATAACGACTTCGACGTTAGGATTGTGCCCGACTAATTTGTCGAGACGGTGCACGAATAAACTCCCCTCATGGATATTGAGGTTCATTTTCCAGTTCGCAATGATAAGTTTCTTGCCCACGCTTTAATAACAATGCTTATAGTTAATTATACCTAGTGTACTACGACTACTTGTTAGCGTCTAGTAGCGCCTCAATCCCTGGTAGTTTTTCGCCCGCCATAAGCTCGAGACTTGCGCCTCCACCGGTAGAAACATGGCTAAAGCTTGTACCATGATTTGGATCCCAGTGAATAACGAAATCTGCAGTGTCGCCCCCACCGATAACAGAGGTGATCTCACCCTTTTTATCAGCCAATACTTGCGCCAATGCAGCAGATGAAGCCGCAAACGCCGGTACTTCAGCATATCCAAGTGTTCCATTCCAGATTACGGTATGCGCGCGCTTGACGATTGATTCAATGAGCTTTGTTGTTTCAGGGCCGAGGTCGAGTGCCATAAGGCGCTCAGGAATTGCTGCTACAGGAACATCCTGGCGCGTTGCGTTCTGTTCAGTTGAACCACCTGCGCCAATATCGACTGGGAGTATGAGGAATGAATCAGCGCGTTCAGCACCGACTTTTGCTGCAACTTTTTGGTAAATTGCGTCGATAACCGGGCCTTGATCTGCCTCGACCTTGCTTGCGCCTACTGAAATACCGCGGTGGGCCAGGAAGGTGTTTGCCATTGCACCACCAATAATAATCGTGTCGGCAACGTCAACAAGTGCCTCAATTACACTGATTTTATCACTCACCTTTGCGCCACCGAGCACCGCAACAAGTGGACGCTCAGGGGTTTCCATAGCGCCGGTGATTGTCATATATTCGCGTTCGAGCAAAAGCCCTGAGACGCTCGGCAAAAACTGAGTAATTGCACTTGTACTCGCATGTGCCCGGTGCACGACACCGAAGCCATCTTGCACAAAATACTCGGCACGCGATTGCTTGGCAAGCTGGCGTGCAAAATCAGCGTCGTTTGCCTCTTCTTCGGGGTGGAATCGCAAGTTTTCGAGTAGCGTTACGCTACCCTTTGCCGCATTTTTAACTGACATAAAGACTTTTTGCCCAACGCAGTCATCGACGAATTCAACAGGCTGGCCAAGTAGCTCACCGAGGCGCGCGGCGACGGGCGTAAGGCTATATTTTGGATTCACCTGACCTTCTGGACGACCAAGATGACTAATAATCACGACTCGGCACTCATCGGCAATAAGCTTTTTGATTGTCGGCACGCTCATTCTAATTCGATAATCATCAGCTACTTTGCCATCGGCGGTTAGCGGCACATTGTAGTCAGCGCGTACAAGCACAGTTTTGCCGGCAAGCGGCACGTCATTCATTGTCAGTTTGTAGAATTTCCCACTCATACTGTTTATGGTAACAGAATTACCCTTAAACGCCTACATACACGCGGTTTGTGATGGCGTAGGATTTGTATTTGATATATACCAAATGACTGTATTTACCGCTACGCTCGTACCCCTTGCGCAGTAGACTGTGCCAGCACTGCTCATGACGTACGTAATCGTCACGCCGTCACTTGGACGATAGGTACTTGGAACAGAAGCAGGGTAGGCACTATTGAAGTTCATTTCACTTTTTAGCGAAGTAGCGAGATTTGTTAGCGCACCCTTCACCTCGGTTGTCGCTGTACGCGCGCGCCATGAGCCGAATCCAAAGATAGTAATTGTCGCGAGCATGGCAATAATCGTCACCATTACGAGCACTTCGACAATTGTAAATCCGTGGCGTTTCGCGTATATATGCATAAGCATTTTTATTGTACTACGAAATGAAAATAGTGCGAACCAGCCGCACTATTTACTTAAGATTTACCGAAGACTATTCGATAACGCGCACGCGTACTGTGTCGGTACCACCAGCAACGCCAGGCTGACGGCCACTCACGATAACAACCGTGAGAGATTCGTTGCTACCGAAGTAGTTTGCGTCACGAAGCTCGCGCGCAAGGTCAAGGCCAGCTTTTTCACCATCTGGGCGAACGAAGCTACGAGTTGCGTAGGTAAGCGCAAGCTGCTGAGCAGCGCGAGGGCTGCTCGTTACCGCACAAATAGGAAGGTGCGGACGCATCTTTGCGATGTTTGCCGCTGTCGCACCAGACTTTGTCTCGGCGACGATAGCTGTAGCGCCAACTTCTTCAGCAACAGTTACTGCTGCACGAGCAATCGCGTTACGGCTCCTTTCTTCTTGTGGAACTGCGCTCTGGGCTGCGAGATCTGCTGGCCAGTGCTCCTGCGTGTAGAGAATTGTTTTGCGCATTGCAGCGACTGTTTCTACTGGGTAGCTGCCGTTTGCGGTTTCGTCAGAAAGCATCACGGTGTCGGCACCCTGTACAACCGCAGTAGCTACGTCGCTCACCTCAGCACGAGTTGGCTCTGGTGCATCAACCATGCTTGCCATCATCTGGGTCGCAACGATGCTGAGTTTACCGTACTTACGGCAAAGTGAGATAATTTGGCGCTGAACGATTGGCACGATTTCGGCACCAGCCTCAACCGCAAGGTCACCACGTGCAACCATCACGCCGTCACTTGCCTTTACGATTGCTTCTAGTGTTTCTGGGCGGATTGCAGCTTTAGTTTCAACCTTAGCAATAATCTGTGCGGTTGAGCCATGGCTCGTAAGGATTTGACGAAGGTTGTTGATGTCGTCTTCGCTTTGCACAAAGCTAAGGGCTACGTAGTCGTAGTCTTGGGTTGCACCAAATTCGAGGTCTTTGAGGTCTTTTTCGGTAAGAATGTCGCCACCAAAGTCAGTGTCTGGCAGGTTAATGCCCTTTTTGCTCATTAAGAAGCCGTCGTTTTCAACGCGAAGACGAATAGCGGTGCCTGAGTCAATGCCGACAACTGTTGTGCGAACTTTGCCGTCAAAGAGGTAGATTGGCTCGCCAGTTTTTACTTTTTCAGCAAGATTGTACTGCACCGGCAGGATATTGTCGTGGTGATCAGCGGCGAAATCGAGAACAATCTCATCGCCTTTCTTTACATCGTGACGATTGTCGTTAAGCACGCCAAGACGGATTTTTGGACCCTGGAGGTCTTGCAGCACTGCAATTTGGCGGTTGCTCGCTGCACTTGCTTCACGAATCCACTTGAGCTGGTCAAGACGTTCTTCGTGTGAGCCGTGGCTAAAATTGAATCGGAAACCATTTACACCAGCGTCGATCAGTTCGTTGATCTTTTCCTCGCTTGATGTAACTGGACCTAGAGTAGCTAGGATTTTAGTACGTTTAAAGATTGTATTCATTTCTATAATTATACAATACTGAGGTGCTATACGCTATGGCCAAACAGAACACCAACACCGTAGGTTATCGCCATAGCAACGAGGCCGCCCGCAACAACGCGCAGAATTGCCCGCGTTTTCGGCGCCTTACCGGCAACAGCGCTGAGGTAACCAATAGTGACAAGGGCTACCGCAACAGCCGCCACTGTGATTGGTACGCGCCATGAGGCTGGACTAAGAATCATCGCAAGAAACGGCACTAAACCACCAGCCGTGAATGATACGAGACTGGCCGTTGCCGCTTGCCATGGGCTATTGATATCATCTGGGTCGAGATTAAAGTGGACGTGCAAATGCGCCCTCAAAGCATCCTTTTCAGTAAGTTCAGCGGCAACCTTTTCGGCCGTCTCACGGCTCACGCCGAGTTTCTGGTATTCACGAGCGAGCTCATCAAGTTCGCCTGTTGGGTCTTTACGAAGATCCTCTTTTTCGAGTGTCACATATGCTTTCTCGGCATCAGACTGGCTTGAGACGCTCACATATTCGCCCACTGCCATACTCAATGCACCTGCAACAAGTGCCGCGAGACCCGCAAGCGCAATTGAATTTGCATCACTCGTGGCACCGGCAACACCCATCGTAATACTCGAGATGCTGACAATACCATCGTTGCCACCCAAAACAGCTGCGCGAAGTTTGTTCAATTTACTATTATCGGCCGCATCTGACGGCAGTTCATATTTTGTTTTATCATATTCAGCCATGTTATCTGTTATTATACCATTTTTCCTTATCCAATCTGTTTATGCCTTTCACCTCTGTAAAAGCATAAGGATTTTATAGTTATAAAATATTATTGACGCACACTAAACTTGGTGGTAGTTTAAGTCTAATAGGAACTGTAGGAGCTAAATCGGGGAGGATTTATGTTCAAACAAGTAAACCGCAGGTTTGTTGCGGCATTAATGGCTATGGCCGTCGTAATATCAAATGTAATCACCCCTGTTGCACCTGCGTTCGCGGACGGCAGAAGCCAACAAGTCTACTGTAATCAAGAAGGGCAGTCTGGTAAGTGGAAAGCCCAGATTGGCGGCCCAAGCACCGAGCATGAATTTCCGCTTGAAGGAGTATTTGTACACAGCCAGAGTGAAGTAACTGCTGAGATGGATGCTCAATGCGCCCAGCAATACGGTGTTCCACAGATACCAATCCCGACACTCGCACCAACGTCGCCATCATGTCAAGCTGCCGGTAGTCTTACGCTTACCGAAACCAGTGACTACACTTGGTCGACAAACCCAGCGACAAATGGCAACATTGGCCCAGGCACCTACAAGATTACTGCGACAATTCGCCCTGGCGTTAACAAGCTCTTTACGAATCAAAAGAAAACTGTGGTATTCAACAATGTTGTTGTCCAGCCACAGCTTAGCGGCCAATCGTGTCCGCCAGAACCAAAAGTTGAATATAGTGACTGGAGCTACGGTGTCGTAGATTGCTCGACCCTCTCAGCCACTCAGACACGCATCAAGAAAACTACTCCATATGTATGGTTCCTTGGCAAATGGGTGCCTGATGTGCTTCACATCACCCTCACTACTGAAACTCAGCAGCGTACTCTTACTTCAACCGAGCTCATGGTTTGTACGCCAAAGCCTAAAGACACTGTCGTTTATGGCGACTGGACTGATGGCGCATTCCAGTGTGGCAACACTACGGTTGACCGTACTCGTGAAATTACTACCACAAAATACACTTGGAACGGTAGTGCGTGGGTGGCAAATGTTACCACTAAAACTGAGCACAAGTCACGCCCAGCAACAACTGCCGAGCAAATGAGCTGTGCGTCACAAACACAGCCAACGTGTGAAACCAATGGCACACTCACCCTCCCTGCGTATAAGGGCGACTGGCACAAAGATTACAAGTACGTGGTGACAATCGGCCTTAACGTTAAAACTTACGATGCAGACCACACTGTCACCATCCACAACATTCCACAGGGTGCGACCGTTACTGTAAAACTCGTGAGCGACGACTGCTTCCACGATGTTATCTTTACTAAGGATTATACATTTGACTTCGCAAACTGTATTACTATCCCAGAACCTCGCCAGATTGATGAATGTGGCCTAGACAACGCACACTGGATTGTACCTGCAGACACTAAGGACATTCACTGGGCCCTCAATGGTGATGGTCACCTGATTGCAACTGCGATTGGCGGCACGTTCACCAACGGCCGCACTACCATCGACTTTGGCCCTGCCGAAGACTCTAACGAGACTTGCCCACCAGCCATTGCAACCCCTGTAAAACCACAGATCACTGACTGTACAGCTATCCTCCCAATCACACTTGGCATCACCTACAAGCACGTTTACCTTGACGCTAGCGGCAAGATCGTTGACCCAAGCCAGGCGGGCATCGTTGCTACCCAGCAAGGTGTAGTAGCAACTGCAAACGCAGGCTACGTACTTGCGCCAAGCAACGATGGTGGCAAGTACCTCGACAATGGTAGCTACCTCTACATACTTGATTTCACCGGTATGAACTGTGGCAAGGGTGACGTTACCCCACCAACCGTAACTCCACCTGCAACGACCGTTTCAGCTACACTTCCTACCCCAGCTGAGCTGCCACACACCGGTTCATCATTGAGTGGATTGCTCGTAACCCTACTTGCAACCCTTTCAACCTACGGTGTTGTATACTTCTTGCAGCCAAAGCGCCGCTAGAGACAGCTACCACACAAAAATACCCCGCTTGTCCGGGGTATTTTTATTACTCTACTTTTTGCGCGACCAAACGCCCTGTAGGATGCTCGCAATGATCAGCAAGGTTGTGACTAAGCCATCGAATGAGACAAAGTCACTTGCGCCCTTTATACCTCCATCAATAAGATACAGCACGCCAATGACCGTTAAGGCGAGCTTGTTGGCGATTATGATCCCCCAGAGTTCGCGGCTACTATCTGGCTTTTTGGCAAGCAGACTAAAGAGTGCAGAAAAGGTAAAGAAGCCGACTGTACGCCATGTCTCGACTGCGAGTGTATCTTTTGCAGTGTCCGTAAGGTCTGCAAGCCCACCAATCCCTGCAAGGGCAGCAGCAATTGCGAGAAAAATTAGGATTACTTGAACGGCTTTTTGTTTTGGGGATAAATGAGTTGCTTTCATGCCTCTACTATAGCTTAGATTCATCAAGTAAAATATCCCTCGCGAGAACAGCGCGGGTCGCAAACACTACAAGCCCTTCTTGGCTACAAATCTTGCCGTAGAGATCGACGACGCCAAGCTTGCCGCATCTTAGCGGCTGAAGGATTCCCTGGGGCGCCGTCCCACTTTGTATACCCAATAGGATCACCATCTAGCGCAAGCGTGTCAAATAAAACATCCTCTTGGTAGGGTGTAACGTCTGTATGCTCGTTGACATACAAGCGCCGGGAAGGAAATGTGCGCCGGACGAGATCTAGAACTGTTAGGTCTTCAGTTCCGTATTTCGTCTCGAGAGCTTTGGTGATCTTGTCTCTCAGCCATTCATCGACGAGTGCGATTTTGTTTCGGTCGGCATCGGATATCATGCCGAACGTTGCTGCAAGTCGCTCACTCGTTATATGCGCGAGCTCTCCTGCGAGTGCATCGAGTTCCTCTTGATAGTTTGCCAAGTGAGGGTCGAGGTTTCGAACGAGGAAATTAAAGACGTTCTGCGCTTTTTGAGCGACGACATCTGGGGAGACATTCCTACTCACTACAGGTTGATCTGCAACACGCTGATCTGCCGTATCGTCATTGATGACAACGCCAACGACATCTTCCATCACAGCACCCTTGATGAAGGCTTCATCATAAAAGCCCCTATCCGGTGGCTGCACCATAGAGCAGTTCGCGGGGTCGATAGCGAATGAGACTGCGCTGCCCTCGATATAAGTAACAAAGGCTACATTTGGAAGTTTACGTACTGGGGTTTCAGCGACGCTAACAAGGTCACTGCCAGTTTTAGTTAGTTCCTTGGTCGTGTTTGAGTTGACATAGCCAAGCCGCTCTTCCTGGTCAGCGGCAGATGAAAGTCCATGCTCTGCAATGCCGTACAACGCAATGAGGTCCACGCCAACCCCATGATAAACGAGATCTTTCCTCTCTAGTAATTCACCGAATGGCCGGAGCTCTTCTTTCTCTTTTTGATAATCCGGTGTTGGGGTTAATGACCCTGACACACCTACCTCTTCTTGGTTTTAAATAATGATCAGTCGGGCTTTGAGCCGTACCACTGTATACGCTAATAATAAGAAAGAGGAGAAACATATGCAATATGAAGAGATGACCTTGGGCTATAGCGAACTTCTGCAAAGTTCGGTTTTTCGGCGAAGACCAATCAAAGAAAAAACGCCACACAAGGTGACGTTCTTTCTATGGTGATCTCACGGAGAATCGAACTCCGATTGCCAGGATGAAAACCTGGTGTCCTAACCGTTAGACGATGAGACCAAATGGTGGACGAGAGAAAAATCTCTCAACACTTACGCTATTCTAGCAGATAAGTCACTTATTTTCAAGCATTTTTTAGGGGTGGGGCACGATATTACTCGCACCCCACCCCATGGTTCCGCGTAACGCGGAGTCAGGTTGTTCCCCCACCAGTCGACACTCCTTCCCGGGTACCGTTCTTGCGGTCACGCTTTGGTCTGCCATGCCAGTTCCGCTGATCCAGGAGCGCGGAACGGCGCGGCTTGCGCCAGCCCTTCGTCTTGCGGAGAAGCTCGTCGTACTCATCGAGCAACGACTGTGACGCCTGCCAACACCTACCGCCCTGGAAGTACCAGAGCTGAGTGCCAGCTGCGTTAAGCTCCACCACCACCTCCATTAGCAGAAGGTAGTGGGCCTGGACTCGAAGCATTCCGAGCCAATAGCCCGTGAGGTCGCGATACTGCCGCGGCAGGTCGCTCACCTCGACGAAGTCGTGCGGTCGCTGCATGGCTTCGGCAATCGCCATCACAAGCTGGTCGAGCGACCCGTTCATACCGAGCAAGCTATGCTTGTCGGCAGCACGGAACACTCCTACCGTCTTGAGGCGGGCAACCTGGCGAAGGTGGTCGAGCGGGGCATTATCCCGGCTACGACCGTCACAGAACAGCTCTTCGAGCTCCAGCCCCTCACAGAGGATGCGACTCCGCAGTGAAGGGCTCGGCTCTATTTGGCGCCTACCTTTGGTGTACATGTGCGTTCCCTACCTTGCGTACAGGGGGGTTACTACAATATAACGACCAATAAACAAAGACAAGAGTAAGCGAGTTGAGAAGTGTTAATCGTTAGTTAATTATTGTTGCGCTTATGATTAAAATATTGCTCTATATATTGACTTTTTAACATAATTGTGATAACATTACTAGGTCACGGTGAGTGAGGTAAAAGCTTACGCGCCAAGATGAGAACATTGACAATCAGGCTATACCTTACTGTATTAGTCTGTTTGTTAAGAGGCAGCAACCGAGACCGTGAATTTCACGATTTCAGTTGCTGCTTTTTGCAAGCAGCACTCAGTATACGAATACGAAACCTTCTTCTAGAGCGAGGTTACGTCGGGGACACTCAGCACATTTAGTTGCGCCGAGTATCCCCGACGCAACTGCAGAGCGCCGGGGACCCGTCAACCGGGCCATCCGGCCCATCGTTCAAGGAGACACAGACTCATGACCACCGTTCCCAGCAAGACCGCCGCCCAGCGAGTCGTCGACGACCTCAACGAGAAGTACGAGACGGCCGACTGGCGCCGGTTCGCCGGACACGCCGTGAAGACCAACTCGGCCTTCGGGGTGGCCGACGCCCACTTCGTCGTGGTCGGCCACGACACGGAGGCCTACAACTCCGCCGCCGTCGCCTACCTGAACGCGCTGGCCGAGAGCGGCAACCACGTCACCGCCATGGTGGCGGCCTGCCGCATCATCGGCATCCCGGCCCCCGCCGAGGACCGTGGACCGGTCGACAGCCTCGTCGACCGCACCACCGCGCACCGCGCGGACCGCCGCAACGGCGACGCGCCGCCGCTTCCGCTCCCCACCAGCTGGTGGGGGAAGGCCTGGGCCTACCTCTCGCGGGAGTGCTGATCCCTTCAAGACCCGAAAGGAACGCATGATGCTCATCGCGGCATTCGTGTGCACGGTCTTGATGGCCGTCGCACTACTCAGGAAGAAGGCCTCAGCCGCCTGTGTCAGCGCCCTCGGCGCCGGCACGACCCTGCTGCTGTGGCACAACCACCACCCGCTCACCGGTACCGCGACGTGGAACATCCTCCTCGCGCTCACCGGTGTCATGCTCATCCTCAACTGCTTCAAGCGTACGCGAAGGGTCATCGGCCTGTTCGCGTACATCCTGCTCACGGGATTCGTTCTGTGGCAGGGGCTTGACTCAGTTGGAGCACTCGTTCTGTTCAGCATCGCCGCAATCGTGGCGCTGTTCAGGGCGAGGAAGTTCACCGTGCTGTCGACGGCCGCCCTCATCGTAGTGGCGAGCCTCGGCCTCGGAGTGGCAGCAGCCCCCAGTTTCATGGGGACGGCAGTCGCAGCCGAACAGCCCGGTGACCCGCACAACTTGACCGTCGGGCCGGACGACCTCCTGCCCTCCTCGGTCAAGTGCAGCACTACCACATTCAACAACAACTCGCTCAAGCCCGTCGGCAAGGACGGCCGGCTCTGGGTGGACAGCGTCTCGACGCCGTTCACCGCCACAAGCACGGACGGCCAGTTCGCCGAGCTGACAAGCGAGATCTGCACCAACCCGACACTTGGTGACGCGTACGCGCAAGCGCTCGCGGACGCCAAGATCGGCGACTTCTCTGTCGCCGATGCCAACTCCTGGCTGGGAGACTTCCTCAAGAAGTCGAACGGCAAGGACGGCCTTCGGGTGTGGCTGAGCAAGTCCAGCGACGGCAAGACCATCTACGTGACCGGCACGAGCGAAGGCTCGTACCAGTACTACGCGCAGATGGTCAACACCCTCCTGTACATGCTGGACAACCAGGGAACCAAGACGACACCTTCGACGGCCAACTGGCCGCTCGGACTGGTCGTCGGTACCCTGCCCCGCGTGCACAAGACGGGCACGCCGGAAGACAAGCCGTACATGGCACTGACCTACACTCGCAAGAGTGGGGACACGTGCCCGTACGTCCTGGGTGTGAACCTGAAGGACAAGCGCCCTCTGAACGTGTCATGCGCGACGGCCACCACGGTCGCCCCACCGACGCCGACGAAGCCGCACCCGGAGGTCACACCACCTTCCGGCAAGCCGACGCCGAGCACGACGCCGACGAAGCCCGGCCACACGCCGACTTCAACACCGACGCCGAGCACGACGCCGACGCCTTCCCCCTGCCCTCCCGGCTACACCGGCAAGCCCGGTCACTGCCTGGAGGTCAAGGACCCGACGCCGATCCCGACCAACTCGCACCACACCCCTGGTGCGTCACCGTCGGGCTCTCCGTCCAACCCCAACCACCCGTCCCAGCCGGCAACGCCGACGCAGACGAGTGGCGGAGGCAGTACCCAGACGGCACCCGGAGCCTCCACGGCCCCGAAGCCGACCAAGTCGGTGCCGCCTCCGGAGGTCAGCAACGAGCCGACCAAGCCGGCCGAGGGGTGTACCAACCCCATCACTGGCGAGGCCTGCTGAGTCGCTGGCCGGCGCCACCCCACCCGGGTGTGGCGCCGGCCAGGTCTCGTGTTCGTACTGCCCGCTCCAGGCGGGATGCCACCCTCACCGGTGGTGTCCCGTCTGGGCACGAACACTAGTGCAGAGTAAGGTATAGCTTGATTGAATATGGAATTCTCGGGATGGTGAAGTACATTGACAATTAGTTTTGCTTATTCCGAGATGTTCTCGGATTTTTGTCGTTGTACAACACCAATTTTAATAATGCGCGCTATAAGCGTGTCTAAAGGAGATAGCAAAATGACCCTAACGTCACTACTCGGTAAGGTCTCAAAGCGTGTGTGGGCTCTTACAGCAATCGCTACTGCTACAGTTGCGATTCCTGCAGGACTTCTCGCGTGGGGACCAGACCGCCCAACGTTCACGATGGCTCATCCATCTGACCATGTAACATTTAACTCAATCACCGATAATCCGGTACAGGGTGACGAACGCAACTTCGTTCAGATCCGCAACGTGACAACAAACAGCAAGTTTAGCGAAAGTGAATCACTTGTCGCTGGTAACGAATACGAAGTTTACGTATTCTACCACAACGACGCAGCAAGCAACCTTAACGATGCCGCACATAACTACAAGGGTATCGCAACGGGCGCTTACATGAAGGCGGAGCTTCCAGCAAGCGTCGCCGCTGGCTCAACTGGCACGATTAACGGCTACGTTGGCGCAAGCAACTCATCACCAAGCCAAGTTTGGGATGAAGCAACCGTTAAAAACACTACCGGTGGTGCGATGGATATTCGTATCAAATCTGGTAGCGCCAAGATTACCAACAATGGTAAGACTAACGGCAAAACCCTTCCAGACGCTATCTTTAGCACTGGCACTCCACTTGGTTATGACGCTCTCGATGGTAAAGTACCCGGCTGTACACAATACTCAGGTTACGTTACCTACCGCTTTACAGCCGATCAGCCAAACTTCACTGTCGCAAAGACAGTAAGCGCTCACGATCAGAACAAGTTCAGCGAAAACGTCGACGCCAAAGCTGGCGACCTCGTTGACTTCCTTATCCAGTACAAAAACACTGGTACTACCCAGCAAGATAACGTTGTGATCCGCGACACATTGCCTGCACATCTTAGCTACGTAGCTGGTTCGACATATGTTTCGAACTCAGCGACTGGCAACAAGTTCCAGAGCATCAAAGCAGACACCGTTACTCAGCAAGGTGTTAACATTGGCAGCTACGCCCCAGGCGCCGGCGGATTTGTAAAGTTCACTGCTAAGGTAGACGCTGAAAGCAACCTTGCATGTGGCACTAACAAGTTCACGAACACTGCCGCTGCGGATACTCAGAATGGCAGCAAGAGCGACACCGCAACTGTTACCGTTACTAAGAACTGTGTTGAGCAAGTTCAGGCTTGTAACCTCGACACGATGAAAATCGAGACGGTTGATAAGTCGAAGATTGACAACGTACATTACACGACAGACCTTTCTAAGTGTAAGCCAGTAGAAAAAGTACAGGCTTGTAACTTAGACACTCTTAAGATCGAAACTGTTGAGAAGAGTAAAATCGATAATGTTCATTACACTACCGACCTTACAAAATGTCAGCCAGTTGAGAAGGTTCAAGCTTGCAACCTCGATACCAAAAAGATCGAAACCGTCGACAAATCTAAAATCGACAACATCCACTACACCACTGACCTCACCAAGTGTCAGCCAGTAGAAAAG
>Ga0207679_10000185_pt1 | contig 50612 bp, 48 predicted proteins | sample KBSC73metaG_FD_184320 | JGI IMG/M metagenome (GOLD analysis project Ga0207679, IMG submission 184320) | Corn rhizosphere microbial communities from Kellogg Biological Station, Michigan, USA - KBS C7-3 metaG (SPAdes) (version 2) | ecosystem: Host-associated > Plants > Roots > Rhizosphere > Soil ... | reverse complement strand
GCGCTGGTGGCAGCAGTTCTATGACCCGCTGCTTGCCGAGATGATGCAGGCTGCGCAGGACGCGAGCCCCAGCATCGCATCCGCGCGGACACGCATCGCACAGGCTCGCGCCAACCGCATTTCGGCCGATGCCGCCCTGTTGCCGGGACTGAACGCCACGGCCAGCGCGAGCCGCGGCATCCAGGACTTGTCGCTCCCGCTTGCCAACACCGCCAGCGCCGGGCTCCAGGCATCGTGGGAGATCGACCTTTTCGGCGGCAACCGCGCCGGCCTGGATGCCGCACGCGCCCGCTTCATTGGCGCCGAAGCCAGTTGGCACGAGGCCCGCGTGGCCGTGGCGGCCGAGCTGGCATCCACCTACCTCGGGCTGCGCGCCTGCGAGGCTCAACTCGACAAGGTGCGGGCCGATGCCGAATCGCGTGCACAGACGTCCCGGCTGACGGACATCGCAGCACAGGCCGGGTTCCAGGCGCCGGCCGCATCGGCGCTTGCCCGTGCGAGCGCGGCACAGGGCAACAGTGCGTACCTGCAACTCAAGGCGCAGTGTGACAACACCGTCAAATCACTGGTCGCCCTCACCGGGATGCCCGAGCCGGACCTGCGCACACGCCTGGCCGCCGGCACCGGCACCCTGCCGGTGCCGGCGCTGATCGCCGTGGGCACGGTGCCCGCTGACGTGCTGAACCAACGGCCCGACTTGTACATCGCCGCGCGCGATGTGGAGGCGGCCAGCGCCGATGTGTCGCAGGCCCGTGCCGCACGGCTGCCCCGGGTAAGCCTGGGCGGCTCGTTCGGCCGCATGCGCGTGGAGACGAGCGCCGCCACGGTGGTGGGCACCACATGGGCCGTGGGGCCACTGACGGTGTCGCTGCCGCTGTTCGATGGCGGCACGCGCCGCGCCAACGTCGATGCGGCCCGGGCCCGCTATGACGAGACCGCCGTCGCCTACCGCGCGAAGGTGCGTGACGCGGTCCGCGAAGTGGAGCAAGCGCTGGTGCAGCTCGACAGCGTCCAAGCCCGCCGCGACGATGCCCGCACGGCGGCCGAAGGGTTCGACGCCTCGTATCGCGCGGTCGAGGCCCGCTACCGCGGCGGGCTCGCCAGCCTCTTCGAACTGGAAGACGCGCGGCGAAGCGCATTGCAAGCCCAGGTCAGCCTCGTGGACCTGGAACGCGATCGCGTCGCCGCCTGGATCACGTTGTACCGCGCCCTCGGCGGCGGCTGGACGCCCGCCCCGCCGAAGAACTCCTGAACAAGGTCCCGGACACTTGCCATGAAATTCGCCATCCATCCCCTCTTTCCCAGCCTGGTAGCGGCCGGCGTCGTCGTGCTGGCGGCGGCGTCGTACAGCGTTCGAGCTGCGGATCCCGCAACCAACGGCCAAGCGCCCCGTCCGGCCCTCACGGTCGCGGTCACGCAGCAGCAACGCGTCCCCGTGCCGCTGCGGGTGGCCGCCAACGGCAACATCGCGGCATGGCAGGAAGCCAGCATCGGGACCGAGGCCAATGGCCTGCGGCTGGCCGATGTGAAGGTCAACGTCGGTGATGTCGTCAAGCGCGGCCAGGTGCTCGCCACGTTCGCGCCCGACACGGTGCTGGCGGACCAGGCGCAGATCCGCGCGAGCGTTGCGGAGGCCGAGGCCGCGCTCGCCGAGGCGGCGGCCAACGCCCAGCGCGCCCGCGAGCTACAGACCACGGGCGCACTGAGTGCCCAGCAGATCAACCAGTACCTGACGGCCGAACGCACCGCGCAGGCGCGACTCGAAGCCCAGCGGGCCCTGGCCCGGTCACAACAGCTGCGGGTCGGCCAGACCCGTGTGCTCGCACCCGACCATGGCGTGATTTCGTCGCGCAGTGCCACGGTGGGCGCAGTGCTGCCGGCGGGCCAGGAACTGTTCCGGCTCATCCGCCAGGGGCGCCTGGAGTGGCGCGGCGAGGTGCCGGCCGCCGACTTGTCGCGCGTCAAACCGGGGCAGGCGGTCGAAGTCACGGCCGCCTCCGGCGCGAAACTCACCGGCAAGGTGCGCATGGTGGCCCCCACGGTGGACGTGCAGACCCGCAACGGCCTCGTCTATGTCGACCTGGCGCCATCCAATGAGGCGCGCGCCGGCATGTTCGGGCGGGGCGAGATCGATGTGGGCACGCAGGAGTCGATGACGCTGCCGCAAAGCGCGGTGATGCTGCGCGACGGCTTCCACTACGTGCTGCGCGTGGGCCCGGATTCGAAGGTCTCACAGCTCAAGGTGAAGGTGGGCCGGCGCATCGGCGACCGCATCGAGATCGCCAGCGGGGTGCCTGCGGAAGCGAAGGTGGTGGCCAGCGGCGGCGGGTTCCTCGCCGATGGCGATCTCGTGAAGGTGGTCGAGGCGCCCGCGCCGTCGATCGCCAAGCAATGACCCCGGGGGCAGCCCGCCATGATGAACGTTTCTTCCTGGTCCATCCGCAACCCGATTCCAGGGGTCTTGCTGTTCCTCATGCTCACGCTCGTGGGCCTGGCGAGCTTCAAGGCGATGAAGATCCAGAACTTCCCCGACATCGAACTGCCCACGGTGACCGTGGTGGCTTCGCTGCCGGGCGCCTCGCCCGCACAGCTCGAAACCGAGGTGGCGCGCAAGATCGAGAACTCTCTTGCCACGCTGCAGGGCATCAAGCACATCTACACGAAGGTGCAGGATGGCACCGCGACGCTGACGGTGGAGTTCCGTCTCGAAAAGCCCGTGCAGGAGGCGGTGGACGATGCGCGCGACGCCGTCTCGCGCATCCGCTCGGACCTGCCGGCGGACCTGCGCGATCCGGTCATCTCGAAAGTCGAGCTGTCCGGGTCGCCGATCCTCACGTACACGGTCGAATCGTCGCGAATGGATGAGGAGGCGCTGAGCTGGTTCGTCGACAACACCGTCGTCAAGTCGATGCTCAGCGTGCGCGGCGTGGGCAAGGTGTCCCGCGTGGGCGGTGTCACCCGCGAAGTTCATGTGGAGCTCGATCCGGCCAAGCTGCAGGCGCTCAACGCCACTGCGTCCGACATCTCGCGCCAGCTGCGCCAGATCCAGACCGAGGCCTCGGGCGGACGCACCGACGTGGGAGGCGCCGAGCAGTCCGTGCGCACGATCGCCACGGTGCAGTCGGCCAATGAACTGGCCGCGATGGACATCGTGCTCACCGACGGCCGCCACATCCGGCTCGACCAGGTGGCCGCGGTGTCCGACACCGTCGCGGAAAAGCGATCCGCCGCACTGCTGAACGGCAAACCGGTGGTGGGCTTCGAGATCACGCGCACACGCGGTGGCGGCGAAACCGAGGTGGCCGCCGGGGTGCGCAAGCAACTCGAATCACTGCGCGCCGCGCACCCCGAGGTGACGTTCACTGAAGCGTTCAACTTCGTCGACCCGGTCAAGGAGAACTACGACGGTTCGATGATGCTGCTTTACGAAGGCGCCGTCCTGGCCATCATCGTCGTGTGGTTCTTCCTGCGGGACTGGCGCGCCACCATCGTGGCAGCCACGGCATTGCCGCTGTCGGTGATCCCCACGTTCGGAGCGATGTACCTGCTCGGGTTCACGCTGAACGCCGTGACGCTGCTGTCGCTGTCGCTCGTGGTGGGCATCCTGGTCGACGATGCGATCGTCGAGATCGAGAACATCATGCGCCACCTGCGCATGGGCAAGACGCCGTTCCAGGCCGCCATGGAAGCGGCCGACGAGATCGGCCTGGCCGTGATCGCCACCACGTTCACCCTGATCGCGGTGTTCCTGCCCACTGCGTTCATGAGCGGCGTTCCCGGCAAGTTCTTCGTGCAGTTCGGATGGGCGGCCGCAATCGCCGTGTTCTTCTCGCTGGTGGTGGCCCGCATGCTGACACCGATGATGGCGGCCTACGTGCTCAAGCGCCCCAGGAAGGAACACCGTGAGGGCCGCTGGATTGCGGTGTACATGCGGTGGGCGGAGTACTGCCTGAAGCATCGCGTCAAGACAACCATCGCCGCCGTGGCGTTCCTGGTGGGTTCGTTCATGCTGGTGCCGCTGCTGCCCACGGGCTTCATCCCACCGGACGACCTGTCGCAGACGCAAGTCACCCTGACGCTGCCACCGGGCAGCACCTTTGAGCAGACCTACGCAGCAGCCGAGCAGGCGCGGCAAATCCTCGCGAAAAACGAGCACATCAAGCTGATCTACACCACGGTTGGCGGTGGCTCGACCGGCCAAGACCCGTTCGCGCCCGCCGGCGCTCCCGAGGTGCGCAAGGCCACGCTGACGATCAACATGACCCCGCGCAGGGAGCGCAAGGGCCTGAAGAAGCAGGCCGTCGAGGCGATGATGCGCGACGCATTGCAGGTGCTGCCCGGCGCGCGCGTGAAGGTCGGGCTCGGCGCATCAAGCGAGAAATATGTGCTCGTGCTGGCCGGTGAGGATGGCCGCGTGCTCTCCGAGCATGCCGCGAAAGTGGAACGCGAACTGCGCACCATCGGCGGCATTGGCGGCGTCACGTCCACGTCGAGCCTGGTGCGTCCTGAACTCATTGTGCGGCCCGACTTCGCCCACGCCGCCGACCTCGGCGTCACGTCCACCGCGATCGCGGAGACGCTGCGCATCGCAACGTCGGGCGACTACGACCAGGGTCTTGCGAAGATGAACCTGTCGCAGCGACAAGTGCCGGTGGTCGTCAAGCTTGCCCCCGAGGCACGGGCAGATGTCGAACTGCTCTCCCGGCTCGCCGTGCCCGGCGCGCGCGGCCCGGTGATGCTCGGCAACGTGGCCGATCTGACGGTCGAGAGCGGCCCTGCTCAGATCGACCGTTACGACCGCCTGCGCAACATCAACTTCGAGATCGAACTCAACCAGAAGCCGCTGGGCCAGCTCGAGAAGGAAGCGCTCGCGCTGCCGAGCCTGAAGCAGCTGCCGCCCGGTGTGATCCAGACGACGGTCGGCGACGCCGAAGCCATGGGCGAGTTGTTCGCAAGCTTCGGGCTGGCCATGCTCACCGGCGTGCTGTGCATCTACGTCGTGCTCGTGCTGCTGTTCAAGGACTTCGTGCAGCCGGTCACCATCCTCGCGGCGCTCGTGCTGTCGATTCCGGGGGCGTTCCTTGCGCTGTTCCTGACGCACACGGCGCTGTCGATGCCGTCGATGATCGGGCTCATCATGCTGATGGGCATTGCCACCAAGAACTCGATCCTGCTGGTGGAGTACGCGATCATGGCGCGCCGCGAACACGGCATGACACGCTGGGAGGCACTGCTCGACGCTTGCCACAAGCGCGCCCGCCCCATCGTGATGACCACCGTGGCGATGGGCGCCGGCATGCTGCCCATCGCGCTGGGCATCGGCACCGACCCGAGCTTCCGTGCGCCGATGGCCATCGTGGTGATCGGCGGGCTCATCACCTCCACGTTCCTGAGCCTGCTCGTGATCCCGGTGGTGTTCACGTTCGTGGATGACGTGGTGCAGTGGGTCGCCCGCCACATCGGGCAACGCCATCACCATGAGCAGGCCGCCGCCGCTCGGCCGGAGCCGGAGTCGCAAGGGTGATCAACGGCTGAGCGGCGTGTTGTCGTGGCGTTCGAACTGGGCGGGCACCAGCTGGGCCCGCTCCAGGCGATCCTCCAGTTCGCCGATGTACGCCGACAGCGTGTTCGACGTTTCTTCCTGCGAGGCCAGCGCGGCTTCATGCGCACGATCGAGTCGCGACAGCAGCGCCGTGCGCGTCTGCTCGTGTGCCGCCGCGACCGTTGCCAATTCGGCTGCCAGGAACGCACGCAGCTCGGTGAAGCGCGACGCCTCCGCCTTGTCGGCGAGCTCGCGCTGGGCCTGCAGATCGCGGGTCAGGCGGTGAAAGTCCATCAGGGCGCCGGCCTGCAGTGTCACGGCCCAGCCGATGAACAGCACGGTCAACACGCCCACCACGCCGAGCATCACAAGCCCGAGCGGCGCTTGGACCGTGGTGAAACCCAGCGAGAGCGAGGCCGGCGCCACGAACGCGGGCCAGTTCAGCAGGGCGAACAGGCCCACCAGGGTGAGCCCGATGAGAAGCACGATGGCGCGGATCATGGGATTCTCCTTCGCAAGGAACAACGACCAGCCTATCCCCGCCGCTTCACCGGCGCTGTAGGACGCGGACGCGTCAGGGCAGCGGCGACGCCTCGTCGGTCTCGCCGCGCACCGCGCAGCGCGGATCGCCGTCGTCGCGCAGGCGCTGCTGCAGCGCCAGCATCTCGTCGCCCAGATCGTCGAGCACCTTGGGGTCGAACAACTTCTGCACCTTCGGGAAGAGGTGCTCCTCTTCTTCCTTGTGGTGATGTTCGGTCTGCTCCTGCAGCACCTTGGCCTTCGGCTTGAAGGTGCCCTCGCCCGGGGCCAGGGCCAACAGGTCGGCCAGCAGGCGCTTGAGCGACAAATGTTCCTCCAGAGACTCCAGCAGGATGTCTTCCGTGCGGTGCGCCTTCACGGCAGGGTAGAACACGAGCTCCTCGGAGCTGATGTGCACGGACAGGTCATCGCCCACTTCGGCCAGCAGCGCCTTCATGCGGGCCTGCGACCCGGTGTCGATGGCCGTCATCAAATCGTCGAGCCTGGACTCGAGCGTGCGGTGCTGCAGGATCAAAAGCTCGATGGCATTCATGGCAGGCCTCCCGGTTGTGGTCCAAGGTCCATGCCGGCAAGCGTAGGCGGGCATGCCTCATCCAGTCCGCCGACACCCGAAATGCCCCCGCTCAGATCGGGAGCTTCTCCCGCCCCCGACGCACAGCCTCGATGCGTTCTTTGCGCAACTTAGCCGTGCGCGCATGAGCGGCCTGGCAGCGCGACGGGGAGAACTCTGCCGCCAGCGCGTCGAGGAATACGCGGGTGCGCGCCGGCATCAGCCTTCGGCCCGGGAACACCGCCCAGGCCTCGACGGGCGGGAGCGCCCATTCCACAAGGACCGGCACCAGGTCACCCGCGGTGACATACGGCTCGGCGAAGTGATCGGCCACCGCGATGATGCCTGCACCGGAGCGTGCAAGGCGAATCAACAGCTCCGGCGAATTGGCGGTGGCGCGGCAGGGGGGCGTGTCCTCCCACACCTCGTTCTCCCGCGTCAGGCGCCATGGCCGCGATTCGCGCTGCGGCGTGGCAAGGTACAAGCCGGCATGCTGCATCAGCTCGGCAGGTGCTTGCGGCGCGCCGTGCTGCGCAAGGTACGCCGGTGAGGCATAGAGGCACCGCGAAATCACGGCCAGACGGCGGGCGGCCAGGGCCGCATCGTCATCGAGCGGGCCCATGCGGATGGCCAGGTCGAAGTTTTCAGCGATCAGGTCCACCCGGCGCGGTGACACATCCACCTGCAAGCTGATGCGCGGGTACTTGGCCGTGAACTCCGCCATCAAATGGCCGAGCACGACGTTCGCGAAATCTCCCGGGATGGACATGCGCAACTGCCCGCTCGGCTCGGCCTGCCGGTGCTGGGCGAGTTCCGCGGCGGCCTGCACCTCGGACATCACCTGCCGGGCATGTTCCAGCACGTTGTGGCCGAAGTCGGTGAGGGTCAGCTTGCGGGTGGTGCGCAGCATCAGGCGTTCTCCCAGCTGGGCCTCCAGCCCGGCCAGGCGACGCGAGACGGTGGATTTTGGCAAGCCGAGCCGGTCGCCCGCGCGGGTGAAGCTGCCGTCTTCCACGACGCGGGCAAACAGCAAAAGGTCGTTGGGTTCGATCGCGGTCATGGTGTGCGCGCCTTCAGTTCCGCCAATGGAACAATCTTATCCAATTCACAGTCTTCCGGATTGTTTTCGGGACTTCTACAGTGAAACCATCGCACTTGCATCCCAGAGAGGTCCGAGATGAACATCCTGCAGATCAATTCCAGCGCGCGTGCCGACGCCTCGCACTCCACCCGCCTGGCCAACGACCTCGTCGCAGGCCTGCGCGCCACCCACCCTGAGGCGACCCTGAACGTTCGCGACGTGGGCCGCCATCCGCATCCCGCGTTGAACGAAGCCGCGCTGCAGGCCCTGTTCACGCCGGCCGACCAGCGCAACCCCGAACAGACCGCCCGCATCGCCCTGGACGATGCGCTGATCGCCGAGGTCCAGGCGGCCGACGTGCTGGTGCTCGCCGTGCCCATGTACAACTTCGGCGTCCCGTCATCCTTGAAGAACTGGATCGATGCCATCTATCGCGCCAAGGTGACATTCACGTACACGGAAAAGGGCCCGGTCGGCCTGCTCACCGGCAAGAAGGTCCTTGTGGTGACCACTCGCGGGGGCCTGCACCGGGACACACCGATGGACACACTGGTTCCCTACGTGAAAAACGCCCTTGCCTTCCTCGGCATGACGGACGTGCGGTTCGTCTACGCCGAGGGCCTCTCCATGGGCCCGGAAGCCGAGCAGAAGGCTTTCGCCTCGGCTGCGGCACAAATCGCCGAAGTGCTGGAGGCGTGACGACCACAGGGGCGACGGCAGGGCGGTGGCGGGCTATAGTGCCCGCCGTCGCGTTTTCCTTGCGCTCGCCCCCGGATGATTGTCTCCCCCCTCGGCTCTGCCCTGCCCTCTGCGCTGGCCGCATACGTGCGCGACAGCGTGGCCCACGGCGCAGCGCCTTACAGGAACATCGAACTGAACACGACGGTGCCCGGCGGCCCTTACACGCTGGACAACGGCGGGGCCTACACGCTGACGGTCTACCCCGGGTCGGTGATGACCTTTTCCGTGGCACCGAAACTGGGCCGGCATGTCGACACCGTCGCTTGACACCCCGGACGCGCCGTGAGGTTTTGCCGTCAAGGGTAATCTGGGGGCCCACTTCCGGAGCCCGGCCCGATGAGCATGCGATTGTCCGTCCCCAAAGAAAAACTAAAATTCGTCCTGCTCGAAGGCATCCACCCTTCCGCGGTAGACGCCCTGCATGCCGATGGCTACACCAACGTGGTCACGTCGCCGCGAGCCCTGGGCGGCGATGAACTCAAGGCGCAACTCGCTGACGCGCACTTCCTCGGCATCCGATCGCGCACCTTCTTGACCGCCGAAGTGTTCGCCGATGCGCCCAAGCTGGCGGCGGTGGGGTGCTTTTGCATCGGCACGAACCAGGTGGACCTGTCGGCGGCGATGCTTCGGGGCATCCCCGTCTTCAATGCGCCGTTCTCCAACACCCGCAGCGTGGCCGAACTGGTGCTGGCCGAATTGATCCTGCTGATGCGGGGCATTCCGGAGAAGAACGCGATCCTGCACCGCGGCGGCTGGGTCAAGAGCGCGGCCAATTCGCATGAGGTGCGAGGCAAGACGCTCGGCATCATCGGCTACGGCCACATCGGCACGCAGATCGGCGTGCTCGCCGAGCACCTCGGCATGACGGTGGTGTTCCACGACATCGAGGCGAAGCTGCCGCTGGGCAACGCGCGCCAGGCAGCATCGCTCGATGCGCTGCTGCAGGTGGCCGACGTGGTGAGCCTGCATGTGCCTGAAACCCCCCAAACCCAGAACATGATCGGGGAGGCACAAATCGCAAGGATGAAAAAGGGCAGCCACCTGATCAATGCATCGCGCGGCACCGTCGTCGACATCGCTGCGCTGACGGACGCGCTCGAATCCAAGCACCTGCTGGGCGCGGCCATCGATGTGTTCCCCGTCGAGCCTGCCGGCAACGACGCGGTGTTCACATCACCGCTCACCGAATTCGACAACGTCATTCTCACGCCGCACATCGGGGGCTCCACCGCCGAAGCGCAGGCCAACATCGGGCGCGAGGTGGCGGCCAAGCTGATCCGCTACAGCAACAACGGCTCCACCACCTCCGCCGTCAACTTTCCCGAGGTGGCGCTGCCGGAACATGCCGGCCGCAGCCGGCTGCTGCACATCCATCGCAACGTGCCCGGCGTGCTGGCCCGGGTGAACGAGAAGTTGTCCGAGGCGGGCATCAACATCGCCGGCCAGTACCTGCGCACGAACGATGTGGTGGGTTATGTGGTGATCGATGTCGACCAGGCGACGGGAGACGCGGCGCTCAGCGCTCTGTGTGCCGTGCCGGACACCATTCGCTGCCGCGTGCTTTACTGAGGCCAGCCCAGTAACACGTCACCCCAAGGCGCGCAATCGGACAAGACCCATTGTTCGACAACGTGCGTTCTCGGGGGGCCGGACGATTGCAGCGACAGCGACTGGCTGCTAAGGTGAACAAGCCCTGGTGCAACGTTCCGCCAAATGCGTTTTGCCCGCATGGAAACGCTGCACCCACGAACCCGCCCGGGCAGTTTTCGTCGGAGCAGAAGGGGCGACGCCTTGCCGTTCTCACCCATTGCCAAGGTGCCTCGCACCGATCCGCGCCGAGCACTTGCCGAGGCTTTCGGCGCCGTGCGCGGCCACAGCTGCACGCTCGCTGCCCCGCTGTCGGACGAGGATCAATGCGTTCAGTCCATGCCCGATGCGAGCCCCGCGAAATGGCATCTTGCGCACACCACGTGGTTCTTCGAGACCATGGTGCTTCAGCGGTTCATGCCGGGATATCGACCTTTCGACGCGCGCTACGCGTTCCTGTTCAATTCGTACTACGAAGCCTTGGGGCCACGCCACCCGCGCCCGGCCCGGGGGCTGCTGACACGGCCATCGGGCAACGAGGTGCGGCAATACCGCTCGGCCATCGATGACGCCATCGAGCGGCTGCTCCATGAAGTCGATGGCGCCACGCTGGCCGAGGTGGAACCGGTGCTGACGCTCGGCTTGCATCATGAGCAGCAACATCAGGAGCTGCTGTTGACCGATGCGCTGCATCTGCTGTTCCAGAATCCGTTGCAGCCGGCCTTCCGCCCGCCCGCGCAGGCGCCGATTGCACCACCCCCTGCGCCGCTGCGCTGGCTCGACCAGCCCGGTGGGGAGGTCGTCATCGGCCACCGCGGCAACGGCTTTGCATTTGACAACGAAGGCCCCGCCCACCCGGTTTTGCTGCGTCCGTATCAGCTGGCCAGCCGGCCCGTCAGTTGCGGGGAGTTCCTCATGTTCATCCGCGACGGCGGCTATGGTGATCCGCAATGGTGGTTGAGCGACGGCTGGGCCGCGGTCACGACCCAGGGCTGGAACGCCCCGCTGTACTGGACTGGCGTGGACACCCCCGAGCCGACGCGGTTCACCTTGCACGGCCCGCGTCCGCTGGAACTGACCGAACCTGTGAGCCATGTGAGCCTGTACGAGGCCGCGGCCTATGCGGCATGGGCAGGGGCGCGTCTGCCCACGGAGTTCGAATGGGAGGCTGCCGCGCCGCCGGCGATCGGCGATGTGTGGGAGTGGACCCGTTCGGCCTATGACCCCTACCCGGGCTTTCGGCCGTTCGCCGGCGCTGCAGCCGAATACAACGGCAAGTTCATGATGGGCCAGGTGGTGTTGCGCGGCGGGAGCCTGGCCACACCGCCCGGCCACATGCGCCTGACGTACCGCAACTTCTTTCCTGCCTCGGCCCGCTGGCAGTTCTCCGGGCTGCGGCTGGCGCGGGACCTGTGACCTCTTCGAAAGGATGCCGATGCGTGCCACGACGCCCCTGCCGCCCCACGTCGCGTCTGAACTCCGGCCCGGTGCACCTCCGATGGTCGCCGACTTCGAGCGTGAGATGCTGGTGGCGCTGTCGACCCGTCCGAAGTGCATTTCGCCGAAGTACTTCTATGACGCGGCGGGTTCCCGTTTGTTCGACCGCATCTGCGACCTCCCGGAGTACTACCCCACGCGCACCGAGGTGGGCCTGCTGGCCCGCCACGCCCGCGAAATGACCGCGCTCTTCGGCCCGGGAGCCGACCTGGTGGAGTTCGGTGCAGGCTCGGTGACGAAGGTGCGTCTGCTGCTCGACGCATGGGAGCATCCCGGCCGATTCATTCCCGTGGACATTTCGGCCGAACATCTGGCGGACGCCTCGGCGCAGCTGTGCCGTGACTACCCCGGTCTGCAGGTGATGCCGCTGGCGGCTGACTTCACGCGCCCGCTCGCGCTGCCGCCCCAAACGCGCCGCATCGGTTTCTTTCCGGGCTCGTCGATCGGCAACCTCGGGCCAATCGCCGCCGTGCGGTTCCTGCGCCAGACGCTCCAGAGCGTGCTGGGCGGCGGCCTGCTGATCGGGGTGGATCTGGTCAAGCAGCCGGCCCGGCTGCACGCCGCCTACAACGACAGCGCCGGGGTGACGGCTGCGTTCAACCGCAACCTCTTGGTGCGGGCCAACCTGGAACTCGGCGCCGGCTTCGACGTGGACGCCTTCGATCACTATGCGTTCTACGAGCCCGTGCAGCAGCGCGTGGAGATGCACCTCGTCAGCCGACGCGCCCAGACGGTGTGCGTGGCCGGCCGGGCGTTCGAATTCGCCGAGGGCGAAAGCCTGCACACGGAGAATTCGTACAAGTACACGATCGATGGATTCCGCCAGCTCGCACGCCGGGCCGGGTTCATGCCCGGGGCCGTGTGGGCGGACGACGAGCGCCTGTTCAGCGTGCACTGGCTGGCTGCGCCGGCGTGACAGCCGTGGCGTTTCTCTACGTCATGCCCACCTGACGCAGCGGCAGGCCGGGAAGCCCCGCGTTCCACTCGGCCGTTGCGCGAGGTTCACATTCCCAGTTGTCAGCGCCACGGTGCTTTTCCCGGGAGGTGTCGCATGTCCGCGTTGCAGAACGTCTTGGCTCCCTCGGGTCGCGCAGGCGGGATCATCTTGCTCGCTTCGCTCATCCTCCTCATGGCGGCCTGCGGCGCCAAAGAGGGCGGGAACCGCGGGGCCGGCCCAGGCGCGGGCGGCATGCCGCCACCCGAAGTGGGCGTCGTCACGGTGGCCGAGCAGCCCGTGGCACTGCAAGTGGAACTTCCCGGACGGATCGAGGCCTTGCGGGTGGCGCAGGTGCGTGCACGGGTCAATGGCGTGGTCCAACGCAGGCTCTTTCGCGAAGGCACGAGCGTGAAAGCCGGTGACGTTCTGTTCCAGATCGATCCGGCCCCCTACCAGGCCGCGCTGGAGAGCGCCCAGGCGTCCCTTGCCAAGGCCCGCGCGAACCTGACGCAGACCACGGCGCAGGCCGACCGGTACAAGCCGCTCGCCGAAGCCAATGCGGTCAGCAAGCAGGACTACATCAACGTCGTGGCCGCCCGGGAGCAGGCCGAGGCCGACGTCTCCGCAGGCAAGGCCGCCGTGTCCACGGCGCGCATCAACCTCGGCTACGCCCGTGTCACGGCCCCGATTTCCGGGCGCATCGGGCGGGCCCTCGTCACCGAAGGCGCGCTCGTCAGCGCCGCCGAAGCAACGCAACTGGCGCTGGTTCAGCAGACCGACATCGTCTATGTGAACTTCACCCAATCGGCCAGCGAGGTGCTGCGCCTGCGCAAGGCGATGCAGGCGGGCCAGCTGCGCAGCGCCGGCAACGGCGCCGTGGCGGTGCGGATCGTGATGGACGACGGCAGCGAATTGCCTCACCCGGGCCGGCTGCTGTTTTCCGATCTGACGGTGGACAGCACCTCCGGGCAAATCACCTTGCGAGCCGAGGTGCCCAATCCGGATGGCCTGCTGTTGCCCGGGCAGTATGTGCGCGTGCGCCTGGTGCAGGCCGAACTCCCCGGCGCCATCCTGATCCCGCAGCAGGCGGTGACCCGAGGCAGCCAGGGCGACACGGTGCTCGTGGTGGGAGCCGACGGCAAACCGGTGCCGCGCGCGGTGAAGATCGGCACCCTGCAGGGCACGAACTGGGTGGTGCAGAGCGGCCTGAAGCCGGGCGAGCAAGTCATTGCCGAAGGCTTCCAGAAAATGATGGTGCCGGGGCAACCGGTGAAGCCAGTGCCTTGGCGGCCAGGTGCCAGTGCGCCCGCACCGGCCGCATCGGCGCAGTAAGGGACACGACCATGGCCCGGTTCTTCATCGACCGACCCGTTTTCGCGTGGGTGATCGCGCTGTTCATCCTGGTGATGGGCGCCGTGTCGATCACGCAGTTGCCGGTTGCACAGTATCCGCCCGTGGCGCCGCCGTCCATCGTCGTGTCCACGGTCTACCCGGGCGCCTCCGCGCAGACGCTGGAGAACGCCGTGCTGAGCGTGATCGAACGCGAGATGAACGGTTCGCCGGGCCTGATCTACATGGAGTCGGTCTCGCAGGCCGATGGAACCGGGTCGATCACGCTCAGCTTCGAGCCGGGCACGAACCCCGATCTCGCGCAGGTCGACGTGCAGAACCGGCTCGGCCGCGCCGCGCCCCGCCTGCCCGCAGCCGTGACGCAACAAGGGGTGCGTGTGGACAAGTCGCGCGCCAACTTCCTGCTGTTCACGATCCTGTCGTCGGAGAACCCGGCGTACGACCCCATCGGGCTCGGCGACTATGCGTCGCGCAACGTGCTGCCGGAATTGCAGCGCGTCCCGGGAGTAGGCCAGGCGCGATTGTTCGGCACCGAGCGGGCCATGCGGATATGGATCGATCCGACCCGGCTCATCGGCTTCAACCTGTCGTCTGGCGACGTGGTCAACGCACTGCGCGGGCAGAACGCCCAGGTGTCTTCGGGAACGATCGGAGACCTGCCAAGCGTGGCCGGCCAGCCGGTCTTCGCGACAGTGGTCGTCCAGGGGCAGCTCGAGAACATCACGCAGTTCAGCGACATCATCGTGCGGGCGAACCCCGACGGATCCTCCGTGCGCATCAAGGACGTGGCGCGCGTGGAACTCGGCGCGCAGACCTATGCGACGTCGGCCCGCCTGAACGGCGAACCCTCCACGGGCATCGGCGTGCAGCTCTCCCCCGGCGGGAATGCCATCGCGACGGCGCGGATGGTGCGCGAGCGCCTTGACGAACTGCAGAAGTATTTTCCGCAAGGCGTGAAGTACGCGATCCCGTACGACAGCTCGCGCTTCGTCGACATCTCCATCCGGCAGGTGGTCGAAACGCTCGTGGAAGCGGTCGTGCTGGTGTTCCTGGTGATGTTCCTGTTCCTGCAGAACTTCCGCTACACGGTGATTCCCACCGTCGTGGTGCCCGTCACGTTGATGGGCACGTTCGCGGTGCTGCTGGCGCTGGGCTTTTCCATCAACGTTCTCACGATGTTCGGCATGGTGCTCGTGATCGGCATCGTGGTGGACGACGCCATCGTGGTCGTGGAGAACGTCGAGCGCATCATGAGCGAGGAAGGCTTGTCGCCGGTCGCTGCCACGCGCAAGGCGATGGGGCAGATCTCGGGCGCCATCGTCGGCGTGACGGTGGTGCTCGTGTCGGTGTTCATCCCGCTCGCATTTTTCGGCGGCGCGACGGGCAACATCTACCGCCAGTTCTCCGCGGTCATGGTCTCATCCATCCTGCTCTCCGCCTTCATGGCGCTGTCGCTTACTCCGGCGCTGTGCGCCTCGCTGCTCCAGCCCGTCGAGGCCGGCCATCACCAAACGCAGACCGGCTTTTTCGGGTGGTTCAACCGCGGCTTTGCCCGCACCACGAAACGGTACGAGAGCTTCGTCGCGAAGCTGCTGCGCAGGGCCGCGCGCTACCTCGTGATCTACGCGGCCATCATTGCCGTCGTGGTGCTGCTCGTGTCACGCATGCCCACGTCGTTCCTGCCCGCGGAGGACCAGGGCATCATGCTGGTGAACGTCCAGCTGCCGCCGGGCGCCACGCAGAACCGGACGCTTTCCGCGATGAAGGAGGTGGAGGGCTACATCCTCAAGCAGCCGGAGGTGCAGAGCATGGTCAGCGTGCTGGGCTTCAGCTTTTCTGGCACGGGCCAGAATGCCGCCGTCGCATTCATCTCGCTGAAGGACTGGGACGAGCGCCATGGCGAGGCGCATTCGGCCCAGGGCATTGCCGGCCGGGCATTCGGCGCGTTGATGCGGGTCAAGGACGCCTTCATCTTTCCCTTGAGCCCACCGCCCATCCCCGAACTGGGCACCGCTTCGGGCTTCAACTTCCGCTTGCAGGATCGGGGCGACAACGGCCACGCCGCACTGCTGGCCGCGCGCAACCAGCTCCTGGGCATGGCGTCCCAAAGCCCGAAGCTCACCGGCGTTCGGCCCGACGGGCTCGAAGACGCCCCGCAGCTGCAGCTCGACGTCGACCGTGACAAGGCAAGCGCGCTCGGCATCTCGTTCGATGCCGTGAACGCCGCGGTGTCGACGGCGCTCGGCTCCACGTACGTCAACGACTTTCCCAACGCCGGCCGCCTGCAACGGGTGGTCGTGCAAGCCGACGCACCCGCGCGCATGCAGCCGGACGACCTCTTGCGCATCAATGCGGTCAACGCGAACGGTCAGCCGGTGCCGCTGTCGGCGTTCGCCACGACGAAATGGATCACGGGCCCCATGCAGACGATCCGCTACAACGGCTATCCGGCGATGCGCATCTCCGGCGAAGCGGCCAAAGGCTACAGCAGCGGCGACGCCATTGCCGAGATGGAGGCCCTCGCCGCCCGGCTGCCGGCAGGCTTCGCCTTCGAATGGACCGGTCAATCGCGCGAGGAAAAGCTTTCCGGTTCGCAAGCAGTCATCGTCTTCGCTTACTCGCTGCTCGCCGTATTCCTGTGCCTCGCGGCACTGTACGAGAGCTGGTCGATCCCGCTCGCGGTGATCCTTGTTGTGCCGCTGGGCGTGCTCGGCGTGCTGCTCGGCGGTACGGTGGCGGGCATGTCGAACGATGTGTACTTCAAGGTGGGCCTGATCACCATCATCGGGCTGTCGGCGAAGAATGCGGTGCTCATCATCGAATTCGCAAAGACGCTGCACGCCCAGGGCCGCGACCTCGTCGAGGCGACGCTCGAGGCGGCACACCTGCGATTTCGGCCCATCCTGATGACATCGTTCGCATTCATCCTCGGCGTGATGCCGCTGGCTTTCGCCAACGGCGCCGGTTCGGCCAGCCAGCGCGCCATCGGAACCGGCGTGATGAGCGGCATGATCAGCGCGACGGTACTCGGGGTGCTGTTCGTGCCTGTCTTCTTCGTGGTGTTGCGCCGCATTTTCAAGGGCAGCGAACGCGAACGGATGAAGTACGCCCGCGGGACAGACACCGGCGGCGGTACGACACTGGCCGAGGGAGGCTCACATGAGTGAGCGGCGACCCGTCCGCACCGCGGTCGCGTCTGCGGCCCTGGCGATGCTCGCCGCTTGCGCATCCATGGCGCCCCGGTATGAAAGGCCCGCCGCGCCGGTGGCCGCCGCCTTTCCGGACAGCGGTGCGGGCACGCCGTCCGGCACCCCACCGGCCACGGACATCGCCTGGCAGGACTTCTTCGCAGACCCACGGTTGAAGCGGCTGATCGATACCGCGCTGACGAACAACCGCGACCTGCGCGTTGCAGTGCTCAACATCGAGCAAGCCCGGGCGGCCTACGGCGTGCGACGTGCTGATCGACTGCCCACCGTCAACGCCGGCGCGAATGTGCAGCGGCAGAACATCGGCATGGAGGCCTTGTACACCGTGGGCTTGCAGGTCACTGCCTACGAAGTCGACCTGTTCGGCCGGGTCCGCAGCCTGAGCGACGCCGCACTCGCCCAATATTTCGGCACGGAGGAGGCGCGCAAATCGGTCCAGATGAGCCTGATCGCCTCGGTCGCCAACGCGTACTACGCCGTGCTGGCCGACGACGCCCTGTTGAACGTAACGCAACAGACCCTCCGGACACGCGAGGAGTCTTTCAAACTCACCCGGCTGATGTTCGAGCACGGCGCGACCTCCGAACTCGACTACCGTCAAAGCGAATCGCTGCTCGAATCGGCGAGAGTGTCCCTGTCGCAGCAGACACGCCAGCGTGCGCTCGATGAAAACGCCCTCGTGCTGCTGTTGGGGCAAAGCCTTCCCGAGGACCTGCCGGCCGGTCGGAGCCTGACCGGTCAGGCTCTGACCGCCGACCTGCCTGCGGGCGTGCCGTCCGATGTGCTGACGCGCCGGCCCGATGTGCGCCAGGCCGAACAGGCGCTGATGGCCGCGAATGCGAACATCGGCGCGGCGCGTGCGGCCTTCTTCCCGCGCATCTCGCTGACCGCCAGCGCGGGCACGGCGAGCACGGAACTGTCAGGCCTCTTCAAGGGCGGCAGCGGCGCATGGACCTTCGCGCCCTCCATCGTGCTGCCACTCTTCGACGCCGGCCGCAATCAGGCCAACCTCGACGCCGCCCAGGCGGGCCGCGACATCGCCGTGGCGCAATACGAGAGAGCCGTACAGACCGCCTTCCGCGAGGTTGCCGATGCACTCGCCGGCCGGGCAACGCTGGACGAACAGGCCCGGGCCCAGGCCACGGTCACCCGAGCGGAGGAAATACGCTTGCAGCTCGCCGACCTGCGCTACCGCAACGGCGCATCGAGCTACCTGGACGTGCTCGATGCCCAGCGGGCGCTGTTCGCCGCCCAGCAAGCCGTGGTGCAGGTGCAGGCCGCGCGGGTGCAAAACCTCGTGACACTGTACAAGGCACTCGGTGGCGGTTGGAGCGAACCGGCCACGAAATGAGGCCTGCAAAAGGGACCGCGCCGGCGCCCATCTCGTTGCACTGGAACCACCCAAGGCGCGCGGGGACGAGCACGGCCGCCAAGCCGTCAGAGCAGCCCCCACCCTACACTGAAGAACCGGCGCGTTCGAACCGCGTCTCCAGTCAGGACGACCTGGCTGGCCCTTCAACTCACGGGACGACCCGATCAACGGCGTGCATGCGCCAGGAGATGCGTCATGGCCTGGAGTCTTTTGCTTCTCGCCGGCCTGTTCGAGGTGGGCTGGGCGATCGGTTTGAAGTACACCGAAGGCTTCACCCGCCTGTGGCCTTCCGTTGGCACGCTGTTCGCGCTGGTCATGAGCATCGGGCTCCTGGCGCCAGCGATGCGCTTGCTGCCAGTGGGCACGGCCTACGCCGTTTGGACCGGCATCGGCGCTGTGGGCACGGTTGCCCTCGGCATGGTGCTCTTTGGCGAGCCTGCGACGGTGCCCAGGCTCGCCTGCATCGGCCTCATCCTCTCCGGAATCCTCGGCCTGAAGCTGACCGCGTGACCCCGCTTCACGCCCCCATCATTTTTCGACGAACGCGCGCTCGATGACGAAGTGGCCTTGCGTGCTCATGTTGCCTTCCTTCATGCCCAGCTTCTCGAAGAAGACTCGGGTGTCACGCAACATCTCGGGGCTGCCGCACAGCATGAAGCGGTCGTTCTCGGCGCTGATGGGCGGCAGGCCCAGGTCGGCGGCGAGCTTGCCCGATTCGAGCAGCATCGGGATGCGGCCCTGGTTGCGGAACGGTTCGCGGGTGACGGTCGGGTAGTACAGCAACTTCTCCTGCACTTGCTCGCCGAAGAACTCGTTGGCCGGAAGTTCTTCGGTGATGACCTTGTCGTAGGCCAGTTCGTTGACCTGCCGGCAGCCGTGCACGAGGATGACCTTCTCGTACAGGTCATACACCTCGGGGTCCCGGATCATGGCCATGAAGGGCGCCAGGCCCGTGCCGGTGGACAGCAGGTACAGGTTCTTGCCGGGCAACAGGTTCTGCGTGAGCAGCGTGCCGGAGGCCTTGCGGCCAATCAGCACCGTGTCGCCCACCTTCAGGTGCTGCAGGTGCGACGTGAGCGGGCCATCGGGCACCTTGATGCTCAGGAATTCGAGTTCTTCATGCCAATGCGGGCTCACCACGCTGTAGGCGCGCAGCAGGGGTTTGCCGTCGACGTTGAGGCCAATCATCGTGAACTGGCCGCTCTGGAAGCGAAAGCCCGCGTCGCGGGTGGTCGTGAAGGAGAACTGCCGGTCGGTCCAGTGGTGAACGGACAGGACTTTGGCTTCGTAGAAATTGCTCATGGTCTTGGCAGGGGAACAAAAGACATGGCCCGAAGGCCAACCCGCGAGCATAACCGCTGCCAGGCCCCCGATGCCGGCAGGCGCGCGCAGCGCCCGCAAGAATGCGCAGTGTCGCCCAGAAGCGCCCCGCGGCACAAAGACCGTCGCGGCATATGCTTACGGCCCCCCCTGCGGACGGGGAGCGTCACCTCACAGCTGGATGCTGGCGCCGCCGATCCCGTCGAATTCCACCACCACCCGCTGCCCGAGCGAGGCCGTCAGCACCCCGCACCAGGTGCCGGTGGTGACCACCGTGCCGGCCGGGACCACCTGGCCGTCCTGGGTGGCATGGCGCAGCCATTCGGGCAGCACCCGGGCAGGGTCGCCGCAGGAATGAGTGCCCACATACTCGCGCGAAGGCTCGTCGCCAAGCGTGACGCGGCAGCGCTGGGCGAACCAGTCGCGCCGCACGTACGGCACCCAGTTTCCCAGCACGAGGGCACTGTGAGACTGCAAGTCCGCCAGGCGCAACAGCGCCGGGGCCTCGAAACCCGCATCCCAGCGCGAATCGACAAGCTCGATCGATACCGTCATCGCGTCAATCAGGTCGGAGGCACTGTCGACATCGAGGAGGCGGGCCAGCGCCGCATCCACGTCCCGGCCGGTCCGAAGCGCAATCTCGGCCTCGATACCGCCGAGGCGGAACGGCCACGAATTCAACTCGGCCGGTGTCGGCCATACCCCGGCCGGCGGCAGCGCCGAATGCACCATGGTGGCCGTTCGCGAGGCACCGCCCGATTTCCAGTGCCTGGGTGGCGCGTCACCATGCCAGCCCAGTTCATTGGCGACTGCGGCTTGCACGAGGTCGGCATCATCGGCCGTTCGCAACACCTGCGCAAAGACCGCGGCGGGCGCAGGCCGCCGGTCCCGGCGCGCGGCAAGCAAGGCATCGATGAGGGCATCCGTGGTGGCGGGCATGGTCGGGCGTTCGAATCAGGGCGAAATGGGGACCAGCGCAGTGTCCCTCAAACCGACGAGCAAGGCGTCACCGTCGGGCGTGATGCGAAATTCCCCATACCGCGCCGCGGCGAAGCGTGCGGCGTCACCTTCCTTGAAGAACCATGCATCGGTGACCAGCACCCAGCGGCCATCCTTGGCCGTCAACGCAATGCGCAGCTCGCCGGGAGCGAGCACGGGCGCCTCCTCGCCGGCCAACTCGATGCGCAGCGGCGTGGCGACGTCACGTTCATCCACCTGCACCACGACGTGGGGCGGCATGGCGTTCGGGCTCGGCCTTGCGGCCACTGGCGGCAGGCGGAAGTTCAGCGCCATGTAATCGCCCTGGGCCAGCGAGCGCGGATCCAGCGGCGCGAGTTCCACCAGCACCGTGCGGCCGTGGGCGATGACCGACTCCTTCTGCCAGATGCCGATGTTGACGACGAGCAGGCACAGCGCCACGGTGACCGGCACGAGGGCCGAAGGCCCTGCATGGCGTTCCCCCTGCGATGGCGCAGCCAAGGGCGTGCGCCGAGGCCTCATCAGCCAGGCGATGGCGCCGAGCACCGCACCGGCGGTCACGAGCACCACGGCCTTGTGAGCCAGCGGCACCTGGATGGCATAGTAAAACGCACCCACGACCCATGCTGCACCCAGCCCGGCCGCGCTCGCGAGACGCCATCGGCCTGTGCCGGCGCACACCGCCAGCACCAGCAGCAGGTCCCCGAGCGCTGGCATGACCCCGGCCAGAACGACGCATACCAGCGCCGCAATGCCCCAGGCGAGCCGACGGGCCGAGGGCCAGGCAAACCCGAGCCAGGCGAAACCCGCTGTTGCCAGCATCACGGACACGATCCGCTCGACGAGCCCCTCTCCCTGCCACCCGAAGTTCCACAACGGTCCCCCGATGGCCGCACCCGCCAAAAAGGTCATGCCGCTGGAGGCCGCAAGCCCGGCCACCGCGGAAAGCACCCATCCGGCCGCCATCGATTCGAGCGCCAGCGCGACCTGCGGCCCGCTGACCCGTTGAGCGAAGAGCGTACCGAGCCAGACCGGCAACAGCATGTGCAACTCCCACCGCACATAACCGTCCGCCAGATGGGACCAGCCATGGGACATCAGCGCCATGGAGGTCAACCATGCGGCCAGCGCACCGAGCCATGCGCCCAACCAGGCACGCGGCACAGCCGCCGCCACGCCGAGGGTCAAGACCGCCAGCACCGCGGATGCATAGTGGCCCCGCAGATCCCGGTACAGGCCGAAGGCCAGCACGCATCCCCCGACCAACAGGCCGGGCACGGCCAGTTGTTCGACGAACAGCGGCATCCGGCGCCCACGCAGCACAGCAACCGCGCCCAAAAGACAAGCGGGGCCGATCACGTAGGCGCCGGACGCTTCCTTGACCACGTCGAAAAGCAGGACACCGAAAAAGCCGACCAGGGGAACGACGGCAAGCCATGCGCCCAACGCCGTCAGAAGCACCACCGGCCAGGGGCGCTCCTCCGCCCGATCGGCCGCCTGCGCCTGCGTCAGCAACCCTTCGGCCACCGCGGCGTCCATGACCTGTGTCCAGCGGTCGCGCGCGCTCATGACCATCCCTTCGAAACAGCGTGCGTCCTGGCAACGCGCATCACGACGTGAACCGACGCCGCAACCAACGCTGCGGCAAACAGCCCGATCAGCAGGAACAGCCCGTACCAATCAACGAGCCGCTTGTGCTCCAGCAACCACCGCGCCAGACCCGACACGAGCAAGGTGTCGAGGGCCAGCACGACGGCGCTCAGCGCAAAGACGTCAAAGTGACCGCGCCGGGACAACAGCCACCCTGCCGCGCCCGTCATGAGCAAGCCGAGCCCGTACAGCGGTTGGAGCGCGCCGACCAGCCCGAGCAGCGCAGAGAACGTGATCGCCATGACAGACAGCGTCACCGATGTGCGCATGGCCCAGACGCCGGCCCCGGTCCTGCCTCGCAACGCCGGTCCGAGGGCCAGCACCAGCGCAATCGACATCGCCCAGCCGACCAGGTGCACGAGTGTCGTGTCCAGACCGGGTTGGCTCCACCAGCGATCATTTCCAGCATGCGCGCGCGTCCACAAGAACACCGCAGTCATCGCCACGAGCGCCCAGGGAGCCCACACCACATCGCTGCGCACGCCCAGCGCCAACGGCAGCACGAGTGCGGCCCACAGCGCAAACAACTGCCAAGGATCGGCGCCGGACTGGTACGTCTGCCCGAAGTAGGCCAACAAGGCCCCCACGCCCAGCAACGTGAGCAGGCCAAGCGCCGGTCTCGCGGCCGGCCGCCGCCACGCACCGAGCCCCATCACGACCACCACGCCCTGCAGCAGGGCGAAGCGGCCGGCACGCCCGAAGTCATTCCAGTTGGCCGCGATCCACATTACCAGCCCCATCCCGCCCAGCGCAGCGGCCACCACCGCCAGGCCCTGGGCCAGGCGTGACGGCAGCCCGGCCGGCTCCACACCGAAACCGGCCAGCTGCAGCAGCCGCCGGCGATCATGAGGCGGGAGTCGCCAGGCCGCAGCCAGGTCGAACACCGCTAGTCGAAGATTCATGGCAATCATCCTTCCCCGGATTTGTTTTTCTGCGTGTCCGCCATGGTCGGCCGATCACGCAGGCACGAGGGCACATACCCTGTCCGGGCGGCACAAAGGATCAACTGTAAGACTTGACAGATGCCTCAGCGACCGAGAACTGGGCTAATCGTTACAACGATGCACTGGAACATTCGATCGTTCCCATTGCCCATGCAGCTTCTCGCCTTATGTTGCGAATCCTGATCATCGAAGATTCCCCGGCCAGCATGCTGCTGACCGTGGGCATCCTCGAACGCGCAGGTCATTCCGCCGTTCTGGCCGACACCGCCGCCAAGGGCCTTGCCATGGCCCGTCAACAGCGGCCCGATCTCATTCTGATGGACATCCAGCTGCCCGACATGGACGGCCTGGACGCCACCCGCCTCCTGCGGTCAGACCCCCGCACCAGCGACATCCCCGTCATCGCGCTCACCACCTTTGCGATGAAGGGAGACGCCGAAATGATGCGAGATGCAGGGTGCGATGGTTACATCACCAAACCAATTCGTTACCAAGAGTTCCTGCAAGAGGTGGAGTCCGTCATCACTGCGATGGGCGGCAAACACACCGAAGAGTGAGCAACGGCGCGGGTTGGCGCCCGATTTGCTCAGCCCGCCACCCCACGCACGATTCTTGCCCAGGGGGTTTCGAGGCGGGTTCGCGCGAATTGCAATCAGGGGCAGGCGATTCAAAATGCGACCCAAGATCGATTCTCAACCACCGCAGCCCTGCCCGCGAGGAGGACATCCATGCTTCGAGAATTCGTGCTGTTGGCCATTCGTTCCAGCGTGGCGTACCGCTTGGGCGCGGGATCCGGCGGCCGCGGAAATCCGCCACCCGCCGCAACACCGCCGGGCACGGTCTCCGCCCCACGCCCCGCCCACGCCTGACGGCCTGCTCATGTTCGCCAGCCCTGCAGCGCTCTGGCGGCTGGGCCGGCAGGCCATCGAGAGCTGGTCAGACGACGGCGCCCCGAGCATGGGGGCGGCGCTTGCTTACTACACGCTGTTTTCGGTGGCCCCGCTGCTGTTGATCGTCGTCTCGGTGGCGGGCTTCGTGTTCGGCGAAGAGGCGGCCCGTGGCGAGGTCTTCGGCCAGCTGGAACACCTGATGGGCGCGCAGAGCGCCGCCGCGATCCAGGGCCTGCTGCAAAGCGCCAACAAGCCTGCGGAGAGCGCAGTGGCGACCTTCATTGGCGTCGTGGCTCTGCTGATCGGTGCCACCACCGTGTTCGCCGAACTGCAGAGCGCCCTGGACCGCATCTGGCGAGCCCCCGTGCGCGGCGCGAATGGCATCTTCGCGCTCGTGCGCGCTCGACTGTTGTCGTTCGGCATGATCCTCGGGCTCGGCTTTCTGCTGATGGTCTCCCTGGTCGTCAGCGCTGCGCTTGCCGCCTTCGAGAAATGGTGGTCGCCCGTGTTCGGCGCCTGGGCACTCCTGGCCCAGGGCCTGAACTTCCTCGTGAGCTTTTTCTTCGTCACCGCGGTGTTCGCGATGATCTACAAGTTCATGCCCCGGGTGCATGTGGCCTGGCGCGATGTGGGCGTGGGCGCGGCCGCCACGGCGCTGCTGTTCACCGTGGGCAAGCATCTGATCGGCCTGTACATCGGCCGCAGCAGCATCACCTCGGCCTTCGGGGCGGCCGGTTCACTGGCCGTGTTGCTCGTATGGCTGTACTACTCGGCGCAGATCTTCCTGCTCGGTGCCGAATTCACATGGGTCTACGCGCACACGTACGGCTCGCGCCGGGGCTCCGAGCGTCCACGCGCTGAGCGACCCGCCGGGAGTGCGTGAGTCAAGCGGCCGTCGCGGCCATCAACGTCTCCAGGCAATGCTCGCGAATGCCGTAGAACGCCTTGATCTCGCGGATCTGGCCGAGCACCTCGGCATTGTCCTTGGGCACCGCGCGCTTGACCGCGAGAATCATCTTGTTCTTGTTCGTGTGCTCCAGCGAGATGAACTCGAACACCTGCGTGTCATACCCTGCGGCCTCGAGCAGCAGGGCGCGCAGGCCGTCGGTGAGCATTTCGGCCTCCTGGCCGAGGTGCACGCCGTGCTGGAGGATGGGGCGCAACGGGTGCGGGCTCAGCAACTGCGGCCGGATCTGCTTGTGGCAGCACGGCGAGCACAGGATGATCGATGCATTCGCGCGCAGGCCGAGGTGGATGGCATGGTCCGTCGCCGTGTCGCAGGCGTGCAGCGCAATCATCACATCGATGGCCGGCGGCGTGTAGGTGCGCACATCACCCGCGTCGAAGTGAAGACCTGCAAGGCCGAGGCGATCGATGGCGCCGTTGCACAGTTGCACGAGGTTTTCTCGCAACTCCACACCCGTCACCCGTGCGTCTCGGCCCAGCGTGCGTTGCAAGTGGTCGTGCACCGCGAAGGTCAGGTAGCCCTTGCCGGAACCGAAATCCACCACATGCAGCGGGCGGGCTGCGTCTGCCGCCAGCGGCGACGCGGCGAGCGCACCGTCCAGTATCTCGACGAATTTGTTGATCTGCTTCCATTTGCGCGACATCGACGGAATCAGCCGGTGCTGCGCATCGGTCACGCCCAGTTCGACGAGGAAGGGTCGATCGATCGACACCCAGCGCTTCTTCTCCCGGTCATGTGTGGCCAACGGCTGGACCGGCGCATCGGCCCGTGCAGGTTGACGCAGCAGGGTGCATTTGCCCTTGCGGCTCACGAGCAACTGCACATCCTCGCTGGAGGTGAGCATGTTGGCATGGGAGAAATGCGTGTCGATCAACTCACGCAGATGGGCAAGGCCTTCAGTGGGAAGCAGGTTGCGCGTCACGTCCTTCGTCGCATGGCTGGCCACGAAGGACAGGTGCAGCTGCCCTTTCAGCACGACTGGACGCACCACGACGCGGTTCAGCGTCGCATCGGGTCCGCGGTGCTTGGAGAGCACGAGGCGAGAGAGGCGCGACGCCGACAGGCTCGCGGCCACCAGCGCGAGGAAGCGGCCGGTGGCGTCGTCGTGTGAAAAGGCTTCGGTGTCTTGCATGGGGACCTGCGGAGGATCCCCATTGTAGAAAGACGGGCGTCAGGCGTGCCGCACGGCACGGCCGCGCGAAAAGGTGCCGTTGACGGGGGTGAACGACGCGGTGTCCTGCACCCGTTGCCACAAGGCGACGGCCTTGTCGACCCACGCCAGGTACGAGGCGTCCTGCGTGGAGTAGAAGGGGATGCCCCGGGCGGCAAAGCGGGCCGCTGCACTGGTGGCGGCCACATGTTCCGAGGTGGCGCCGGCCGGAGGCTCCAGCTCGAAACTGTGCAGCGCCTTGATGCGCTGCATCGGCAAGGTGGACATCAGGTGCTGGCGCAGTGTGGCGGGATCGAGGACGGGTGAATCGTGGTCCATGGTACTTCCATTCAATCTGGCTGGCAGAAGCACTGTAGTCGGCCGATTGCGTGCGTGCTTGAGCGATCGGCGCAAGGGATGTGTCGCAGTTCACGCGCATGGCCGTCGTCACAATTGGCCGATCGGCCGTGGCCTGTCGCTCCCTCTGCCGTCACTAGAACGCGCACACGGATGAACTCGCCGACACGGATTGGCAACCTCTTCGCAAGATGCCATGGGGGCACGGGGTGGCGCGAGCGGGACCGGTGCACGTCACCTGGCCCGGTCAAGTCCTACAGTCGCTTGCGCTGCGGCCTGACAGTGCCCCCGCACCAGCGCCAGTGCAATGGAAGCTTCGTGACCCACACCACGCACCTCCAGAAAGGCACTGCCATGGCCAAGCACACCGACGAACGCGAGCTTCTTTGGGAATTGATCGAGGACATCAAGTTTGCGATGTTCACGACGCAACACAGCAATGGCCACCTCCACTCACGGCCGCTGACCACACAGAATTCTGAACTCGACGAACATTCGAGCCTGTGGTTCTTCGTTTCGCGGCGCAGCGACACGGTGGCCGACATTGCGCAGCATCCGCAGGTGAACGTGGTGTACGCGGACCTCGGACACGACAACTATGTCTCGGTCTCCGGCGATGCCGCCCTGGTCGAGAATCCTTCCAAGAAGGAGGCGTTGTGGTCCAAAGCCGCGCAAGCGTGGTTCCCAGGCGGGGTGACCGATCCTGACCTCGCGCTGCTCGAAGTCAAGATCACGCACGCCAACTACTGGGACGTCAAGGACAGCAAGCTCGTGCAACTCCTCAAGATTGCCAAGGCGGCGATCACCGGCAAGCAGCCGGTCCATCTTGGAGAGCACGGCGAAGTCCGCATGAAATGAACCCTGTTTCGGCGAGGTGCAGGGGGATCTGGACGAGAATGGCGGCCGTACCGCCACATGCGCCGACCCGCGCAACCTCGCCATGGCCTTCGCCGACAACCTCAAGCAACTTCCCCCGATCACCCACCTCACCGGCCTGCAGCTCTTCGATGCACAGGGCCAGCTGGTCGCCACCATCGAGAACAAGCCGGGCCAGGCCGGCTCGGTTGCCGTTTACCACGCGTTGGTGCAGCGTTTCGGCAGCATCAACGTTGATGCTGCCCGTGAAGGCCTGTCGATCTATGCCGAACACACGGCCGATGCGCGAGCGAATCCCGGCAAGCATCCCAACATCGACCGCCTGCTGTCGATCGAGCGCGACGGCGGTCAGTTCGGCGTGGCGTTGTTGTCCAACTGAACTCGGGCGGCCCCGTTCGTGAACGAAGCCCCGTTGGCCGGGGTTTCGCTACCATCCTTCACACACAGCCCCGAACGCCCATGAGATAGTGGACGCACGGGATGGCCCGGCGGTCATCCGGAAGGGAGGCCCCGATGCAGACGCTCGATGTCATGCTTTCGCTGAACCTGCTGACACCCCTTCAGCATCGCGAAATCCGCGCGTGGACCGCGCGGGCCCGCACTCCCGAGAAGATCATGGAAATGCCGCCGCACCTTTGGCGCGCGCTGGAGTTGGCGAGCGTGTTGATGGGTTTTCACGGGGAGCCTGCTGCGGCGTCCTGAAAACCGGATCGCTGGAGAGCTCGGTACTCGTTCGGGCCCGGCTTTCGCCGGAGGCCCGGCGCTTCACCTCGCCGCTTCAGGCAATTCGATCTTGATGTCGAGCACTTCGAGGTTGTCGGTGCGCTCGAGGTGCACGCGGATGTCTTCCGGCTTGATCGACACGTACTTCGAGATGACCGCAACGAGTTCGCGCTGGAGCTGGGGCAGGTAGTCGGAAGGTCCAGAACGGCCGCTGCGCTCGTGCGCAAGAATGATCTGCAAGCGTTCCTTGGCAACGCTGGCGGTCTTCTTTTTCTCCCCGAGAAGGAATGAGAGAAAGGACATCGCTACTTACCTCCCACCGAACAGGCGCTTGAAGAAGCCGGGCTTTTCGGCATCGACGAACCGCATGGGGCGTTCCTCCCCGAGAAACCTCGCCACCACGTCCTTGTAGGCCTCGGAGACGTCGGTGCCCGTCAGGTGCACCGCCGGCAGGCCCTGGTTCGACGCGTCCAGCACGGTTTCGGATTCGGGAATCACGCCGATCAGCGGCGTGCGAAGGATCTCCTGGATGTCCTCGAGCGACAGCATCTGGCCGCCGACGACCCGGCTCGGGTTGTAGCGGGTGATGAGGAGGTGCTCCTTGATCGGATCTTTGCCTTCGATCGCCCGCTTCGTCTTCGACGAGAGCATGCCAAGGATGCGGTCCGAGTCGCGCACGGAAGAGACTTCCGGGTTGGTGACGATCAGCGCCTCGTCGGCGAAGTGCATTGCCATCAGCGCGCCGGTCTCGATGCCCGCGGGGGAATCGCAGACGATGTAGTCGAACCCCATGTCGGCCAGCTCGGTCAGCACGCGCTCGACGCCGTCTTGGGTCAGGGCTTCCTTGTCGCGCGTCTGGGAGGCTGCCAGCACGAACAGGTTGTCGCACTGCTTGTCCTTGATGAGCGCCTGGTTCAGGTTCGCCTCGTTGTGGATCACGTTGATCAGGTCGTAGACGACGCGGCGTTCGCACCCCATGATGAGGTCGAGGTTGCGCAGGCCGACGTCGAAGTCGATCACCACGGTCTTTTTGCCGGCCAGGGCGAGGCCGGACGAGAAGCTCGCACTGGTAGTGGTCTTGCCCACGCCTCCTTTGCCGGAGGTCACCACGACGATTTTGGCCATCGGTTTGTCGATCCTTGTTGATTGATGCGGTTGTCGTTCAGAGCTTCAGCGCCTCGACCACGAGCCGCTCGCCATCGAGCCGCGCCTGGGCCGGCTTGCCCAGCACGTCGGCGGGCAGCGGGGTTTCGATGGTGCGGTAGGTGCCGGCGATGGAGACGAGCTGGGGCTCCATGCAGATGCTGAAGATGCGCGCCTCGGTATTGCCCTTCGCACCGGCGATGGCACGGCCGCGCAGCGGCGCATAGACATGGATGTGGCCATCGGCGATCACTTCGGCGCCGAAGCTCACGACGGCGAGCACGACCAGGTCGCGCCCCTTGGCATAGACCTGCTGCCCGGACCGAAGCGGTTTGTCGACCACCAGGGCGCCCGACGGAATCACCGGCCAGACCGGCGGCGGCGCCTCCACGGGAGTCGGCGCGGGCGCGGCCGGCTCAGGCTCGCTGGCTGCCGGTCTGGGGGGCGGAGGGGCCTGCGTGAGTGCCGGGGTGTCACCGAGGCCGGCCGCCAGGGCCTGCGCCATCTGGTCGGGGTTGCCGCCGAAGACACCGACCGGCTGCAGGCGATGCTGGCGCAGCAGTGCGACGAGCGCATCGAAATCGATCGCCTCCGCCGATTCGCTCAGGGCCTGCAGATCGATGACAACGGGGTCGTGGTCGAACAGGGAAGGAGACGTGCCGAACCGTTCTTCGAGGGCGGACGCGAGCGCGATCACGTCGGTGGACTTCAGCACCAACGCCATCGCCGTCAACGCGGCGCTTTTCAGATCGAAGAGGGCGGAGGAGGAACCGCTGGAAGCTGCAGCCATGAGAACACGTCAAAGGGGCGAAGTGTAACGGGCCCGCGCGCCAAACCCCAATGGCGACGGGAGATTCAGCCGTCGGCCGCGAACGCTGCCGCATCGGCGACCAGATCGGGATCGGGGCGCACGCCGGTGTACAGCACGAATTGCTCCAGCGCCTGCAACGCGATCACATCGCGGCCGGTGATCACGGGCTTGCCCGCCGCACGCGCGGCCACGATCAACGGCGTCTCGGCCGGCACGGCGACCACGTCGAACACCAGCTGGGCACCGTCTACCAGGGCCAGGCTGTAGGCGAGGTCGCCGGCCTCCTCGCCACCGGCCATGCCGATGGGCGTGACGTTGACGAGCAGGTCGGCCGACAGCCCGGCCGTGTCGGGTTGCCATCCGTAGCCGTGCGCGGCGGCAAGCGCACGGCCTGTGGCCTCGTTGCGCGCCACCACCGTGCCGGTGGTCAGGCCGGCATCGCGCAGCGCGCAGGTCACGGCCTTGGCCATGCCGCCGCTGCCGCGCACGGCCACGCGCAGGTTCTTCGGCACCTGGTGGGCGTCGAGCAGGCGGCGCACGGCCAGGTAGTCCGTGTTGTGGCCACGCAGGAACCCATCGTCGTTGACGATGGTGTTGACCGATTGCAGCACCCCGGCCGACGGATCGAGCGCGTCGAGCAGCGGGATGACGGCCTCCTTGAAGGGCATGGAGATGGCACAGCCTCGGATGCCGAGCGCCCGGATGCCACCGATGGCGGCCGGCAAGTCCGTGGTGGTGAAGGCCTTGTAGACGTAGTCGAGCTCCAGCGCGTCGTAGAGGAAATTGTGGAAGCGCGTGCCGAAGTTGCCCGGGCGGGCGGACAGGGACATGCACAACCGGGTGGTTTTGCTGAGCGTCTTTCTCATCATGAAGCGGGCCAGACGGCCGTTTGGAGTGCCTTCGCGGCAGCCTCCAGGGCTGAACGCAGTGGAAGGTCGGGAGAACGTTGCTGCACCCGAGTGATGGCGCACGCCAGACCGAAACGTGCGGCGTCCTTGAACGCCGCGCCCTCGGTCAGCGCGGCCACGGCGCCCGCGACCACGGCGTCACCAGCACCCACGGTGGTGGACACGGGCACGGCCGGCACCGCGGTGTACCACGTGGCATCGGCTGACACGGCCACGGCGCCCTCTGCGCCGAGGGTCACGAGCACATGGCGCACGCCCAAGGCCGCCACCTCGCGCGCGGCGGCGACCACATCGGCCACAGAAGGAAGCGGGCGCGCGGCAAAGGCCTCGAGTTCGCTGCGGTTGGGCTTGACGAGCAAGGGCTGCGAGATCGTGCCGGCCAGGCGCCGCAGCACGATGCCGAGCGCTTCCCCGCCGGTGTCGATGGCGACGCGGGCGCCGCAGGCCTGTGCCACGCCCGCGAGCCGCACGAGTGTTTCTGCATCGATGCCCGGCGGCAGGCTGCCGGTCAACAGGCACCAATCACCGGGACGCAGGCGTGCGCGCAAGGTGCGCACGAGGGCGGCTTCGGCCATGTGCCGGGTGGCCGGATCGAACGCAATGCCGGGCAGGTCGACGGACGTGGTCTGCTGCCGGGCCATGTCGGTGACCTGGATGTTTTCTCGCGTGGCGCCGGGCACGCGCTCCATGGCATCGATGATGCCGCGGGCCGCCAGCGCCACTTCGAATCGGGCGGCATTGTCGATGCCGAGCCAGCCGCAGGCCGTGACCGGCATGCCGAGCGAGACGAGGCCCGCGGCGACATTGAACCCCTTTCCGCCGGCCTGGATGTGCTCGGCCCGGGCCAGATGGCTCGTCCCGGCGGCGAGGGTGTCGATCCACAGGGTGCGGTCGATCGCCGGGTTCAGCGACACCGTGTGCATCTGGACCGTCATGTGCGATGACGGTGGCGAAGCTGATGGGGAGGACGGGGGTTCATGGGGGCATTCCGGTCCGAAGTGTGGGCACTCTAACCGAAGGCGGCGGCCCCCCATCGGTGTCATCGATTCGCGACGTGCCCCGTCGGATCAGGCCCGTCATATTGCGCCACGGTGTTCCAAAGCGCAGACTGGTGACAGAATCGACGCCCCGCGCCCTCCCCACGACGCCCGGGCTGGCCTTGCGACCCAAGCCAGTCCCTGCACGCCGCGGGGCGTTGCCCACACCACGGCATCGCATTGCCCCGTTTTCGCCGCGAGCGCTTTCACGCCGCGGCTCCCTGGAGAGATCCAATGACCGACGTCACCAAAAAAACCACCGAGCTTTCCCCCGCCGAAGCCGCACTGCGCGATGCGGCTCTCGAGTACCACCGCAGCCCCGTGCGCGGAAAGATCGCCGTGGTGCCCACCAAACCGCTGTCGAACCAGCGTGACCTGTCCCTCGCCTACTCACCCGGCGTCGCCTACGCATGCCTCGCGATCGAAGAGGATCCCTCTCTCGCGGCGGATTTCACCTCGCGCGCCAACCTCGTCGGCGTGGTCACCAACGGCACGGCGGTGCTCGGCCTCGGCGACATCGGGCCGCTGGCCGGCAAGCCGGTCATGGAAGGCAAGGGCTGCCTGTTCCGCAAATTCGCCGGCATCGATGTCTTCGACATCGAACTGGCCGAACGCGACCCCGACAAGCTGATCGAGATCATTGCGTCGCTCGAACCCACGCTGGGCGGGGTGAACCTCGAGGACATCAAGGCCCCCGAATGCTTCTACATTGAACGCCAGTTGCGCGAGCGCATGAAGATTCCGGTCTTCCACGATGACCAGCACGGCACGGCGATCATCTCCGCCGCGGCGCTGCTCAACGGCCTGGAACTGGTGGGCAAGGACATCACCAAGGTGAAGGTGGCCGTCTCGGGCGCGGGCGCCGCGGCCATTGCATGCCTGGACATGATGGTCACGCTCGGCGTCGTGCGCGAGAACGTGTTCGTCTGCGACTCCAAGGGCGTCATCCATGACCAGCGCGGTGACAAGCTCGATGCCTCGAAGCAGCGCTACGCGCAGCGCACCGACGCACGCACGCTGGCCGACGTGGTGCGCGGTGCCGACGTGTTCCTGGGCTGCTCCACCGCCGGCGTGCTGACGTCCGACATGGTCAAGACCATGGCCGACCGCCCGCTGATCCTCGCGCTCGCGAACCCCGAGCCCGAGATCCGCCCCGAACTCGCGAAGCTTGCTCGCCCGGACTGCCTGATTGCCACCGGCCGGTCGGACTACCCGAACCAGGTCAACAACGTCCTGTGTTTCCCGTACATCTTCCGCGGCGCACTCGACTGCGGCGCCACACGCATCACCGACGAGATGAAGGTGGCCTGCGTGCGCGAGATCGCCGCACTGGCAAAAGCTGAAATCAGCGCCGAGGTGGCATCGGCCTACGACGGCCGCGAACTGCGTTTCGGTCCTGACTACTTCATCCCGACGCCGTTCGATTCACGGCTGATCCTGCGCATCGCGCCGGCCGTGGCGCTCGCCGCCGCCGAATCGGGCGTGGCGACGCGCCCCATCCAGGACATCGAGGCCTACCGCGAATCGCTGACCCGCTTCGTCACCCACACCGGCATGATCATGCAGCCGGTGTTCCGCGCGGCGCGTGCCCAGCCGAAGCGCATCGTCTACGCCGAAGGCGAGGACGAACGGGTGCTGCGCGCGGTGCAGATCGCGCTCGACGAAAAAGTGGTGCGCCCCATCCTGATCGGCCGCCCGGACATCATTGCCGCACGCATCGAACGTGCAGGCTTGCGGCTGCAACCCGGGCGCGACTTCGAGCTGGTCGATCCGAACGACGATGTGCGCTTCAAGCAGTACTGGGAGGCTTATCACCGCCTGAACGGCCGCAACGGCATCACGCCGGAGCATGCCAAGTCGGTCGTGCGCCGTTCCAACACGGTGATCGCCTCGCTCATGGTGCACCTGGGCGACGCCGACGGCATGCTCTGCGGGCTCGTGGGCCGCTACGACGCCCACTTCGAACATGTGCGCGACATCATCGGCCTGCGCAAAGGTGCCCGCACCTTCGCGGCCATGAACGCCCTGCTGCTCGACAAGTACACGCTGTTCATCGCCGACACCTTCGTCAACGACGATCCCGATGCGGAGCAACTCGCCGACATCGCCGCCATGGCGGTCGAGGAGGTGAAGTACTTCGGCCTGCCGCCGAAGGTGGCCTTCCTGTCCCATTCGATGTATGGCAGCAGCAAGCGCGCCTCTGCGCTGAAGATGCGCGCGGCCCGCGACCTGTTCGTGCAGCGCTGCCCGGACATCGAAGCGGACGGCGAAATCCACGGCGACGCGGCGCTCAGCGAGGAGATGCGCCTGAAGGCACTGCCCTCCTCCACGCTGACCGGCGCGGCCAACGTGCTCGTGCTGCCCAACCTCGACGCCGCGAACATCCTGTTCAACGTGCTGAAGATGACTGGCGGCCAAGGCGTGACGGTGGGACCGGTCCTGCTCGGCGCAGCCGCACCGGTGCATGTGCTGACCCCGTCATCGACGGTGCGTCGGGTGGTCAACATGACGGCCTTGGCCGTCGCTGCGGCAGGCGTGAAGCGCTGATCCGTGCGCCCCGGCTCCTCCGCCGGGGCAACACTGGATCAGCGGGTCAGGAACGCCAGTTCGGTGCTCCAGGCCGCCTCGTCGATGGGGTCGGCGTGGAGGTACCACTCGATGCGCGCGCTCCAGACTTCTGATGGGCCTTCTCGACGCATGTCCCAGGCAATGCCGGCCCCTTGTGCCCACTGCAGCAGCTCGCCGGTGGCCTGCATGAGACCGTCCGGAGGACCGTGGTACAGCGCAACGGCGTAGCTGCCACCGGGCAAGGTGTCCGCCACAACGCGGCCGTCGCCCGGCGGTGCGACGATCACCGGAAACCCCGACTCAACCTTCACGCGCGAGGCGGCCGTGTCGACCACCAGGTAACGCCAGAAGGCCGGGCCCGCTGGAACCTGACCGCGGGCCGCAAGCCAGGCGAGCAATTCGGCGCTGTGGGGTGGCAATGCCGTCGCCAGGTGCGCCATCGCCACGTCCGAACGGATGCCGACACAAGGCCGCGCTGGCCGCTGTTCCAGTCGAGGGGGCGTGATGATGGGCATGGCGGGCTCCTCGACTGTCAAGTTCAGTGTCAGAGGCACCGCCCGACCCTGTCAAGGCCGGGCAGCGGCGCTTACTCCGAGATCTTCAAGACGCCGGACCGCGCATCCGCACGAACCTGTGCCTCAGTGAAGGGCAGGCTGACCCACTTCTTTCGGGAAAACAGTTCCGTCTGATCACTGAAGTGCGGGGACGCGGGATCGCTGGAGAGCGAATAGCTGAGCACGGCCTGGGCGACCGGCCCACTGGCCTCAAAGCCCACCACCTGGAGGTAACTCGTTCCGAAAAGCACCTCACGTTGTGTCCCGGCGGTCGGGTCGCTGTCGATCACGTTGTAGATGCCCAGGCGCCCGTCGCCCCCGTGGATGGGGATTTTGCGGCCACCTCGCGTGGCGAATTGCACCTGCCCCCAGGTCATGCCATGCTTCCACCCTCTGGCCCCCACGGTGTCGACCGCTTTGGCCATGGCGCCGCGAAGCGCATCGGCCACGACCGGGTCGTCAACTCGGAGGCCCCGCGGCGTGCGAACGGGGTCGGCAGGGTCGAAGGGAATGCGCCACGGCTGGGCCATCGCATCGAGGCTTTGGGTGAGTTCTTCGAAGTAGCCATACCCGACGCCAGCGTCCACGTCGGCCTTGCGGTTCCACTCGGCGAGCGCTGCACACGCTTCTGTCAAGCCAACGGAGGCGGTGGCGCCAGCATGCGCGCCGCCAGGGCAGAGCGAAAGAACATCGTCCATCACGAGATCGGCAAGGTGCGCGCGGTTGCTCAAGACCAGCGTGCGAAGCTGCTCGGCCGACATCTTCTTTCCTGGCAAACCGTCCGAACCCGAGAGCCGCGCATCCAATTGGGAAATGCCCATCCGGGTGCGCATGCTCAAGGGCGCGCCCTCCTGGCTGATGGCCGGCGAGAAGCCGGTCAGTGGCACGGCCGGGTTGCTGAGCCATGCACTGTCGTTGGCGTTCTGAACATAGTCCGTCCTGGAGAGCACCGGCAAGTCGGCTCCTGCGAAGATGCCGGCCTGAGGCGCCGCCGGATCGTTGTTCCATTGACAGGCCGCCGTATCGCCTTTCAGCGCCAGCGTTCCAAGGATCGATTGGAGATTTTCAAAGCCTGGGACCGTGCATCGGCTGATCTGGCTCGCCGTCAGGTTCGGAATTGGCAGAACGCCCATGAACAGCGTGTCGCCTTGGGCGTCCGTGGCAATGGTGTTGTTCCATGGATTGCCCACCACCTTCAGCACAGCGGCACGCAACGCCGACAATGAGTCGGCCCGGTTCATGGCATACCACTGCTGGATCATGCGGTCGTTGGTGTCGTTGACGTCACGGAAGGCGTAGGCCTGGCTGCCCGACCAAGGAAGCATGGTCGGCTCCGACAACACCACGCCGAACTCCGTGCGATAGAAATCATGGGTGCGCTTGACCAGCCGTCCGTCGGCCTCGCGCACGTCGACGCTGATGGTGCGCTTTTCCATGGGCTTGCTCCGGCCGTCGACCAGGTAGCGCGTCGGGTCGGTCGGGTCGAGCTGGAGGCGATAAAGGCTGGAGTGGGCTGCACTGCTCACGGTGTGAGACCAGGCGAACTGCCGCGTGAAGCCAATGGCCACCAGTGGCAGCCCTGGGAACGTCGACCCCATCGCATCGATCTTGCCGGGGATGGTGACATGCAGCTGGTACCACCGCAACGGTCCGCTCCAGGGCAGGTGGGGATTCCCAAGCAACAGGCCGCGTTGATTGTCAGTGGCGTCTCGCCCCAGGGCCACGGCGTTGCTGCCGGCATCGTGCGCGGCTCTCAGCATTTCGAGACCGGGCATGGGCTTGCCAGCCGCCGGAGAGGGCGATGCCGATAGCCTGGCCCCCCCTGACGTTGATGGCGGGCGAGCCGCCACAACGAATGGCTTGAAGATGTCGATGCCGACGTAGCCACCGTAGTAACGCACCAGTCGCATCATGTCGAGTTGATCGACCTTGGGCAGCCACGCCGCATCACGGCAAGCCTGCGGCAGCTTTCCAGGGCCGGTGTCGGCAATGTATCGGTTGAATCCCGCGGCAAATCCGTTCAACAGGGCTTGAACCTCTTTGGACTGTGCGTTCCACGCGCTTTGCAGCGTGGCCTCGTCGTTTTGGTACCGGTAGAAGAAATCGGAATCGAGGTTGTCCAAGTTGCTTTCATCGGCCATTCCTTCCGGGCCGAAATGGCGGGAGCGCTCGCCGCGAAGCGTGATGAAGTGCTCCGCGAGGGGGCACAGGTTGTCTTGCGCATAGGCGTAGGCCACGCCATAGCCCAGGCCGGCTTCGTCATGGGCACGGATATGAGGAATGCCGTAGGACGTTCGCTGAACTTCGGCCTCGTACCTGGGCGGAGGAGCGTCCGATCCACCGCAGCCGGTCAGAAGGGCCGACAGTATCGGGAGGAACAGCAAAGAGGAGACAGTCGATGAAGCAGTTCTCATGGGGATGTGCATGGGGGTGCGGGCAGGGCCACGTGGAGGGATCAGATTGCGCGGGGCGCGGGCCGACGGCAGGACCGCATTGGAGTCATGAGAGTTCTATGCAGGTGAGGTATCACGGCCGCATCCATGGCGGCGCCCTCATTCTTCGAAACCTTGCGCGCCTGCGCATGTGCCGATCGGCAGAGCAATCAACCATGACTTCCGGCACAGGCCGACCGTCACGCGGACGGTAAAGTGCCTGCTCGTTTCACACCCGCCGACCTCACCCATGGCGCCGCGCCACGCATGAAGCTCCACACAGAACAGGTTTTCAGAGCAACGATTCTGTTGGCCTGCGCCGTGGAACTGGTTGTCAGCGTGGCCGACGTCCTGAGCGCCGAGCGCGAGTCATGGTTGGGCGCTGGCGGCCCCGGTCGGCCGCTTGCGCTGCTGGCGCTGCAACTGAGCAGCGGTGAAGCAGCCGCGCGCGACGTGTACCTCTGCCTCTTGGTGCTGTCATTTGCGTTGTTCGCACTGGCCTTCTGGTACAGGACGAGCAACACAGCCGGTCCATCGACAACCGGCGCCCTGCTGATCGCGTATCAGATACTTGCTGGCGCATTGGTCCATTCGGACCTGCTGTATCTCGTGGCAGCTGAATTGGCTTTCCTGCTGCCGTCGCGGCATGCGCTGATCTGGCTGGGTGCACTCCTGTTGGCCTACTGGTTGTCGACCGTCCCGGCGCTGCTGCAGATTGATCCCGGCGCGGCGCGTTGCAGCGTGCCAGGCATCCTGCCCCCCACATCCGTGTGGCTCCCACTTGGCTGGGCAAGAGAAGCCGCATTCCAACTGTTTGCGTTTTGCGTCGGCCATACTGCCAGCACGCAAATGCGCGGCCGGACCGCCCTTGCCGCGCTGCATGCCCAACTGAACTCGGCGCAGGCGCAGCTGGAGGAGGCCATACGACTTTCGGAACAGGCCCGCATCACGCAGCGCGTGCACGAAACCCTGGATCACCACCTGTCCGCGCTCGACTCTCAACTGGCGTTGGCAGCGAGTCATCTGACGGCGCCGGCAAAGGCCTCCGTGGAGACCGCTCATCGGCTGGCACAACGTTTGATGTCGGACGTGCAGACGGTGGTGGCCGCGGAACGCGACGTGCCTCCGCTGGATTTGCCAGCTGCGCTGCAAGCGCTGTCCGCCGGCCTGCCCAAGCCACGCATTGAGCTGGAATGTGACGAGTGTGCCGCCCGCATCAGCCCGGCGATGGCACACACCCTGTTCCGGGTGGTGCAAGAAGCGGTCACCAATGCCATTCGCCATGCGGACGCAACCTGGTTGCGCATTCACCTGAGCGCATCGGCCGACACGTTGACCCTGCGCATCGACAACGACGGCCAAGGGCAGCCCGATGCCGGAACGACGTCACTCGGAAGCGGGTTGCACGGCATGCATGATCGTGTCGCCGCACATGCGGGCACCTTCGTGGCAGGCAACCATGAAAACGGGGGCTTCGGCATTGTCGCCACGCTCCCGTTGGGAGAACACGCGTGTTGAATCTGACGCGCGAGGTGGACATGTTGACGGCCTTCCGGTCCGTCGGGTTGGCGGTCTGCATGGCGGTGGGCCTGCAGCCCCTGGCCGTCGTGTGGTTCACCGGCCCCTTCGCATTGCCTTACCTGAGGTTTCCGATGGTGGCCCTGGCGCGCACATTCATCGGTGTGGAACAGCCCTGGGTGTTCGGCCTGATCGTCGCATGTCAGGTGGCTGGCGTGGTCCTGTTCATGCTCGCCTTCGCCCTCTGCACCACATCAGCCAGCGCCGGCAGGCCGCGCGCGACAGCCGCACTGCTGGCCGTGCAAACCGGGTTGGGAGTGCTCATCGAATCCGAGCTGTTCTATGTGGCGGCAGCCGAATTGGCGCTCATTCTCCCTTGGCGACACGCACTGATCTGGTTGGGTGCCCAGACAGCGGCTTTCATCGCAGCCCGTCTCTGGCCACTGGCCCACCTGGACGGCCCGCAGCTCTTTTGCATCGTCAGCGTCGAAACGTTCACACCGCCCTCCACCAGCCAACTCAGGATGAACATCTTCTTGTCCGTCGCGTTGGGCTTGGTGTTCCTGGCCGCCGCATTCACCCTGGGCCGCCTGGCATCGTCCGAGCGCCAACGACGCGCGCGCATCACCGCGGCACGTGCGGGATTGTCGGCGACACGGCAACTTCTGCTCGATGCCGTGCGTGCATCGGAACGCCTCCGCCTGGCCCGCGAGTTGCACGACGCCGTGGGTCATCAGCTCACCGCGATCAACCTGCATCTCGAACTTGCGCTGCTGCAGTCGGGTGAATCCCCCCCTGCGGCCCTTTTCACCGGCTGCAGACTGGCCAAACGCCTGTCTGCCGACTTGCGCAGAGTCGTCCGCGACGAAGCCGCATCACGCAAAGAACAAACATGATCAAGGTGGTCCTGGTAGACGATCAGACGTTGGTACGCAGCGGCATCAAGGGGCTGCTGGATCTCACGGACGACATCCGCGTGGTGGCCGAGGCAAGCGATGGCCTTGCCGCGCTGGATGTTCTGGCGTCCACGGCTCCAGACGTCGTCCTGCTGGATGTGCGAATGCCCGGGCGCAGCGGAATCGAGGTGCTGAAAGCCCGCAAGGCGCTGGGGCCGCTCCCTCCCACCATCTTGCTCACCACGTTTGACGACGACGAGGCCCTGCTGCAGGGCATGCGCGCCGGCGCCAAAGGGTTCTTGCTGAAAGACATTTCCCTGGACCGGCTGGCAGACGCCATCCGTTCGGTCGCGGCCGGCGCCACGCTCTTTCGGCCGGCCATCACCGAACGGGTGTTGCAGGGCGTGCGCGAAGGCGATGACCTCGCATTTCCCAAGCTGCACCCGACCGAACCGCTGACGAGCCGCGAACTCGAAATCCTCGCGCTGATGGCCGGAGGCTTCAACAACCGGGAGATCGCCGATGCGCTCGGGCCGAGCGAAGGAACGGTCAAGAACCATGTGTCCAACATCCTGTCCAAGCTCGGTGTGCGCGACCGGGTGCGCGCGGTGTTGCGAGGGTTCGAGCTGGGGTACCTTTGATCCTGCGCTGAATGCAGCGACCGATGCGCCGTCTGGAATGGGTGGCTCATGCTGCCTCCAGCCGGAACGTGCCCACCACCCCGGACAGCTTCTGAGCCTGGTCCTTCAGGCTCTCCGCGGCGGCGGACGATTCCTCCACCAACGCCGCGTTCTGCTGGGTCATTTGATCGAGGTCGATGACCGCCCCGTTGATGGCGCCGAGCCCCTGGCTCTGTTCGTTCGCGGCGGCGCTGATCTCCGCGATGAGGTCCGTCACGCGTTGGACGCTGGCGACAATCTCTTCCATGGTGCTGCCCGCCTCATGGACGAGTTTGGTGCCCGACATGACGTTGTCCATCGACGTCGAGATCAGCGCCTTGATCTCCTTGGCCGCCTGCGCGGACCGCTGGGCGAGGTTGCGCACCTCGCCGGCCACGACGGCGAACCCACGCCCCTGCTCACCGGCGCGGGCCGCTTCCACGGCCGCATTGAGCGCGAGGATGTTGGTCTGGAAGGCGATGCTGTCGATCGTGCCGATGATGTCCGCGATCCTGTTCGAACTGATGTCGATCTGCTCCATCGTCGAGACGACCTTCGAGACCACCACCCCGCCGCGGGACGCCACGTCCGCAGCGGACGTGGCAAGCTGGTTGGCCGTGCGCGCCGAATCGGCCGTCTGGCGCACCGTCACGGTGAGCTGCTCCATGCTGCTGGCCACCTGCTGCAGGTTGCCGGCTGTCAGCTCGGTGCGCTGGCTCAGGTCCAGGTTGCCGGTGGCGATCTGCGAACTCGCCGTCGAGACGCCCTCCACCACGCCACGCACCTGTTGCAGCGAACCGCACAGCGCGGCGCGCATCGCATCAAGTGCCTGCAAGAGGCGCCCCGTCTCATCATCGGCGTGGACACGTGATGCGCCACCGGTGAGATCCATGACGGCGATGGCGCGCGCCATCATTTCGGCATCGTTCAACGGGTTGACGATGCTGCGCGACAGCAACCAGGCGAGCGCCGCCCCGAATGCCAATGACGCGATGCCGCTGGCCAGCAGCAGCGTCGTCGTATGGGAACGCACGGCTTCGGTTTGCGCAGCCGCGGCATCGAGCTGCTGTTGCTGCATCGCCACGAGCTCCATGACGCCAGCCACATAGTCCTTCGAACGAGGCTCGAACTGTTCGGTGAACGCCTTGAGGGCACCGGCGGCATCGCCCTTCTTCTTCAGTTCGTCGACGGACTGCCGCGCCGCGAAGAAGTCCTTGCGCAGACTCGCCACCTTTTCGAAGAGGGCCACTTCATTCGGCAGGTCCATGTGCTGTTCAATTGTCTTCTGCAGCTCTGCCGTGCGGGCGACGGCAGCCGCCGTCGCGTCGGCGAAGTAGTCCACGAGGCCGGGGTCGCGGCCGCGGGCAATGGCCGCAGCACGCTGCACGCCCGAGGTGATGTGCATCAGCCATTCGGATGCGGCGCGTTCGACGCGCAACTGATCCTTTGCGATGGCGTCGATGTGCACGCCGAGTTCATTGAGCTTGAGCACCGCCAGGACGTTCGTGCCGAGTGACAACAGCAGGATGACGCCGAGCACGAGGCCCAGCCGCTTGCGGATGGAGACATTGTTGAGCATGAAGAGACTCCCGTTTGGAAGGAACGCGCGGCGCCTGCCGCTTGTGTCGCTATTTCCGATAACGGCAGCGCTGCGCACCCGCCCTGTGAAGTTTCTGGCGGAAGCCACCGGAACCCCGGGAAGGTCCGTTCGGAGTCAACAGGCCTGTGGCGTTGGACACGCGCCTGTCAGCCTTTCACGCACACACTTGCTTGAGGGTGTGCACGACCTTCACCAAGTCGTGCTGCGCGGCCATCACCGCGTCAATGTCCTTGTAGGTCGCGGGCGCGGGGATCCGCGAGGGCTTCCATGAGGAGGTCACAGAGTCCCGTTCTTTAATTTCTGTCTTGACAGAAATGAAAGACGAGAAGAAGATGACACCATGAACCTCTCTCCCACCCTGTCACGTTTCGTGCTGCACTGGGGCGAAATGGGCACCCGCTGGGGTGTCAACCGCACCGTCGCGCAGATCCACGCCCTGCTGTACATCACCGGCCGGCCCATGCATGCCGAAGAAATCGCCGAGACGCTGAAGGTGGCCCGCTCCAACGTCAGCAACAGCATCCGCGAACTGCAGAGCTGGAGCCTCGTCAAGCTCGTGCACGTCCCCGGCGACCGCCGTGATCACTTCGAGACCTCCAAGCAAGTGTGGGAGTTGCTGCGGACCATCGTCAAGGAACGCCAACGGCGCGAGATCGCGCCCACCATCGAGGTGCTGCGCGAGCTGCTGGCCGACCCCGCCATCGCGAAGGACCCAGCTGAAGCAAAACGGCGCATGCAGGAAACCCTGGAACTTCTCGACACCCTCACCATGTGGAGCGACGAAATGCTGCGGCTCGACACGCAGACGCTGACAAAGGTGCTCAAACTGGGTGCAAAGGTCAAGAAGCTGCTGGGACGCACGCCCGCCAAGGATTCGGCCGTGGGGGCCTGACTGCCCCCTTTTTTTTGACGTGACATTTCTCTTTTGACAGAAATTACTGGAGAAACACATGCAACCCGCGTATCCACTGACGTTGCTTTACGACGCCGCCTGCCCCGTCTGCGCGCTGGAGATGGACCACCTGCGAGAGCGCAACCGCGCCGGCCGACTGGAATTCGTCGACATCGCCGCGCCAGGTTTTGACGCCGCCGCCTGGGGCACGACGCGGGCAGCACTCGACGCCGAGATTCACGGTGTGTGGGCGGATGGCACGGTGACCGTGGGCCTCGAGACGCTGAGGGGGGCTTATGCGGCCGTCGGCCTCGGCTGGGTGATGCGCCCCACGGGCTTTGCGCCCGTCAGGCCCCTGTTCGATACGGCCTACCGGATCTTCGCCCGCTACCGGCAACCCATCTCGCGGGCCGCAGCGCCGTTGATCCAGGCGCTTCGGGCGCGCCGCATGCGAGCCCGCATGGCGCAATGCGCCGGCGGCGCCTGCCACATCGACGCAACGAGGGGAGACCGGTCATGAAGGTGCTTGTCTGTGGAGCCAGCGGGTGTGTGGGCCGTGCGGTGTCACGTGCATTGCGGTCGCGCGGCCACCAAGTCGTCGAGGGCGCCCGGAACGTTGACGAGGGACGCCACACGATGCCCATCGACTTCATGGTGTCGGTGACCCCGGATGCCTGGGCAAGACGCCTGCTTGAACGGCAGGTGGACGCGGTGGTCAACTGTGTCGGCATCCTGATGCCATCACGAGGCCAGACCTTCGCCCGTGTGCACACCGCGGGGCCCGCCGAGCTGTTCCGCGGTGCGGCGATCGCCGGGGTTGGACGAATAGTGCAGGTGTCCGCGCTCGGCGTGGGCGACGATCCGGAAAGCCTGGCCACGCCCTATTTGCACAGCAAGCTCCTCGCCGAGGAAGCCTTGGCGGCCACGGCCGTGGATGGCGCGGTGGTGCGGCCATCGCTCGTGTACGGCCCCGGCAGCCAGAGCGCCGCGCTGTTCGCCACGCTGGCAAGCCTGCCGGTCGTCAGCCTGCCCGGACTTGGCGCGCAACGCCTGCAACCCATCCATGTGTACGAGCTGGCCGAGGCCATCGTGCGTCTGCTCGAACGCGACGAACCCGCACGTGGTGTGTTCGAACTCGGCGGCGGCAACGTCGTCACGTACCGAGAGATGCTGGGCCGCTACCGCACCGCGCTCGGGCTGGGCGGCGCCGTGTGGCTGCCGGTGCCGATGCCGCTGATGGGCTTTGGTGCGTGGCTGGCCGAGACGCTGCCGCAGCATGTGTTCTGCCGTGACACGGTGCGCCTGCTGGCCCGCGGCAGCGTGCCGGCAGTCAATGCCGCGCCCGGCCTGCTCGGCCGCTCACCCAGCACGCTGCCCCACGGACTCGCCATCACGGCACCGGAGCCGCTCATCGACCTGCGCGTGACGTTGAGCCCTGTCGTCGCCTGGCTGCTCCGCGGCAGTCTCGCCTTCATGTGGATCTACACCGCGCTGATCAGCATCCTGCTGCAGCAGGACTCCGGTGTGATGACACTGCTCGCTCGCTGCGGATTTGCCGGCGATGCCGGTACGGTGGCACTGATCGGCTCGTGCACGCTGAACACCGGGCTCGGGGTCATGCTGCTGCTGCGACCATCACCATGGGCCTACGCGCTCCAATGCGGCGCCGTGGTGGGATACACCGTCACCGCGGCGGTCCACATGCCTGAGTTGACCATCGATCACTGCGGGCCGCTGGTGAAGAACCTGCCCGTGCTCGCGGCCATCATGGTGTTGTGGCTGGGCCACCGGCACGGTGGGGCGGCCATCGCGACACCCACCCGGCGCAAGGCCCACAACGGCGGCCCTGGGTCGGCGTTGGCAATGCCTCCCGCCAAGTGAGCTCTGGAGGACGTGCCAAATTCGTGCGATTACTTCGACGGCTGCGCCTGGGCCTGCGTCGCCTTGCCATCATTGCCAGTGAAGCTCAGCGACGGCAATTCAGCCAGCGCCTTCTCGGGCGTTTCAAGATCCATCACGATGCGGCCCACCATGACACCGAAGCTGGGCGACGTCCGGATGTACTTGGTCTCCCCCGCGGCCAAGGTGAAGCTGAGGGTCTTTTCGGTTTCAGTGGTCGTGGAGGCGAGGTAGTTGCCCGGCGCCTTGTCAACATAGAAGAATCCGCCGGGCTTCGATGCGCCGACGATCTGGCCGTCCAGGCGGATCTCGGGCTGGATCGCAGCCCCGAACATCACCGACGAACGGAAGAAGTAAACGCGGCCCTGATCCGGCTTGACGGCCGGGATCGTGGAAGCCATGTCCTGATATTTCACACCGGTGGCACAGCCAGACATCACAGCGGCACAAGCAGCAACTGCCGCGAATTTCAGGAACGTGCGTTTCATTGAGGTTCTTTCAAGGGCAGCTGGATCGGAACGTCCAGAGAGGAATACCGGCCTTCGGCCGGCAGGTAAAAGCCCACGAGTCGGGCGTTGTCAATGACAAGCTGCGCTTCATGGGCCTGGCGACCTTCGATGGTGAAGACGGTGTTCAGCGGACGGTAGACGATGCCTTGCGGCAGGCGGCCGTTGGCTTGCCAGCTGCTGCCGGAGGGCAGTTCACGCGAATAGCCCGTGGGGAGTGTGAAGCGGACCCCGGTCTTGAGCTGGAACGTCGCTGCGTCGGCGTGTGGCGACAGGGTCGCCGGAACGCTCACGACCATCGGCGCGCAGGCCGACAGCACCATAAAGACGAACGTGGCAAGAATCGTTTGGCAAAGGCGCATGGGCGGCCCCGGGGCGGTTAAGCGGCGCCTGTCGATCAGGACGGCCCGCGGCCGGCATGTTGCCAGATATCAGGCGGATTTCGGAAGACACGAGCAACGATGCGGAGTGCATGATTCCACGACGCGTGCGACAAGCCGTCGACCTGAGGCCGCAACTTGGCATCGCCGCCAGCAAATCTCAGTGGAGGCAGTTCAGGCAGGAAGGCCGCGCGTCGCTCTCCAGCACGCTTCATGCCGTGCCAGCAGGCTTTCGTGCGAGTCAGGCCCGGGGGGCGTCGATCCTCAGCAGGCAGCTGTCCCCGCTCGCCTCGCGGGAGATGCGCACGGCAATCACGCCTGGACGCACATCCTGCATGGCCCGCGCGATGTAGGCACACAGGTTTTCGAGCGTGGCGGGACCCAGGCCCGGCACGTCGTCGAGCATCATGTGGTCCAGAGCATCACGAACCTTCTGGATGCGCTGGCGCAGGAGGCCCAGGTCGACCACCATGCCGGTGACCGGGTCGGGCACGCCGGCCACGGTCACTTCGGCCAGGTAGGTGTGCCCATGGATGCGCCGGCTGCTCTCGGTCTCCACCAGACGGTCGAGCGTGTGTGCGGCCTCGAAATAAAAGCGTTGGGAAACTTCGTAGCTCATCGGATGCCCGTGACCTTGTGTGTCTGCAGGCTCAGGCGCCATGCTGGCCGCGCGAGGCATTGCGCAATGCACTGCTCGATGTGGCTCGCCTGGAGAGGCCCATCCATGGGCTGCAGGTAGCGGTAAGTGAAGTCGGCCTGTTCCAGCATGTCGAGGTCCAGTCCGGGCTGCGGCCACACGACCTTCAGTTCGCTGCCGCGGCGCTGCACCCATTCGGCGCCGGCCTTCGGGCTGACGCACAACCAGTCGATGCCCTCGGGCGCCGGCAAGGTGCCGTTGGTTTCCATCGCGATGACAAAACCGTGGCCGTGCAATGCGGCCAGCAACGCCGGGTCGACCTGCAACAAGGGCTCGCCGCCGGTCAGGACAACGAAGCGGTCGGTGTGCGAAGCAACAGGCCAGAACGAAGCAATGTGATCGGCGAGCCCTTGCGCACTGGCGAACTTGCCGCCGCCCTGTCCGTCGGTGCCGACGAAGTCCGTATCGCAAAAGCGGCATGTCGCGCCGGCCCGGTCGGCTTCCCGGCCGGTCCACAGGTTGCAGCCCGCGAAGCGGCAGAAGACCGCCGGGCGCCCGGCGTTGGCGCCCTCGCCTTGCAGGGTGTAGAAGACTTCCTTGACGCTGTAGGTGGCCATGATGGCAACGGATCGGAACTGGAACGAGGCGGTGGTGGCCTGCGTTGCAGGGTCTGGCCAATCCGGTATTTTACCGGTCCCGGAATGGCCATCGCAACGACCGTGCCGGGGCACGACTTCTCTCGGTGATCCACGCCCGGGACAGAGTCGCCTGGGCGGAAGAATCGGTGCTGCCAATGCACAATATCAGCTACTTCATACGCAACCAGAATCGTGCCTTCTTCGAGCGATCCCCAGGTTCCCGGTACCGCCGGGTCGACCGGTGAATCCCCATCGGACACTTCCACAAGCCCGGCATGGGCCTTGGTCACCGGCGCGTCGGGCCGTGGCGGCGCAGCCATCAGTCGCGCGTTGCATGCGCGCGGCATGTCGATCGTGATTCACCACATGCCTCGGTCCCTGGCCAAGGCATTGGCGCTCGAGGCGGAACTCGAGCGCATTCGCCCCGGTTCAGTCCGCCTCTGGTCGGCCGACTTCGCTTCCGAGTCCTTTCCACGAGAAGGAATCCCCTCGTGGCTCAGGACGCAAGGCATCTCGGTGCTGGTATGCAACGCATCGGCTTATCGGCCGAGCCAGATCGAAGACATCGAACGCATCGCACTCGACATGGCCATCCATGTCACCTCGCACGCCGCCATCCTGAAGGCGCTTCGGCCTTCGGCTCCGCCGTCCGAGCCTTTGTCTGCGCTTCGCTCTGTCGTGGCCATCACCGACATTGCGGTGGATCGACCGGCCCAGGGGCATCTGTCGTACACGATGGCCAAGGGTGCGCTGCAGACCATGGTGCTTGCCCTCGCGAACGATTGGGCACCGCACGTGCGTTGCAATGCCGTTCAGCCCGGCGCCCTGCCGTTTCCCGAGGACTGGCGCGATGAAGAGCGCGCTCGCAAGATCAGGGCATCCATTCCCCTCGAGCGGCTGGGCACCTACGAGGATCTGGCCGGTGCCGTCGTCTATCTGGCGCTCGACGCCACCTACGTGACCGGCCAGGTTCTCGCCGTGGACGGTGGCCGCAGCCGCCATCTCGATTGATGGCGCCTGAACACGGTCGCGTCATCGCACCTCGGCGGTGCGGGCGAGCTGCGACAGGCGCTTGACGTACGGTTCGTACAGCTCAATGGGCGTATTGCCGTAGCCCAGCACCAAGCCGTTGTCCTGCGGCAAGGGATGCAGCGCAAAGCCGGACAAAGGCACTGGCGAGAGGCCGTAGCGGGCGGCCGCCGCGGCGATGGCAACGTCCGGGAAACGAGATGGCAAGCGGACGGTCAGGTGCATGCCCGAATGCCCTCCTTCGACCGAGTGCGGCACCCGGAAATGGCGGGTCAGCGCGTCCCTCAAGCAGCTTTGCCGGTCGCGGTACAAGCGGCGCATGCGGCCCAGATGCCGGGCGAATTCGCCGCTTTCCATGAAGGCCGACAGCGCCAGTTGTTCGTACACATGCCCGCCCCGGAGCAATTCCTTCAAGGGTCTCTCCAGCGGTGCCAGCAGCCCTTCCGGCAGCACGAGGAACCCCAGGCGCAATGAAGGGAACATGGTCTTGCTGAAGGTTCCGAGGTACAGCACCGGGGCCTGTTCGACGAGGCCCTGCATCGCCGTGATCGGCTCACCCGCATGCCGGAATTCGCTGTCATAGTCGTCCTCGATGAGCCACGCACCGTGCCGCATGGCCTGTTCGATCAATGCGAGGCGCCGCTGCACCGTGAGCACGGCACCGGTCGGGTACTGGTGTGACGGTGTGACGTAGACCAGCCGTGGCGGATGCTTCCAATCCTCCGCGGTGGTCACCAGGCCTTCGGCGTCCACGCGTTTCGGCACGATGCGCACATCGGTGGTCTGCATCGCTGCCTTCGCGCCACGGTAGCCCGGATCTTCGATCCATGCGGTGTCACCCGGGTTGGTCAGGAGCCTGGCGCACAGTGAGAGCGCCTCCTGCGCGCCTTCGGTGATCACCACCTGGTCTGGCGTGCAGCGCACGCCGCGTGACAGCCCCAGGTGGCGAGCGATGGTCGCACGCAAATCAGGTTGCCCGAGCGGCTCACCGTAGCCCAGCCCGGCCGGTCCCCCACGCCGAACGGCACGGTCGAGCGCGCGGCGCCAATCCGCCAAAGGAAACTGGGCCAGGGCCGGCACGCAGGGCCGAAGCGCCGCGGCCGCATGCCCCCGCGGCACCATGGTCCCCAGGTCCGACAAGCGCGAGGCGGTGACAGGCACCGCAGCCTTGGCGCCGGCTCGACGCACGTGCGCGGGCCGCGAGAGCGCGGCCACGCGGGTGCCCTGCCGGTCGGAGTGCACATACCCTTCCGCTGCGAGGAGGTCGTACGCGGCGGTCACGGTGTTGCGGGAGACCGACAGAGCCTCTGCCAGCACGCGGGAGCCAGGCAAGCGGGTGGCAGGCGCCAGGTGCCCTCCCAGGATGGAACGCTTCAGGCGATCGTGCAACTGGCGCTGCAACGGGCCGGCTTCCCTGCTCAAGGGCGCATCGATCAGGGCCTGCGAAAGGGTGGCAAGTATGGCCGGGGGCATGAACGTGGCTCCATGGAAATGCAGTGTCGTGGCGCTTCTCATGGGACCACGCGACAGATACCTTAACGCATGTCCCTCGCTTGTCTCAACGGCCCTGCACACATGAACCTTCCTTGGCTTTCACCCATTCGCCTGACCGGTGCGTACGCTGGCCTGGAACCGCTGGACCCTGGCCACGAAGACGAACTTGCCGCCGCGCTGAACGACGGAGAACTCTGGAACCTCTGGTACGCGAAGGTCCCGAGCCCCGCAACCTTGAAGGCCGAGATTGCACGTCGCCTCGGCCTGCAGCAGGCCGGTTCCATGGTGCCGTTCGTCAGCCGGGACGCGGAAGGCCGCGTGGTAGGGATGACAACCTACATGAACATCGATGCCGAGAACCAGCGGGTGGAGATCGGTGCGACATGGACGGCCCGGCATGCCCAGCGCAGCCCTGTCAACACGCAATGCAAGCTGCTGTTGCTCGCGCATGCGTTCGAGCGCGGCGCCATTGCGGTCGAGTTCCGCACGCATTTCCTCAACCAGCAGAGCCGCCGCGCCATCGAGCGGCTCGGCGCCCGGCTCGACGGCGTGTTGCGCAACCACCAGCGCCTGGCCAACGGCACACTGCGCGATACATGCGTGTACAGCATCACGCAGGAAGAATGGCCTGCCGTCCGGACGCACCTCCAGTGGCAACTCGACAAGCCGCGCACCTAACCCCCACCAGGAGATCCACCATGACACCTTCCGCCTCCACCATTGCCCACCGCCGGCAAGCATTCAAGCAGC
>Ga0207679_10000182_pt1 | contig 51887 bp, 46 predicted proteins | sample KBSC73metaG_FD_184320 | JGI IMG/M metagenome (GOLD analysis project Ga0207679, IMG submission 184320) | Corn rhizosphere microbial communities from Kellogg Biological Station, Michigan, USA - KBS C7-3 metaG (SPAdes) (version 2) | ecosystem: Host-associated > Plants > Roots > Rhizosphere > Soil ... | reverse complement strand
TATGATCTTCACTTCGTCATGACAACATCCGCGCGTACCCGTATGCATGTGACATTTGGGACACCAATCACTTTTTGCTTTGTACAGGCTATACGAATCATAGCGATCCATGCAGTAATGAAAATTCACCAGCACACCACAGGCGAAGGCGAAATAAACAAACACTGTAAATGATGCTATTGCTTTTTTCATGATGACCTCACAAAGATAATAACGTAATTGGCATATTGTATATGATCCTCGTCAATTTGAGTAAGGCTTTGTTAATTCACAAAGCTCCACCAGATCCCCACCCTGATCTGTAAACCGGGGTAAGGATAACCGGATGCTGCCAGGCGATTATTGGTCCACCCGAAACCTCCGTCAGGCGTTACTTCGGCGGTGTTCAGGTTTTCTGCCCTTATAAATGCTTTAAAGCCCCTGATGCGGAATTGAAGAAAAGCTGAGATCTCAAGCCCATTGGTAATTGTTATAGAGTCCTGGTAAAAGAATTGCCCGAGCACCGGCGAATACCCATCGGCTTTATAAGGCGTGTTATATTTTATTTCAATGCCAGTAAACAAATTGAGGTTTCTGAAAAAATTTCCTTCATAGGCAATACGATTCCTGGTAAACACTGTTGGCACATGCAAAGGAACGTCGCCGGTTTTCTGTTGAAAGTAAACATCAGCATACCAATTCCAACGTTTACCCAACCTGAATATCTTTTGCGCTGACACCAGCAGGAAATTGAAGAGCGGGTCGTATTGTCTCAATTTGTAGTAATCTGTAAAATAGGCGTAGTTGCTGATAAGATAGTACTCACCGGATAATTTCAATCGCAAACCCGGTTGATAGATCGAAGCAAAAATGTGGCTGCTGTTCTCCTTATTGAATCCAGATGTCACCGTCTTGTCTAAATAGAAACTACTTCTTGCGTCAAACAAAAAAGACGGAGACCGGTTGACGTTTTCAAAACCGATCTCAGCAAAGCCCTGCTTTTTTTTGCCAACAAATCTTTTTAAACTGATGTGTGCATCATAATTGCCGCTGTTGAAACCGGCGGTATAAAGGCTACCATACAATTCCACATCCCATTTCTTATTCCTTGTCGTGTTCCTGTATTCGCCGTGAAAGATCACATTGTAGAAAGAACTGTTCCCACTTGAAAATTCTCCTTTCAGTAATTGAAGGGCGGCACCCAATTTTACAAATTGCTGTAAATTATTTGCATCCGGAAACTGGTAAATGGAGAAATCATTTACCATGTCTTTCCACCGATCGCGAAAATAAATGGAATCTCCGGGGTTTATATGTATCGCATAGTTGCTATCATAAAATTGAACCGACGAAGTACTCAACGTATAGTAGTCAAAATATTGGTATTTCGCTCCCGTAAATGAAAACGTATGCTCAAAACGAACACGGGGATAGAACAAGGGAATTACTGTAGAGTCGGTGACAAGCGAATCCTTCCTGCCAAGATCGTATTGCTGACGCATCAGTACGGTAAACTCGCGATAACGATTGCCCGTTCTAATATTCGTTGAAAAAAAGTTGGTGGAGTGTCCCGCGCCGGAATCAAGATTCGTGGGAATATTAAATCGGTCTTTATAAACAAGATTATTGTTCAGGTAATCTTCATCGCTCTTTATTCCACCGTTTTCTGCAGCTTGTAAATGGTTCCCCAGTACAAAAAAATAATTATTATACCGTTTCTTCTTGCCCTCATACCAGGACGTGAAAAGAAGATTATTATGGTTAGTATTCTGACCTTGAAAAAAGCCCGGTGAATTGATAAGCGAATACCGGAAAGATGCGTTCCAGTTTGGCTTTATATTTTGAGTATGGATCACTCCGAGAATTTGTTCCGTCCGGCTACCAAGCAAATAAGTTAATTCAGTATAAGGTCTTGTTGTATTGAAGAACATGATGGATGCCGGGTTCCATTTATAAACATCCAGCGCATGAAAACCTGGGTCCCATCCTGCAAACAGGCTTGGGCTAAATAAAATTGACTGGGACGCTGTTCCGAGGTTACCCAGGTAAATGTTTGTTGCCGGTATCGGAAACCGGGTCGTAAAATCATTTACAGAAGAATCAAGTTTATAACGTCGTGAAGAGTCGAGATAGCGGTCATAAATAGAGATCGAATCTTCGTTCCTGTTGCGATGCTGAAGACTGTCGCTACCGCTACCTCCCTTTAAACTTCTTAAATTCTGGCCTACCCTTGAAAAATTTCTGAAATTAGGTTGTTGTGACATCGCTTTGAAAGGATGCAAAAAGCAAAAAGCCAGCAGCAGGTATATGAGTTTTCTTTCCAGGGTCAACAATTTGTTGAGTAAAGCAGCAAAAATACCAAGGATAAAATTTGAAACTGGAATAATCAAATCACAAAGAAATCAAAAAAATATTTTTGTTGTCGCCAGATCGACGGTCATATTTCAATTTCAGCTACCATCTCCCTGAAGATCGCGGCAAAGCGAGGTTCAGCTAGTTTAGCCGCCTGCAATACTTCCTCGTGCGTGATACGAGATTCATCTTCACGTATCCCCATATCTGTGATCACGCTCATGGCAAAGACGGGAAGTCCCATGTGATTGGCGACAATACATTCCTGTACCGTACTCATTCCAACAGCATCGCCTCCCAGTGCGTGGATCAGTTTGTATTCGGCATGCGTTTCATAAGTGGGTCCTGTAACACCATAGTAAACTCCTTCGCGTAACACAAAACCAAGTTTTTTCCCGATGTCTCTTGCCTTTTGAATTAACTCTTTTTTATAAGGCTCACTCATATCAGGGAAACGGGTGCCAAATTCCGAAATATTTTTTCCGATCAATGGGTTTTGCATGAACAAACTAACATGATCGGTAATGATCATCAGGTCCCCTACTTTGAAATTTGGATTAACACCGCCGGCCGCATTAGAAAGAAGCAAAGCCTTAATTCCAAGTAATTTCATCACTCTTATTGGAAAAACCACCTGCTCTGCATTGTATCCTTCGTAAAAGTGGAAACGCCCGGCCATACAAACAATTCTTTTTCCACTGAGATTGCCGAATATCAATTTCCCTTTGTGACCTTCAACTGTTGAAACCGGGAAATGCGGAACCTGGTCATAGCTTACCTCTTTTTCTATTTCCACGTCATCGATAAAACTACTAAGACCACTGCCTAAAACGATACCGACATCGGGCTGGGGAAGATAAATTCCTTTAAGATATGATAGTGCGTCCTCGAATTTTTTCATCTCGCCAGGCATACAAGAAGTTTGGTAAATGGCAAATATAGATTTTGGAATTCAATTTCAACGTGCGTCGAAATACTCTCAGACCAGGTGTGACAATATGATGCCGCTCGCGACAGCCGCATTCAACGATTCTGCACTTCCTTTTCGGGGGATAGAAATTTTTTCATTGGCACATTGCAGCAACTCTTTATCAATTCCCACAGATTCGTTACCGATAATAATTAACCCTTCTTTAATTGCGCTCATCTTTGTTACATCCTTACCCTCGAGCATCGCGGCATAGACCCTTATCCCCGATTGTTGATTCAACCAGGCGGGCAAGTCTGTATAAAAAACATTTACTCTTGCAATGCTTCCTACAGTAGCCTGGATAACTTTTGGGTTATACATATCCGCGCAATCGTCGCTACAAATGATTTGCGATATCCCAAACCAATCGGCTATTCGAATGATCGTTCCCAGGTTCCCCGGATCGCGGATAGCATCCAATACCAGGGATATTCGTTCTTTTATTACAGGTTCACCTCGTTCAAACTTTTTTACAGTTGCCACAACTTTATTCGGAGTTGTAAGTTGGGATATTTTTCCCAGCTCTATTTCATCGATGACCGTTGCGTTAACCTGTTCTAAAAGGTTTTTGTTTTCTTCGATCCATTCGCTCAATGCAAATATTTCGGACAGTTCAACGTTTTTACTTTGTAGTAATTCTTTTACGAGTTTTGGACCCTCAGCAACAAATACCCCTGCTTCGTCTCTATGTTTTTTCTGGCCTAAACTTTGGATATATTTGAGCTGTGATTTGGATACCATACATTGATGTTTAAATGAATTTTGTTACGCCCAAGCCACGGATGTCAACTTACCTGAAAATAACTACCTTTTTTTTAATCGTTATCCTTTTCGCCTCCTGCAAATCCTGGGACTTCCACACCTTCCCTTTCACGCACATAAAAAACTATCCAAAGGACACACCATTTGTCTACGAAACAAATATCAATTTATCGGGCAACCTTTCAAAAACCGATAAAAATAATCTTGAATCCAGGTTGAAGGTTCAGTTAGAAGACAGCCTTGACCCAAAATTCAATCAAAAAATTTTCTGGCAGGTATTAAAGAAGCCGCCCCGGTATGATACCAATTACGTACAATCTTCAAAAAGGTTCATGCTCGCCCTGCTTCATACTTCCGGTTTTTTTAAAGCAGATATCAGTTATGACACGGCGGTAAAAAGAAGCGAAGACATGTACAAGCTGAGGCTGAACTTCAATGTAACGCCGGGACCACTCTGGCATTTCGATACTGTCTGGTACAACATCGCGCAACGAGAGCTGCAACAACTCACAGACAGCACATTAAAAACCGACAGCACAAAAAGAATAAAAGATACTGTTACGCTTGGTGTTCAGCAGCCATTTCAACAGGTTGCAGACAGTACCGTGGCACAAGCATACGTAAAGAAAGGAAGTTCGTTTTCACAGGATACTATTGCAATGGAGCTCGACAGGCTGGTAGAACTGTACAGGAACAAAGGGTATATGAAGTTCACGAGAAATGAACTTGTTGCTGTATGGGATACATTGAATGTTTCATTACTTCAGCCGACGGTCAATCCGCTGGAGCAAATTGAATTGATCAATGAATTAACCAAACAAAAGGAAAATCCGACAGCATCGCTGGAGATCAAGTTAAAGCCCGGATATGATAGTGCGAAACTGGTAAAATTTTATGTGGGACGAGTGTATATTTTCCCTGATTTCTCACAGGACTCATTGATCAAAAAAGATACAGTGGTACTGGATCCGACCTACACCGTTATTCAATCACAGCATCTGTTCAGGCCAAAGATCCTTCCACAAAATATTTACCTGAGAACGGGCCAGGTCTATAATCAAAATCGTTACATAAGAACGGTCGACCGTTTCAACAGCAATGTCGCCTGGCGACTGGCGACAGTTGAGCAAAAGCCGAGACCGGGCACTGATACAGTTGATTTCTTTGTACGACTTGTACCTGCAAGAAAGTATTTGTTCGTAGCAAACCTTGAGGCGAGTCGCAATCAAAATCCCTTTCTTTATCTTGGAAACCTGTTGGGGATTGGCGTGAATGTAACTCTGCAAAACCGGAATTTTGCACGTGCGGCGGCGCAAACAAATACAATTCTCCGGTATGGAACAGAATTGAGCATTTCAAAGGGGACGCCATTGGTTAGTTTGAGACAAGCGGGTGTTGGTTATAATATCGTGTTTCCAAAGGTCATACCCCGGTTATTTTCTCCTGAGCGATACCGCGAAGCGAGCACTGTTTTATCCTTTAATGCTACAAACACTCAGCGCGCTGATTTTTATAACCTGATCACATTTAACACGTCGTGGAGCTATTTATTGCAACGTCGTAATACCTTGTGGGCGGTCAAAATTCCAAATATTGAATATTCCTTCCTGGATGCAAAGCCCCAGTTGAAAGCCCTCTTTGATTCGAATCCTGGGTTGAAAAATTTATTTAATGATGGACTTATTGTTTCAGGCATAGGAAGCGTTACCAAAACCTGGGGTACAAAAAAAAATCTGAACAGTTTAAGAGTAAACCTAGAACTGTCGGGTCTTTTGCCCAGTCTCATTCAATCTGAGTTCATCAAAAAAAATCTTTACAGGTATATTAAGCCGGATGTTGAATTCAAGCACATCACAAAAATTGGAACGAATGACCTTGTATTCAGAAGTTTTATTGGATTCGGCATTCCGATAAAAATCGATACAAGTACGGGTCAAAATCCTCCGGCTTATCGAAGTCAGTACCTGCCTTTTTTTAAAGCTTATAGTGCCGGAGGCCCCAATAGTATGAGAGGTTGGGGCTTAAGAAGATTGGGACCTGGACACTCGCTCAATTATTTTCAGTCCGTCCCCGATCGTTTTGGTGACATTCAATTCGAAGCAAACCTGGAATATCGCTTTTTTCTTTTCGAACTTTTTGGGTTTAAAGTTAACAGTGCATTCTTTACAGATATTGGAAATGTATGGTTTAACGCTCCAAATCCTGACTTTCCGGGTGGAGAATTTAAGCCCAGTAATTTTCTCAGGGATCTCGGTGTAGACGTAGGGACCGGGGCAAGGATCGACCTTGGGTTTTTCCTTATTCGCCTTGATTACGGTTTGAAAGTACATAACCCAACTCCGGAGCCCTATAACGATGACGCTCGATATCGCTATTTTTATAACTGGAGTCTTAAATACTTACTGGGTGGAGTACTTCAGTTCGGAGTTACATATCCGTTCTGATCAAGTGCTAATCTTTAAAGAATCCTCAAATCCCTCAATGGTTAATGCATCTTCAATCTTAAATTCACCAATTCTCGTTCGCCGTAAGCTGCTGAGATGAGCGCCGCATGTCAAGGCTTCACCAAAATCATTCGCCAAACTCCTGATATAGGTTCCGGTTGAACACACAACGCGAAAATGGACAACTGGTAGTTCAATAGCCGTGAACTCAAATTCTTTTATGAAAACTTTCCGTGGTTCGAGCTTTACTTCTTTTCCTTTCCTTGCCAGCTCATAGACACGTTTGCCTTCTACCTTGATCGCCGAATGCGCCGGCGGCACCTGCAGGATATCTCCCAAAAAATTCTTCGTTTCACTCTTAATTCTTTCTTGAGAAATATTTTCAAGTGACTTAAAATTTTCGGGCTTGCTTTCAAGATCAAAGGTCGGCGTGGTGGCGCCGAGAGTGAATGTGCCGGTATATTCTTTTTCCCTGGCCATGTACTCATTTATCTTTTTGGTGAATTTCCCTGTGCAGATGATCAGCAAACCCGTTGCCAGCGGATCAAGTGTTCCGGCATGACCTACCTTTTTTACTTTGATCAAATGCCGGATCCTTCTTATCACATCAAATGACGTCCATTGAAGCGGCTTGTCGATCAGAAGGACTTTTCCTTGCTCGAAGATGTTCAAAAGTTTAAAGGTTTAAGTTTACGAGTTTCAGAGTTTCAAAGTTCTGCATTCGACGTCAAATGGAACTTTGGAAGTCGTGAACTCTGGAACTATATAGAGAGTTTGTTTTTTAACTCAAGATATTTATTGATCGTATCAACGGTGAGATTTTGGGGTGAAGTCAAAATGGAAAGGATGCCGTTTTTATGAAGTTCTCTTACCATCAATCGTTTTTCAAAAGCAAATTTCTCGGCGATCGTTTTTATGTAAATGTCTTCCATGGTCTCTGCTTTATACTCTGTCAATTGCTTCAATTCAGTATTTTCAAAAAAAACAACAAGCAGAAGATGATGTTGTGCAATCAATTTCAAAGAAGGCATTTCTCGTTGTAAGCTATCCATCGATTCAAAATTGGTAAATAATACCAGCAGGCTGCGATGAGTGATACGATTGCGGATAACTGAATAAAGTTTTTCAAAATCTGCTTCCAGGAAACGGGTTTGTTGCCGGTATAAAGTTTCCAGGATTTGGTTCATCTGGGTGGATTTTTTATCCGCCTGCAAAAACACATCAAGGTTCTCGGCAAATGTTATAAGGCCAGCCTTATCCTGTCTCACGAGAGCCACATTACTCAGCACTAATGATGCGTTAATAGCGTAATCCAGCAAGGTCATTCCTTCGAAAGGCATTTTCATAGTACGACCTTTATTCAACAAACAATAGATCTGCTGGCTTCGTTCATCAGTGTAATTATTGACCATGAGGTCTTTCTTCCTCGCGGTCGCCTTCCAGTTTATTGTGCGGTAATCATCTCCACGAACGTATTCTTTTATCTGTTCAAACTCCATACTATGTCCAAGTCGCCGCACTCGTTTTACGCCGGCTTCCTGCAAGCGATTGCTCACCGCCAACAAATGATAACGCCTCATTTGCATATAAGAAGGATACACTTTCACCGTTTCTGCAGCATGAAAAACAAATCTTCTCTTAGCGAGTTGCAATGGGCCTTTTACAAATACATTGATGTCCCCGAAAGAATATTCACCTCTTGTTAAAGGTTTTACGGTGTAAGTGATCTGTCCGTCTTTTCTTGCTTCCAGTCTGGTTTTTTTTCGCCAGTTTCTTTCCTGGAACTGTGGCGGCAATTCGTCGATAATATGCGCGAAAACGGGAAAAGCATAGTTGTTTTGGAAATGAAGCACCACCTTATTGTCGTCGCCATTGCTCCATCGTTCTGAAGTGATCCGCTCAGCGAGGAGTGCATAGCGCTTTCCAAATATTAAAAAAGTATCAACCAGTATCGCCAAACCAAGAAGAAGCAGCACAATACCGGCAGCATCATATAACACCGGTATGAAATAACTGAACAGGTACAGGACGACGGCTCCCCCTGCGATATAATACGCAACCCTGTCAAGATAAAAAGCCTGCGCAAAAAATTTTATGATCGCCCGCAGGAACATTTATGATTTCTGATTTTTGATTTCTGATTTTAACTTGCAAATTCAACTTACGACTCACGACTTACAACTCACAACTCACAACTTACAACTCACCTCGGAATATCCATTCCATTTACAATTTGTTTGATCACTTCATCTTCTGTAACTCCTTCCATTTCTTTGTCGGGAGCGAGAATAATACGATGACGCAAGACCGGCGTGAAAACATCGAGGATATCTTCGGGTGTAACAAAGTCACGACCGCTGATCGCTGCCATCGCTTTCGACGCATTCATTATTGCAAGTGACGCCCTTGGCGAAGCGCCGAGATAGATCGATTTATGATTTCTCGTTTGATGAATAAATTTCGCAATGAATTGCAGAAGTTTGTCTTCAATGATCAACAGCTTGATTTGCTGTCTTAACGCGATGATCTGTGCACCACTGAGAACAGGCTTGACCATTTCAAAGATTGGCGCATTTCCCATTTGATGAAATTGAGACAGGATGGTTATTTCTTCCGCCTCGGACGGATAAGGCACGGTTATTTTAAAAAGAAAACGATCCAGCTGCGCTTCGGGTAAACGATAAGTGCCCTCGTGTTCGATGGGGTTTTGCGTTGCCAGCACCATAAACGGAGCAGGCATCGCATACGTTTTGCCATCAACCGTAGCTTGTCTTTCTTCCATGATCTCAAACAAGGCTGACTGTGTTTTCGCGGGTGACCTGTTGATCTCGTCGATCAAAACAATATTCCCAAACACAGGCCCCTTTTTGAAATCGAAACTGCCATGTTGCGGATTAAACACCGGCGTACCCAACACATCAGATGGCATAAGGTCCGGCGTAAATTGGATCCGTGAAAAACCAATATCGAGCGACCGCGCCACCAGCTTTGCCGTTAATGTTTTGGCAACTCCCGGAACACCTTCGATCAAAACATGTCCATCGGCGAGCAGTGCGGCAATGATCAGTTTCACCATTTCATCCTGGCCTACGATCACTTTTTTAATTTCATTACGAATCGCCATGACGGCCTGGTTCAAAGCCGTAAGATCTGTTCGTTGCGCAAATAGTTGTTCTTCCATTTAAGGTCTTTTGTTTTTAGTCATTGGCTTGTATATAGCGATTGCACTATCCTGTTTTGTAAAACTCTTCGAGCTTTCTGTGAAAATCAGCAAGCTGCTCGTCCCCTATTTCGTCTGCCTCATCAATATTGTTTATAAAGGAAATGATTTCCCTGATATTATTTTCCGCCTGCGCCGTTTTTCTGCGGAGTGAGGTTATAAACTCATCATCAAGCTGGTTAGTAGAGAGCTTATACCTGTTGCGAACATGCTCGAGGAAATAAGCTGCCATCTTTTTACCCAGGTTCTTATTATCCCGCTTTTCATGATATAACCGGCCAATGGTTTTCACAAATTCAAGTGAATCGTTCCTTGGCTTTGCCATGACAGGGATGATGCGCTGCTTTCTCCTCATCTCCTGGAAAATGTACAAAGCCAGAAGAATCATTAATAGCCATAGGGCTGCCCGAAATGACCGTTGAGACATCAACGCTGACAACGGGCCCTTACTTTCATTGTCGCCTAATGATATCCGTTTGTATAAAAAATACTCATCCCACACCACTTTCTTTGTGTCTTTGGGAATAAGCGACAGCATTTTGTTGTAATAATTGATGTTCTGTCCATGCAATAAAAAATAATTGCTGAAGGTGAGAGGGGCAAGATGCAGGTAAATACTTCCCCGTCCTGCTTTGAATTGAATGAAGTTAATGTCCGTATCGTTTTTGCTGCCCAATTCGTAACTGATGTTCTTGTTGTATTTTCCAAAATAACCATCGTATTGCCTGCCGGGATAATCATATTTTTTTTGTTCAGAAAATGGCGGCGACAATAATCCGACGGAAAGAGTATCGGCACTTGCGCTCATACCAAACAGGGAAAGGTCTGTTGAATAATCATCGCAATTAAAGAAATTCTGTGCGTCGTAAGACAGCGTATGGCTACTAATAAAAACAGTATTCCCCGCTTTTACAAAATCCAGGAGTTGATGCAATTCCGGTTCATCAGGCATGAATCGCGGAGAAATAACAATGAGAGCCTGTTTATCGCTTACAACGCTCAATGAATCCCAGAGAGAGGGTTTTTTCTTGTTGACAATAACGGAAGCTCCCGGAAAAATATGAGACAAACTATGATACGCTACATACATGCCATAAGGTATCTTGTCTCTTTTATTGAAACTGATACGTTCGTCCAGGACATGTTTATTTTGCCGGGTGGAAAATACCAGCCACAATAATAACAGAAGTACAAGGCCAGCAATAATGTATGGTAGAAACTTTTTCAAGACAGTTTACGGTCAAAATTTTCAAACTCGTTTTTAATGATCCCAAACGTTTCCCGGCTCACATCAAATTTTCCATACCATGTATATTCATAGTTCCTCGTTAACCGGAAGAAATCATTATAATATCCGGTAGAATATAGTTGGGACAAATAATCAAAATTTGTTCGTTCGTGTTTATACTCGATAATTTTCTTCTGTGAAAGTTGTTTTAGTAGTCGCAGGAACATAAGGCGGACCGCCAGGCGATAGTCACCCGCGTTGATCGCCTTTTCAATTTCTCTCTGATAATTTATTTCGAAGATGTTTTCACCAATAGATTCTTCATTTGCTTTTTGGGCAATGGCTGACGGGTTTCCACCCACAATATTATTTTGTAAAAGATACCAGGCCAATATGCCGAGAAAAAGAACAACAATCACCAGGAGTGTCGTCATATTCATCCATTGCAGTGGACGGCTTCGGGGCTTGAATTCTTTTTCTTTTACTTCCTTTTTTTCGAAGACATGATCAGCATACCAAAACGCATCGTCTTTCTTCAGGGAATCGATGATACTGCCGGGCACTTGTCTTAGCTCAATTGTGTCTGCGAGTGATGCTTTATTGTCAAAATAAATTTGATGTTCATAACCTGTATCTGCTTGCTCAATGGTAACAGTTGAGTCCGGATCGACAACGACAGTATCGGCATCCTGCGCCCTTGCACTAAGGCACACCAACATGAAACATGCGGCCAGCACCAAGCTTCTTTTAAGCAAAAAGATATTTTCACGGACAAGTTTCATGGTTATGCTTCCTCTGACAATTGAAACGATAATCTTTTCTGCAGGCGTATTGGATAAATAACGAAATACCATACGATAAATGCTGCTGAAAAAATAAGTATGAGAGAGCTGAACATCCAATGCATTTTGTAGTAACGGGTAATAAACCCTTCAAAAAAGGCAGCTACGATAAAAACAGGCAACACGCCGACGGTGATCTTAACACCATCCTTCGCTGCTCTTTTTAACGAGTCTATCCGTCGCGATGTTCCCGGAAAAAGAAAACCCATACCCAGTACAACACCGGCGGAGCAGGAGACGATGATGCTCCATAGTTCAAGAGTACCATGGATCATCACTGCCAAAGTCCATTGCAATCCCAGTCCCCGTGAAAAAAATAAATAATTAAACGCTCCTATCCTGATCGCTTCAGTCACCATGGATTTTACCGTGAAAAATCCAAACACGATCCCCTGGGAAAAATAGACAAGCGCCACAATGATATTGTTGATCATGATCCCCATCCAACTAAGAAACGAACTGCCTGATTGGTAGATCCCAAACGGGTTACCTTCTTCAATATTCTGGATGGTTTTATCAACGTAGTCATCACCCAGCATTTGCCGGACAAAGTTTTCATCAAAACGGCTTGAAAAAAAACCAACCATAAAAAAAACACAGAAGAGAATGAACATAAAAAAAATGATCCGGTGATATTTACGGATCGTCAATGGAAGATGGTATTTCCAGAAATCAAGAATGCGGTTCGATTCTTCCTTCCTGTTTTTATAAATACTGAGATAAATTTTTGATGCCTGGCCGTTGATGAATTGGGTCACTTTGCTGGTAGGGTAAAATGTTTTAGCGTAAGCAAGGTCATTCACGAGCTCGGTAAAATTGTTCGCCATCTCATCGGCGTCCGCCGGCGGCGCTTGCTGAGTCCTGGCCCATTTTTCCTTGTGCTTTTTGATAAATAAAGCTTCCCTCACCCAATCTTATTTAAGCTTGTAAAATACTCGAAAATTTCAGATTTCCGATTAAGATTATTAGATTGTTGAACTGTTGTAATGTTAAACAATCAATCAGCGGGCCATTCAATCATTTATCTATTTTTGTTTTTATGTCTGTGATCAAGGTTCCGACCACATTTAATATAGACCTCGAGTTTGAGATCCCCGAATTTCATCGCCGGCTTTTTGCGTGGATCCTTGATGTGATCATCCAGGTGATCTATTACCGGATAGCCCTTGAGCTGTTGAGCAGAAGTATCTCTACTCATGATGTTTTCAGCGAGGATGCCCGTTATAATCTTTGGGGCTTGTATATGATGATCATTGTTCCCATTTTCACCTACCATTTGATCTGTGAAATATCAATGAACGGACAAAGCATAGGTAAAAAAGTTTTTGGGATACGGGTAGTAAATGAAAATGGCGGCCGTCCCGGTATCAGCCAATTCATCATACGCTGGCTTATCCGAACCGGCGACTACGCGATCGTTGCCATACTCCTGAATACGTTTATTCTCGGCAGTAAAGAATTTTTTCTGTTTTTAGGAGCTTCATTGATCTTATTATTGGTCGATGTGGTTTTGGTGGTCAGCAGTAAAAAAAATCAGCGACTTGGCGACATCCTAGCCCATACGATTCTGGTAAGAACAGCAGCGCGGGGAAGCATGGAAGAGACCGTATTTGTAGAAGTTGCCGACAACTACGTGCCGGCATTTCCGGAGATCATGAAATTAAGTGATAAGGACATCAACGCTATTAAAAGTATACTAGATACAGCGAGAAAAAAGGGTGATTTTAAATTGGCGGCGATGGCAAGCGAGAAGATCAAATCTCATTTAAAGATAACTTCTTTGATGTCCCCGTATGACTTCCTGGACACTTTGCTGAAAGATTACAACTACCTGTCGGTAAAATAAATTACTTGACAGTTGCACCTGCACCTATTGCCAGGAGAGCAAGCAGAAAGATCGCGAGGATTATGATAAATAAGACGCTTATAATAACAAAATAGATCTTAAGATTATAAAATCCCGCATTGAGATCCGTTTGGCTCATTCCGTTCACACCTTTCCTGGTAAGGCTCGCAAACTGATAAAGAAAATAATTTACCAGCAAGCCGATTATAACTCCGAGGATGACACTTCCTATGCCCTCTCCTACACTCACAGAAGCTCCAAACCCTTCACTTTTTATTACCTGGGTCTTCGGCATGAGGGCCTTTATGATCGCAACAACATAGCTTATTACTGCAGTGGCGACGATAATCATTGCCCAGGAACAAATTCTTTGCAAATGCTCTTTTGCTGTGTCATCTACTGAAAGATCTAGCAATGAATTTTCACTTTCCTGTTCCATAGAAAAAATTATAGTATGCTGACAATGCTTGAGACCAGTTCTACAATAGTAATAATTCCATACATTATAAAATAAGCCTTTAATAAGCCCAGGCCGCTATTGAACACATCCTGGCTTTTTGTTTCAATTCCTTTTTTAATCAGGAGCGATCCCCTGAAGAGAAAATATAACAGCAGACCCACTAGGCCGGCAATGATCACGATGATCCCAATTAGCATCCCCATACTGTCAAGCTCAGAAAAACCCGGGATCAGTCGCGACAACGCACCGGTTATTTGTGATCGCATAGCAATAAAAAAGATCAACACAAAACCCACGCAAACGAAGCCGAGAACAGAAAGGAACTTCGCCCAACGCGCTGCATCAGAAAGGTTTTTCGAAGCAGTCTGATCAACGTGCAATTCTAAAATGGATTGGCTTTCTTCCATAATAAGGAATTTGATTTATCAATACACCGAAATGAATAAAAGGCCCCTTTCAAAATTAATCATTCTATACAGCTGCTCTTCCCAGGATGCCAATAACAAAGGCAAGACCAAAAAAGACGAGTCCTATTATTGTAAGGATACCCCAGTAGCGATAAAGTACTTTCAGGTTTTGAAATGACCTGTTCAACAGTTCCTGGTTATTGCCTTGCAGGGCCATCTTCATATTTACCGCAAACCTGTAAAGAAACAAATAGGCGAAGAAAACCAGGAGAGCGACACATAGATAGTAAATAATGATCCCTATCGTCATTCCTGTTGTGAAGCCAGGGCCCGCATCATTGTATTGATTAACTCTACCAAACATGTTCGCAATGTATGAACCACCGGCAATCAGAAATATTGCGACCAGTGCAATAAAGACAAATCCAACAATGGCAAGAAACCGGGCCCACTTTGCAGCCTCGGTTAAATGTTGTCTCCCGGTAGCATCGATTGATAGGCCGAATAAACCAGCGTCCTGGTTTTGAAGTTGCTGTTCCATATTGAAGTTGGTTTTGATTTCACTAAAAATACTCGCAGTAATTTGCTTAAACAAATGTTTTTGGGAATTGAGATATTAGGATATTGAGATATTAGGATATTAGGATATTAGGATATTAGGATATTGGGATAATTAAATACTCAGTGTAAGTCTTCGATCCTACATCCCACATCCTGAATTCTACATCGTCCATCCCAATTCAAATATCCAATATGACAATATCCACTATCCGCCTAATACGCTCGTGCAAAAAGAACCCTTTGTTTTGAAGGCTTGCCGGTTAAAATACATTTTCCATCTTCCTGCTCGGCTTTTAGCGGAATGCAACGGATAGTAGCTTTTGTTTTTTCTTTAATTGCCTCCTCGGTTTCTGCAGTGCCATCCCAATGCGCGGAAATAAAACCTCCTTTTTCATCTAATGTCCTTTCAAAATCGCTCCAGCTATCAACCCTTGTTGTGTGTTCGTCTCGAAAAGTTTTTGCTTTATTAAACATAGCCTGCTGAATGTCCCCAAGAAGGGTAATAATATAATTGGGAAGGCCATCCAGGGAAACACTTCTCTTTTCCTTTGTATCACGTCTTACTACTTCTGCTACATTATTTTCAAGATCTCTTGCACCCAGGGCAACACGAACGGGAACTCCCTTCATTTCATACTCGGCAAATTTCCACCCCGGGCGATTGGTATCATCATTATCAAATTTTACAGAGATGTTTGATGCTTTCAATTCTTTTACCAGATGCAGGGCCTTTTCATTGATCTTTTGTTGGGCAGCAGCGTCCTTGCTTGATATCGGTACGATCACAACCTGGAGCGGTGCGATCTTTGGAGGCAGGATCAAGCCATCATCATCGCTATGCGCCATTACCAATGCACCGATCAATCTTGTACTGGCACCCCAGCTCGTGGCCCATACGTATTCTTGTTGATTCTCCTTCGTTAAAAATTTTACATCAAAAGCCCTGGCGAAATTTTGCCCAAGGAAGTGTGACGTGCCTGATTGCAAAGCCTTGCCATCCTGCATTAATGCCTCTATGCAATAAGTGTCTTCAGCTCCGGCAAATTTTTCACTATCGGTTTTTAAACCACGGATCACAGGCAGTGCCATATATTCTTCTGCAAAAGTTGCATAGACTTCAAGCATTTTTTTTGTTTCTTCAATGGCTTCTTCTTTTGTTGCATGAGCGGTATGGCCTTCCTGCCATAAGAACTCCGCAGTACGCAAAAACAGCCGTGTTCTCATCTCCCACCGAACCACGTTCGCCCATTGATTAATTAGGATCGGAAGGTCACGATAAGATTGTATCCAATCCCTGTAAGTATTCCAGATAATGGCTTCACTGGTTGGCCGAATGATCAATTCTTCTTCAAGCCTTGCTTCAGGATCCACGATCAATTTGCCTTTTGCAGATGGATCTGATTTCAAACGATAGTGAGTAACGACGGCGCACTCTTTGGCAAAGCCTTCGGCATGACCTTCTTCTTTTTCTAAAAAACTTTTCGGTACAAACAAAGGGAAGTATGCGTTCTGATGTCCCGTTTCTTTGAACATACGGTCCAGCTGGTCTCTCATGTTTTCCCAAAGGGCAAATCCATGGGGTTTAATGACCATACAACCTCTCACCGCTGAATAATCTGCGAGACTACCTTTAATAACAAGGTCATTATACCATTGTGAATAATCCTGTGCTCTTGATGTGATTTCCTTACTCATGTTTGTTTCTGGTTACTTGTTGTTTGTTTCTTGTTGCTTGTTGCTGGTTGCTTGTTATTTCTCCCAATCGGTGTTATGAAAAGATTTATTTTTTTACCCCGGATCTCTATTTTCGAATGAAGATAGTTGTGCCGAGCTTCATCTTGTAGAGATCTGGTTTTGTATAAAGTTTCAATTGTTTCATCATTAGAGTACCTAGCAACCAGCAACAATTCAAGTGTTGTTAAAATTTACTTCCTCCGTTTTATCTGTAAAAATTCTATTCAACCTTTACAATTTAGTTAACGTTAGATAACGCAATTTTACAATGCGATGGCAGAATATTTGTTGCTCAATCGATTGTGGTCTTTCAAAGTCGCACAAAAGTAGTAACTTCAATTATATAACCGATTAAACTTTGTTGCCATGAGATCTGCAATTTTACTTCTTGTTTTATCGGCTGCTATTTTAGGTAGCTGCACTTCAGCTTACAAGACTGGCCAAACCCCCGATGATGTTTATTTTTCACCGGAACGTCCGCAAGACAAATATGTTACTGTCCAGGACGAGGACCGCTACCTGGGTGATGATTCTTACGACGACCAGTACCTGCGTATGAAAGTTCATAACAGGATGATGTGGTCGGGGCTCGATGATCCTTATTTTTATAATCCACGTTATAACTATGGGTATAGCTTTTACAATAGCTGGAGCAATCCATGGAGTCCCTATACTTACTGGAACTATTATTACAATCCCTATTGCTCACCGGTTATTTACACGCCGAAAACAATTGTTGCTTACAACCATCCGAGGGTGTTTAATCTGAATACTTATAATAGTACTCAACTGACCAATAACAACTATTCAAAAGGTAGCCTTAATAATAATGGTTACAATTATAGTAGCAAGCCTGTGAGAATAGTTGGGTACACTCCGGCAAATAATAATTCAAACAGCGGTGCTGGCAATTTCCTTAGAAATATTTTTAATAGTTCCGGCTCTTCAAATAATAACAGTGGCAGCAGCAATAATTCTTCTCTTGGTTCGGGTAACAGGAGTTCTGGCAGCAGTAGTTCTGGCAGCTCCGGTTCTTCAGGCGGCGGCGGTGGCTCTGCGCCCGTAAGAAGATTTTAAACATATTCGCGCGACACATTAATTAAATGTGAAAAATTATTATGTAGCCATCAGTTGTAACTCTATTCAACTTCCGTTGCGTCGCACACTTTTACGTTCTTATCTCTATTTAACATATAATTTCCTGGTATGAAACATATTATTTTCATAGTGACCATTCTTTTATCTTCCTTATATGCATCATCGCAAGAACCTGCAGATGCACTTCGGTACTCGTGGTATATACAGCAAGGCACCGCCAGGCAACAGGCCATTGGAGGTGCGATGGGCTCATTGGGTGGTGAAATATCCGCATCGTATGTAAATCCCGCCGGGCTTGGATTTTACCGAACAGGTGATTTTGTCTTTACACCCGCTTATGCTTTTCTTAATAATAAATCAACCTACCTGGAAAGAACCGAAAAAGATAAAAAGAACTTTTTCAATTTCGGAACTACAGGATTTGTAATTGATGGAAAAAACAAAGGCGATAAGTGGTCTGCATTCAGCATAGCTATAAACCGCACTGCAAACTTTGGTACTAATGTATTATACAGGGGTCAAAACAACCAGAGCTCTTACTCACAAAAATTTTTGGAAGAAATAAAACGCAATGGTGACACAGATCCAAATATCGTATCGGGCAACGTTGATCCCAGTGATCCCAATTACAGACCAAATTATCCTTATGGAACAAGCCTTGCTTTTAACACCTATTGGATCGATACGATTGACGGAGGAACTACGGGTAATTATCAATTTCAAACACGGGCTCCCATTGCTACAGGGCTGCTGCAGCAAAATGCAATTGAAAGCAAGGGAGGAATAACTGAGATCGCATTAGCAGGCGCAACGAACTTTCACAACAAATTTTTAATTGGGGCCACCATTGGTATTCCCATTCTTTCTTACAAACGCGATGCAACATTTATCGAAGCTGATGCCACTACAAATCCGGACAATAATTTTGACTATGCGTCATTCAGTGAAAGTCTCCAGACTAATGGAGCCGGAATTAACTTACGTGTGGGAGCCATATACAAACCATCAGAATATTTTCGGTTAGGTCTCGCTTTCCATTCGCCCACTTACTATGGGCTTACAGATAAATACAACGCGTCTGTTACTACTAATACAGAATCGTACCAGGGCACATGGAATCAAAATCCGGCAGATGTTGGAGCTCCTGCCCCTGCAGAATTCAGATATAATTTGGTGACACCTTACCGTATTATTGGAAGCGCCTCGTATGTGCTGCGTGAAGTCCAGGACGTAAGAAACCAAAAAGGATTTTTAACAGCAGACATTGAGTACGTGAACTACAAATTTTCGTCCTTTCATCCGCAGGGAGAAGATCCCGATGGTTCAAACAAAGCTTATTTGAATACATTGAACAAGGCGATCGACGAAGCTTACAAAGGAGCTTTTAATTTCCGTGCAGGCGGTGAGTTGAAATTTACAACAGTAATGGTTCGCCTCGGTGGAGCGTATTATGGCAATCCATATAAGAACATCAATGGTGAAAAAGGGAGTCGCTTCCAGTTAAGTGGTGGGCTTGGTTACCGCAACAAGGGTATGTTTGTGGATCTCACCTATGTGCACACCTTTACAAAGGATGTAAACTTTCCATACAGGTTACAATACTCTCCGTACTATGGAGCAAATATTAAAAGCAGCGCAGGAAATGTTTTGCTGACTGTAGGATTTAAGATATAGTACGCATAATTACCAGATTTTTAAAATCTCAAACCCATCATTGCATTCCTACAGCTATCGGAAGCAGTGAAGCTTGCCCACCTGCCAATGACGAAGAATGGATTTTGAGACCATTCTTATAGAACGTACTCGCAAATAAACAGCATTGTTAAACGGTGGTAATGGTGGTCATTTAGCCTTTCCAAATTTATAAATAGCTGCAGCTTCACCATGACGACCTTCCGTGCTGATGTATACATTGCCCGCGGCATCAAAACAAATTCCTTCAGGTTGCGGCAACAAGTCCTTATCCAGGTACTCAAATGATTTTAATTGCCCCGAGTGACTATAGCAGGCGATGCACTTATTCCCTCTTGTTGAAATAATATAGATGTCATGCGATATGGGATGGATAGCTATGCCGGAAGGGAAAAATTCAACTTTATCCGCGACGAATTTTTTAAAATCTTTCTTTTGCACCAGCAAGAAAGGATTTTGTTTTAGCTCGCCGTTTTTTACATCAAACTCATACACGGCACGTGTAGTCTTCTTTTCATCTTCATCACCCGATTCTTCTTTGCATGCGATCAAAAGGTTGCCCGACGCAGGGTCATAGGCAAGCCCTTCCGTATCGTTCTTTTTGTCCAGGAAAGTGGAATATTCTTTTGATTGAATCTTTGATCTCCAGTTCCAAATTTTAAAAATAGAAGCGTGGCTCCACAATGCGTAAATAGTATCGCCGATCATGGCCACATCTTCTATATCAAATTTGTCTTTTTGATTTTCTGCAAAAGGCAGGTCAGCTGTGACAGCGGCATTCGAATTCTCCAATTTTAAAAAATACAAACTTGCATGAAGATCTTCGATCGCAAGCAAACTATCGCCACTCAGCTTCACAATTCCGGATATTTCTTTTAATTGCTCAGGCAGTTTCCACGATTGGGAGGGATGTTTCAGATCGTAGCCGGAAATTGACAGTTGATCATTGTTCTCGCTCCCGGTTTTTTTCTCTTTGGTCCCCTGTTTGCAAAAACCAAACAACAGAACGATCATCAAACCAAGAATCAAGATCAGTGATCTCTGCATTCTCTTAATCCTAACTTTCACATTTAATATTTAAATAGAGATACTTAAAGAAAATGAAAACACTATGCCAAAGTCGAACCAATTAACTCCCTCAGGGTGGAAAAGTCGATCTTCGTTGCATCTACCCAGTTTATGTCTTTATCTTTTTTGAACCATGTCACCTGTCTCTTTGCATATTGTCTTGTATTTGTCTTAATAAGTTCAATCGCATCTTTCAAAGAGATTTTTCCATCGAGATAATCAAATATCTCGGTATAACCAACCGTCTGCAAAGCATTCAAGTTTTTATAGGGCAATAGCTTCCGTACTTCTTCCACCAGGCCCGCCTCGATCATTTTGTCAACTCTCGCATTTATATTTCTATGTAAATCCGCCCTGGGTAATTCCAAACCTATTTTCACAATATTAAAATCCCTTTCTGCCTTATTCCCTTTTCGAAATTCAAGAATGGATTGGCCCGTGGTCTCTGCTACTTCCAATGCACGCATCAACCGCTGGGGATTTTGAGTTTCTCCTGTCTTATAAAAAGCGGGATCTTTCTTTTGGGTTTCGCGTTGCAACCACTCCAACCCATTTTTTTCATAATTCAGCATGATCGATGTCCGTATCTCTGCCGGTACCTCAGGCACCTGGTCCATTCCTTCACAAAATGCTTTGATATATAAACCCGTCCCTCCGACAATGATCGCGACGTTGTGTGCCAGGAAAATTTCCTTCACTTTCTGCAGCGCATATTGTTCAAAACGTCCGGCGCTAATGTTGTCTTGAATCGAGTGTGATGCAATAAAATAATGCCGCGCCATTTCCAATTCCCTGGCAGAGGGTCTTGCCACACCAATATTTAATTCTTTGAAACATTGCCGGCTGTCCGCGGAAATGATTTCCGTTTTAAATTCCTTTGCAAGCTCAATGGCAACAAAAGTCTTCCCGGCCGCTGTGGGTCCCAGCACAATGACCACTGTCTTGTTTTTGGCTGAAGCCATTTGTTTCATTTAAAAACCCCATCCGCCTAAGGCCGATGGGGCATTCAATATCTTGGTCAATCAAATCAAACTTCTTCGCTTTCTCCATCAGTTGCTTCTTCACTCAAGCCTATGTCCTCTCCATTATCCGATTCTTCTCCTTCCTGTACAAAACCCTCTCCCACCTGCGACAGATCATATTTCTCTTCGACGTCTGCAAATTTTTCACCCAACAAACCTTTTGTGCCGTATTGGCTTGGTGCAATTCCTTCTACACGAACAGTGGCCGGATAGATCAATCTTGGATTCTCCTCTTTTGCAACATTGATAAGTTCGACAAGGAAACCCCAGTTTTTATTAAAGTCGTAGAGATAAATAAATTTCTGGTTTGGATCGCGAATTTCAGAATGAATGATCGTATCCTTCATCAGCAGCGGCGCAGCCTTGTATTCTTTTTCGTAAACTTCCAGTGATATCTCTTTGCCTTTCTGCCAGTGATCATTGCTGCGAAAAAAAGTTGCCTTGTGTTTATTGTCAAATTCATACGCTCTCAAAATAGCCTCATGCAGCTCATAAAACGTCTGCGTGGGCCTGATAGCAATATCCCGATATACACTATCGTCCTCCTCTAAATAGATCCTGAATTTTAATATAGCCATATGCCAAATTTACGAATTACGATTTATGATTTGCGATTTAAGATTTTTAAGTTTTTTGCAAGCAGACCCATTTCTTTTGCCTTTTCAATCATAAAATCATATGCCGCATCATAATTATTTTCAATGTGGCCATCGAGAATGGCGTCCTTTATCAGATTTTTTAAGATACCGACTGGTTTTGATGGAGGAATATCAAATATTTCCATGATCATCTCGCCGGTAACAGGCGGTTGCCAGTTACGGATGCGATCCTTTTTCTCTACTTCTTCACAACGTTGACGCACCAGCTGAAAATTCGTCAGGTACTTCTTTACCTTATACTTATTTTTTGAAGTGATGTCTGCTTCACACAACATCATCAATGCATCAAAATCTTCACCTGCATCAAACAATAAGCGACGAATGGCCGAATCAGTAATCTCTTCCTTACTTAAACCAATAGGTCTCAAATGAAGTTCGACTAATCTTTTTACCATGCGCATTTTTTCATTTTGAGGCAGCTTCAGTTTTGCAAAAATTTTGGGGACCATCTTTCCGCCAACTACTTCATGCCCATGAAACGTCCAACCATGTCCTTCTTCAAACTTCTTTGTAACCGGCTTTGCGATGTCATGCAGTACGGCTGCCCATCGCAACCAGAGGTCATTTGTTTTCTTTGAGATATTATCAATTACCTGCAGGGTATGGTAAAAATTATCTTTATGACCCACCCCGTCCCTGTATTCCGCTCCCGCCAGGTCAACCATTTGAGGAAAGATGATGTGTAACAAACCTGTTTGATATAAAAGATCAAAACCAACAGAAGGTTTGGGACTGCTTATAATTTTGTTCAACTCATCCGTGATCCGTTCCTGTGAAATAATATTTATGCGAAAGCTGTTGTCCTTTATCCCCTGCAACGTTTTGGCTTCAATCGTAAAGTTTAATTGGGAGGCAAACCGAATAGCCCTCATCATCCGTAGTGGATCATCACTGAAAGTTTGTAGTGGATCAAGCGGCGTTTTTATGATTTTCTTTTCCAGGTCATGCACTCCTCCGAATGGATCAACAAGTCTTCCATAATCATCTTTATTGAGACTGATCGCAAGGGCATTAATAGTGAAATCGCGACGCAGCTGATCATCTTCCAGTGTACCGGGAACTACGTCGGGGTTACGCGAGTGATATTTGTAACTTTCTTTCCTGGCGCCTACGAATTCAAGATCAAATGCGCCGTCCGGGTCTTTACCGGAGAGCGGAACTTTTATATGAGCTGTGCCATACGTTTTGTACACACTTACATGCGGACCAGGCTTGAAACGCTTTGATACTTCTCGTGCCAGTTTAATACCATCACCTACGCAAACGATATCCGCATCCGTTGTATCTCGTCCAATAAATTTATCCCTTACAAATCCACCGATCAAATAGGTCTCCACGCCCAGTTCTTCAGCAGCGTGAGCGATCTTTTTAAAAATAAATAATTCCTTTTCTGTACAATTGATTTCCATTGCGGCAAAGGTAAGAGGAACACGAATTATACGAATTAGAACGAATTATTCTAAATGAAAAAATGAGGCTTCATCGCTGATCAGGAACGAAGAATGATCACCTTTCCTTTTTGCCACTTTATCAAAGAAGACGGCTCTGCGTTTGTTTTATCGTCCTGGCTGAATTTAACAACATAATCAACACGCGCCTTTATTTCAGCATTGATCTCCGAAAAATTTTTTGGTGATGATTCTCCTGAAATATTTGCAGAGCTAGAAACAATAGGTTTGCGGAAGCGTTTGATGAGGTGCCTGCAAAATTCATTCTGGCAAATGCGAATGGCGACACTTCCGTCGCTACCGATCAAATTGTCTGCAAAACCAATCGCTCCGTCATAGATAACTGTTGTTGGTTTTGATGTCGTTTTCAAATAATCAAAAACCCCCGGGTCCGGCTGGGTAACATGCCGCAATATGTCCTTCTCATCCGCAACAAGAACGATCATCGATTTTTCACCCGGTCTTTTCTTCAATTCAAAGATTTTTTTGACGGCCTCCTCATTCGTTGCATCGCAACCAATACCCCAGATCGTGTCGGTGGGATAAAGAATGATACCCCCATTCTTTAACGCCTGCAAACAGCTTACTATATCATTTTCAAAATTCATCACCTGGATAAATTGCTACATTGTGGATTGATAAATTGCTTTACCAACAATTAAACAATTAAACAATTAAACAATTAAACAATCATACCATCAAACAATTAAACTCCTATACACATTCATCACTGCTTCCGAACAATTTTGCTGTGAAAATCTTTTGGCCTGTAGCAATCCCTTTTGCCTGAGATCATCTGCAAATTGCGGGTCATTGCAGATCTTCCTCATTCCTTCTGCGATCTCCTCCGCGCTCTGAGGGTTTACGTAGTAAACTGCATCTCCACCTACTTCGGGTAACGATGAAATATTTGAAGTGATCACCGGCAGCCTGCTCCATAGTGCCTCTAATACTGGTATTCCAAATCCTTCAAAAAAAGAAGGATAGATCAGTGCTGTTGCGGACTGGTAAATAGCCGGAAGGTCCATGCCGTTTTGAAAACTTTTTGAAGAGATGGCCGAAGGGCTCTCAGAAAGAAAGATGATCTTCTTTTCGAGGTCATTTTGTTTTATGAAATCTTTTACCTGTAGTTTATATTTTCCTCCGTCACCGATCACTACCAATGGTACGGCTAACTCATTACGCAAAATAAAGACGGCCTTACATACATTCAGAAGATTCTTCCGTTCAATAAGGGAGCCTACATACAAAAAAAATTTCGGAGGCAGTTCATATGTTAAGCAAACAATTTTTTTTTCGGCATCGGACAGCAATTCGCCAAATAAGGGATTACAACTCTGATAAGTAACAGCGATCTTTTCTGCAGGTGTTTTATAAAATTCAAGAATATCATTCTTTGTTTGCCTGCTGATGGCGATGATCCTATCAGCTTGCTGACAGGCGTAGCGAAATTTTTTGTTGTATATCTTCACATCTACAGGATTGTATTGGCCCGGATAACGCTCGTGGATCAGATCATGGATAGTTACAACTGACTTTATGTTTGTTTTTTGAATACCGAGTGGTATCTCATGACTTAATCCATGGTAAAGATCAATTTTCAATTTCTTCAGATCTTTTTTTACCCAACTGCTTCTCCATGCCGGGGTAAACAGGCTGGCAGGAAAATAATCAGGCAATATCTCATGAATATTTGGCTCCTCAAATTGAAAAAGGGATGATTGCTTAGGATTAAACAAGTAGTACTGATGGTCCGGGTAAAATTTGGCCAATGAATGAATGAGTGTACGACTGTAATGGCCAAGTCCTGTTTGATTATGAAAAGCTCTCTTTGCGTCAAACCCAATATTCATGTCAATGGTGAATGGTCAATTGTGAATTGTCAATTGAATAATTTAACAAAAATAAGGTGTTTGGAATCTTTGGCGATCTTCATATTCCGGTACATCCCCAGCTTCAAAGTTGTTCATCACATAAGAAACATAGAAACATAGGGTCACATAGGTAAAAAGTAATGTACCCTAGACCCACTCACCATTGACCATTCACCACCACTCCACCAGCAACAATTCACTATTTTCGCACCTCAAATATTTTTCATGAAAGAATTGATAATCGAAGCCTGGAGCAAGAGAGACTTGTTGAAAGAGAAGCAGTATTCTGATGCAGTAAAAAGTGTGATCGAAGAAATGGATAAAGGAAGGTTGAGAGTTGCTTCCCCCTCGGCTGGCGGCTGGACAGTAAACGAATGGGTAAAGCAGGCGATACTTATGTATTTCGGCATTCAGCCCATGCAAACATGGGACCTGGAACCATTTGAATTCTATGATAAGATGTTACTGAAAAAAAATTATAAAGAGTTGGGTGTTCGTGCCGTGCCGCACGCGGTGGCAAGATATGGGGCGTACGTGGCAAAAAATGTAGTACTGATGCCATCGTATGTAAACATTGGCGCCTATGTGGACGAAGGTACCATGGTGGATACCTGGGCGACAGTAGGAAGTTGTGCACAAATTGGAAAGGGAGTTCATTTAAGTGGTGGTGTTGGAATAGGTGGTGTGTTGGAACCATTGCAGGCATCCCCAGTCATCGTGGAAGACGGTTGTTTTGTTGGCAGTCGTTGCATTGTAGTAGAAGGAGTGGTTGTCGAAAAAGAAGCTGTACTGGGAGCGAATGTCGTACTAACTCAATCCACAAAAATTATTGATGTAAGCGGAAGCGAGCCGAAAGAATACAAAGGTCGCGTTCCTGCAAGGAGTGTCGTAATACCGGGAACCTATTCGAAAAAATTTCCCGCAGGTGATTATAATGTGAGTTGTGCGCTCATCATCGGCCAACGCAAACCAAGCACGGATCTGAAAACGAGCTTGAATGATGCTTTGAGAGATTTTAATGTCAGCGTGTAGCTGGCAACCTTGTTGCTGGTTGCTGGTTAGTTGTTATATTTGCAGCCCTCTGGGAACAAGGAACAAGGAACAAGGAATGAGGAATGAGGAACGAGGAAGATGGAACAATGAATGAGGAACAAGCAATAAGAACGCCCGGGTGGCGAAATTGGTAGACGCACTGTCTTCAGGTGGCAGCATCCGAAAGGTTGTGCTGGTTCGAATCCAGTCCCGGGCACAAGCGAGTCAAAACGATTCGCTTTTTCTATTTACCATTGGGCTTGCAATTAGCGAAATCCTATTCTGGAAATGAAATGCCTGTAATGTCTTTACACGCTGCCAGAAATTTTTCCTGCAAAAGTAGATCATTCGCTTCAGGGTTATAAGATCTCTCTTTCTGGTGAAAAAAATAATGACCGCTTACTTTCGCCTTCTCATCGTTGCTTACAGCAAGCCACGTTTGTGTTTCGTATCCTTTTTTCAGATCGTAAGGTGCTCCACGACCGCCCATCTTTGTCGGAACCCAACCCGGATTGACCGCATTTGAGTAAACATCTGACCATTTGCGTGCTACCGCCATACAAAGCATAAGCACGTGCAACTTTGAATCGGAGTAACTAATACTACTATTGTTCGCGCTGAAATCTTCCAGCTTTGGTCGCCCATATAAATGCATGCCCGAGGTCAGGTAGATCAACCGCTTTGGTCTTCTTATAAGGCAAGTCAAAACATAAGGAGCCAATGTATTGACTGCAAAAATTTCCTTTGAAGAGCGTTGGTAGACTGCAGCATTGTGAATCACGGCATCAAATGTCCCCAATTCATTAAGCTGCCAGGCAAGCCTTTTGGTTTCTTCGTGGTTTGACAGATCTCCAATTAAAACGTTCTCTGCTTCGGCATTTTTTTCGAAGGCATCATGTCCACGTTCAACGTTGCGTGCATGCAACACAACTTTATGACCCTGTTCTATCAACAAGCGGGCTGATAATTGTCCAAGGCCAGCTGCCGATCCCGTGATAAACACTCTTGCCATCTTATTTTAATTTCTGTCAGTTTAACTCTTTCCCTACAATATTCTTTCCAAAAGAATTGTTGACTCTCGATGGAAAGGCCGACATACACAAGTCGATAATTTAGATAAACACAGTTATCAATTAATGATGAGAATAGAAGCCTTGATTTATGATGCAACTCTAAACCGGGAAGTTTGTTCGAATGAATGTAGAGAGGATCTCAGAGCAGTTGCTCTGCCTTTTTGCGTTCCGTAATGTCTTCTGATGTCGCCACGAAACCATCACCCAACTTCACAGCCACGACATGAAACCAGGTGTTGAAATTTTCGTCATTATAGCAAGTTTCGAAATCAGCCCTGCTACCAGTTTCCACTACCGTTTTAAACTTCGTAAACATTTCGGAGTTCATCCAGTCTGGATGAACCTGGGAAAGCAATTTTTCGTTCCTGTCGGCAACTTTGTATTTAGTATTTATGGCATTACTTGCCATAATGTATCTAAAATCAATTATCTCGCCCTCTTCATCACGTACCGATTGCATCACCCTTATGGTACCCAACGAGGAGTTGATAACTGATTGCAATAGTTCATTGTTTCCCTTTAAATCTTGTTCAGCTTGTTTTTGAGCAGTCACGTTCTGAATAATGTTTACAACACTCTTTACATTGTGCTTGTCATCGCGTTCCAAAACCTTTGTACGCACGCGGCACCACACCCAATCATTGGTTAAGTTCCTTGAACGATATTCAAAAGTTGAAACATCGTCATCTGACAGACCGGCCAGGTTGGCCGCATATTTTTGCAAGCCTTCTATGTCCTCCGGGTGTATAATCGCGTAACGTTGTTCAGCTGTCATTTCTTGCATCGCATCAATATCAAATCCATTTATATAAAACGCCGCCCGGTTGTGATAGAGAATTTCACGCGAAGGATATGCCTGAACGCTGATCATGTCAGGCAGTGTGTTTGCAATACTTTGCAACAGGTCTTTATTCTCTTTTAACTCGACCGTTCTTTCATACACTTGCTGCTGCAATTGAGAAAGATATCTTTCTTCCCGTTGTTTTCTTTCAAGAAGATCAGCAGCCTGTCTTGCCAATACGTCTATTAAATTAAGTTCACGTTCAGTTGGTTCATGAACATCAAGCCAATGTGTAGAGATCATTCCTACAATGGTACCTGACCTGGTAACAAGCGGAGTGGATTGGATCGCGCGAATACCAACAGAACGATAAGCCTCAAGATCTTTCGTTCCTGTAAGAAAGTCGCAAGTTTCTATGTCAGGAACAACCACTCTCTTTCGTCCCTCAAGGGCAATGCGACAACTTGTAGCCGCTCCTTTCCTAATCCATTTCCAGGCTGCAACTGACTCTTCATCAAAACCTTTGCTTGCCAATAGCAATAAAGCATCCGTTTCGGGAAACAAGATTTGCAAACTGGCCATTTGTGAATGCATGACGGCAGTAGCTGCTTGAAGGAGTTCCTGATAAATTGTTTCTAAATTATCTTCCTGTATTAACTGGCTGCTGATCGTCTGCAATAACTTAGTATCTGCAAGATCTGCCGCCAATCTTTCTTCACTTTTACGTAATGCTTCCTCGGCATTCATACGTTCAGAAATATCCTGGAAGATCGAAGCGACCATATTGCTATTTTCACCGCCAACTTTTGTAAGGTGAAACTCAAACCATTTTTTCCAAATGTCCGAATAGCGCGTCAGTCGCACTCGTTGACCCGTTCGCACCACCTCACCCCAGACCTGCATACGCGATGGATCATATTCAGGATGCGCTTGCCTTATCGTTTTTCCAACGAGACTTTCTTCAAAAATTCTTTGTGCAGATGGATTTTCTTCAAGTATAGCAAGGTCAATAACTCTATTATGATCATCTTTATCGAAGATGACTTCAACAAGATGAAAGCCCTCGTCAATTGAATTGAAAATGGATAAGTATTTATCAGTGGCATGCTGTGCAAGCAAATCTCTATAAGCCAACGCTTCTCGTTCGGCTTTCTTTCGCTGTGTGATGTCTCTGAATACAATGGCAATCCGATGTGATGTTTCATCATTGATCCGAAAAGCATACAGTTCTAATATTTTTTCCTGGGAATCCATTCCCCGTTCAAATCGCACATCCTTTCCAGTTTCGATGATGGAGTTGTAGATAAGATACCACTCTTCGGACTCCTGCGGGAATGCCTCCCTGATGGTTTTACCCGTGATGTCAGTAATTCCTATATGAACACCAAATGCCGGATTTATTTCTATGAACCGAAAATCTAAAGGTCCATCTCCTTCGATTTTCTCGATAATGCAAAAGCCTTCATCAATGGAATTGAAAAGCGCCTGGTACTTATTAGTCGCTCGCTGCGCCAACTCCTCCTTTAAAGCGATAACCTCACGTTCAGCCGATTTAATGTCAGTAATATCTTCCCACACCTGCACCAAACGATCAGTCCCTAGAGGGGCATTCGAAATAAGAAACCAACCATCTACCCCAACTGATTCGGCTTTTATTGTATAACCATTTCTTTTGCCCGTTTCAACAACCTCCTTAAACTGATTTAGTTGTTGAATGCCATCACTCCCGAAATCAGTCAGCATCATCCCCACCTGGTTTATGCCTGGAAGAGCTTCCGCTGTTCTGCGATTAACAAATTCACACTGAAAATTCTCTATCTCGTTGTTATGATTTCTCACAACTTTAAAAACAGCAATGCCTACATTGGGCGCATTCATTATTCCATTTAAAAGCTCGGTGCTCTCTTTCAATGCACTTTCCACTTTTTTGATCTCAGTTATATCCCGCGCAATCGCCAACACTGTCTCTACTTCACCATTTTTATTTCTTTCAGGAACCATGCGCGCAAAGAAATAATGAGGGCCGGCGGGTGTGGGAAATAGCTGGTATTCGGTTGCCGGCTCGCCCGTTTCGAAAACTGAACGTAATTTATTCATCCAGGGAATAGCAATTTCATCAGCCTGGCCCATTTCACTACTTGTCTTACCATATAAGCTCTCACGCGGAACTCCTGTCTTTATTTCTGCGGCGCTATTGGCATAGGTCAGTTTCAAATTTTTATTCCAACGGCTAATAACATCGGGAGTATTTTCTACAAGGGAATGGTATTGTGCTTCCTGTTGAATGATCTGTTGTTCAATTTTTTTTCTTTCTGTAACGTCGAAAAAAGTGGCTATGCAACCATCTTCGAGCTTGGATACGCTTACCAATAACCACGAATCTACGCAGAGCTGCTCGTCCTTAAAAAGAACCTCTCCTGTCCATGAAACACCGGTTTCGATCACATTGACATAGTGTTCAAATAAGTTCGATTGTTTCAAGCTTGGAAGGTCTTTGCAAAAAAGAGTACCCTCTAATTCACCTTTGTTTATTGCTTCCACCGCTACGCGGTTAGCAAAAATATATTCAAGATCAGTGATCGCTCCCCTCTTGTCACGTATTGCTTTGAGCGCGGTAATACCATTGGGAGAATTTTCAAGTACCGAAGTAAACCAATTATTTATTTTTTTGGATTCTTGTCTTGCCAGTTTTGTTTCATGGATGTCGTGAGCAACTCCGATGGAGCGTAGCGGTCGGCCCTCTTCATCTCTTTTAAAAATGTGGTCATTAAAACGAAACCACCTATAAGAGTCATCTTTAATTTTCAATCTCGCTTCAAGCACCTCAATATGCGCGTCTTCCTTGGAAAGAAGATAAACGTAGCGCATCGCTCTTTCATAATCCCAGGGGTGAATAAGTTCTCTGAAAATGTTCTTCCCCTGCATGAAAAAATAACTTTTGTCATGCCCGGAGAGATCATTTGCATTAATATTGATGTAAATGAAATCACATCGTTCCAGGTCGAGCACATACGTGATCGCAGGTCCGGAATCAGATATCTGTTTTAAGAAAAGAGGATCATCACTGAACTGACTGAACAGATCACTGCTTTGTTCATTACTAAATTCCTTGTTTTTATCGTCCTTCCTTCTACTCATGAAATCGCGAATATCTTCATGCAACAACTCAATTGAGGAATTAACCAGAGTTCATCAAATTTTTGGCTGTAGATAAGCTCGAGGTTCAATGGCAAACGGTGTGAGCTACGTAATTATCAGCTCCGGGGATTAATAAAGTTAAGAGTTTTCCAAATTCTCACTAATATTTTTATTCCCTATGGTTTTGATATTTATCAAACGCCCGGAAAAGAAGTTGAAGGGCATTCAGCGGAGCATCGCACAGTATGAATCCCGGGAATAGATCAGGCATCATTTACCTCGCAGAGGAAAATTTTGCGATCCGGCAATATGATCGTGGGGCTTTCCAAGTTTTATATCTTTTAGAAACTCTGAAGGCTTGAGACCGGTCACTTTTTTGAAAGCAGAAATAAAGGTATTCCTGTTGTTGAACCCTGCTTCATTGGCAATCGTTTCAAGCTTTTTATACATCCATTCTTTTTTCAAAAGCTTGTCAATGGAAAATATTATCCTGTATTCATTGATAAAATCATTAAAATTCATCTTATAGTACTTATTTATAAAGCCGGACAGGTAGTGTACAGGGATCCGGGTCTCTTCTGAAAACATTTTCAAAGTATATCCGTGGCGAAGGAACGATTTCTTTTCTTCCAGGTGCTTCCTAACGGTCGCTTCAATCTCAGCCATCCGCTTGGGTGATATGACCAGCGCCGTGTGATTTGCCTTGCGTTTCGGTCTCTTTGACTTAAATAGGCTGACACCTAAGAACGACCTTGTTCTTACTGCCAATTTCTTGAAACGAAACGATGATCTGAGTGTTTTAAGCACAGGAATCCATCCGATCACTAAGGAGTAAAGTTTTGAATGGCGTTCCATAATAGTATTTTATAATGATTAATCAGGTTATGTATTTTGACGGCTAAACTTACTTGTAATTTCGGAACGTGGCTTTGTTAATAATTTGTTCACTTCATAAGGGAAACCACCACGTATTTTCAAGCGGAAACTTTGCCCGCGAACGGGGCGTTTGCCAAAGACACCAATATATCCATGATAGACGGTCATAAGCAGTCGATTCTCGACAAACAATTCATTCTTAAAAAACAATAGCGAACGTCTTAAGCGTGGCCCATTAGAGTACTAATCAGAAGCCCATAATCAGAGACTGGAATATGTGAAAATAGGGTGAATTGAAGCTAAACTCTTTTTGAAATTATAAAAATAAGACGAAAGAGAAAAATCTTTTTTGCGCAGAGTTGCACCGCAGATTACGTAAAACAATAATCACTTTACCCAGTTACTACCAAACACAATATAATAGGCCCATGTATCGGGGCCATGCGCCAGGTCAATACCGACTCTTAATTTAAATTTTCTCGCCAGTAAATAACGGAACCCCGTTCCATAGCTCCAGGCCCAGCTGGCATCGCTGAATTTATTCCACTCATCAAAAGCCTTACCTGCACCGGCAAAAGCCATAATGCTCCACCTTGTTACTACATCCCATCTCATTTCCATTTCTGAAAGCAGATCCATATTACCCTGGTAACGTTCCGCAGGAATACCGCGCATATCAATGTAAGGTAACATGTAGAAGGGAGGATCACCAAATGCCTGCCGGCCATCAATACGCAAACCACCCACTATGCTTTTTGAAATTGGAGCATACGCATACATGTAGTAATTCATTTTCCAATAATCATAATCACTTCCCAAACCGGCGCCCGAGTAGCCGGCGTCGACATGAAATTTTATTCCTTTATCAGGAGTGAAAATATTGTCGCGACTGTCCAATTCAATGATGGCACCCAACTGGCTGATTGAACTCTTTGATTCAAGTGGCTTACCAAATACTTCCGATATACTGTCACCCTCGTAGCGCACATCTGTATGAAGAAAAAGATATTTAAACCCGGCATACCAATGAGAGAAGCGAATTCTTTTAATGGCCTGCAGATAGAAAGGAGTGATCTTAAAATTAAAATCTAGCTGCTTCTCACCAAATTGCGAAAACGTTTTGTAAAAAGCCATATTCAAATTAATATAGCCGCCTTCTACGATATACTTTATCCTGCTTTTCACGAACGTTCCTGAACGAAAAGCAACAGTTCCCCAAGTCCCATTCACCGTAGCCAAGCCAATGCCCCCGGTGATATCAGGAGCCACTGGAGTCTTCACCAGCTGACCGTTTATCGAATCGAGATAAGAAGGTCTTTTCTTTATAAAAACAGGTATCAGTGCGCCACCGAATCCACCCAAGGCAGGCTCGGTAATGATCATCGGTACCGGCACAAAACCGTTTGCATCAATGATATAATCGCTCAGGTCTAATTTGCCATCGATTGAATCCTTGAGGGAAATATGCTTTTTGTTTGACTGCCCGAACAGAAGAAAACAACAGAACAATGCCGCCGTAAAGGACAACAGTTTTTTATTCCGACGCATATATTGACAATAAGGTGGGATTTTTATTTGTTATTCTGCTCATTCACTTTGCCGGCACCGATAGGAATTGTGACAGCTATTTGCCATGCGCTATTTACCTGTGTTCCAATTGGCGACTTAAGCACATCCGTGAGTCCCTGGAAATATCTTACACCTATTCCCATGCTTCTTTTATCTTTTCTGAACTTATAGAATAATCCCCCCGCAATTCCAAAATCAAGTAGTGTGACCTGGTCAGAAATGCTCCGCGTATAAGTTAATTCGTTGTCGTTTACTTTGGACGTAAAAATATCTTTCGATTTCAGCATCATATTAGGTTGTATGCCGCCCTCTACAAAAAATTTTGGAGTTATGGCATATCGGGCCAATATTGGAAGACTGAACGCTTTTATTTTTCTTTCAACTGAACCGTTTGCAAACAACGCGTCTAGTGAGTCGTTGCCTACTGAGTAGGGTGAGATGTTTTCAGCTCCAAATGAACCTTTAGCTATCCCTTCTACGTGGAGAAAAAATCTTTTGTCGGGATGAATATTGAAATAGATACCAAGGCTGAGGTTTGTTCTTCTCTCACTTTCAATGTTAGACAGACCGGTGAAACCCGGAGTCACGACGATCCCGAATTCAAGTGTACCTGTGTTGAGTTTGTCGCCAAATAATAGTGCAATCACGACCTGGGCCTGGTTTATTTTGAATAAACAAGTGAATAAAACAATAGTTGTTATTTTCTTCATATACTGTAGTTGCAGGTACTGTTTGCCACTTTTCATTTTCTGTTCTCAAACACTTCATTCTTCACCTTTTCTATGGATGAGGATGCGCCCTTTCCGAGCTGTCGTATCATCGAAACGGTTTCTGCGACGGTGAGAGGCAAAAAAGTTACTTTGTTCTTTTCTCTTACACAAATGCTTCCCGAAGATGGAGTGGGTGCTGATGGTAAAAAGATAGAATAATAATCCTCTGTCTCGTCGATCACAAAACAAATCACTTCGTTGTCATCGACAAATATGCTGGCAGGCTTCCAGTTGTCGGAGTTACCCTTGCTGAACCAATCTGTAGAGCGGGCACGTATGTAAGAGTAGCCTGGCACGTACACAAGGACACGATCCTCCAGCCATTGAGTAATTTTTTTTGCAAGTCTCGTTTTCATGAAGATCCCTGCCAGGAAGCACATCAATAGTAGCAGTATAACACTCATGAGAGTGTTAACACCTACACCACCCACATTCCTGAAGGGCAATTTTGCTGTGATTGGTTTTGAAAGATTATATAGAAAGGTGATCGTCTTGGCGATGATGAAGGTGATTGCACCCACCGGTATGATAAACAGTAAACCGCCCGCGATCGTGATCCGAATGAACTTTGCCAACTTTCTAAGCATCGAAATATTTTTTAGGTCATTTTCCCATGGGTTTTCTTATCCCGCATCCTCTCTTTCATTTGTTTCCTTATCTCATCTTTTTTTGCCTGGTAACTATTGTATTGATCCGCAGTAAGCACATTTTTCAACTCTGCATCCTTTTTTTTATCATTATCTTTTAAGACCTGCATTTTTTGTTTCCGGGAAATTGTCTGGCTTTGCAGTTCTTGTGTTTTGTTGGCGTATTTCAGATTTATGGCTTGTACCTGTGTGGCCTGGTCATCATTCAATTGCAAATTCGTTTTCATCCACTCAGTCATTTTGCCCGCTCTTTCTTCAGGAGTTGAAGATGTTTTCTTTTGTGCCCAAACGATGTTACTTAAAAGCAATAAGGCGGTTAGGGAAATACAGCTCACTAAGATCTTTTTCATCATCGATAAATTTTTATGCTTTGATTCAATCGAGTATTTCATTTCATTCCCCATAGGGTAAGTTTCGCATGGGTTTGATGCGCCTGGCCATCGGTTTGATACCAGACAGTAACCCGTCTTATTTTTCTTACTCCGGTTTTTAAATTATCCGTTTTCAGATCAATGACCCTGCTCTCACTGCCCGCCGGCACCTGGTATTTTAGATTGAACTGATCAACTTTGCCATTTTGATAGATCACATTCATGTTGAGAATATTTACCGGCGCATCTTCCACTTTAAATTTTAACGACCTGTATTCTGCCTGGCCGACAAATACAATATCATCGTGGTTCACGGTGTCCTTTACTGTCATCGTTCCCAATTCCTGCCATGTACCCGGCGCACCCGTCTTTGTTGCAATAAGATCTTGTGCACACAGCCGAACGCTTGTCATTGAAATTGCTGCAAAAACCAATATTGTCTTTTTCATTCCATTCAAATTTTTCAGTTCATTTTTAATTGCCTTATCATCACTTTAGAATATATGTTGGTACACTAATGAAACAGCATTGTAATCGTATCCGCTGGAGGTAAATGCGCCGACGTGGAATTGTAATTTCAAAGATTGTCCCTTTGCGATCGGAACTGACCACGTAGCTCCGATGCGCCAGTTATCCAATAAGTTTCCCTGCGGCACATCGTCCACCAGCGTCTCACCACCATTGAACCAGGTTGTATTAATGCTCACCCACATCATATTTTTGAAATAATAGGAAGCATGCACCTGCAAACTAAATACAACCTCCTGGTGAAGAGTTTTGTCGACTAAGTATTTGTTGTTGTCAGAAAAAAACCATACGCCTGCATACGCCTCGGCGTATACTCGTTTGAATCGCTTGGATATCCCAACTTCAGGTTTTAGGGCCCAACGGTTACTTCCGGTGTTTATTCGTTTATCAGAGTGGTATAGACCTGTTGGCAGAACGGTGACCAAACTAACTCCCACAATCGTTTTTTGTGTATAGCCTTTAAATTCTTTTTTGCCCAATGCGGGTGTGCCGGTGAGATTGATGCCAAATCGTATTCTTGCATCGGCAAAACCGTTTCGTGAGCCGGTTGTGTCATGACCATTTATTTGGAGCTTTCCAAAGATCTTGATGAAAGGAACGCTCACCTGGACACGTGCCAATTTACCTGCGAGTTGAAATGTGCGCAAATAAACTCCTGTCAAACTCTGAACACTTGTTTTGAAATTGGTGATAGGAAGCGAGGGGTCAGTGAGCACGTTGCCCCTCGAAAAGCCATATGCCACGGCGATCGTATTTAGATTTTTTGGTAATGCAGCATATGCTCTAGGTTCTAGTTCCTGGCCCTTTACATAATAACCAACAAGGCATAACAAACACCCTATGCATTTTCTGCTGATCATTACGAATACTTGTGAAACAGTCTTGATCTGCCATGTCACCACCGATAAGTAAGGCCCCGGTCATTACTCATCACTCATTTATTAATGCCCCAGCTTAAAGCTCAAACCTCCGCCCAACTGAAACTGGTAAATGCTGGAATATGTGCTTACGCCCGCGCCAACTCCTCCGGTGCCAAAGTACAAGCCACCGCCCGCACCTTGAGCTATGGATGTTAATCCAGCCTGGAGTTTTATCCCAAATTTTTCGTTGGCCCAAATATTACAACCAAGTCTTGCACCCCAGGCAAATTTTGTAGCTGTGTTATGGTTATTATTGTCCGGATTCTTCGCACCCACAAACGCCGCTCCAAGAAACAATCCACCGTAGCCTTCCACTTTGCTACCTGGTTTTTGAATATGACCGTCACTACCGACCATTAGATAGTCGATGTTAACATCAAAAGTTGTATGCTTCTCATCGGGGCCGAAACTTCCCAGGTCCAAATAAGAAGTCGGTGCATGCGTACTTTGGTGCTGCCACATTATCTCAAAGCAATTACGTTCCGAGGCCATGAATTCCAGGCCTATGCCCCCCTGGAAGCTTCCATTGATAGTACCGTTGTAATAACTAGTATTAGAATAATATGAGTCGAATCCATCGTCAAAGACGTACATGCCATAAGCATTTAGCCGGGCTTTCTGACCAAATGAGATCATGGCCGCTGAAACAAGTAAAACAACAAGGAAAACTTTTTTCATACAATTGATTTTTTTATTGAGTAATTTTTCTTTTTCTCCGGAACAATGGATTGTTGTCATGGCCGAAGTATGAGGGAATTTGCCACTAAAGACCATTGATGCACCCAACCTGAAGTTACTTTATATCGCACCGGAAAGTTGAAATGAAATTCCAGAATAAGCCAAATCTTATAAAACGTGGCAGTATTTCCGCCAACAACTCACTTGAAAACAATTAAGAGGAATCCAAAATAAATCATGCGCGATTTTTAATGACTGCTATTATAACTTTTGGCATGTCAGACTTCATCAGCCGGATTAAGTACGAATGCTCGTTTTCAGACCACTTTCCGACCAAACGCATATATTCCTTTTTTATATAGCCAATTGCCCGTATGTTTACATGCCGTTCTCTTTGAAATTGATTTACCCTGAATTTTTGATTTTGCGGAGAAGCCAATTAACGAGAGACTATCATTCAAAACCTTGATATGAGTTTTAGTGCCCTCTTTTCATTTGCTGTTGTAATAACTGGCTGTATTGTTATTGGTATCATTCTCAGTAAGCACCGGGACCTGCCTTCGCGACTGTTGGCGCTGTCGTTGTTCTCTCTCAATTTTACGGTACTTCTGATCTTTTTATTTGAGAGCGGTTTTATTGCTAATGTCCCTTTTCTTTATAGGACTGGAACTTTGTTTTACTACATGGTGGTGCCGTCGTTTTACTTGTATGCGGCCTTTGTAATTAGGTCGCGGAAATACTTGAGGTGGTCAGACGCCTTTCACCTGTTACCTGCGCTTCTTTATTTTATTGACTTTTGCCCACTTTTCTTCAGTTCGACACAACATAAACTTGCGATCATTCATTCACTTCTTAGCCACGATCAAAAGACTGTTCTGCGTTTTGATGATGGATGGTTCATGCCGCCGGGCACACATTTTTTGGCACCCATGATACTTGGATTTGCGTATATTTTTTTTGTTTCAAAAATGCTTTTTAAATATTCGAGGTCCGGTGCGCAAAATAATAAGCCTGTCATACTACGCTGGTTGCTCACGGCCACCTCTTTGTATTTTCTTTTGGCGGCCAGCAGTCTTCTTTCATTGATGTTTGCCCCAACTCATCAATGGCTATTCAGCTCCATTTGCGTCATGACCTTCTTTTTCATGATAAGCCTCGTATTGTTTTCAAACCCGGCTCTTTTATATGGACACTATCTTGACGCTGAAGCTTTGAAGGAAAAGGCAGGGAAAAAAATAAAACAGGTCACATTGTCTACAGAAAAGGTGCTGGACCTAAAGGAACGTTTTGAAAAATATGCTGCCAAACAATTCTATTTGAATAGTGATGTGGACCGGAAGGAAGTCGCGGGCTATCTCAATATACAACCACATATTTTTTCGGCGTTTATTAGCCAGGCATACCAGGCCAATTTCAATGACGTTATTAACCGGCACCGGATAACATATGTTGAAGAAGGTCTAAAAAATGAAAAATGGAATGAGTTAACCCTGGAAGCTATCGCCGAAAAAGCCGGTTTTAATAACCGGGTAACGTTTTTGACAGCATTTAAAAAATTTACCGGGGTCACGCCTACTCAGTATATAAGAAACCTTCAGTTTGAAAAAACGGGCGGCAAATACAATGGAAAGTCAGCCGACAAATTAGTATAGCAACTGATACGTCCCATCCCCTAAAGGGGAGTTTTGCAAAACCCCGATTATTTCATCAATCTTTTCAATACACTTTTGCTTCCTTAAAGACCTACCACTCGGGACGAATGTAAACCCCTGCTGGAAACAGGTGATCTGTGAGCACCCATTGACAAAGATCATTTTTTATTCTGAGCACATTCTTTCACTTTGCATGAAACATAAACACAATTACTGTGACACAAAGGAGTTTATTGATCTGCGGCATCCTTTCATCGCTGCTGTATGTGCTGATGAATGTTTTTATACCGATTGGTTTTAAAGGATACAGCATACCTGCTCAAACAGTAAGTGAATTGTCTGCCATTGATGCGCCCACGCGAACTCTATGGGTGTTACTTGCCGTCATTTACATTTTGCTTGTTGCTGCTTTTGGTTGGGGTGTCAGAAAATCGGCATATGGAAACCGTTCGCTACGTATTGTAGGTGGGTTAATTATGGTTTATGTGGTCATCAACGTGTATTGGCCTCCCATGCATTTACGGGGGAACGAGCCGACACTAACTGACACCTTGCATATAGTCTGGGCCATGGTAACACTTTTGCTTATGATGTTTATCATGGCATTTGGCGCAAGCGCCCTTGCAAGATCATTCCGCATTTACACTATTTTCACTTTTGTTGTTTTTATCACGTTTGGAATACTGATCGGAACAGAGGCACCCGGCATACCAAAAAATCTTCCCACTCCACGGATAGGAATTTGGGAACGTATTAATATTGGAGCATACATGCTTTGGCTGATTGTATTTGCAATTGCTTTGATGCGCAGACAAAAACATCTTTCCGGCAATAACCCCAACTCAAGTCGGACCGATAAATTAAATCACCCAGGGCTGAAGACCTAGCCTTGGCCAAAAATTGAAGACCCCGGAATAATCCGGGGTCATAGCTAAAGAAAACCAAATGGAAGATACGCTCAATTGCTCTCTGGTTTGTCGATGTGTGTGCAAGCTCTGACTGCTGAACTGCACAGCACCTATTGTGGCTTTTTAGGAATGATCTGATTTATAAATAAAGTTCAGGCAACTGATCTTTTTGTTTTATTCGATAATGATCTGTTTCCCAAACGGTCTTTCTTAATCGCTTTCAAAAATTCAGAGGGGCTTTCACCTGTCTCCTTTTTAAATGCAGCAGTAAAAGTGTTTCTGTTGTTGAACCCTGACTCAGATGCGATCGCTTCCAGCGTCTTCCTCTTCCAGTCACCGCTGATGATCATTTCCTTGCTTTGAGCAACTCTATACTTGTTTATAAAATCGCTATAGTTCATTTTGTGATAACGATTGATGAATGCAGAAAGATAATTTACCGGTATATCCACATCCTCGGCAAGCTCCCGCAGTGAATATTTTTGCTGGAGAAATGGTTTTTTTTCCGTGAGAAACTGGTTTATTACAAGATTGAAATGGATTAGCTTTTCGTCGTTAAGAAACCGGCCGATCTTATCAATCTTTCTTTCAGGCCCGGGTGTTGCGTAATAGCCGCCACCGGAGATTTTGAAAGGCCCGGTAACGGCAATGGTCCTTCTGCGATTTTTTAATAATGTTAGTAACGCGATCACGGCATAAGCACATGCCAGTAACATCGCCAGGCGGTTAGCGGCAATGAATAATATAGATGAATGTGCAGTGGCGATTCCCAGTATCCAAATGCTAACAGGATAAGTAACTATCAAACCGGTAATGTGGGTAACGGTTGCGGTCAGGTCATAAGCAATGTTCATATATCTGATTTTTTAAAAAAAATCTCCCCTGCTCTTCTTTGGAAGAGCTCATAATTCAAATGTTTCGGTGATTGGTTAAGCAGAGTGTACGTCAGATAACGTCAGTATTGATAGGGTATGTGATCCGAGCAAGTATCGTTTCAGTAGGCAATTTCACTTATTCTACAACAAAAACTTGTAGAATTAATTCTACTATGAAAAATATTTGATGAACGGAATTTTGGCGGATCAGCTGATGACTTTCTTTAATCCGGTGTCTGCATGCAAATGCTTATGTAATTGTTTTTTGCTTTTCAGATTGTATTGGACAACTGGAATGAAATCTCTGAAGCTGACTATTTACATACAGATCATAACAATAAAAAAAGGAGTTTTACAGAAGCATTATGCAGCCATGTATATTAATAGCAGATGACCATAGCATCATCAGAATAGGATTGAAGATATTCATGCAGGTTAACCTGGGATATAAGGACGTCCATGAAGTGTCAACCTGTAATAACCTGATGAAAGAATTGATCAAAAAAAAATACACCCATCTTATCCTTGACATTATTCTTTCTGACGGGAATACCCTGGAAGTGATCCCCAATATCAGGCGCGTGTATCCTGAGCTGAACATCATGATCTTTTCCATGCAGTCAGCCGACATCTATGGTGAAGCAGTGAAACAGTACGGCATCAATTATTATCTTCCGAAATCAACGGGCGAAGAACAAATGCAACAAACTTTACAACGATTTTTACAGAACGAAACACCACCCAAAAGAAATCCTTTATTGCAAAATTCTGAAAATCCTTTTTCCTCATTAGCCCCGAGAGAGCTGGAGATCCTTCATTATTTACTCAAAGGGATAGGCACAAAAGAGATCAGCGAGATATTGAATTTAAAAATGAATACTGTTTCAACAATGAAGAACCGGGTTTTTGAAAAAACCAATGCCGGAAATATTAAAGAGCTCATAGAACTGGCTACTTTGTATAACGTAAATTTCTGAAGCAGATGCAGTAAATTGTAAAGGGTTTCCCGCTTATGAAGCTAGCTGTTGTACTCCTTATAATTACTGTGGCTTTCAGTCGCTCCATTGTTGCACAGGCACCCGCCACGTTTCAGATCCGTCATTATACTACTGAAAACGGTTTGCCTTCTAATGGTATGAAAGGAATGGCATGGGATGAACAAACAGGTTTTTTGTGGGTAGCTACCGAGGCCGGCATTGTGAGATTTAACGGGATCGATTTCAAAACCTACAGCAACCAAAATACTTCGTTCATCGGGACAGAAAGAATTGCATTCATGACCAGGAATAACCAGGGCGCTATCTATGCCGTGGATCTTAACAACAACATCCTGAAAATTCAGCAAAACAATCTCGTCTTCCAGCGTAACACGCCCCGGTTTAAAGGTTCATTCAGTCCATACCTCTATGGTCTTATTGTATCGGATACTTTTCTAAATCAAAAGATCGATCACCCCGGAATAATCTCCTACTCGGCGTTTTTTACAAAAATGGTTTCCCTCACGGATACATCCATGATCGCCATTGATAACGGAAAGGCTTTCCTTGTTTCAATGAGTGATCAAACACCTCGGCAGTTAGCATTTGTAAATATATCGATCAAAACATGCTTCAGGATCACGGACAAACTTTTTTTCCTAGATGAGATTAATGATATTTTCCTGGTTGATATAGCAAAACAAACTTTGCTGCCCGTACCTGTTCATAACGACGATCGGTTTGCCGGCAAACTAAACATGAACGAGACTTTTTTTTCCGGAGAAAACGGGTATGGCAACCCCATCATCATTAACCAGTCAACTGCCTGGGAACTTTTATATGACGGAACGGAATTTACCGCAAAGGAAATATGTAATGCTATCCCTCCTAATACTCTTATACGCTTTGCACAATACAGTGAAGAAAAGAAATTGCTTTTTATCGGTACAGCCTCAAAAGGCCTCATCATAATCAGCGAGAACGCAGTTGTGCCAATCAAAAAGGAATCAGAGAATGCAACCGGAGCGAACGCACAATATTCCCAGGTAGAATTACAAAATGGAGACATCCTGACAAGCGAAGGAGATGTTATTGGGCCTCATCAACAAAAGAATGAGCCATTGCCTGTAAAAGGAAAATTTCGCTTTAGTGCTTATACAACAGCTGATTCCGTGCTATGGTATTCACAGCAGGGCAACATGGCGAATAACATTTATCTGCATTGCTATGATTACATAACCCATCGAACAACTGAATATCCACGGATACCCACAGGGGATAATTTTGTTCTGGCTTATTCAAACCACAATGTATACATAGGGACCGATGAAGGTTTTGGCCAATTGCGGGACGACAGCATGCATTACCTCTTCAAAGGACAGCTTAATCCTTATAGCATAGCGGAAGATATTCCCGGGACATTCATTATCGCCTCCTGTGCAAACCTTATTCGCTTCAATACAATCAATAATACCGCGGATACGATGCTTTCGCTACCAGGTAATTGTATTCGCACTTTATGGAAATTCAATGACTATCTTTTTATTGGTACTTACGGGAAAGGATATTATATCTATAAAAACGGCAGGATGAAAGCGATGCCTCTGGATAAAAATAATTATCTCTCCCATGTGCACTGTTTTATCGCTGATCAATACGGTTACTGCTGGGTGAGTACAAACCGCGGTTTGTTCAAATCCAAACTTGCCGACCTTATCAGCGCGTTTGAGCATGAAAACCAGCAGATATATTATCACTACTTCGGTCGCAATGATGGAATGGGCACTACAGAAATGAATGGCGGCTGCACACCCTGTGCATTGCAAATGAAAAATGAAACCATTTCCTTTCCCACAATGGATGGGTTATTATGGGTAAACCCCAAAAAAGCCGTTACTGTGCTGCCTTATGGAAACATTTACATTGACGGGATAGAAGTTGATAATAAAAAAATAAATCCCGACTCATTACCAATGAAAGAGTTCCCGTCAGATACAAAAGAAATACAGATCCAACTCGGTTTTTCAGCATGGTGCAATAAAGAAAACGTTTATATAGATTATGATCTCAACAACTCAGGACGCTGGAAAACGGTAAATATAGACAAGGAAGCTGTTATCCGGTTGTATGGCCTGCCACATGGAGACTATGATCTGCAGGTGCGAAAAATAAATGGTTTTGGCGCAAAGAATTATTCGTATTCGGAGTTACACTTCAGCATCAATACGCCATGGTACCAGCAATGGTGGTTCTATATTTTGATGGCACTCGTTGCCATTGGGCTGGGAAGCCTGTATCTTAAATTACGAACAAGACAATATGTCTTGCGCCAACGCAAACTTGAGCGACAAGTGTTTGAGAAAACAAAAGAGCTACAATTAAAAAATGAGATGCTCGAGAAAAATGATACAATCAAAACAAGGCTGATCTCTATCATCAGTCATGACATTATCACTCCTCTGAAATTCCTGGCAGTAGCAGGAAAAAATCTTCTGCAGAAAAAGCACTTGATGTCAGAAGAAATGCAAAATGAAACCATCAGCGAGATCACTAACACGTCGCAGGATCTGCAACTTCTTTCCACGAATATTTTGAATTGGATAAAATACCAGAATGAAAATCGCCGTTTATTGAAAGAAAATTTCAATGTGCATGAATTGGTCAACCAGGTATCAGGGATTCTTATTTCGCTGGCAAAACAAAAACAGCTTCATCTATCCAACCAGATCGACAAGGAACTTATCATATATCAATATGCTGAGCCGCTCAGAATCCTAATGCATAATCTTATCTCGAATGCCATCAATTTTTCAGAAAGAGGAACAATTGCGATTACTAGCCGGCAGGAGGCAGGAAATTTGATCATAAGTGTAAAAGATGACGGCATTGGCATGACTTGGGAGCAGATCAATAATATCATGGGCAACCAGGTGATCATAACTGCGGCCAGGCCAGACAACCGTAAAGGGCACGGCCTTGGCTATCTTATTATCAAAGACCTGGTTAAAATGATAGGAGCAGAATTAAAGATCGACAGTGAAAAAGGAAAAGGAACCACGGTTTCGATAAAAATGCCCCAAACAGAAACGACCAGGCAGCCATGACTCGATGGCGTAAGGATTTGCCGTCGCGATGCCCTTAGAAACACCCCATGCTCTCACAGAATTTACCGTAAAACGCAGATATAGGTAACCGTAAAGTACGAGGCACTACAACCTTTCGCAAATGACTTAACTACCTTTAACGGTGTTCCCCCCGCACGATTCCATGCGCAATCCCTGCCGTTGTTTTAACGGTCTAAAGAGCAAGTATTTCGATATAAATTTTTAAAAATGAAAAAGATTAAAATTTTTAACCTGATTATCACCATCCTATTAAGTTTCTGCGTCGTTACCGTTTTTGGCCAGGGAACCCGCACAGAAAAAGATCTCCTGGGAGAAAAACAAATTCCTAATGATGCATACTATGGCGTACAAACTGCCCGCGCATTGGAAAATTTCCAGGTGAGTGGCATACCCACAAAATTTTACCCTGACTACGTAAAAGCATATGCCATTGTGAAGCTTGCGGCTGCACAAGCCAACGCTGATGTGGGAAGAATGAGTAAAGATAAACTGGCGATGATCGAAAAGGCATGCAAGGCGGTAATGGATGGCAAATACCAGGACCAGTTTTTAGTTGACCTGTACAATGGCGGGGCCGGAACATCCGCTAATATGAATTCATGTGAAGTGCTTGCCAACGTGGCTCTTGAAATGGGGGGCCACAAAAAAGGAGAATACAATATTATTGAGCCGCATGATGATCTGAATATGGGGCAATCTACCAATGATGTTTATCCTACTGCTATCCATGTAGCACTAATCATGCACAATGATAAAGTAGTAAAAGAAGCAAAGGAACTGTCAGGTGCATTTCATAAAATAGGTGATAAATACAGCAAGGTTTTAAAAATGGGACGCACCGAAGGACAAGACGCTGTACCCATGACCGTGGGCCAGGAGTTTCATGGATTCGGCAACCAGATCGATGGCGCCATTGATGCGTTGGTAAAATCTGAAGCATATTTATATGAAGAAAACATGGGTGCTACTGCTATTGGTACCGGTATTACGGCATCTCCCGGTTATGCGGAAAAATGCGCCACCCGTCTAGCAGAGATCACGGGCAAACCGATGCACCTTTCCAAGGACCTCATCGCAGCCACATCAAGCATGCAGGCTTTCGTGATGTACTCTTCAGCGTTAAAAAATTTTGCAGTTGTTTTATCAAAGATCAGCAGTGACCTGATCTTTCTTGCCAGCGGACCCCGCACGGGTATCTTCGAGATCAATCTTCCCCCTCTTCAACCGGGATCGTCCATTATGCCCGGTAAGGTAAATCCCGTGATGCCGGAATTAATGAATCAAATATGCTTTAAGGTTATCGGCAACGACGTTACTGTCACTATGGCTTCGCAGGATGGATTGCTCCAGTTGAATGCATACGAGCCTGTCGTTGCTGTATCTATCATGGAATCACAGGCACTCCTCTTTAAGACAATGCCACTGTTTAGAAAACAATGCATAGATGGTATCACGATAAACGATAAAGTGTTACAACACTACATGGAAAGAAGCGTAGGTATTGTTACTGCATTGAACCCAGTTCTTGGTTATGACAAAACAACTGAGCTGGCAAAGGAAGCATTACAATCGGGCAAAGGAATTCTTGAATTGATCCGCGAAAAGAAATTATTGACTGAACAGCAAATAAAAGACCTGCTCGACCCGGTGAAGCTAACAACGCCAACAGGTCCAACGAAACTGCAGGAATAATTAAGCAATAAAGTTTTTAAAGAAATAAATCTGATCTAATTAATTTTTCAACACACAAATAACAAATCATGAAAAGGATACTTTCTCTTTTAACGATTCTCGTTCTTGTTTTACAAGTTAGCGCGCAACTACCAAAAGTTATCATCCTGGCAACAGGAGGAACCATCGCCGGCGCGGGTGCCGCATCAGACAGGGCAGGATATGAAGCTGGAAAAATTCCGATTGACCAGTTGATCGGCGGAATCCCGACTGTTAAAAAGATTGCAGACATTTCAGGAGAACAGATCTCATCTGTTGGTAGCCAGGATATGACCATTGATATCTGGAAAAAACTGGCAGTTCGCATCAACGAAATTATTGCGAAGAAGCAAGCAGATGCTATTGTTGTTACACATGGCACCGATACACAGGAAGAAACAGCCTATTTTCTTGACCTCGTTGTTCCATCCGCAATGCCCGTTGTACTGACTGGTTCAATGCGGCCTGCCACTGCGATTAGTGCAGATGGTCCCAAGAATTTGTATGATGCGATCACTGTCGCGATCAATCCGAAGTCCAAAGGCAGGGGTGTGTTGGTTTCCTTTAATGAAGGCATATTTGATGGAAGAGAGGTGATGAAGATGAGTACAACCTTTACAAACGCATTTGGATCTCCCAATACAGGTCCTATTGGCCATGTCTATGATGGTAAAGTAGAATATTATGCAAACGCCGTTAGAGAAAGAGACCCTCAAAAACCTGTTGTGATAACTGCTGACACAAAACTACCCAGGGTGGATATTGTGTACATGTATGCGGATGCACCATCTGACGAAATTGATATGCTCGTCAGCAAAAAAGTTGATGGCATCGTGATCGCGGGGGTTGGCAACGGCAATTTCAACAAAGCGTATATGGATGCAGTAAAACGTGCAGTGGCTGCAGGCATAGTTGTTTGCCGGGCAAGTCGTACACCTTCAGGCAGAGTTGTGCTTCATGATGAAATTAATGATGACGAATTGGGGACTATTGTTTCCGATGATCTTAATCCTCAAAAAGCAAGAATATTATTGATGCTCGGTCTTACAAAAACAAAAGATAAAAAACAGCTCCAGGATTTCTTCTTTAAATATTAATAACCTTAAGAACAAACTATGAAATTAATAAGCAACAAAATTGTTCTGCTGGCAATGGCAGGAATATTATTCGCAGGCAAAATGCAGGCGCAGGAAGACTCGAACATGATAAAAAGCCTAAGGGTTTATGGATTTGCAATGGTGGACATGGGTTACAATTTCAATCAAATTGACCCAAGGTGGTTTGATGCCTTAAGGATAAACCGTTTGCCCACATACAAAAACCAGTTTGCTCCCGATGGAACATGGTTCTTTGGTGTAAGACAGACGCGTTTTGGGGTGCAGGGCTACACGCCTACAAAAATCGGAGATCTAAATGTGAAGTTTGAGTTTGATATGTTTGGTACAGGTGCAGATGAAGGACAAACCACCATGCGTTTGCGGTATGCCTATGGAGAATTGGGAAAATTCCTTGCGGGGCAAGCGACTTCCCCATTTATGGATGATGATGCGTGGCCCAATACAATTGAGTACTGGGGTCCCAGTGGTATGGTGTTTTACAGGAATGTACAAATTCGCTATGCTCCCATAAAAACCGCAGACAAGGAATTGTTCATAGCGCTGGAACGCCCCGGTTCCGGTGCTGACAAAGGAACGAGTTCAATTCCTGAATTTTCAGCGTTGGACAGTGTAAAGGCGAAATTATCTGCTCCCGATGTTTCCGCCCACTTCAAAAAAAGAGGCAAATGGGGCAGCGTTCAACTGGCCGGTATATTTCGTCCAATTAAATGGAAAGATACCCGCGTAAACAACTTCGGCAATGATCTTAGCGGAAGTGTTACAGGCTGGGGAGCGAATTTAAGTGCAGTGCTCAACCTGGGAAAGAGCACGGTATTCCGCGGTTCCTATGTTTATGGTGAAGGCATCGAAAATTATATGCAGGATGCGCCGAATGATGTTGGCACTGTTATCAATGGCACTTCTATTGAGGGAGAAGCACTTCCTGTTTCAGGCATTGTGGCCTGGATAGATCACAACTGGAGCCCCAAGGCCTGGACCTCTCTTGGTTACTCAAGTGTTGACATTGACAATACAGAGACCGCAAAGGGAACTACCTCGTATAAACACGGAACGTACGCTTCGCTGACTATTGGAACAACTCCTTTCACAAATACGATGGCGGCTATTGAATTTCAGTACGGGCAACGTGAAGGTGAAGACGGATTTAAAGCAGATTGCACAAAAATACAGTTGTCCTTTAAATATAATTTTTCAACTACATTCTTTAAACCCAAGGGTGGACAACAGTAAGTAGGTCACTTGACTTAAATCAGCAATAAGGTGCACATATCGTTCAAGTATAATTTGTCAAAGACTTTCTTCTCTAAGAGAGGTGGATAAGATTAATTTTTAAGGCATCATTGACTTTCGTCAACCTATGGAAATTAATACAATGACCCATCGTATTTACAATTCACTGCCTTTAAAGTTGGCGCGGTTGGTATTGATTATAATGTTGATCCAACCGCGTCTCCATTCACAGGAAAAGGAAAAGATTGTTCCCAATGGAACAGAGGGAATCATGGACACCGTCGACGCAGTGACAGGAAAGCCTGTGCATCCTAAGGCAAACGATTTTGATGGACCCGTCACTACTTTCCGAATTGGTGTTGGTTTTATTTATGATGCTACCACTTATGCGCAAAGCGAGGAATTTAAGGAACAAATGGGAATCGCTAATGTTGAATTGGGACCAAGAACAAAGACAAGGGACTTTCGAATTCTAGGCAGTGGTGTACTCAAAACGAAACGCGCCATTTCCTGGAAGTTTGCTTACATGTGGGACGGTGATAAGAATTTGTGGATGGTTCGTGAAACTGGTGTGAGTGTTGGAGTTCCGGAATTAAAAGGCAGTTTCTTTGTAGGCCGCACTAAAGAGGGTTTTTCCATGGTCAAAGTAATGAATGGTCACTCACCATGGGGATATGAAAGGCAGATGGCTCTTGACGTTATTCCCATTTTAGCTGATGGCATAAAGTATATGGGCTTTTATCCGAGAGCAAAAATGTTTCTCAACCTTGGATATTTTAATAACTGGACGTCAAAAGGCCAGGGCTTTGCAACTTTTAGGGAACAAGTTGTAGCACGGATCGGTTGGCTGCCTATTCTTGATACAAAAAACAATAAGGTGCTGCACATTGCCACCAGCCTGCGCTGGGGCAAGCCAAAGGATGACGTCATGACCCTGAAGAGTCGCCCTGAATCAAATCCGACTCCTCAACTTATTAATACTGGCCAGTTCACTACTGACCAATCTTTTCATTATGCCGGCGAGATTTATTACACAAACAATCGCCTTACGGTAGGCTCAGAAATTATGTCCCATAACTTTTATTCAAAAGATTCCGGCAATTACACATTCAATGGTGGCAATGTAATGATAGCTTATTCATTTACCGGGGGAACGCGTCCGTATAATACTTCAGGAGGTATTTACGGGTTTATAAGAGTAAAACGTTCCGTGTTCAAAGGGGGCCTGGGTGAAATAGAGGGAGTGATCACTTATTCTACACTTAATTTGAATAGTGGACCTATACAGGGGGGGAAATTCTGGCGTCTTACACCGATGATCAACTGGTATCTTTCAAAAAATATTCGCTGGGAGTTTATTTATGGCTTCGGCAATCTCGATCGATATGGCTTGTCCGGCAATGTACAATTCTTTGAAAGCCGTATTCAGTTTACCTTTATGTGATGAATCGATAAAGCAGGAAACCCACGTTACTGTGGTTTGCGCCTATTGCCAATTAAACACTGTTTACTACTTTTTTGCTGTGTTAGTTTATTAAAGTACGTTTGATCTAAATAATATAGATAAAGATTTACCACCTTAAAACTTGTTGATATGAAACACACAGCCATACTATTGTTGGGATTAGTGCTTGTCGCCCATAATATTTTCGCTCAGGCCCTGCCAAAAAAGCCAACACGAAATGAGGTTGGATCTTACAACCACGCTAATTTATTAAAAGTAGACCTTGGGGCTACTAAAAACAAAGTGGTGGAAACAATGGGTGGGGTCCAAAAAATACAAACATATACCAGCACCAGTTTTGTGACAAAGAAAGAAAGCATCATTATAAACAATCCTTTCAACAGGGAATTTAAAACTGATACCGCTGGTAATACATTGGAAATTTTATGGTACTACACCAACATCAACAAGGCTGACGGCAACATCACCAAGGAACAACAAACTCCAATTATTCTCGAAAAAAATGCTGTTGTTGGCATGGGGTGGGACTTTTATGAAGCCTATGCAAAACGAAAGGGAATAACTATTGAGGACAGATGAATATTATAAACACTATTAGAATCGCCTTCTTCTTCCTTCCGCATCCTCTGATTTCTTTCTCTCTTGCATAAGTATAGTATTGGGTGATGGCTCGGGTACATAATGGAGACTGTGAGATGCCTCGTGCCTCGGCATGACAACACTCTGCATCCTGAAGATACTTTACCAAAGCACGGACCTAATAAGGAATGCCTCGCGG
>Ga0207679_10000181_pt1 | contig 51923 bp, 48 predicted proteins | sample KBSC73metaG_FD_184320 | JGI IMG/M metagenome (GOLD analysis project Ga0207679, IMG submission 184320) | Corn rhizosphere microbial communities from Kellogg Biological Station, Michigan, USA - KBS C7-3 metaG (SPAdes) (version 2) | ecosystem: Host-associated > Plants > Roots > Rhizosphere > Soil ... | reverse complement strand
CGAGGCCGCGCCGAGGTACCCCGAAGAGGCACTCCGAACACCAGCTTCCCCGCTATTTTGCTCAGTCGCTTCGGCTACCAATCCCCCGCACGGCCACTGTCTCCAGCTCCACTGTGACCGTACGAGACGCGGCCGTGCTGACTTGCCTCGGCTCGCTTTGCACCGGTGGCTCACTGGACCCGGTGGGCCCCGGCTTTCGCCGGGGTAACATTTGTTGAATGTCATACCGGCGAAGCTACAAACGAGCCAGAGGCGAGCGAGCAAAGCGAGCAATGCCCCGAACCGCACGCGACAGGAAGGCGAGCGAAAGCGAAGCCACACATCAAGCCACCCGCGAGGCCGGCTTCGCCGGCCGACCCGGGGTCGCCCCCTGGGGGCAGGAGCGCGAAGCGCGACTGGGGGGCCTTATTTCACGCGCTGTTTGCCCAATTTGCGAGCCAGCGTCCGGCGGTGCATCCCGAGGCGGCGGGCCGTCTCGGAGATGTTGAACCCGGTTTCAGCGAGGGTCTCGTGGATGCGCTCCCATTCCAGCGTCTTGATGGACGATGTGCGGTTGGTCAGCTCCACTTCGATGTTCCCGGCGGCCCGGCCGAAGGCGGCTTCGATGTCGTCGGTGTTGGATGGCTTGGCGAGGTAGTGGCAGGCGCCGAGCTTGATGGCTTCGACCGCCGTGGCGATGCTGGCGAAGCCGGTCAGCACGACGATCAGCATGTCGGGGTTGTGCGCGTGCAGGGCCTGCACACAAGCCAGACCCGAGGCAAGCCCGTTGAGCTTGAGGTCGACGACGGCGTAGCCGGGCATGTGCGTGGGCAACAGCGCGTTCACTTCCTCCAGGTTCGACGCGTGGGACACGGCGTAGCCGCGACGCTCGAACGATCGGCCCAGCGTGCGGGCAAAGGCCTCGTCGTCCTCGACGATCAGCAATTGGCGTTCAGTCTCCATGGGCTGGATTTTCGTCCAACGCAATGGCCGCGAGCGGAATCGTCAAGGTCACCTCGGCGCCGCCTTCGGGACGATTGCGCGCTGCGACGTCGCCCCCGAGCGTGCGCGCCACGTTGACGACCAGGAACAGCCCCAGGCCGCCCCCCGGGCGCCCCTTGCTCGACTGGTACGGTTTTCCCACGTGCTTCAGCATCTCGGCCATGAAGCCGGGACCCCGGTCCGTCACGGTCAGCACCAGCGCTTCGCCTTGGCGGGAGGCCACGAGCCCGACCCATTTGGGCGAGGCCTCCAGCGCGTTGTCGAGCACGTTGTCGATCATCTGCTTGACGGCGGAATCGGACACCATCGGCAAGTCTTCGCCGAACCGGTTCTCGTACTCGAATGCCACCACGGGTCGGGTGGCGCGCCAGTCCTGAACCAGGTCTTCCAGGAAGTCGCCGATGGTGGTCGCCGCGGAGGATTCGCCCCGCGTTTCACCGGCGGACAGCAGGATGCCGCTGACGATGGCCTTGCAGCGTTTGAGCTGCGTCTCCATCTCCGTCACCTCGCTGAGCAGTTCCGGATCGGAGGTGAAGTGGGGCAATCGGGCCCAGTCGCCCAGGATGACCGCCAGCGTGGCCAGGGGCGTGCCCAGTTCGTGTGCCGCGCCCGATGCCAGGAGTCCCATGCGCACGATGTGCTCTTCCTCGGCAGCCCGCTGGCGCAGGTCGGCGAGGCGGGCATCGCGCGCCCGAAGAATGCGGCCGATGCGGGACATGAATGTCACGAGCAGCGCGGCGATGAGTGCAAAGCAGATCAGCAAGCCTTGGATGTACGGGCTCGCCACGCCGCGATCGAGGTCCAGCGGCACGGGCAGCGCCCTGGAGAACAGGGCAAGGCCGGCGACGCAGGCCGTGGTGATGATGACCAGGGTCCATACGAAGCCCGATTCGAGCAGCACGGCGCCGAGGGTCACCTGAAGCAGGAACAGGAAGATGAACGGGTTGGTGACCCCTCCGCTGAGGTACAGCTGGGCCGTCAATGCGGCCACATCGACCAGCAGCGCAACGAACAGGCGGCTGTTCGCTGCCACGCGGGGCGCCTGCCAGTACAGATGGCTCAGCATGTTGAACGCCGCGAGCCCGCCAAGCACCGTGAGCATCGCCTTGAGCGGCAGGTGGATGCCGAAGCAGTAATGCACGGCCAGGATGGTGATGACCTGCCCCACCACGGCGATCCAGCGCAGCTGGATCAGCTGCTGCATGTTCTTCAGGCCGGTGACGTCGCGAGCCGATTCAAGGGAGCGGAGCATCGTTGTGGTCATGATCGCGGGTGCGCACCGTGTACACCACGGCCCCCGCTGCCATCAGCGCCAGCACGAACCAGGTGAATGCGTACCCGGCATGGTGATTGCGAAAGGCAATCACGGTCAAGCCACCGACGGGCCCGGCACCCTCGGATGTGCCCCGCTCGGCATCGATGAAGTAGGGAGCGACGGCGCTCAGGCCACGGGCCGCGGAGATGGCCGCCACATCGCGCGAATGCCACCGGTCAGCGCCGGGATCGTTGCGGCGCAGGAAGCCGCCTCCAGGTTCTGTCAGGCGCAACAACCCGGTGATGGTGACGGGGCCAACCGGTTCACTGGCCCGGCGGCTGGCTCGCTCGCGCAGTTCGGGCGGGATGAACCCTCGGTTGACCAGCACCACGGTGCCATCGGCCAGCTTCAGGGGCGTCAGCAGCCAGAAGCCCGCGCCCAATTCGGTGACGGCCTGAACGCGCGTCTCCCGGTCGTGGAGAAAGGTGCCGGTGACGCGCACCCGGCGGTACTCATGGGCAGCGGCCGTCACCTGGGGCCATTCGGCTGGACCCGGTGCATCCACGGCCGCCGCATGCACGCGGCGGTCCACCCGCTCGATCAAATCGAGCTTCCAGGCGCGGCGCTCCACCTGCCACACCCCGAGCGCCACGAAAACGGCGCAAGCCAGCGCAGCGCCCAGCGCCAGTGCAATGCGGGCGGCCCCGCGGCCGTGACGCGCCGGAACGGTCAAGGCATGTGACGCATGTCGTGGGCGGGCATCATGTTGTGGTTGAGGTGGTACATCACCCACAACGAGCCGCTCAACGCAATGACGACGAGCACGAGCGTGAAGATCAGCGCGAGCATGGTCCAGCCGCCTTCGGACTTCGCGTTCATGTGCAGGAAGTACACCATGTGCACCACGATCTGCACCGCGGCGAAGCCGAGGATCACCATCGCGGTGACGCTCGAATCGCTGAAGACCTTGCCCATCACGAGCCAGAACGGAATGGCCGTGAGGATCACCGCGAGCACGAAGCCCGTGACGTAGCTTTTCAGCGTGCCGTGGCTGTGGCCGTCGTCGGCGTGGTGGTGGTGGTCGTTGTGCGCGCTCATGGCAGCACTCCCATCAGGTAGACGAAGGTGAACACGCCGATCCAGATGACATCGAGGAAGTGCCAGAACATGGACAGGCACATCAGGCGGCGGCGGTTCTCGGGGATGAGGCCATGCTTGCCGACCTGGAACATCAAGGTCACGAGCCAGATGATGCCGAAGGCCACGTGCAAGCCGTGGGTGCCCACGAGTGTGAAGAACGACGACAGGAACGCGCTGCGCTGCGGCCCCGCGCCCTCATGGATCAGGTGCGCGAACTCATACAGCTCGAGCCCGAGGAAGCCCGCGCCGAGCACGCCGGTGATGCCGAGCCACACGAGCGTGGCCTTCAGTCGGTCGCGCTGCATTTCGAGCATCGCGAAACCGTAGGTGATGGACGACAGCAGCAGCAGCGACGTGTTGACGGCCACGAGGGGCAGGTCGAACAGGTCAGCACCAGAGGGGCCGGCCGCGTAGTTGCGGCCGAGCACGCCGTACACGGCGAACAGGCAGGCGAAGATGAGGCAATCGCTCATCAGGTACAGCCAGAACCCGAGCAGCGTGCCATTCTCGGGGTGGTGTTCTTCCGTCAGGTGATAGCGCGGAACGCCGCTCGCGGCGAGGGAGGATGCGGTGTTGTCAAACATGGCCGGCGAGAAGGCGAGAGCGCGCGTTTTCAACGCGGAGGACTTCTTCCGCAGGGATGTGGTAATCGCGCTTGTAGTTGAAGGTGTGAACGATGGTCGCGACCAGCGTGGCCACGAAGGCGACGCCCGCCAGCAGCCACATGTGCCAGATCAGCCCGAAGCCGGTCGCGGCGCTCAATGCGGCAATGATGAAGCCGGCCGAGGTGTTCTTGGGCATGTGGATCGGCAGGAAGCCGGTCACCGGACGCTGGTAGCCGTTCGACTTCATGTCGTACCAGGCGTCGTTGTCGTGCACCCGCGGCGTGAAGGCGAAGTTGTAGTCCGGCGGCGGCGAGGCGGTGGCCCATTCGAGCGTGCGGCCATCCCACGGATCCCCCGTCACATCACGCAGCGACTCGCGGCGCATGAAGCTCACCACCAGCTGGATGATGAACGATGCGATGCCAAGCGCGATCAGCACGGCGCCGAACGCGGCGATCTGGAACCAGATCTGCAGCGACGGATCCTCGAAGTGGCTCACGCGGCGCGTGACCCCCATCAGACCGAGCACGTACAGCGGCATGAACGCGACATAGAAGCCGACCAGCCAGAACCAGAACGAGCACTTGCCCCAGAACGGGTCGAGCTTGTAGCCGAAGGCCTTCGGGAACCAGTAGGTGATGCCGGCGAGCAGGCCGAACAGCACGCCGCCGATGATGACGTTGTGGAAGTGTGCGATCAGGAACAGGCTGTTGTGCAGCACGAAGTCGGCCGGCGGCACGGCCAGCAGCACACCCGTCATGCCGCCGATCACGAACGTGACCATGAAGCCGATCGTCCACAACATCGGCAGTTCGAAGCGGATGCGGCCGCGGTACATCGTGAACAGCCAGTTGAAGATCTTCGCCCCGGTGGGGATGGAGATGATCATCGTGGTGATGCCGAAGAACGAGTTCACGCTCGCCCCCGAGCCCATCGTGAAGAAGTGGTGCAGCCAGACCAGGTACGACAGGATGGTGATCACGACGGTGGCATACACCATGGAGGCGTAGCCGAACAGGCGCTTGCTGCAGAAGGTGGACACCACCTCCGAGAAAATGCCGAAGGCCGGCAGGATGAGGATGTACACCTCGGGGTGGCCCCAGATCCAGATCAGGTTCACGTACATCATGGCGTTGCCGCCGAGGTCGTTCGTGAAGAAGTTGGTGTCGAAATAGCGATCCAGCGACAGCAACGCGAGCACGGCAGTCAGCACCGGGAAGGCGGCCACGATCAGCACGTTCGTGCACAGCGAGGTCCACGTGAAGACCGGCATCTTCATCATCGTCATGCCGGGGGCGCGCATCTTGACGATGGTGGCCAGCAGGTTCACCCCGGATAACAAGGTGCCAACCCCCGCGATCTGCAGGGACCATATGTAGTAATCCACCCCGACGTCCGGACTGGCCAGGATGCCTGAGAGCGGCGGGTACGCGAGCCAGCCGGTGCGAGCGAACTCGCCGACGAACAGCGAGGCCATCACGAGGGCGGCACCGAACGCGGTCATCCAGAAGCTGAAGTTGTTCAGGAACGGGAACGCCACGTCGCGCGCGCCGATCTGCAGCGGCACGACATAGTTCATCAGGCCCGTGACGAGCGGCATGGCCACGAAGAAGATCATGATCACGCCGTGGGCGGTGAAGACCTGATCGTAGTGGTGCGGCGGCAGGTACCCGACCGCGTCGCCAAAGGAGATGGCCTGCTGAGCCCGCATCATCAGCGCGTCGGCGAAGCCGCGGAGCAGCATCACCAGGCCGAGGATGATGTACATGATGCCGATCTTCTTGTGGTCGATGCTGGTGATCCAGTCACGCCACAGCGGGCCCCACAGGCGGAAGTAGGTCAGTGCGCCCAGCACCCCCAGGCCGCCGAGCACGACGCCGGCAAAGGTGGCGAGCAAGATGGGCTCATGGAACGGGATCGCGTCCCATGTGAGACGGCCGAAGATGAGCTTCGTCAATTCAGGATGGTCGGACATCGGAGGTCTGGTCTGCGAAGGGTGAGCGGTGCGCGCGCATCAAGGCGTGGGCGATTCATTGCGCGCGAGGCGCAGGCCGGAAGGATCGGCCGGGGTACACAGGCGGGCTTCCACGTAGGGGCGATTCGACACCGCACCTGTGGCGACACTGTCGATGCCGGCCTTGCCGAGGCCGCCGCTGGCATCGATGGCCATCATCTGGTCCATGCACAGCTTGTCGCTGTCGACGCAACGGTTCAGGATGGCCTTGAAGAGGCCGTCGGCCACCTTCGCGTAGCGGCGCACCGGCTCGCGTTCGCTCGGGCGCTCGAGCTCAAGGTAGTCGGCGCGGGTCAGTTCGCCCTGGGCGGACTTGGCCTGCTTCACCCAGCGGTCGAAGCCGGCGGCATCGAGGCCGTGGAAGCGAAAGCGCATGTGCGAGAACCCTGCGCCGCTGTAGTTGGCCGAGAACCCTTCGAAGTCGCCCGGCTTGTTGATCACGGCATGGAGCTGCGTCTGCATGCCCGGCATGGCGTAGATCTGGCCGGCAAGGGCGGGGATGTAGAACGAATTCATCACCGTGGATGCGGTGATCTTGAAGTGAATGGGCACATCCACCGGCGCGGCCAGTTCATTGACCGTGGCGATGCCCTGCTCAGGGTAGATGAACAGCCACTTCCAATCGAGCGCCACCACCTCGACGACCAGGGGCTGTGCGTCCGCCGGCACGGGACGGGTCTCGTCGATGCGCTGCAACTTGCGGTACGGATCGAGCGTGTGGGTGCTGATCCAGGTGACCGCGCCGAGCGCGATGATGATCAGCAGCGGGGCCGCCCAGATGACGAGTTCGAGCAGCGTGGAGTGGTCCCAGTCCGGCTCGTAACGCGCGGTGGTGTTGGATTGTCGGTAGCGCCAGGCGAACACCAGGGTCAGGATGATCACCGGCACGATCACCAGCAGCATCAGCACCGTCGAGACGATGATCAGCTTGCCCTGCTGGGCAGCGATATCGCCCGACGGGTTGAGCAGCACCGTGTCGCAGCCTGCCAGCAGGGCGAGCGGGAGCAGGGACGACAATCCGCGGAGGGTCTTGAGAAGGGCCATGCCGGAAAAATGAGCTGTGCGGAGCAAAGTCCGACAATCTACGATCAAAGTGTCCGCAAAGGGATTGGACGCTTTGTCCTATGGCCTAATTTGCGCCACGATGAGAACCTCGTGGACTAGCCTTGTCGTCCGACCCTTGTCATTTGCACCTTGATGATGTCCAGCATCCCTCAGGCTCACCCTGAACCCCCCACCGAATCGATCGGCCGCGATGCGCGGCGGCTGAGCGCCGACCACGACCAGGTCGCGCCCGGCGAGATCGCCGTCGGCGTGATCATCGGGCGAGCCTCGGAATACTTCGACTTCTTCGTGTTCGGCATCGCCGCGGTGCTGGTGTTCCCCTCGGTGTTCTTCCCGTTCGAGGGCTCCCTGGAGGGCACGCTCTGGTCGTTCGCGGTCTTCGCCCTGGCGTTCGTGGCCCGGCCAATCGGGTCGGTCGTCTTCATGGCCATCCAGCAGCGGTTCGGGCGTGAAGCCAAGCTGACCATTGCGCTGTTCCTGCTCGGTTTCTCGACGGCCGGCATGGCCTTCCTGCCCGGATACGCCAGCCTCGGCTCTGCCTCGATCGTCGCACTGTCGCTTTTGCGCGTCGGCCAGGGCCTCGCGCTGGGCGGATCCTGGGACGGATTGCCCTCGCTGCTCGCGCTCAACGCCCCGGCGAACCGCCGCGGCTGGTACGCCATGCTGGGCCAGCTTGGCGCGCCCGTCGGGTTCGCCTTGGCCAGCGGCCTGTTCGCGTACCTGTACAGCAGCCTGGGCAGTGAGGACTTCCTCACCTGGGGCTGGCGCTACCCGTTCTATGTGGCCTTCGCGATCAACGTGGTGGCCCTGTTCGCCCGCCTGCGCCTCGTGGCCACCGCCGACTATGCCCGCTTGCTCGACGCACATGAACTCGAGCCCACCAGCGTGCCCGAGCTGACCCGCTCGCAAGGCTCCACCATCCTGATCGGCGCTTTCGCGGCACTTGCGAGCTACGCGCTGTTCCACCTGGTCACGGTCTTCCCGCTCTCGTGGATCAAGCTGTACTCCACCCAATCGATCAGCGAGTTCCTGCTCATCCAGGTGGCCGGCGCATTCGTGGGGGCGGTCGGCATCATCGCCTCGGGCCGCATCGCAGACCGCTTCGGCCGCCGCCGCACGCTGGGCACGCTGGCCTGCCTGATCGCCGTCTTCAGCGGCTTCGCGCCCACCCTGCTCGGTGGTGGATCGCTCGGCCAGGACACCTTCATCCTGCTGGGCTTCCTGTTGCTGGGCCTTTCATACGGCCAGGCCTCAGGCACCGTGACGTCCAACTTCAGCACGAAGTACCGCTACACGGGTGCAGCGCTGACGTCTGACCTCGCCTGGCTCGTGGGCGCCGCCTTCGCACCGCTGGTGGCGCTTGGCCTGTCGTCGCACTTCGGTCTGCAGTTCGTCAGCATCTACCTGCTCTCCGGGGCGGCATGCACGCTGGCAGCGCTGAGCCTGAACCGGGCGATGGAAATTCGCGACTGAGGCGTTCGGTGACGCGGGCGGCTCAAAAGTCGCCCGGCTTGAACCGCCGGATGGCCGGCACCATCGCCAGATGCCGCTCGGATACTGGCGCAACATGGTTGGCGATGGCAGAGGCCACCGTGGCACCTACACCGTTGCGTTCAGCCGCCGCGCAGGCGGCCGGTAGTGCATCCAGGATCGCTCGGGCCATTTTGGCAACCGTGTCCGACACGAGCTTGAAGGTCAGGCCGCACAGGGCCGCCATGTGAGCCCACTCATAGGGCGTGATCTCGGCTTCGCGGAAAGCATCGCCGACGGCCATGGCCAGCGTATCGTGCACCCACCGGTCTCCGAGCGCCGGAATGCATACGATGTCATAGGCAGGCGCCAACCGGAGACCACCGGGCCCGCAGTGGAACGAGACATTTTTCCCATGGGCGTCCGTGTTGCCGATCAGCACCTGGAAAACAACCCACTGCAGCAACCGGAGACGGTCAACGGCCGGCCGCTCGACCAAGTCCAGCAACCCGAACAGCTTCGGCAGTGAGACGCCGTCGCGCAGGTGCTTCACGTCTTCTCCGTTTCCGTACTGCTGTTCGTACTTCATCGATACGCCCAACCCGAGGGCCTGGCAAGCATCCACCACATGCAGCCGGCGCACGCCTGCGCCGGTCTCCTCCCGGTCGAATCGGCGAACGAACAACACCGGCTCAGGGACTTCGACCAGCGATACCTCGGCAGCAACGAGGCCGACGCGACGGGCCAGGTCCATGCAGAAGTACTCGTTGGCCGGCAGGGAGGCCAAGGACTCGCGCGCCGGCACCGGCTTGACGATGAACGTCGAGGCCAACGGCGGCCCGTCCACCAGGAACCACCGACCTTCCCGCTCGCATACGGCAATCTTGTCCTGGAAGCCGGCGATGGACAGCCTCACTCTGCCGTCCCACACGGAGAACGGCACATCGCGTCGGTTGCGGATGCGCTCGGACAACTCTCTGGCCGTGACTTCCCGCAGTACCACGGGACCGGCGCTGGGCGCATTTGCCCCGGAAAGCGCCATCCGAAGCGCACCAGCGGTCTCCTTTCCGAGTGCCGCAATCAGTCCAAAGACGTTGCTTGTCGAAAGCCCGTTGGATTGGGCAGCATCGTCCAGTGCCTGGCCTTCGGGGAGAAGATTCTCGAAGAATTGCCGGACGATTGCGCTGTGCGTCTCTTCAGTCTCTGATGGATCGCGCACAAGGGGAATACGCGGGCCAATGGCAAATGCGCCCGTCGACTGCTTCCACGCCGGCTCGTATTCGAACCGAAAGCGGTTCGTCTCGGGTGCGTGGCTCAGGCGACCCACCAAAGTGTCGTCGAGCCAGACGGCGAGTTCAGCCACGATCGACACCTCCTTGCGCCACCGACGACTGCCGTGCACGGATGACCGAGTGTCGAACCACTTCCCGTTCTTCTGGACTCAGCAGCAATACGGCCACGCCAAACTGGCGGGCCGCCTTGAGCGCTATGGATAGCCCGACCGAGGCCCTCGCCGTCTCGAGGTCCGAGAGCGTTTGCTTGGATATGCCCACCGACGCCGCAGCATCGGCAATGCTCATCCCAGACGCCGTGCGGGCCGCCCGTATCGCTGCACCAAAAGCCTGAGCATCGGTGGCCCAGGGGTCAGGGCTCAGCGGAGAGGGTTGTACGGTGCGCATAAGTCCTGCTTTTCTTGGATTATAGGTTCGTCATCGAGCAAGCGGCCCATAAATCCTGCTTTTGCAGCCTTTTTGCACTTCCTGGCCGAACCACATTCAAAAAGCCTGGAATGCTGGGCGTTATTCCTGCGCGGCAGAACCATGCCGTTTGAATTTCACGGTCCCTTCACAGAGTGCGCCGTGTCTTCCAATCGCCTTCGCACGACCCATCCATCCTTGAACCACGCCGCCGCTTTGGCGGTTCTCAAGGAGATTTGTCATGCGTCTGTTCCTTCACCCACCCGGCCCGCTCAGCCACGTCGGGCGGGTGTTGTGGTGTGCTGCGGCCTCGGTGTCCGCAGCCCTGCTGTTGCTGGTCTGGTCGCCCCAGGCTCGCGCCGATGATTCGGAGGCCGTGAAGGCCGAGAGCCCGTATTTCCACGTCAACAGCAGCGAACCGGGCGTCGATCGGCTGCCGCTGAAGGCCACCGCGGTGGACGTGCGCATTTCCGGCGTGATCGCGGACGTCACGGTGGTCCAGCACTATCGCAACGAGGGGCAGCGCCCGATCGAGGCGCGTTATGTGTTCCCGGGGTCCACGCAATCGGCCGTCTATGCGATGAACGTGCGCCTCGGCGACCGTTTGTTGACGGCACGCATCAAGGAAAAGCAGGCCGCTCGCATCGAATACGAAGCCGCCAAGAAAGAAGGCCGCACGAGCGCGCTGCTGGAGCAGCACCGTCCGAACGTGTTCGAAATGAATGTGGCGAACATCCTGCCTGGTGACGACGTGCGTGTCGAGCTGCGCTATACGGAGCTGCTCACGCCGACGGACGCCCGCTACGGCTTCGTGTTCCCGACGGTGGTCGGCCCGCGGTATGCCTCTCCCACGGCATCGGCCGCCAACGGCGCCATGCCAGGCGTGCCTTATCTGCATGAAGGCGAGGCCTCCGCCTCGGCGTTCGACATCAAGGTGTCGGTCGACGCACCGGTGTCGATCAAGGAGTTGACCTCCTCGTCGCATGATGTGCGGGTCGACGGGGCCGGTACGCCGCATGCGCGCGTCGCATTGGCGCAAGGCACCCGCCCTGCGAACAACCGCGACTTCATGCTCGACTACCGGCTCGCCGGTGACCGCATCGAGACGGGCCTGATGCTCTTCCGTGGGGGCGACGAGAACTACTTTCTCAGTCTCGTCGAGCCGCCCAAGGCGGTGCCGACGCGCGACGTCAGCCCGCGGGAGTACATCTTCGTCGTCGACATCTCGGGTTCGATGCATGGCTACCCGCTCGAGACGGCCAAAGTGCTGCTCCAGAACCTGATCGGCGGCCTGCGCCCCAGCGACACCTTCAACGTGATGCTGTTCTCCGGCAGCAACCGCATGCTGTCGCCCACCTCGGTGCCGGCCACGCGCGCCAACATCGACCAGGCGATGGAGACCATCCGCGCCATGGGCGGCAGTGGCAGCACGGAAATCGTGCCGGCCCTGAAGCGCCTGGCCGAGCTGCCGAAGCCGACGGACGTGTCGCGCAGCGTCATCGTCGTGACGGACGGATATGTCAGCGTGGAGGCCGAAGTGTTCCAGCACATCCGCCAGCACCTGTCGAAGCAGAACGTGTTTGCGTTCGGCATCGGCAGCAGCGTGAACCGCCATCTCATCGAAGGCATTGCCCGCGCCGGCATGGGCGAGGCGTTCATCGTGACCAAGCCGGAACAGGCCGCCGCCCAGGCCGAACGCCTGCGCAAGATGATTGAATCGCCGGTGCTCACGAACGTGAAGGTGAGCTTCCAAGGGCTGGACACGTACGATGTGGAGCCGCAGCAACTGCCCGACGTGCTCGGTGGCCGCCCGGTCGTCGTGTTCGGCAAGTGGAAGGGCGACACGGCGCAGGCCAAGGTCATCGTGGACGGCCAGACCCCGGGAGGCCCCTATCGCATCGAGATGAGCACCGCCGGCCAGGAGGATGCGAAGTCGTCGTCCCTGCGCCTGTTGTGGGCCCGCCAGCGCATCGCGGCGCTGTCGGACCAGGAAGCCCTGGAAGGCGGCAGCACGCAGAAGGAGGCCATCACGGCCCTTGGCCTGAAATACGGTCTGCTGACGCAGTACACGAGCTTCATTGCCGTGGACAAGATCGTTCGCAATGCGAACCCGGAGCAGACGGCCACGGTCGACCAACCCTCGCCGATGCCCGAGGGCGTGAGCAACCAGGCCATTGGGGCCGAGGTGCCGAGCACGCCGGAACCTGCTGCATGGGCCGCCTTGTTGCTGGTGGCCGGCATCCTGGCTGCCACGCTGATGTCTCGCCGGGCGAAGTGAGGCCATTCCGTGAGCACGATGTGTGACCTTCGCATTGCGCTGCCCACGAGCCAGGCGGGCCGTTGGATGGCCCGCTTCGATCGGGTGCCGCCGGTGGCATGGCTCGGCCTGCATGCGGCGGCGCTGTGGCCGCACTGGCGGTGGGCGGCGGCGAGGGTGGTGGACGGGTCCGACGACCCGCTGGGACTGGCCGCGCTGGCGGCGTTCGGCGTGCTCGTGGGTCGAGAAGCTGGGCGCTTGACGGCGCGGCCCGACGCGCGGTGGCTTCTCGCCGCTGCCGTGGGCACGGTACTGGCCACCGCAGGCACGTTCGCACTGCCGCCGCTGCTCGGTGCGGTGTTCGCGGCGCTGGCCCTGGCCTGTGCCGCGCGTGCGTTCCTGCCCTCCGGCCACGCGTCCATGCCGCTGATGGGGCTCTCCGTGCTCGCATTGCCGGTCGTGTCGTCGCTGCAGTTCTACGCCGGCTTTCCGCTGCGGGTGGTCACGGCACAGTTCAGCACGTGGGTGCTGCAGGTGGCAGGCTTCGCTGCCGAGCGCACGGGCACCGCGATGCAGGTGGACGGCCGGCTCGTGATCGTCGACGCCCCGTGTTCGGGCGTTCAAATGGTGTGGATGGCGTACTTCACCGCCTGTGCGGTGGCAGGCTGGCAGGGCCTGGGCGACCGCGCGTTCCTGCGTCGCCTGCCCGCGGCCGGCGCTTTCGTGCTCGCCGGCAATGTCCTGCGAAACAGCGTGCTGGTCGGACTGGAAGCCCGCCATGTGGCGGTGTCGGAATCACTGCACCAAGGCATCGGGCTGGTTGTCCTGGCCGCCGTGTGCTGGGGCGTGGCGCATGTGATGGGCGGAGAGCGTCATGACCAGGCATGAGACACGGCGCGCCCGTTGGACGCAGGGCCTGTTCGCCTTGCTGCTCGCCGCCTGCGCGCTGCTGCCGCTCGCGCGTCCTGCCAGTCAGTCGCCGGTGCCCACAGCGTCACCGGAGTGGCCCACCTCCTGGGAGGGCCGTGCGCTGCGGCCACTGGCGCTGAGCGCCGTGGAGCTCCGCTTTGCCGGCCGCTTCCCGGGCCACATCGCCCGACTGACCGACGGCGAGCAGGTGCTGGTACTGCGCACAGTGACCGAGCCGACACGGCAGCTCCATCCGGCCGCGGATTGCTACCGCGGGCTGGGCTACCGCATCCGCAGCGCCCAACTGGAGACCGACGACCAGGCGCGCCTGTGGCGGTGCTTTGTTGCCGAGCGCGGGGGCCGCGCCACCCGGGTGTGCGAACGCATCGTCGATGCGCAAGGCCAGGCATTCACTGACACCTCGAGCTGGTATTGGGCCGCCCAGTTCGGCCGCACGGCGGGCCCCTGGCAAGCCGTCACGGTGGCGAGGGCTTTGTGAAAGGCGTTCTGAAATGGATGCTCGCCGGGGCCGGCATCTTCCTGGGCGTGATGCTGGCCTCGGCTGCCTGGGTCTTGCACCTGCTGCGGCCGGCCGAGGGTGAGTGGGCTCACACCGTGCGAATCGGCAGCTTTTCACATGCCGTCAGTGTGCCGGCGCTGTGGCGCATCGCCACCCATCCGCTGATGCTGGAATGGACCGCTGGCCGCACCTGGGACACCCGTTTCGGCCCGGTGCGCTGGAGCGCATCGCCCGGCGAAGGCCAGTGGCTCGTCGTGTGCGCCCCCTGTTCGGTGCACCGGCCGGAATGGGGTGCCGATGCGCTGCAGGTATCGCGGTTGGCGTTCTCGCTGAGCCGCGACGCCAGCGGCCGGGCGTCCGGCACCGTCACCATCGGCGATGTGCCCCACGCCATGATCGGCCGCTGGTCGCTCGTGATGCAGCCTGCTGGTGCCGAGATCAATGTGGCGTTCGCCGACGTTCCGATGGCCGATGCCTATGGCGTGTTGGCCGCCGTGGTCCCCGAAGCCGCGCGCGCCCGCATCGAGGGCCGGTTGGAGCTTCAGGCCACGCTGCGTCTGCCGTCACGTGCCTTGACGGTGGCGCCGAAGGTGACCGGCTTTCGGGTGTCGGGCCTCGGCACGGAGCGGCTGGCCGACGCACGCCCGGCATGCCCGGAGGGGCCGGCCGGCACCTGGCTGACCCGGGCGGTGATCGCCGCGGAAGACCAGCGCTTTTATGAACACCCAGGGTTCGACATCGATGCCCTCGCCGCGGCGTGGTCCGTGAACCAGGCGCGCGGTGCCGTGGTGGCCGGTGGCAGCACGCTGTCTCAGCAACTGGCCAAGCTCGTCTACACGGGTGACGGCCGCAGCCCCTCACGCAAGCTCCGCGAACTGCTCTACGCGGTGGAACTCGATCGCACGCTCGGCAAGGCCCGCGTGCTGAACCTCTATCTCGCCCTGGTTCCCTGGGGCGAGGGCCAGTGCGGCGCGGTGGGGGCGGCCCGGCACTACCTGCGCAAGGAACCGTCGGGCCTGACGCCCATCGAGGCCGCCTGGCTGGCGAGCCTGTTGCACAACCCCGACCGCGAACGCGCCACGATGGCTCGGGAAGGCCATGTCAATGCGGCCCGGGTGGACTGGGTGATGGGGCAAATGCGTCCCGCGCCGCGGCCGCGCTGGCGTGTGCCGGCGGCCACCTGGCTACCCCCATCTTGAAAACCTTGCGGGAGGCCCGACTTCTCTGCGGGGTAGCATTCACCCCCTAACGATTGGAGGACATCCCATGATTCGCAGGCACTGGCTTGTTGCCGTGGCACTCGCAACCGTTGCCGCCTTGAGCGGCTGTGGCTACAACGACTTCCAGCGGCTCGACGAACAGGTCAAATCGGCATGGGCGGAGGTGGTGAACCAATATCAGCGTCGGTCGGACCTCATTCCGAACATCGTCGCCTCCGTCAAAGGCGAGACCCAGTTCGAACAGGAGACGCTGACACGTGTGATCGAGGCCCGCGCCAAGGCCACCAGCATCCAGGCGACGCCGGAGCTGGTGAACAACCCGGAGGCGTTCGACAAGTTCCAGAAGGCCCAGGGCGAATTGACGGGCGCGCTGAGCCGCCTCATGGTGGTCAGCGAGCGCTACCCGGACCTGAAGGCGAACAAGGCGTTCCAGGACCTGCGGGCCGAACTGGCGGGTACCGAGAACCGGATCACCGTGGCGCGCAACCGCTTCATCAAGGCGGTGGCCGACTACAACACCCTGGCCCGGAGTTTTCCCACGAACCTGACCGCGATGGCGTTCAGCTACGCGATCAAGCCGAGTTTCACCGTGCAGAACGAAGCGGAAATCTCCACGGCGCCGGCCGTCAGCTTCGACAAGCCGGCATCGAAGTGAGCCCCGCACCTTGAGCCGTCTGCTGCGCTGGGTGTTCGCGCTGCTGCTCGCCCTGTGGGGCGGGGCCCTGTTCGCGCAGGACGTGCTGCCCGTGCCTGCGCTCACCGCGCGGGTGATGGACCAGACTGGCACGCTCACCGAATCGCAGCGCAGCGCCATCGCGTCCAAACTTGAGGACATCGAGCGCCGGCACGGTTCGCAGCTGGTGGTGCTCATGGTGCCCACGACCGCACCGGAGGACATCTTCTCGTTCACGCAACGGGTCGGCGACGAATGGAAGATCGGCCGGCGCGACGTGGGCGACGGCCTTCTCATCGTCGTGGCCAAGGCCGATCGCAAGGTGCGCATCGCCCCAGCCAAGGCACTCGAAGGCGCCGTGCCCGATCTGGTGGCCAAGCGCATCATCGAAGACCAGATCGTGCCGGCATTCCGCCGGAATGACTACGCCGGGGGTCTCGAGCTCGCCATCGATCAGCTCGCTGCACGCATCGCCGGGGAAGGATTGCCTGAACCGGCGGTCCGGCCGTCACCGTCGGCCCGGCAAGGGTTCGACTGGGAAGATGCAGGCGTTCTGCTGTTCGTCGGCGTGCCCCTGCTGGGGGGCATCGCCGTGGCCATCTTCGGACGCAAGCTCGGGTCACTGCTGACGGGTGGGGTGGTCGGCGGCATCGGCTGGTGGATGACGGCGAGCCTCTTGATCGCCGGTGGCGCCGGTCTGCTCGCCTTGTTGCTGGTCGGCGCGCTCGGTGTGGGTTCGCGCAGCGGGCGGGGAAGCGGCGTGCCGATCATCTGGGGCGGCGGTGGTGGCAGCAGCGGTGGCGGCCTGTTCGGTGGCGGTGGAGGGGGCGGCTTCAGTTCCGGTGGTGGCGGTGATTTCGGTGGCGGCGGCGCCTCGGGAGACTGGTGATGAAGAAGCCCGACCATCCACTGATCCGAGTGCTCAAACACCGGTGGCTCGATGCGGGCGATGCGCGCCGCGCCATTGGCGACAATGGCTTGCGAGGGCTGCAAGCACGCGTGGCCGAGAGCGAGCGGGCCCACACCGGCGAGATCCGCATCTGTGTCGAAGGCGGTTTGCCCCTGTCGTACCTGCGCCGCCGCGCCACAGCGCGCGAGAGGGCCATCACGCTGTTCGGCAAGCTGCGCGTGTGGGACACGCGGGACAACAACGGTGTGCTGATTTACTTGCTGCTGGCAGACCACCGCATCGAGATCGTGGCCGACAGAGGCTTGAACGCCCTCGTACCGGAGGCCCATTGGTCCACGCTCACCGCTCGGATGGCCGAGGCGTTTCGTGACAAGCGATTCGCCCAAGGCCTGAACGACGCCATCGACGAAGTGCACGCATTGCTTGTGCAGCATTTTCCAGCCGCCCCAGGCGAGCACAACCCGAACGAGCTGCCGGATGCCGTCGTGTTGCTTTGAACCCGGCCCTCAGAAGTGGGCGAGGTAGCCACCGTCCACGGCAATCACCTGGCCGGTGACATAGGAAGCCGCCGGTGAGACGAGGAACACCACGGCGCCGCTGATCTCATCGGGCCGGCCCCAACGGCCGAGTGAGGTGCGGCGCTGCAACCAATCGGACACGTCGGGATCGGCCACCATCGCAGCGTTGGGCTCGGTGGCGAAGTAGCCCGGAGCCACCGCATTGACATTGATGCCCTGCGGCCCGAGTTCGGCGGCCAGCGCCCGGGTCAGCGCGGTCAAGCCGCCTTTCGCTGTCGTGTAAACCGAGTCACCCGAGCGGGCGATGTCGCCGGCGATCGATGTGACGTTGACGATGCGGCCCCAGCCTCGAGGTGCCATGTGGCGCGCGGCCGCCTGGCACAGCTGGAAGGGCGCCACCAGATTGACTTCGAACAGCGAACGAACGTCCGCCGGCGCGAAATCGGCGAGGGCGCCTCGGCTGCGTTGGCCAACGTTGTTGACCAGAATGTCCCAGCCGCCTGCGGCCTCCATCGCATCGATGATCGGCACTGCGGCAGCGGCGTCCGTCACGTCGAACACGGCAGCGTGGGCGATGCCCCCGTCCGCGCGGACCGCATCCACGGCAGCGAACACCCGGGCCGCGTCACGCCCATTGATCCAAACGGTGGCGCCCGCCAAGGCGAGCGCGCGGGCGATTGCAAAGCCCAGTCCGCCCGTGGCGCCAGTCACCAGGGCATTGCGACCGTTCAATGAAAACGGGTGCGCGGTCATCGTGTTGCCTGCCTTCCTTCCCAAATGACAAAAGCCCGCCGAGGCGGACCTGGCGGGCTTTCAGACGTGTGCGTCGATCACTTCTTGCGGAACTTGCGCAAGGCAGCGATCTGGGCGGCCATCGCGACGAATTCGCTTTGAGCCGCGGCGAAGTCGATGTCGCTCTTGGCGTTCTTCATCGCTTCCTCGGCGAGGCGCTTGGCTTCGGAGGCCTTGGCTTCATCGAGGTCCTTGCCGCGGATGGCGGTGTCGGCGAGCACGGTGACCGCGCCCGGCTGCACTTCGAGGATGCCCCCGGCGACGAACACGAATTCTTCCGTGCCGTCGGTGCGCTCGATGCGAACGGCGCCCGGCTTGATGCGGGTGATCAGCGGCGTGTGGCGGGGCAGGATGCCCAGCTCGCCGTTTTCACCCGGCAAGGCGACGAACTTGGCTTCGCCGGAGAAGATGCTCTCTTCGGCGGAGACGACGTCTACGTGCAGGGTTGCCATGATGTTTTCCTTGGAGGTTTTGAATCGGTTCAGAAAGGGACCCCGGGTGCGGGGCACAAACCCCGCGTCCGGTCAGCCCGCTCACTGAATCTTCTTCGCCTTCTCGAAGGCTTCGTCGATGGTGCCCACCATGTAGAAGGCCTGTTCCGGGAGGCTGTCGCACTCGCCGGCCACGATCATCTTGAAGCCGCGGATGGTTTCCTTCAGCGGCACGTACTTGCCCGGCGAGCCGGTGAACACCTCGGCCACGTGGAACGGCTGGCTCAGGAAGCGCTGGATCTTCCGGGCACGGGCCACGGCCAGCTTGTCTTCCGGCGACAGTTCGTCCATGCCGAGAATGGCGATGATGTCGCGCAGTTCCTTGTAGCGCTGCAGCGTGCCTTGCACCGCACGGGCGGTGTTGTAGTGCTCTTCGCCGACCACGTTCGGGTCCAGCTGACGCGAGGTCGAATCGAGGGGGTCCACGGCGGGGTAGATGCCCAGCGAAGCGATGTCACGCGACAGCACCACGGTGGAATCCAGGTGGGCGAAGGTGGTGGCAGGCGACGGGTCGGTCAAGTCGTCCGCAGGGACGTACACGGCCTGGATCGACGTGATGGAGCCCACCTTGGTCGACGTAATGCGCTCTTGCAGGCGGCCCATTTCCTCGGCCAGCGTGGGCTGATAGCCCACGGCCGAAGGCATCCGGCCCAGCAGGGCCGACACTTCCGTACCGGCCAGCGTGTAGCGGTAGATGTTGTCCACGAAGAACAGCACGTCCTTGCCCTCATCGCGGAACGATTCGGCAATGGTCAGGCCGGTCAGCGCCACGCGCAGGCGGTTGCCCGGCGGCTCGTTCATCTGGCCGTACACCATGGCCACCTTCGAATCCTCGAGCTTCTCGAGGTTCACGACGCCGGAGTCGGCCATCTCGTGATAGAAGTCGTTGCCCTCACGGGTACGCTCGCCCACACCCGCGAACACCGACAGACCGCTGTGGGCCTTGGCGATGTTGTTGATGAGTTCCATCATGTTCACGGTCTTGCCCACGCCGGCGCCGCCGAACAGGCCCACCTTGCCGCCCTTGGCGAACGGGCACACCAGGTCGATCACCTTGATGCCGGTTTCCAGCAGGTCCGTCGACGGGCTCAGCTCGTCGAACGCCGGCGGGAGGCGGTGGATGGAGGCCGTCAGCTCCTGGCTGACCGGGCCGCGTTCATCGATAGGCGTGCCCAGCACGTCCATGATGCGGCCCAGGGTGGCACGGCCGACAGGCACCGAAATCGCCTTGCCGGTGTTGGTCACGGTCAGGCCACGGCGCAGGCCGTCGGACGAACCGAGTGCAATGGTGCGAACCACGCCGTCGCCCAGCTGCTGCTGGACTTCGAGGGTCAGGGCCGAGCCCTCCAGCTTCAATGCGTCGTACACCTTTGGCATTGCGTTGCGGGGGAACTCCACGTCCACCACCGCGCCGATGCACTGAACAATTTTGCCGTCAGCCATGTTCGTATCCTTGAATAATCAGTTTCTTGAATCGTCGACCTGGGGTACGCGGGGCGGTCAAACCGCCGCGGCGCCTGCCACGATCTCGGACAGTTCTTTGGTGATCGCGGCCTGCCGTGCCTTGTTGTAGACCAGCTTCAACTCGGCAATCACATTGCCGGCGTTGTCGGTTGCCGCCTTCATCGCCACCATGCGGGCCGAATGCTCCGACGCCATGTTTTCGGCGACGGCCTGGTAAACCAGGGCCTCGGTGTAACGCACGAGCAGCTCGTCGATCACCGTCACGGCATCGGGCTCGTAGATGTAGTCCCAGCCGTGCGAACCGGCGCCCACCGCACCTGCGGTCTCGTCGGACTTCAGGCTGTCTGCTGCCAGGGGCAGCAACTGCAGCACCACGGGCTCTTGCTTCATCGTGTTGATGAAGCGGGTGTACGTCAGGTACACGGCCGACAGCTTGCCTTCGGCATACGCATCGAACAGCACCTTGACGGGGCCGATGAGCTTGTCGAGGTGCGGCTTGTCGCCGAGCTGGGTGACCTGCGAGACCACGTTCGCGCCGATGCGGTTCAGGAAACCGAGGCCCTTGTTGCCGATGGCAACGGCCTCGACCTTCTGGCCCTGGCCTTCGAGCTCACGGAGCTTGGACGTCAGCGCACGCAGCACGTTCGTGTTCAAGCCACCGCACAAGCCCTTGTCCGTCGTCACCACGATGACCCCGGCCGACTTGGCCGTGGTGTTGGGGACCATGAACGCGTGCTTGTACTCGGGCGTGGCCTGCGACAGGTTGGCCGCCAAGCTGCGGATTTTCTCGGCATAGGGGCGTGCTGCGCGCATGCGCTCCTGCGCCTTGCGCATCTTGGAGACGGAGACCATCTCCATGGCCTTGGTGATCTTCTTCGTGTTCTCGAAGCTTTTGATCTTGCCGCGGATTTCCTTGCCTGCTGCCATGTCGGAGTTCCTTCGTTAAAGGTCTTCGGTCGGTCAGCGGGTCAGGCGAAAGACTTCTTGAAGGCCGCCACGGCGTTCGACAGTTCGGCTTCCGAATCCTTGTCGAGGGCCTTGGAGTCTTCAATCTTCTTCAGCAGACCGGCATGGCTGGACTTCAGGTGCGTGTGCAGGCCGGCTTCGAAGGCGAGCACCTTCTTGACGTCCACATCGTCCATGAAGCCCTTGTTCACCGAGAACAGCGTCGCGGCCATCAGGCTGACGGGCAGCGGCGAATACTGGGCCTGCTTGAGCAGTTCGGTCACGCGGGCACCGCGGTCGAGCTGTTTGCGGGTGGCCTCATCGAGGTCGGAGGCGAACTGCGCGAACGCAGCGAGTTCACGATACTGCGCCAGGTCGGTACGAATACCGCCGGACAGGCCCTTGATGACCTTGGTCTGGGCAGCGCCACCGACTCGCGACACCGAGATACCGGCGTTGATCGCGGGACGGATGCCGGCGTTGAACAGCGAGGTTTCCAGGAAGATCTGTCCGTCGGTGATCGAGATCACGTTCGTCGGCACGAAGGCAGACACGTCGCCGGCCTGCGTTTCGATGATCGGCAGGGCGGTCAGCGAACCGGTCTTGCCCTTGACTTCACCCTTGGTGAAAGCTTCCACGTAGTCGGCGTTCACGCGGGCTGCGCGCTCGAGCAGACGGCTGTGGAGGTAGAACACGTCGCCCGGGTAGGCTTCGCGGCCCGGCGGGCGGCGCAGCAGCAGAGACACCTGGCGGTAGGCGACAGCCTGCTTGGACAGGTCGTCATACACGATCAGGGCGTCTTCGCCACGATCGCGGAAGTATTCGCCCATCGTGCAGCCCGAATAGGCCGACACGTATTGCATGGCGGCCGATTCGGCGGCCGAGGCGGCCACGACGATCGTGTATTCCAGGGCGCCGTTGGCTTCGAGGGCGCGCACCACGTTCTTGATCGACGAAGCCTTCTGGCCGATCGCAACGTAGATGCAGGTCATGTTCTGACCCTTCTGGTTGATGATCGCATCGATGGCGACGGCGGTCTTGCCGGTCTGGCGGTCGCCGATGATCAGCTCGCGCTGGCCACGGCCGATGGGCACCATCGAGTCGATGGACTTCAGGCCGGTCTGCATCGGCTGGTCCACCGACTTACGCGCGATCACGCCCGGAGCGATCTTCTCGATCGGGGCGGTCAGCTTGGTGTTGATCGGGCCCTTGCCGTCGATGGGCTGGCCGAGGGCGTTGACCACGCGGCCACGGAGTTCAGGACCGATGGGCACTTCGAGGATGCGGCCCGTGCACTTGACGGTCTGGCCTTCCGAGATGTGCTCGTACTCGCCCAGGATCACGGCGCCGACCGAGTCGCGCTCGAGGTTCAGGGCCAGACCGAAGGTGGGCACGCCGGCTGCGTTGGCCGGGAATTCCAGCATTTCGCCCTGCATCACGTCCGACAGGCCGTGGATGCGGACGATGCCGTCGGTGACCGACACCACGGTGCCCTGGTTGCGGATGTCCGCCGAGGCGGTGAGCCCTTCGATGCGGCTCTTGATCAGTTCGGAAATTTCTGCGGGATTCAGTTGCATAGCTTCTCTCCGGTCTGCTTCGGGCAAGGCCTTGGCAGGTGGGACGGGCAGCGGGAACGGCTTACGCCGTCAGCGCCACCTTCATTTGTTCAAGACGGGCCTTGACCGAGGTGTCCAGCACTTCGTCACCGACCACCGCGCGAATGCCGCCGATGAGCTCAGGCTCCACCACCACGGTGGCGTTGAGCTTGCGCCCGAAGCGCTTTTCCAGCGTGACCTTCACATCGGCCAGCTGGGCCGGCTCGATGGGGTAGGCGCTGTACACGACAGCATCCGAGACACCGGAACGCGAGTTCACGAGCGCCTGGAATTGCGCGGCCATTTCGGGCAGCGCCGCCAGGCGATCGTTCTCGAGCGCGAGCTGCAGCAGGTTTTTCGCGGCGGAGGACAGCGGCACCTTCACCACCGAATCGATCACGTCGAGCACCTGCTGGGTGCTGACCTTGGGGTTCGATGCGAAGGCGCGCAGTTCGGCGTCGCCGGCCACGCGTGCCAGGGCCTGGATTTCTCCGGCCAGGGCCGGCGCGCTGCCAGCGTCGGTTGCCTTGAAGAGCGCCTCGGCGTACGGGCGCGCGATGGTTGCAAGCTCGGCCATGGTTTACAGCTCAGCCTTGAGGCGATTGAGGATGTCGGCGTGGACGCCGGCGTTCACTTCGCGTTTGAGGATCTGCTCCGCACCCTTGACGGCCAGCACGGCCACCTGGTCGCGCAGGCTTTCGCGTGCGCGGGTGACTTCCTGCAAGGCTTCGGCCTTGGCCGACGCGATGATCTTGGCGCCTTCCTCGCTTGCGCGAGCTTTGGCTTCCTCGATCATCGACTGGGCCAGGCGCTCGGCATCGGCCAGGCGCTTGTTGGCGTCATCACGGGCGGCCGACAGCTGCTCGCCGACACGCTGTTGCGTGGCGACGAGCTCCGTCTTGGCCTTGTCAGCGGCGGACAGACCTTCTGCAATCTTCGCGGCACGCTCATCCAGCGCCTTGGTGAGAGGCGGCCAGATGTAGCGCATGGTGAACCACACAAGGATCGCGAAGACGATCGCTTGCAGGAACAGGGTTGCGTTGATGTTCATTGCACGATCCTTTCAACCGTGAAAGGGATGCGGCGGATTACCGGAGGAAGGCGGCGAACGGGTTGGCGAAGGCGAACAGCAGCGCGATGGCAACGCCGATCAGGAACGCAGCGTCGATCAGACCAGCCAGGATGAACATCTTGGTTTGCAGCTCGTTCATCAGTTCCGGTTGGCGAGCCGACGACTCGAGGAACTTGCCACCCATCAGTGCGATGCCGATCGAAGCGCCGATCGCGCCCAGGCCAACGATCAGACCGCAAGCCAGTGCCAGAAGACCGATGTAGCTGTTATCCATGATTGCTCCTAAGAATGGAAAGAAAAACGAAAAGGACTAGAACGGGTAGAACGAACCGGATCAGTGCGCGTCGTGCGCCTGGCCCGCATAGATCAGCGTCAGCATCATGAAGATGAAGGCTTGCAGCGTGATCACGAGAATGTGGAAGAGGGTCCAGACGGTCCCGGCCACCACATGCCCCAGGCCCAGCCAGAAGTTGGCGGTCGCGGGATTGAACTGCCATGCCCACACGCCGCCCATCAGGGCGATCAGCATGAACACGAGTTCGCCGGCGAACATGTTGCCGAACAGCCGCATGCCGTGGGACACGGTCTTCGCGACGTACTCGATCATTTGCATGAGGAAGTTCACCGGGTACAGGAACCACTTGTCGCCGAACGGGGCCGCGACAAGTTCATGCGCCCAGCCGCCCACGCCCTTGATCTTGACGTTGTAGACGAGGCAGACGAACAGCACGCTGGTCGACAGACCGAGCGTGGTCGACAGGTCGGCCGTGGGCACGACACGCAGGTAATCCTTGAAGCCGAGCGCGGGGCCGGCGGTGTGCCATGCGGCGGGGAGCAGGTCCACCGGCAGCATGTCCATGAAGTTCATCAGGAAGATCCACAGGGCCACGGTCAGGGCCAGCGGAGACACGAGCTTGCGGCTGTGGGCGTTGTGGATCACGCCCTTGGCCTGGTTCTCGACCATTTCGGCGAGGATCTCGACCGCGGCCTGGAAGCGGCCCGGCACGCCCGACGTGGCACGGCGTGCGGCCAGCCACAGGACCCAGCAACCGAACACGCCGAGGACCATCGAGAAGACCAGCGAATCGAAATTGAAGACGCTGAAGTCGACGATCGACGTTTGCTTGGCGCTCTCGAAAGAGAAGGTCTTCTGCAGGTGTTGCAGGTGGTGCTGGATGTACTCCGTGGGCGAAGGACCCGCGTGATGAGCAGCGTTTGCTTCGGCAGACATGTCGAATCAGACTCTCTTTGTTTTCGTGGACACAACCGGCCGGCGCCGCACAAGCAGCACCAACCATCCCAACTTCAGGCTCACGACCATCGTGACCAGCATTGCCGGCCAACTCAGCTCGGGCGCCCACATGGCAGCGCCCACCAACATGGAAGCTGCCACGGCGATCTTCACCAATTCCCAGAACATGAACCCCGCGGCCGCAGCTGCAGGATTGCGTGTTCCTCGTCGAATCCCGTGGGCCAGCAAGGCCCCGGGAAGCACCACCACTGCCGCGCCCCAGAGAGCCGACCACACCGCGCTGGCGCGATGCGTCAGGCCCCAGGTGACCAGCGCGCAAGCCACACCCAGCGCGGCTTGCGCTGCAAGGATTCGCCAAGGCGAGACCGGTGGATTCTTGGCCCGCAAGGCCGACACTTCTTCCGGTGTCAGGGCCTTGAAAGCCGGCTCATGCGCCGCATCTGGGTCGGACGTGTCGTCAAAGCCATGATCGAGAGGTCCGTTCACGGTTCAAGTACATCCGGTTGCAGCAAAGCCTCGGAATTATACGAGGAATCCCGTCCTCTTCCGCGCACTGCAATTCGAGCTGTCTGGTTTCAACCAAAAAAGGAAGTGGGAAGCCCCGGCACATCGACGCGCAATGCGAGCACGCCGCCGGCCCAGGGTTGGGCCTCGAGCTCGGCTTGCGGGCGCTTCTCGCGTGCGGTGGTGAGGTACAGCGTGCGCAGATCGGGCCCACCAAAGCAGGGCATCGTGGGGCACTGCACCGGCACGCGCACATCGCGCAGCACTTCGCCGGTGGGCGCCAGACGCAACACGCGCCGCCCCTCGAACATCGCCACCCAGTAGCATCCCTCGGCATCCACGGCCGCGCCGTCCGGACGCCCGCCATAGCCGTCGAGGGGCTGCCCCGGCTGCCTGAGCGGGAACTTCACGAACACGCGCCGGCGCGACAAGGCCCCTCGGATGGGATCCATGTCGAACATGAAGACGGTGTGCGAAGTGGTGTCCGACCAGTACATGGTGCGGCCGCTGGGGCTGAAGGCCAGCCCGTTCGACACGGTGATGCCCTCGGCCATCCGCTGCAAACCCTCTTGACGATCGAAGCGGTACAGCCCGGACAGCGGCTGGCGCGGGTCGTGCAGCGTACCCACCCAGAAACGCCCCTGGGCATCGCACTTGCCGTCGTTGAACCGGAATTGCGTGGGATCGTAGGGCGGTGCAGCCAGCGGTTCACACGACCCGGTGCGGCTGTCGAATTGCCACAGGCCGTCTCGGCGCGCCAGCAGCAAGGCACCATCGGCCATGGGCGCCAGGCTCGCCACATCGCTGTCGAACTGCCACCGTCGAAGTTCCCCGGTGGCCGGATCGAAGCGCCTCACTTCGCGGCCGGCGATGTCGCAGTAATAGAGGCACTGTTCTCCGGGGTGCCACATCGGCGACTCGCCGAGCATGGCCGGCGCGGCCAATGCCAGCGCCCAGGGAGCATCTGTTTCGGGCGGAGGCGCGTTCACAAGGCAGTGACGGCCAGCGTCATCGAGGCTTCGAACGTCTCACCGGGGGCCAGCGGGCGCAGGCCGTGCGCCGCCGGGTCGTCCATGCGAATGGCATTGCTCACATGGCTCACCGGCTCGACACAGAAATAGTCCTTGTCCTTCGGCGTGTAGACAACGAGATAGGGCAACGTGGAAGTCAGCTGCAGCGAGAACTTCTCGTCGCGGATGCGGGCCGCCCCCTTCCAACCTTCGAAGCAGTTGTCAAAGTCGAGCTCTGACACGTTGGCGTCGATGCCGGACTGGGCCACCAGGCGAACCGGCAGCTGCGTGGCGTCGGAATCCCAGCGGCCGGTCAGCTCGATCTGCAGGTTGCTGTGCGCTCGCTTTGGAAAATACGGATGCCAGCCGAGGCCCACCGGTTGTGCAATTGCATCCCTGTTCGTGAACACGAACCGCACCGTCAGCTCCTGCGGCGTCAGCTTGAAGTACTGCACCACATCGAACGCGAACGGCCAATGCTCGTCCGCGGCATGGCGGTATCGCAGCGCAGCTTCCCCCTGGCTGGATGAAATGACCTCCCAAGCGCGAAGCCACGCCACGCCATGCACCGAATGCGGGTTGTCGCCGAAATTCGGGGCGGTGGTGTAGTCCTTGCCCATCCAGGCGAAGCGGCGGTAGCCAATGCGGTTCGAATACGGCACGAGCGGATAGCTTGCGGACGTGCGCGGCTGCGCCAGCGCCGCCGGCTCCGTGGAGCGAAGGACTGGCGTTTCGCCGTGCCAGAGCCCTGCAATGACACCACCGAGGTCGGGGCGCAGCGCGAGCCGCAGCGCGCCGGCATGAAGTTCGAAGCTATCGGGAGTGGATGCGGTCATGGCCTGTCTTGGGCAGATAAGGAGGAGATGGTGAGCGCGTGTCCGGAGGAGTCAGTCCAGATCGGCCTTCAGATAGTGCGCGCCCGGGATCGGGTTGAAGTAGTACGGCGGAATGTCGTGAAAGCCCAGCGCGGCATAAAGGCCCCGGGCCGCTTCCATGTCGTCGAAGGTGTCGAGCAGCATGGTTGAATACCCGGCCCGCCGGGCCTCATCCAGCAGGGCCTGGGCCACCACCCGGCCGAGGCCGAAGCGGCGGAACGCCGGGCGCACATACAGGCGCTTCATTTCGCAGGCGTTCGGATAGTCGGCGTCGGGCAGCGGGGCAAAAGCGCCGCAACCGGCGATCGCACCGTCGACCAGCGCCAGCAGCAGCAACCCTTGCGGCGCTGCATAGCGCCCGGGCAGCGTTGCCATTTCGTGTTCGAAGCCTTGGAATGCAAGGTCAAAGCCGAGGCTGTCGGCGTACTCGCGAAAGAGGTCGCGGGCGCTCTCGAGCCACTCGTCATTGTCGGCAGCGATCAGGCTGATGTCGGGAGCTTCCATTCCGGCAGGATTGAGGCGGTCCGCACCAGTTTATCGGTTCGCATGGACCCCCACGGCAATTCACGGCATTGCAACGTGGCGGCCGATTCCAGCACGGCGTTCGGCTAACATGCGCGGCTGCCATCAACGGCGCACCGCAACACCGCCCATCTCCGCCGGGCCGAACGCGGGCCTTTCACGAGCGTGTACGCATGACCTTGTTGTCCCCCCGATCCCTGATCCAGGCCGGCGTGCTGGCCGCTTCCCTGATGGCGCTTCCGGCAGCCACGCTGGCAGCCGGGGAGACATCTCCCAACATCTTCAGCATGCCGGCGCTTCCATCCAGCGCCCAGGAACAACGCCCCGCCGGCAGCCCGCCGCGTGCGCCAGGCAGCGAAAGTGGCGTCTTGACGTTGCGCAATGACCCCGCTGCCAGCAGTTCTGCAGCTTCGCAACCGCCGCAGAGCCTCTCTCCTGTCACCAGCCCGGGCCGTCGCAGCGACCTGCAGTCGCCCCGGCAAAGCGAATTCCAGAAGTTCGTGGAGGCTGCCACGGGCCGCCAGTTGCAGAACTTCGGCGCGCGATTCTTCCATGACGCTGCCGATTCATTCTCGCCCGTGGACAACGTGCCCGTATCGGCCGACTACACCATCGGCCCGGGCGACCAGTTGCTGATCCGCGCCTGGGGCAGCATCGACGTCGACTATCGAGCCACGGTGGACCGCGCAGGCCAGATCAGCCTGCCGAAGGTCGGCACGTTCACGGTCGCCGGCACGCGAGCGTCCAACCTGGAGAGCCACCTGCGAGCGCAGATCGGAAGGCTTTTCACCAATTTCAATCTGAACGTCACGCTGGGGCAGCTGCGCGGCGTGAAAGTGTTCGTGGTCGGTCCGGCGCGTGTGCCGGGCGTTTACACGCTCGCAAGCCAATCGAGCTTGCTTTCGGCAGTTGTCGCGGCGGGCGGCCCGAGTCCAAACGGATCGATGCGCAAGGTGGCGCTGCGCCGTGACGGCAAGACAGTGGCGGAAATCGACATCTATGATTTCCTGGTTCAGGGAGACAAGTCAAAGGACGTCCAGCTGATTGCCGGCGACGTGATCGTCTTCCAGCCGGCCGGCCCCCGCGTGGCGGTCACCGGTGCAATCGACAGCCCGGCCATCTATGAATTGCGATCGAAGGAGGAGCCCGTCGGCGACGTGCTTCGGTACGCTGGCGATTCCCCGGTGCTCGTCAACCCCAACCGCGTGCAGGTCGAGCGCATCGATCCCGCGCGCGCAGGGGCGGCCCGATTCGTGGAACAGTTCAAGCTGGATGCCGAAGGGCTGAAGAAGCCACTGCGGGACGGCGACGTGATGACGCTGCTGGCCATCTCACCGGAGTTCGCCAATGCCGTGACACTCCGGGGCAGTGTGGCCCAACCGCTGCGCTATGCCTTCAGCCCAGGCATGCGAATCCGCGACCTGATCCCGGATCGTGACGCGCTCATCACACCCGACTTCTACCGCCGCAAGAACATGCTGGTGCAGGTCATGGATGAGGATCGCGAAGAGCGTCGGGCGCGGCAGCTGCGCCGTGGCGAGGCCAGCGATGTGCCAGACGAACGGCGCAACCGCGCAGACGGCTACAACAGCCGGTCGCGCAAATCATCGGACGCCGTGGGCGACCGCGAGTTCGACCGCCAGCGAGCGGGCACCAAAGACTTGGAACGGGAAGGCGGCGGCAGCACCGACCGCGATCGGGACCGGGACGGCGCCATGGCGGACCGGGACCTCCAGCGCACCGATTTTGACCGCTACAGTGCGAACATCCGCCAGCGCCCGGCTGCTCCGCTGTTCGATGAACTGAACTGGGAATACGCGGTCATCGAACGACTGAACAAGAGCGACCTCACCACGCAGGTCATCCCGTTCAATCTCGGCAAGGCGGTGCTGCAAGGCGATCCGGCGAACAATCTTGAACTGCTTGCGGGCGACGTCGTGACCGTGTTCAGCCAGAAGGACGTGCGCGTGCCGGTCTCGCGCCAGACTCGCATGGTTTCGCTGCTCGGGGAAGTGGGTGCCCCCGGCACCTACCAGCTGCTGCCGGGTGAAACGCTTCCCCAGCTGATTGCCCGCGCCGGCGGCCTCACGCCACAGGCATACGTGTACGGCCTCGAGTTCAGCCGCGAGGAAACCCGCCAGCGCCAGCGCGAAAACCTGAACGCAGCCATCGTGCGGCTGGAGTCGCTCTCTGCAGTGCAGGCCGCGCGCGAGGCCGCGAACCGCACCAATGAAGGTGCAGCCGCCCAAGCCATCAGCACCGCAGCCACGCAGGCCCAGATCGGCCGGCTGTCGCGCATGGAGCCCAACGGGCGCATCGCGTTGGAATTGCAACCCGCGTCCGTATCGCTCGCCGATCTGCCCAACGTGCCACTCGAGCACCAGGATCAGATCATCGTGCCGACGAAGCCCGCGTTCATCACGGTGGCCGGTGCGGTTGTCAACAACAACGCCTTCCTCTGGAAACCGGGCAAGACCGTGGGCGACTACATCAATTCGGCGGGCCTCGACGACGCAGCCGAACTGTCGAACATGTTTGTGCTTCGCGCCGACGGCACCGTGATGCATGCAAACGAGTCGCGAGGCTTCTTCGGCAGCCGCAACCTGCAATCGGCCGTCCTGCAACCGGGTGACGCCATCGTGGTGCCGAACAAGCTGGACTACGAAACCTGGGGACGCGCGCTGGTACGCAACCTCAAGGACTGGTCGCAGATCTTCTCGCAGTTCGGCCTGGGTGCGGCCGCGATCGTCACGCTGCGGAACAATTGAGGCGACATGGACCATTCCGATCAAATACTGGACCAGGTACAGCAAGGCAATGGACCGCAAGTCGGGCTGGTCGATCTGCTCACGTGGATCGGCGAACGCAAGCTTTTCATCGCTGGGGTGACGACGGTCGCGGCCCTGGCGTCCGTTGCATACGCGCTCTCGCTGCCGCCCATCTTCACCGCCCGCACCACGCTGCTGCCGGCGAGCAACCAGCAGCAAAGCGGGTCCACCGCGGCGCTTGCGGCGCTCGGTTCGCTCGGCACGCTGGCAGGCGGCCTCACATCGAAAACGCCCGATGAGCTGTATGTCAGCCTGCTGCGCAGCGACACCGTCCAGCGCAACCTCGACAAGCAATTCGATCTGAGGGGGCGATACCACATCACCAGCTACGAAGATCTTCGCAGGACCCTGCCGCGTTTCATTCGCGTGACCGCCGAGAAGAAATCCGGTGTGATCACAGTGGAAGTCGACGACAAGGACCCAAAGTTCGCAGCCGAGTTGGCGAACGCGCATTCGGGCGAGATCACACGCCTGCTCAGCCGGCTCGCGGTCACTGAGGCGCAGCAGCGCCGAATCTTCTTCGAGCAGCAACTCAAGGAAACCAAGGAGAACCTGGTCAAGGCCGAGGTCGCCTTGCGGGAGGTGCAAGAAAAGTCGGGGATGGTCGTGCTCGAAAAGCAGGCCGAAGCCATCATTGAAGCTGTCTCTGCGCTCAAAACGCGCATCGCCGAACGGGAGATCCGCCTGAAGGTCTTGCGCACGGCCACCACCGCGGAGAACCCGGACGTGCGCCTGCTGACATCCGAAATTGCCGCGCTTCGCTCTGAGCTCCAGCGGATGGAATCGAATGGTGCCGCAGCGTCATCGGCAAAGGAAGGCACGATCGACATCCCGGTCGGCCGGCTGCCGTCCACAGGGCTGGAGTATGTACGCGCCTATCGCGAAGTGAAATTCCAGGAGACGATGCTGACCAGCATGCTGCGTCAGTTCGAGGTCGCCAAGCTCGATGAAGCCAAGGATGCGCCTGCGTTGCAGCAAGTCGATGCGGCATTGCCGCCCGACCGCAAATCCAAGCCCTCACGCGCAATGATCGTTCTCGGCGGCACCTTCATTGGACTGCTCCTCTCGGTGCTGTGGGCGGTCTTGCGCCGCTACAACACGCTCGCAGGTGAAAACGATACGAACCGGGCCAGGGCGTTGGACGGCCTGCGCCATGCGTGGCGCCTGCGCCGTTGAGTGCTCACAGCAACGCCCTCAGCGCATCCGCCAACATCCGCACGCCCCGATCGATCTGATCGGGTGTCGATGTGACGAACGAGAGCCGCATCGTGGCCGGGTTGCCCCGGCCCACGTAGAAGGCATCCCCGGGCACGAAGGCAACGCCGCGCGCCACGGCGAGCGGCAGAAGCGTCTGAGCATCGACGCCCGCTGGCAGTTCGACCCAGAAGAACATGCCGCCGCGCGGCGCATCCCACCGGCAGCCTTCGGGCATGTGAAGCCGCAAGGCATCGGCCATGGCATCACGTTGGGCCTGGTACCGAGCCCGCATGGCCATCAAGTGTTGGTTCAGCACGCCGGCGCGAAGGATCTCCAGCACGATGCGCTGGTTGAAGCCTGGGGTGTGCAGATCGGCCGCCTGCTTGGCCTGCAGCAACTTCAGCCCGAGCACGGGCGGCGCCACCACGTACCCCAGGCGCAGACCCGGCGCCAGCACTTTGGAGAACGATCCGAGGTACACGACACCCTCCGGCCAATATGCTGCGAGCGGCGCGGGCGGGGGTTGGTCGTACCAGAGTTCGCCATACGGGTTGTCCTCCACGATGGGCAAGCCGACGGTTTGCGCGGCCTCGACGGCGGCTTCGCGGCGTGACGCACTGATGCAACGCCCACTCGGATTCTGGAAATTGGGCAGCGCATAAAGCAGCCGGGCCCCTTCGGCAGACGCCAGCCCATCAGGCAGGGGACCTTCGTCATCGGACGGCACCGAAATCCATTGAGGCTCGAACACGTTGAACGCCTGCAAGGCCCCCAGGTAAGTCGGTGACTCCACCGCCACACGGCTGCCAGCGTCCACGAGCACCTTGCCCAGCAGGTCGAGGCCCTGCTGTGAGCCGGTCGTGATGAGCACCTGGGATGCGTCCACCCGCATGCCCGTGCCGCGCAAGTGTTCGGCGACCCATTCCCGAAGCTCAGGCAATCCTTCGCTCGAGGCGTATTGCAGCGAGGCATGGGCCGTGTCGCGCAACACCCGTGCGCTTGCTTCGCGCACCGCCTCCACGGGAAATGCCTCCGCGCACGGCAATCCGCCAGCCAGCGAAATGATGCCCGGGCGTTCAGTGACCTTCAGGATCTCGCGGATGCTCGACGGGTTCATCAGTGCAGTGCGGCGGGCCAGGTGCCAGGTCATGGAAATTTCTCCGAGGGCAAAAGCCCAGTCTATGCACCCGACCGATACAGGACCAATACACTTAACCGATACGTTTGACGCACTGTACTGGCCTCCGAGACCGACACATGACCACGTCATTGCTTTCCCGTCATGCCCACACCACGCTGACCGAGCAATTGGCCGGCCGCTTTGCCGAGCGCATCCACCAACGGTTGCTGGCACCAGGTTCCCGGCTCCCTTCGGTGCGTGAATGCGCGCGCCGGCATGGAGTCAGTACCCACACCGTGGTGGCCGCATACGATCAGTTGCTGGCCATGGGGCTGGTGGAAGCACGCCGGCAACGCGGCTTTTTCGTGCGCGAGACCCGTCAGCCCAACACCCCGGCGGCTCATCCCGAACCGGCGTCGCCATCTCGCCCCACTGCCCCGGTGAGCGCCACGGCACTGGCGCGTGGCATGTTCCAGCTGCCGGGTGCCCGGCCGATGCCGGGTCTGGGCACGCTGCCAGTGGAGTGGCTCGATCTTCCGATGATGGCCAGAGCCCTTCGCCGGGTGGCCAGCGGCTCACAACTGGAGGCCCTGACGCTGCGCTACGGGGAACCGGCCGGCGATTCGCGCCTGCGGCAGGCGCTGTCCATCTGGCTTGCCGAAATCGGTGTCACCGCCTCCGCAACGCAGATCGTCACGACGTCGGGCGCCATTCAGGCGCTCGATCTCCTGACCCGCACCTTGCTGCGTCCGGGGGACACGGTGCTCGTCGATGAACCGGGCTGGTCGGTGGAATACGCCCGCCTGGCCGCCCTCGGCATGCGCATGCTTCCGGTGCCCAGAGGTGACGAGGGGCCCGATCTGGCGGCCATGCAGCGAATGATCGAGGCCCAGCCGCCTGCGGACCGTCCTCGTCTCTACGTGACGGTGCCGGCGCTGCACAACCCGACAGGCGCGTCGCTGTCACTCGGGCACGCCCACAGGCTGCTCCAACTGGCACAGTCTCACGATTTCCACATCGTCGAAGACGACGCCTGCGGCGCGTTGGCCGCCCCCCACCTGCCGCGCCTGTCTGCCCTGGATGGCCTGCAACGAACAGCGTACGTGTCGAGTTTCTCGAAGGTGCTCGCGCCTCAGTGGCGCGTGGGCTACTTCGCGGCATCACCCGCGCTGGTGGAGCGTGCAATTGACACGAAGCTGCTGACCAACCTCACGACACCAGCCCTTTGCGAGCAAGCGATCGCTCACTGTCTTGAAAATGGCCTGTTGCGCAGGCACATTGAACGCGTGACCCACCGGCTCGATGCAGCGCGGGCGCGCAGCGTGCGGGCCGCGGAGGCCGCGGGCTTCCGGTTCGCCGCGCCGCCGCGCGGCTTGTTCGGTTGGGTGGATGTAGGGATGGACACCGAAAGGCTGTCGCATACGATGCTGGACGACGGTTGGTTCCTTGCGCCTGGCACCCTGTTCTTTGCCACGCCGCGACCCACGCCACTGATGCGCATCAACTTCGCCACCACGCAAGACCCACGCTTCTGGCAAGCCGTCGCCAGCGCCGTTCGCGGCGCATGACGTCCGCCCCGCCCCATTCCCCGGAATAGGGCGGAGACCCCCGGTGCCCATGTGGCATACAGTCACGCCTGAAGCGATTGCCTGCATGTTCGAGCCCACCATTCCATTTGGCGAACCGGAGTTGATCCGGGTCAGCGCCTTTCAGCGGTACTTGCATGAACCCGGCGGACCTCGGGCGCGCGGTGTCGTGCAGCCCGGCGCCCGCGCGTCGCTGAGCCCGTCCCTTCTGGCCGATCTGAGCCGGTTCGAACAGGGCGGTCACGCCTCTGAAGCGCTGGAAGTGCTCGCGGCTTGCGTGCGCCATTCGCAGCAGGTGGTGATTCACCTGCAGATGGGTGACATGGTCGTGCCATTGACCGTGTTCGCGCTCGAAAGGCTCGTCCACTGCCCCATCAGCCTGGACGCGCTGCTCAAGCAGCGCCCCACCGAACTTCGGGTGCTGCATGTGGAACCGGCCGTGCTGCGTCCTCCGGGCGACAACGACACCGCGCTGATCGGTGAGGACCAGCACTACCATCCGTTGCGTCCCGTTCTGTGGGAATTCGCCTTGCGCGGCTCCCGCGCCTCGCTGCTGCCCGAGATTGCCGGCCCGGTGGCCTACCGGGTGGCCCCCGGCCTGGAACTCGGCGACCTGCGGGTCACCGGCGCCCTCCTGGCCGCCATCGTGCGACTGCAGGGTGACAGCGTCTCCATGCGCGAGCTGACCGACTGGCCCGGCTTCGACACCGAACGCGCGGCCCGCCTGCTCAACGCCCTCTACCTGCAATCCGGCCTGATCATCAGCCGCACGCACCGCGCCGCCAGCGAGTCCTGGTTCGGCGTCCTCAGCCGCTGATCCGGGGGCTTCGGCGCCTCAGCGAGCCCCAAGCTCTTCCCAGCGCTCCAGGGCGGTCAACAGTTCATCGTCAATCGCGGCGCAGCGTGCCTGCGCGTCGGCCAGGCGCTTGGCATCGCTGTAGATTTCCACGCCCGACAGCAATTCGACCAGCTGCTTCTGTTCGGCCTCCAGCGCCTCGATGCGTGCAGGCAACCCGTCGAGTTCGCGTTGTTCCTTGTAGCTGAGCTTGGTCTTTTTCGCCGAAGCCGCCGCCGGTACGGGCGACGGTACAGCGGGTGGCGTGGGCGCTGGTGCGGCACGGGAGGCCTTGTCGCGCAGGCTGCGGGCTCGCTCGCGCTGCGTCTTCCAGTCCTCGTAGCCGCCTTCGTACTCGCGCCACAGGCCTTGCGCGTCATCGCCCTCCCAGGCGATGGTGCTGGTGACCACGTTATCGAGAAACCGCCGGTCATGGCTCACGAGGAACACGGTGCCCGGGTAGTTCTGCAACAGCTCCTCGAGCAGCTCGAGCGTGTCGATGTCGAGGTCGTTCGTGGGTTCGTCCAGCACCAGCACATTGGCCGGCAGTGCAAACAGCCGCGCGAGGAGCAAGCGATTGCGTTCACCGCCCGAGAGCGTGCGAACCGGCGAGTTGGCGCGCTCCGGCGAAAAGAGAAAGTCGCTCAGGTAGCTCATGACGTGCTTGCGCGCCCCGTTGAACTCCACCCATTCGCTGCCCGGGCTGATGGTGTCGGCCAGCGTGGCGTCGAGCTTGAGCGTGCTGCGCATCTGGTCGAAGTAGGCCACCTCGAGTTTCGTGCCCTGGCGGATGGCACCGCTGTCGGGCGGCAGTTCGCCAAGGATCAATTTGAGCAAGGTGGTTTTGCCGGCCCCGTTCGGGCCGATGAGTCCCACCTTGTCGCCACGGAGAATGGTGGCATTGAACCCCTTGACGATGACCTTGTCGCCGAACCGCTTGGCCACGTCGCGCAGCTCTGCCACGATCTTGCCGCTCGGTACCCCGGCGTCGATCTCCAGCCGCACCTGACCGAGAGAATCCCGACGCGCCTGGCGGTTTGAACGCAACACCTCCAGGCGGGCAATGCGGGCCACGCTGCGCGTGCGGCGCGCTTCAACGCCTTTTCGAATCCACACCTCTTCTTGCGCCAGCAACTTGTCGGCGCGCGCATTCGCGAGCGCCTCGGCGGCCAGCTGCTCTTCCTTCAGCCGCTCGTACGCAGTGAAGTTGCCCGGGTAGCTCCGGATGATGCCGCGGTCGAGTTCGAGGATGCGGGTGGCCACGCCATCCAGGAACGCACGGTCATGGGTGATCAGCATCACGCTGCCCTTGAACGCGCGCAGCAGGTCTTCCAGCCATGCGATGGAATCGAGGTCCAGGTGGTTGGTGGGTTCATCCAGCAGCAGCACGTCCGGCACGGCCACGAGGGCCTGCGCGAGCGCCACGCGCTTTTTCATGCCGCCGGAGAGCTCGCCCACCGTTCGGGCGCCATCGAGGTGAAGCTGCGCGATCGTGGTTTCGACGCGCTGCTCCCACGTCCATGCATCGAGCGCCTCGATGCGGGTTTGCAATGCGTCGAGGTCCACGCCTTCTGCATGCTCCTCGTATTGCTGCCGCAGGGACTTCGCTTCGGCGACCCCCTCGCTCACGACCTCGAATACGGATGCGGCGAGGTCGAACACCGGCTCCTGCGGCACATAGCAAACGCGCAGACCCTGCGTCATCTGCAACAGCCCGTCATCCGGCTTCTCCAGCCCGGCGATGATCTTGAGCAGCGAGGACTTGCCCGCCCCGTTGCGGCCGATCAACCCCAGCCGCTCACCCGTCTCGAGCGAGAACGCGGCGTTATCGAGCAGGGCCACGTGGCCGAAGGCCAGATGGGCGTTGGTGAGCGAAAGGACGGCCATGGGAGATCAGTGAACGGCAAACCCCGATTGTCGCTGCTCGTCGCCCGTTCCCATCGAACAGACACCGCGCTCGTCCATCATTCGCGCGAAAAACCCAATGCAGCCTCCAACGCATCGATGAACATCGCTGCCACGTCGAACCCAGTCTGCTGCGTGATTTCCTGGAAACAGGTGGGGCTGGTGACGTTGATTTCCGTGAGGCTGCTACCGATGACGTCGAGCCCCACCAACAACAGGCCGCGCGCCATCAGGATGGGCCCCAGGTACTCGGCGATCTCGCGGTCCCGGGCACTCAGCGGCTGAGCCACCCCTTTGCCGCCCGCCGCGAGATTGCCGCGGATTTCGCTGCCCTGAGGAATGCGGGCGAGCGCGTACGGCACCGGTTGGCCACCGATCACCAGCACCCGCTTGTCGCCATGGACGATCTCGGGGAGGTAACGCTGAACCATCACCGTTTGCGCGCCGCCGCGGTTCAGCGTTTCGATGATGCTGCCCAGGTTCAAGCCGTCCGCCCCCACCCGGAAGATGCCCATCCCCCCCATGCCGTCGAGGGGCTTCAGGATGATGTCCTGGTGCTCGGCATGAAACCGGCGGATGTCCGCCTCGGAACGCGTCACGAGCGTGGGGCCGATGAACTGAGGGAACTCGAGGATCGCCAGCTTTTCCGGATGATCACGCAGCGCAGCGGGCTTGTTGAACACCCGCGCGCCCTCACGTTCGGCCTGCTGAAGCAGGTGCGTCGCGTAGAAATATTCACTGTCGAACGGCGGATCCTTGCGCATGAGCACCGCATCCACATCGGCCAGTGCGGTGACCATCCCCGCAGCCACCTCGGCATACCAGTCTTCCAACGACCCGGTGAGCGCAACCTCGCGCGCCGTCGCACTGACTCGCCCGCCCCGTTGCCAATGCACGTCCCGCGGCTCGCAGACCCACAGCGTGTGCCCTCGCCGCGCGGCCTCACGCATCATCGCGAAAGTGGAGTCCTTGTAAGGCTTGAACGTGTCGAGTGGGTCCGCGACAAAAAGCAGTTTCATGGCGACAGGGAAAATGGACGACCCGACACTGTTGCACAAGTTGGAAAGCCCTCTGGGACGGTTCGTCTCCTGCCTGCGCGGCAGGGCGCCCTGTCATTTCGATTTGGCAAATCTTGTTCTCTGCGAGGCCGCGCCGGGTCTCGGCCCGGCAGCCCCAAAGCTGCTGTTCAGAGCGCCTCCAGGCGCTTCGGCTACCGATCCTCCGCACGCCCACTGTCTCCAGCGCCACCGTGACCGTACGAGACAGGGCCGTGCTGACTCGCCTCGGCTCGCTTTGCACCATTGGCTCACTGGACACGGTGGGCCCCGGCTTTCGCCTGGCTTTCGCCGGGGTGACATTTGTTTGCGGCTCCCGCATGTGATTGCGGCCCCTCGCATGTCATACCGGCGAACGCCGGTACCCACTGCTCCGAACGGCCACGACTGCCGCCGGAGCTAAAAAAGAGCCAGAGGCGAGCGAGCAAAGCGAGCAACGCCGCGAAGCTCACGCGACAGGCAGGCGAGCAAAGCGAAGCCGCCCATCAAGCCACACGCGAGCCCGGCTCCGCCGGGCGACCCGTGGCGCCCCTTGGGGGCAGGAGCGAAGCGACTGGGGGGCTCTAGATTTCTATTTTGGACCCCAGCTCCACCACCCGATTCGTTGGCAGACTCAGGAAATCCGCGGCGCCGCTGGCGTTGTGGTGCATGCTGGCGAACATCTTCTCGCGCCACATCATCATTCCTTCGCCCAGCGACGGGGTCACGATGTCACGTGACAGGAAGTAGGAAGTCTCCATGTCGTCGAGGCGCACGCCACGCCCCCTCAGGAGATTGAGCGCCTCAGGCACGTCGGGATCGTTCTTGAAGCCGAAATGCAGCGTGACCTGCCAGCAGTCGTGACCCAGTGATTTCAGTTCAACCCGTTTGTCGAAACCGATCCATGGCACCTCGTGGTGCGTCACGGTGACGAACACATTGGTCTCATGGAGCACCTTGTTGTGCTTGAGGTTGTGCAGCAAGGCGTTGGGGGTGAGGCCGGGTTCGCTGACGAGGAACACGGCCGTGCCGCTCACCCGCGCTGGAGGGCTCACGAACACGGCATCAAGGAAGCTCACGAGGTCGATGGCGTCGTTGCGAAGACGGTCGCGCATCAGCTGGCGCCCTTCCTTCCAGGTCATCATCAGCGTGAACATCCCGCCGCCGATCATCAGGGGAAACCAGCCACCATCGAACACCTTGACGATGTTGGCAGCAAAGAACACCGCATCGACGACAAAGAAAAAGCCCGTGGCCGCCACGCACACGAGCCACGGATACTTCCAGCCATAGCGGATCACGAAGAAGGTCATCGTGGTGGTGATCAGCATGTCCACCGTCACGGCGATGCCATAGGCGCCGGCCAGTTTGCCGCTGGACCCGAAGATGGCCACGGCAAACACGATGAAGACGTACAGCCCCCAGTTGACGACCGGCACATAGACCTGACCGGCTTCCTTCACCGAGGTGTGCACGATGTACATCCGAGGCAGATAACCAAGCTGGATGGCCTGCTTGGTGATCGAGAAGGCTGCGGTGATCAGCGCCTGCGATGCGATCACCGTGGCGCATGTGGCCAAGGCGATCAACGGGTACAGCGCCCATTGCGGGGCCATCTCGTAGAACGGGTTGTTGACATTCTCCGGATGGGCCAGCAAGAGCGCGCCCTGGCCGAAGTAGTTCAGCACGAGGGCGGGCATGGCGAGCGAGAACCATGCGATGCGGATGGGCCGCTTGCCGAAATGCCCCATGTCCGCATAGAGAGCCTCGGCACCGGTCACGCACAACACGAGGGCGCCAAGCGCGACAAAGGATGTGCCTGGGTGCGCCATCAGGAAACTGAGCGCATACGTGGGGCTCAATGCCCACAGCACGGCAGGGTTGGTCAGGATGTGGCGCACGCCCAGCAGGGCCAGCACCACGAACCACACGAACATCACGGGCCCGAAGAACTTGCCCACGCTGGCCGTGCCGTGCCGCTGCACGACAAAGAGCGCCGTCAGCACCAGCAGCGTGACGGGCACGACCCATCGGTGCAGACCGGGCGCAGCGACCTCCAGGCCTTCGACGGCGGACAGCACGGAAATGGCGGGGGTGATGACCCCGTCGCCGAAAAAGACGGCCGTTCCGAACACCCCGAGCAGCAGCAAGCGATTGCGCAGTACGGGGCGCTCTGCCACGGCTGTGGACGCCAGCGCCAGCATGGCGATCAGGCCGCCTTCGCCATTGTTGTCGGCACGCAGGATCAGTGCGACGTACTTCAGGCCCACGATGACCGTGAGGGTCCAGAACACCAGAGACAGCACACCCAGGATGCTTTCCTCACTGAGCGCAACCCGCCCGTGCGCGAAGATTTCCTTCAACGCATAGAGCGGGCTCGTGCCTATGTCGCCATAGACGACGCCGATGGCGCCCAGCGTGAGGACGGCCAGGCTGGAAGTGGGACGGGGCTGGGTCACGGTCGGCCGCGACGCCGAAGGCGACACGGGTTCGGGATATTAGGGGTCGCCATTTTGCACCTGCGCGCCCGGCACCATGTTGCAACGCAGCAACTTCTTTGTCTGCCCGGAGGATGACGTTACTCGTAGACCTCCGCATCGGGGTCCGTGGCTTCGAGTTCGTAGCTGGCTGCCAGCATGGCCAGCCGCGCAATCACCCCATACATGTAGAACCGGTTCGGCGCGCTGGCTCCAGGTTTGACCCCCGGCTTGGGCAGTTGGTTGGATTCCGCGAATGCCAGCGGTGCAAAGACGGCGCCGGGGGAATTGAGGTTCTCATCCACGCCCCGTTCCGCATTCACCCGGTAGAAACCGCCCACCACGTAACGATCGATCATGTAGACCACCGGTTCGGCCACGGCGTCGTTGACGCGCTCGTACGTAGGCACACCTTCCTGCAGGATCACCTGGCTGACCTCCTGCCCGTCCTTGATGACGCTCATCTTGTTGCGGGTCTTGCGGTTCAGGTCGACGAGGTCCTTGGGGTCGCGTACGGTCATGATGCCCATGCCGTACGTGCCAGCGTCCGCCTTCACGATGAGGAACGGCTTTTCCTGGATGCCATATTCCTTGTGCTTGCGGCGGATCTTCGCGAGCAAGGCCTCCGCCTGGGCAGCCAGTTCTTCATGGCCGGCACCCGTGGTGAAGTTGATCTCTCCACAGCCGGCCGACATCGGGTTGATCAGCCAGGGGTCCATGCCGAGCAGCTTGGCAAACTTCTTCGCCACTTCTTCGTACGCCTGGAAGTGGTTCGTCTTGCGCCGAACGGCCCAGCCGGCGTGCAGCGGCGGCAACAGATACTGCTCGTGCAGACCTTCCAGGACTTTCGGTATGCCCGCCGACAGATCGTTGTTGAGGAGGATGGTGCAGGGGTCGAAGTCCTTCAACCCCAGGCGGCCTCGCGTGCGCACGAGCGGCTCGACCAGGAGTGACGAGCCGTCGGGCAGATCGATGGGCGTGGGCGCGGTGACGGTTTCGTCAAGCGTGCCCAGGCGCACGTTCAGGCCTGCCTGATGAAAGATCTGCATCAGGCGGGCGACGTTGGCGAGGTAGAAGCTGTTGCGGGTGTGCTTTTCAGGAATCAGCAGCAGGTTCTTCGCCTCGGGACAGATTTTCTCGATGGCGGCCATGGCCGCCTGCACGGCCAGCGGCAGCATTTCGGCCGTCAGGTTGTTGAAGCCGCCGGGAAAGAGATTGGTGTCGACCGGTGCGAGCTTGTACCCGGCGTTTCGCACGTCGACCGACGTGTAGAACGGCGGGGTGTGCTCCATCCATTCGAGGCGGAACCAACGTTCGATGGCCGGCAGCGACTCGAGAATGCGCTGCTCGAGTTCATTGATCGGGCCGTTGAGGGCGGTGATGAGGTGTGGAACCATGGGGAGCCCGAAAAGATCGCGTCGATGCGGAGATTCTAGGCATGTGGGGGCGGCCGCGGCGCCTGCAAGTCACCCGGAGATGCACCCATGAGAAAGGCCACCTCGCGGTGGCCTTTCCTTAACAACTGCAGTCCGGCGCCTCCCGGCGCCGGGGCGAGTGCTTACTTGTGATAAGCGGTTTCGCCGTGGGCCGAGATGTCCAGGCCCTCGCGTTCTTCTTCTTCCGTGACCCGCAGCCCGACGACCAGGTCAACGACCTTGAAGGCGATGAACGAGACCACGGCGGACCAGACGACGGTGAGCAACACGGCCTTCAGCTGGATCCAGACCTGAGCGCCGATGCTGTTGGAGACGACGGAAGCCGTCACCCAGTCGCCGACGAGACCCGGGCCGCCGAGCGCCTGGTTGTTGAAGACGCCGGTCAGCAGCGCACCGACGATGCCGCCAACGCCGTGGACGCCGAAGACGTCCAGGGAATCGTCAGCACCCAGCAGGCGCTTGAGGCCATTGACACCCCACAGGCAGGCGAAACCGGCGATGAAACCGATCACGAGGCCGCCCATCAGGCCGACGTTGCCCGCGGCCGGGGTGATCGCGACGAGGCCGGCCACGGCGCCCGATGCCGCACCCAGCATCGAGGCCTTGCCCTTGATCAGCGCTTCACCAATGCACCAGGCGAGCACGGCAGCCGCCGTGGCACCGAACGTGTTCATGAACGCGAGCACAGCGCTGTTGCCTGCTTCGAGGGCGGAGCCGGCGTTGAAGCCGAACCAGCCCACCCACAGCAGCGAGGCACCGACCATCGTGAGCGTGAGCGAATGCGGCGTGAACGCTTCCTTGCCGTAGCCGACGCGCTTGCCGATCACGAACGCACCCACCAGGCCAGCGACAGCCGCGTTGATGTGCACCACCGTCCCGCCTGCGAAGTCGAGGGCACCCATCTGCCACAGGAAACCAGCCTTGCCGTTCATCTCGTCGACGACGGAGGCGGCCGAGTAGGCGTCCGGACCCATCCAGAACCAGACCATGTGGGCGATCGGGGCATAGCTGAACGTGAACCACAGGACCATGAACAGCAGCACCGCCGAGAACTTGATGCGCTCGGCGAACGCACCGACGATCAGACAGCAGGTGATGCCTGCGAACGTGGCCTGGAAGGCTGCAAACAACATCTCGGGAATGTAGACGCCCTTGCTGAACGTGGCCGCGACCTGGAATGCACCGGTCTTGGCATCGAACAGGCCTTTCAGGAACAGCCGGTCGAGACCACCGATGAACTTGTTGCCCTCGGTGAACGCCAGGCTGTAGCCATAGATCATCCAGAGCACCACGATCAACGAGAACGTCACGAGCACCTGCATGAGCACCGACAGCATGTTCTTGCTGCGCACCAGGCCGCCGTAGAACAGCGCGAGCCCGGGGACGGTCATCATGATGACGAGCAGCGTGGACACGCTCATCCAGGCCACGTCGCCCTTGTTGGGCACCGGCGTTGCGGCAGGCGCTGCCGACGCCGCTTCAGCAACCGCCGAGGCGGCGGGTGCTGCGGCAGGCGCGGGCGTGGCCGCCGCGGAGGCCGCGGCGACCGGTGCCGAAGCGGCGGCGTCCTGCGCGGAGGCACCCCCGGCAAAACCCAGGACCGACAAGCCCAGGACAAGTGAAGCGATCAGTTTCTTCATGGTTCGACTTTCGCGGGACCGTCAGAGTGCGTCCTTGCCGGTTTCACCGGTTCGGATGCGGACCACTTGCTCCAGGGGCGAGACGAAGATCTTGCCGTCGCCGATCTTGCCGGTGCGTGCGGCGCCTTCGATGGCTTCGATCACGCGATCGATCAGCGCGTCGTCCACGGCGGCCTCGATCTTCACCTTGGGAAGAAAATCAACCACGTATTCCGCACCGCGGTACAGCTCGGTATGGCCCTTCTGGCGCCCGAAACCTTTCACTTCGGTCACGGTGATACCTTGCACGCCAATGGTGCTGAGCGCTTCACGGACCTCATCAAGCTTGAACGGCTTGACGATGGCAGTCACCATCTTCATGGAAATTCTCCTTTTGATACCCGCTTTGTTTTCAATCGGCCAGGCCGGTCATCACATGGACTTCGTGACGGACAGGATCAGCCGACCCTTGTTGGCATCGCCCCAAGTGCCCTTCTTGTTCGCACCCACGAAGGCTGCGGCGGCCGAGAAGCCGGAACCGAAGTCGTACGTGGCGCCGAGCTTGTAGTCGAGGTAATTGGCGAGCGGCTTGCCGTCGGCAGCTGCGGCGTCGTCCGCATCATTGGCGAAGCGGGTTCCACCCAAGTGGGCATTGAGCGTGACGCCCTTGACCACTTCATAGTTGGCAGAGAGGTCGGCATACAAGGTGCCTCTGGCTTCCCTATAGCCGAAGTAGCGCTTCGACGCCGTGTACGACAGCTTCGCCGTCACGAATCGCCACGACATGGCGCCGTAGAGTTCCGTGGTGTTGCCGATTGCGCCTTGAGGGTATTGATACCGGAGCAGGCCCACGTCGTAGCCGAAGTCCTTCGTGATCTCGCCCTTGTAGCCGCCGTAGAGGTCCATCTCGAGGTTCGTGCCGTTGTCCAGACCGACGCTCGAGTTCCAGTTGCCGACGTAGAAACCGTTCTTGGTGAAGTCGAACCCGCCCTGGAGGGCCGGTGCCACGGTCTTGTCGGGGTTGCTCTGGTCTTGGCCACGGTACTTGTACTTCGTGGTCAGCGTCAGGTTCGCGGTGAGGGGGGAGGCTTCCTCCGCATGAACCGCGCCGATGAACGAGGCGAGCACCGACAGACAAATGAGCGATTTCTTCATTGAAGGGGTCTCCGTAAGACAGTGAAGGGTGAATTTCTCCTGAATGCGTTCTGCAGCTTTTGTGCCTGCTCAATCCTCCATGAGGTTGCCCCAGGAACGACCTTTTCGCCCCGAAGTCGCGCACATTTGGCACATTGAAGGTGCCTGGATCAAGCTGAACCTCATAAACGCACAACGGTGGTGCGGGCTCTGGCGATGAGAGGATGGTTTCAGGGCGCCGGGCGGGCCACCAGGATAGGTTGCAGGAGCCTGGCGAGCACACGCAGGGCGGCGTCGGGGCGATCGTCCATCTGCGCATGCACGATTGTTCCGTCGACGGCCAGGGCGATCGCTTCGGCGTCGGCCTTGCGGCCACGGCCTGGCGGCAGCAGGGTGGCAATGGCGGCCGTCATGTCGGCCTTGTGCTTTCGCACGATGGTCATGGCCTCGGGCAGGGTCTCGCCCAGCTCGGCCGTGGCATTGATGAAAGCACATCCCCGGTAGGAGTCCGAGATCATCCATTCGCGCAATGCCGGCACCAGGGCGTCCAGCGGGCGCGCCTGGCGGGTGGCATGGCGCGAGAGCGCCGCGCGGAACCATGCCATCCATGTCTCATGGCGATAAGCCAGGAAGGCGAGCACCAGGTCGTTCTTGCTGGGGAAGTGACGGTAGAAGGTGACCTTCGTAACGCCCGCCGCGGCGATCACGCCATCGACGCCCGTGGCCCTGATGCCGTGCTGGTAGAAGAGGTCATGGGCGGCCAACAGAATGCGGTCGTGCGCAGAGAGCAGCGGCGGGTCGGAGTAGGGCATGCGCCATTGTAGACAGCTCTGTCTACATGCTCTAAAGTGAACGTAGACAGACCTGTCTACATCTCACTTCAGGACCCCGAATGAATCCACGCCCGCCGCTCCCCCCGTTCGATGAAGCTTCCGCCCGCCAGAAAGTGCGCCTGGCCGAGGACAGCTGGAACAGCCGTGATCCCGCTCGCGTGGCGCTCGCCTACACGCCGGACACCCGATGGCGCAACCGTGCGGAGTTCATCACCGGCCGGCAAGAGGTGGAAGCATTCCTGCAACGCAAGTGGGCCCGGGAGCTGGACTATCGGCTGGTCAAGGAACTGTGGGCCTTCGACAGCCACCGCATTGCCGTGCGTTTCGCCTATGAATGGCACGACGACGCCGGGCAGTGGTATCGCAGCCATGGCAATGAAAACTGGGCGTTCGACGAACACGGGCTGATGATCGAGCGGCACGCCAGCATCAACGACCAACCCATCGCGGCGACAGACCGCAAGTTGCATTGGCCCGCAGGCCGGCGACCGGACGACCACCCTGGACTGACCGAGCTGGGGTGCTGATGATGCTGGCTCAGGCGTGCGGATAGAGCCGCATCAACATCACGAGTACGGCATTGGTCCATCCGAAGCCGCATTGGGTGGGGTATTCACCGCCGCCACCGGGCTTGTCCTCTGTCACATCGTACTTCTCGAGCAGCCGTCCGGTTTCCCGGTGAACCCGCTTCACGCATCCGATCCACCGGGTTCCGATGTCGCGTGCCAGGTCGTGGTGCCCGTATCGGCGCAGCCCTTGAACGGCCATCCATTGCAGCGGGGCCCAACCGTTGGGCATGTCCCATTGCTGGCCTGAGCACACGGTGGTCGTGACGATGCCGTTGCGCATCAGCAGCTGAGAAGCCAACACCCCCGCCACACCAGCGGCCTGCTCGGCAGACGCCATGCCGAGAAAGAGCGGCATGGTGACGGCCGCGGAAAGCCCGGTGCGGCGCGCGTTGTGGCCCAGGTGGTAATCGACGAAATGCTTTCGCTCCCCATCCCACAGATAGCGCCCGATCGCTGCCCTTCGCTTGTGCGCGCGTGCGGCATACGCTGCGCGTCCCGATTCATCACCGAGTTCGCCGCAGCCTTCGGCAATGGCCTCCTCGAGGCCGGCCAGCAGGCAGTTCAGGTCGATCGGTACGATCAAGCTGGTTTCGATGGTGGAGAGGCGATCGGGATCGGCACACCAGCGGCTGCTGAAATCCCAGCCGCTCTCGGCTGCGGCGCGCAAGTCGCGGTAGATCTCGTTCGGAGGACGGCCGCTCGACTGCGCCGTATGCACGTCCTCGCGGTAGGACTCGTCGCGCGGTTCGTCGCGATCATCCCAGAAGCGGTTGAGCAGCTCGCCGCCCGGCATGCGGACCACCCGTGCACGCGCCTGCCCCGGCTCCAGAAGCGTTTCACCAGCCATCCAGTACGCATGCTCGGCCTTGAGCTGGGCAAGGAAGCGACCGTATTTCGGTGCCCCGGGGCTCAGGCATTCCACCATCTTGTAGAAGAACGGCGGCTGCGATCGGCTCAGGTAGTAAGTGCGATTGCCGTTGGGGATGTGGCCATGCCGGTCGATCAGGTGCGCGAAGTTCTGCACCATCCCGTCGACGAGTTCCTGACGGCCGCTGTGGATCAGGCCCAACATCGTGAAGTAGGAGTCCCAGTAGTAGACCTCGCTGAAGCGGCCGCCAGGCACGACATACGCGTTGGGCAGCGGCAAGATGGTGTCGACCTCGCGCTGCTCCGCGCCGGGCACCGGCTGTCGGGTCAACTGAGGCCACAGGGTTTCGACGTGTTCGAGCACATCCGCGCACGGCACCGCCGGATCGTGCAGGCCGACCGGCTCGGGCAGCACGAAGTGGTCACGCACGAAGGCCACCAGCGCGTCGCCGGTCAATGTGTGGTGAGACTCATACAGCGTGCGTATGTATTCGGGCGACTGAAGCGCGACCGCATCGACGAAGACCTTGCCGTCGCCGAACACATCGCTCAGCTGGACGTCCATGAACAGCCGGCCGTACTTCTCGGCCAGGGTCGGAAGCGCGGCCCGATGAAAGTGAGCCGTTCCGAACCTCATGCCGGCACCCGGTGGGCGGGCACATCCACTCGTGGCACAGCCGTGCCATCGGCCGTGAAGACGTGGACGTGTTGAGGGGGGAAGGTGAACGGAACCGTATCGCCTACGCCCAGCGCGGACATCGACGTCTTCGCAGTGAACGGCTCGGCGTGGGGGCCCGTGGTGAGATAGGCGAAGCTGTGCTCGCCGAGGTGCTCAAGGTGGCTCACGACGGCGCTTCGCTCTCCATGGCCGAGCTCGATGTGCTCGGGCCGGATGCCCAGTGTCACATTCGATCCAGCCTTCAAACGATCTTCTGCCAGCGCGGCCCCGTCCACCCTTGCGACCACCGGCGAGCCTTCCACCCGGACCGTCAGGCTGCCTTCGGTCATGTGCGAGACCGTGCCGGACACAAAGTTCATGGCCGGTGAGCCGATGAACCCGGCAACGTAGCGATTGGCAGGCCGGTGATACAGCGCCAGGGGATCGCCGATCTGGGCAATGCTCGGCATTCCCCTGCCTTCGGCAACGGGCCTCAGCAGAACGATCTTGTCTGCCAGCGTCATGGCTTCAACCTGGTCGTGGGTCACGTAAACCATGCTCGCCGATCCGAGGCCACGGTGCAACTTGGCGATCTCGATGCGTGTCGCCGCACGCAGGGAAGCGTCGAGATTTGACAACGGTTCGTCGAACAGAAACACCTTGGGCTGGCGGACGATGGCACGGCCGATGGCCACCCGCTGGCGCTGGCCGCCCGACAGTTCCCTCGGTTTGCGCTGCAGCAACGCCTCGAGACGGAGGATGCGAGACGCTTCGGCGATCCGCCGGTCAATTTCCCGGCCTGCCAACCCCTGGTGCCGCAGCCCGAAAGCCATGTTCTCGAACGCACTCATGTGCGGGTACAAGGCATAGCTCTGGAAAACCATGGCCACGTTGCGCTCGGCGGGCGGCAAATGATCCACCCGTCGACCATCGATTTTGATTTCACCGGCACTGGGGTCGTCCAGGCCGGCAATGAGCCGCAGCAAAGTCGACTTGCCACAGCCCGAGGGGCCGATGAAGACACAGAACTCGCCCGGCTCGATGGTGAGTGAGACGCCCCGGAGCACGTCGGTTTCACCAAAGCGCTTGCTGATGTGGGTCAACTGGATGCTGGACATGGATGGCTCTCCCGGCAATCGGCGATCCGGCAAACACTGTCGTCGTCACCCCTTGACGGCACCCGCCATGAGACCGGAGACGATGCGCCGCTGAAAAATCACGACGAGAACGATCAAGGGCACCGTCACGATGACCGAAGCGGCCATGAGCGCGCCCCATGGCAACTCGAAACTGGATGCGCCGGAGATCAAGGCAATGGCGACCGGAACCGTGCGCTGATCCGGTGACAGCGTGAACGTCAGGGCAAACAAGAATTCATTCCAGGAAGCAATGAAGGCCAGCAATCCGGTTGCCACCAGCGCGGGCCACAGCAGCGGCAGGAAGATCCGGAAGATCACCGTGAGCACGCCAAGCCCATCCATCCATGCGGCCTCCTCCAGTTCCTTGGGCAGCTGGCGCATGAAGGTCACCAGCACCCACACGGTGAAGGGCAAGGTGATGACGAGGTGTGAGATGCACAGTGCACCCACATGGTCGTACAGGCCGAGGAACCTGACCAGCTCATACATGCCCGACAGGATGGCCACCTGTGGAAACATGGACGCGGCGAGGATGGTGCCCAGCAGCAACCCGCGCCCCCGGAACGCGATGCGCCCGAGCGACCAGGCCGCCAAAAGGCTGAGACCCAAGGACAACAGCACCGTTGCCGCGGCCACCAGGAACGAATTCAGCAGGTTGTGTGCGAATGGCTGTTCGTGAAACAAGGCGCGGTAGTTCTCCAGGGTCGCCGATCCAGGCCACAGGCTGGGCTCGAACAGTGCGGAGCCTTGCTTGAACGATGTAGAGATGGCATAGACGAGCGGGAACCACGACACCGCGATGAACAGGAGCGACAGCCAGGCATGCATGCCGCGGCTCAGAAGGTGCGCCTTCACGATGCTTCTCCCTTTCGGCCAGACCGGCTGAGCGCGGCATACGCAATCGTGGCCAGCGCAATGACCAGGAAAAGCAGGGTAGCGGCAGCCGACCCATACCCCACTTGCTGGAAATCGACGAGTTGCTCGCGCACATACATCGACATGCTCTTCGAACTCCGGCTGTTGGACGTCATCACATAAATCAGGTCGAAGACGCGCAGCGCGTCGAGCAGCCGGAACATCATCGCCACGGCCACTGCGGGCAGGATCAGCGGCAGCGTGATGTAACGGAAGACACGCCATGCCGGCACGCCATCCACCTGGGCAGCCTCGTAGCAATCGGAAGGCACCAGCTGCAGGGCGGCCAGGATGAGGAGCGCCATGAAGGGTGTGGTCTTCCAGACGTCGACAAGCACGACCGTCCACAACGCGAGGTCTGGATCCGCGGTGAAGGCGAGTGGCACGGAAGTGATGCCCAGACCCGCCAGCCAGTGGTTCACCACGCCGAACTGGTCGTGCAACATCCAGCTCCACATGCGCGCCGAGACGACGGTGGGAATGGCCCACGGGATGAGCATGCTGGCCCGCAACAGCGTGCGCCAGCGCGAAGAATGGTTGAGCAGCAACGCCACACCGAGGCCGAGCATGGTTTCGATCGAGACCGACAGGATGGCGAAGATCCAGGTGTTGCCCACGGCGTTCCACCACTCGGGGTCGAACAGCACGCCATCAGGCCCGATGTAGTTCTCGAGCCCGACAAAGCGCCGGGAGGAAAGGTCGGACAATGTTGCATCCGTCAGGCTGAGCCACAGCGTTCGGCCGAGCGGCCAGCCGGCGACGGCGGCCAGTACCGCCAGCATGGGCAGGAGCAGCACCCAAGCCAGGCGCACCCGCCGGCGCGCAAGGGGCGCCATCGGCACGGCTGCCGCAGCCCCAACGCCGGCCGGCGGCATGCCAGAAACCAATCTCACCGCCATTGACCCGCACGACCGAGACGGTTGAGCTGGGCATCCAGGCGCTTGAGCGCGTCAGGTGCAGCAGCGCGGCCGGAGAGCACATCGTGCGCGGCGTTCCAGAATGCATTGCTGACCTGGTTGTAGCGGGCCCCGGTCACCGTCGCGGGACGGGCCACGGCATGGGTGAACGTGTCATGCAAGGCCCCCATGAACGGATTGGCGGCGAGGATGTCGCGGTCCTGGTACAGCGCACCGATCGTCGGGTTGTAGGAGCCTTTCAGGGCCCGTTCCTTTTGCACGGTGCGGCTGGTCATGTACAGGACCAGATCGGCAGCCAGTGCGACGTTGCGCGAGTACTTCGACACCGCAAGGAGTTCACCGCCGAGTGCCGCAGCATGCCGTCCGTCGGCGCCGCCCTTCGGGAGCGCGGTCACGCCGATCCTGCCTTTGACCGGACTGTCGCCGCCTTGGCTGAGCGACCAGGCATAGGGCCAGTTGCGCATGAACACCGCGTTGCCCGCCTGGAAGACGCCCCGGGATTCCTCCTCGGCATAGTTCAAGACGGCCTTGGGCGAGATGGTGCCCACCCAGGACGCCGCTGCCTGGAGGGCCTTGGCCGAGGCCGGGTTGTTGACCGTGACCTTGCCTGAAGCGTCCACCACCGTCCCGCCGTCATGGCTGGCCACCCACTCCAGTGCGTCGCAGGTCAGCCCCTCATAAGCCCGCCCCTGCCAGACATACCCCCACATCTTGTCGTTGCCGGCAGCGCGTTCGGCCTGCTGAACCTTGCTCGCGACGAGGGCCAGCTCCTCCCAGGTGGTGGGCACCTTCTGTCCGTGTTTCTCGAGCAGATCCTGGCGGTAGAAGAGCAGGCCGGCGTTCATGAACCAGGGCATCGCGACGAGCCGCCCCTGCACCGTGTTGTTGGCGATGAGGCTTTCGAAGTGCTCCTTCTCGACCCCGTTGGCGTAGGGCTTCAGGTCCACCAAGTGGCTGGCCAGCAGGCCGGTCCAGGCGACATCGATCTGGAAAACATCGATCTTGTCGGAGCCTGCGCCGAGCACCTGCTGGTACAGCGCGAGGCGCTCGCTGCCATCGTTCGGGGTGGACACGACCTCGACCTGATGGCCTGTCTTT
>Ga0207679_10000178_pt1 | contig 52369 bp, 46 predicted proteins | sample KBSC73metaG_FD_184320 | JGI IMG/M metagenome (GOLD analysis project Ga0207679, IMG submission 184320) | Corn rhizosphere microbial communities from Kellogg Biological Station, Michigan, USA - KBS C7-3 metaG (SPAdes) (version 2) | ecosystem: Host-associated > Plants > Roots > Rhizosphere > Soil ... | reverse complement strand
CGCGACCGCGGCGATGCTCGACCTGCTCGCCGCTCCCCGCTGACCGAGCCGCTCAGGCGGGAGCGGACACGCCCCGCCTCAGCGCCTCGCGGAGTGCCTGGATCCCGGCGGCCGGTCCGCCCGGGTGAGCGAAGACGCAGGTCCCCGCCACCAGTACGTCCGCGCCCGCGGCTGCGGCGATCGGCCCGGTCGTGAGGTCCACGCCGCCGTCGACCTCGAGCTCGCACCGCGGCGCCCGCTGGTTCAGGAGCGCTCGCGCCCGGGTCAGCTTCGGCATCACCTCGTGGATGAACTTCTGCCCGCCGAAGCCGGGGTTCACCGTCATCAGCAGCAGGAGATCCAGGCTCTCCACCACGTCCTCGATGGTGCCCAGCGCGGTCGCGGGGTTGATGCCCACCCCCACTTGCTTCCCCGCCTGGCGGACCTGTTGGATGGCCCGGTGAAGATTGGGCGTGGCCTCCTGGTGGAGGATCAGGAGATCTCCGCCGGCCTTGATGAACGCGTCCGTGTACCGCTCCGGCCGCTCGATCATCAGGTGAATCTCCAGCGGCAGCTTCGTCCCCCGCCGCATCGCCTCGACCACCGGGACGCCCAGCGACAGGTTGGGCACGAACATCCCGTCCATGACGTCGATGTGGAAGCGGTCCGCCCCACCCCGCTCGGCGTCGGCGACCTGCTCCCCCAGCCGCAAGTAGTCCGCTGCGAGGATCGAGGGAAGGATCTTCATGCTCACGTCGCCTGAACTAGCCCGGCCGGCGCCGCCCGGTCCACCACGAATCTCACCGCCGGTGCGGCGCGGCACCTCCGCGAGTCGAACCTCCGCCGCTCAGGTTCCCAGTCCGGCCGCGGCTGCCCGGTCCGCCAGGAAGGTCACCCGCCCCGAGGTCGGGAGGATGCCCCGGGCCGGAATCTCGGTGACCGGCGCACTGCCCTTGAGCACCTCCTTGAGTGCCCAGGCCTTATCCTCCCCCGCGACCAGGAAGAGGACCTCCGACGCTGCGTTCAGAACAGGGAAGGTGAGCGTGATGCGCTTCATCCGGAGCTTCTCCACCCAATTCGCCACCACCCAGCGCGAGCGCTCGGCGAGCGCCGCCGAGTAGGGGAAGAGCGATGCGGTGTGCCCGTCGGGGCCCAACCCGAGCAGCACCAGATCGAAGCTGGGGAACGTCGTCGTCCCCGGAAAGAGGGTGCGGAGCGCCTGCTCGTAGTCCGCCGCTGCCTCCTCGGCCGGAAGCTCGCCCTTGATCCGGTAGACGCTGGACTGGTTCACGAAGGGCTGACCGGTCAGCGTCTGCCGCGCCATCCGGGCGTTGCTCTCCGGGTTATCCGGAGGAACGTTTCGCTCGTCGCCGAAGCAGAACACCATCCGGTCCCAGGGAAGGCGGGGCCCGTCTGCCATCGCCCGGTAGAGGGCTCGCGGCGTGTTCCCACCCGAGAGCGCCAGGGTGAAGCGACCGCGCGCGTTCGCCGCGGCCCAGGCACGGTCATGGACCCAGTGCGCCGCGGTACGAGCCACAGCATCCAGGCTGTCCATCACTCGCAGCGTCGGGCCCGCCATCGCTCACCTCAGCTCTCGTCGAAGGCCGCGCAGTGCGCCGCACCCCAGAGCGCTGCCCGGTCGTTCAGCACCACGAGGACCGGGACCGATTCGAGGAGAGGTCGCATCCGTCCCTTGTCCAGGAAGGCGGTCATGAAGGTTCCATCCCGCTGGAACGCAGGAAGATTCTTCGGCGCGATGCCGCCCCCCAGGAAGACGCCACCAGTGGCAAGCATCCGCAGGGCGACGTTCCCCGCCTCCGCCCCGTAGGCCGAGACGAACATGTCCAGGGCCTCGACGCAGACGGGGTCCAGCCGGTCGAGGGCCGAGCGGGAGATGACCGCGGCCGGATCCTGGTTCGTGAAGCGGTCGGCGAGCGCCGCGGGCTCCGGCACTCCGGAACGCTCTCGCAGGTGGCGGTAGATCCGGACCAACCCGCTCCCGGACAGGATGCGCTCCGCGCTCACCCGCCCCTTCTCCCGGGCGATCCGCTCCATCAGCTCCGCCTGGAGATGGTTCCGGGGAGCGAAATCAGCATGGCCGCCCTCGGTGGCGAAGGGACGATGGCGGTGGCCGTCCCAGTAGAGGCCCGCGCAGCCCAGCCCCGTGCCTGCCGAGAGGATCGCCTGGTTCCCGACCACGTCGTGCGCGCCCGCCTGGAGGATCGCGAAGTCGGTGGGCCCGAGATGCCGCAGCCCGTAGGCGTTGGCCTTCAGGTCGTTGAGCAGCGTCACCTTGGAGACGGCGAGGATGCCGGCGAGCCGCTGCGCATCCACCACCCAGGGGAGATTCGGGGTCTCGATGCGGCCGTTCTTCACCGGCCCGGCCACTCCCAGCGCCGCCGCCGTGGCCGAGGGCTGCGTCTCCTTGACGAAGCGACGGACGATGCTTTCCAGATCCGGCGCGGAACGGCTGGGGTAGGTGACCTCCTTCAGCAGCAGGAGCCGCCCCGCCTGGACCTCGAAGGTCGCCAGGCGGGCGTTGGTCCCGCCGATGTCCCCGGCGACGATCACGAGCCGGAGTTCTCCCAGTGCCGACCGTCACGGCGGAGCAGCTCATCCGCTTCCTGGGGCCCCCAGGTCCCGGCGGGGTAGTTGGGAAAGCTTCGTGGAGGGAGCGCCTTCCACAGGTCGAGGACCGGCTGCACCATCGACCAGCCCGCCTCCACCATGTCCGCGCGCTGGAACAGCGTCGCGTCGCCGATCATCGCGTCGTAGAGGAGGGTCTCGTACCCGGTGCTGGGGACCTTCCCGAAATAGTCCACGTAGTCGAAATCCATCTCCACCGCGCCCATGGTGAGCAGCGGGCCGGGCACCTTCGCCCCGAAGCGAAGCGAGATTCCCTCCTTGGGCTGGATGTGGATGTAGAGGCGGTTGGTGGTGAGCCGGTCCACGGAGGTGTGCTGGAACAGCATCGCCGGCGCGTGCTTGAACTGGATGACGATCTGGGTCATCCGCTTCGGAAGCCGCTTCCCCGTCCGCGCATAGAAGGGCACGCCGGCCCAGCGCCAGTTGTCCACCAGCAGCCGCAGGCCGACGAAGGTCTCGGTGGTGCTCTCGGGCGGGACCTTCTCCTCCTGGCGGTATCCGGGAACCTTCTTCCCCTCGACCTCACCCGGACCGTACTGTCCGCGCACCGCTTCCTGCAGAACCTCCTCCGGCGAAAGCGGCTCGATGGAGTTGAGGAGCTTCACCTGCTCGTCCCGCACCGCGTCCGCGCTGAAAGAGATCGGCGGCTCCATCCCCACCAGGCTGACCAGCTGCGCGATGTGGTTCGGCACCATGTCCCGCATCGCTCCGGCTCCGTCGTAGTACGGGCCACGCCCCTCGACGCCCAGCTCCTCGGCGACGGTGATCTGCACGTGGTCGATGTAGTTCCGGTTCCAGATCGGCTCGAACATCCCGTTTCCGAACCGGAAGACCATGAGGTTCTGGACGGTCTCCTTCCCCAGGTAGTGATCGATGCGGAAGATCTGCTTCTCGCTGATGACCGCCTTGATGGTCCGGTTGAGCTCCACCGCGCTCGGAAGGTCGTGCCCGAACGGCTTCTCGATCACCACCCGCCGCCAGCGCGAGCCCTCCTCTTTCATCAGCCCGCACTTTCCGAGGTTCTGGATGATGGGCGCGAAGAAGGTCGGCGCGACAGAGAGGTAGAACAGGTAGTTCCCCGGGGTGCCCACCTGGCCGTCGGTCTTCTTCAGGAACTCGGCCAGGCCGGTGAAGGACTCCGGCTTCGTGGCATCGGCGGCGAAGTAGAAGATCCGTTCGGAGAGCGCACCCCAGGCCGCGCGCATCGGCTCGCTGGAGAGCGCCTTGTCCTCGGGCTTCACCTCCTCACGGAACTGAGCATGGGTCATCTGGGTCCGGGCGGCGCCCACCACCGCGAGGTTCCGGGGAAGGAAGCCCCCGTTCTGCAGATTCAGCACCGCGGGGATCAGCTTCCGCCTCGTCAGGTCACCGGAAGCTCCGAAGATGACGATGATGCACGGATCGGCGGTGCGATTGTGCGGAAGGGTCAGCGCCGTCTCGAGCTTCTGGACCATGGACCTGGGCTCCGGGCTCCTACTTCGGCTCCACGTGACCGCCGAACTGCATGCGCATCGCCGAGAGGAGCTTCTCCGCGAAGGTGTGCTGCTGCCGGGAGCGGAACCGGACGAACAGCGCGGCGCTCAGCACGTCCGCAGGGACCGCCTCGTCGATCGCCGCCTGGATCGTCCACCGCCCCTCGCCCGAGTCCTCCACGTAGCCCTCGTACGACTCGAGCTTCGGGTCCTTGGCCAGCGAGATGCTCGTCAGGTCGAGGAGCCAGCTCGAGACCACGCTGCCCCGCCGCCACAGCTCGGCGATGTCCGCCAGGTTGAGGTCGTAGCGGTAGTCCTCCGGCAGCTGCGGCGAGGTGGCGTTCTTGAAGATGTCGAAGCCCTCGGCGTACGCCTGCATCAACCCGTACTCGATGCCGTTGTGGACCATCTTCACGAAGTGACCCGCGCCCGACGGCCCACAGTGCAGGTACCCCTGCTCGGCGGTGCTCTTGCCGTCCCGGCCCGGCGTGGCCGGGATGTCGCCCTTGCCCGGAGCGAGCGTCCGGAACACCGGCTCGACGCGGCTGACTGCCTCCTTCGGCCCGCCCACCATGAGGCAGTAGCCGCGCTCGACGCCCCACACCCCGCCGCTGGTGCCGGCATCGATGTACTGGATGCCCTTCTTCCCGACCTCCTTCGCGCGGCGGACGTCGTCCTTGAAGAAGCTGTTCCCGCCGTCGATGATCGTGTCGCCGGCTTCGAGCAGCCTTCCCAGCGACTGCACCGTGCTCTCGGTGGGCTCGCCGGCGGGGACCATGATCCACACCGCGCGAGGCTTCTGGAGCTTGGACGCCAGCTCCTCCAGGCTCTTCGCCGGCGTGGCACCCTCCTTGCCAAACGCAGTCACCACGTCGGCGCGGGGGTCGTAGACCACGCAGCTGTGCCCGCCCTTCATCAGCCGGCGGACCATGTTCCCGCCCATCTTGCCCAGGCCGATCATCCCGATCTGCATCGCTGTCACTCCTGACTGCCGACTGCCCGGTGAGGAACTGCTTTCTGGTCGCGGTGCCACTGGAGCGTCTGGCGGGCGCCGATCCGCTTCAGCTCCCAATGGAGCCGGGAAGGATGCCGCGGCGCGATGCCGTCACTTCCGGCCTCCCCCGGCCTTCAGCCGGCTCTCCACCGCGGAGATGAGCTCGGCGAAGCTCACGGAGAACGCCTTCACTCCGTCCTCGACCAGCTGGTCGGTGACCGCCTTCATCGAGATGCCGGACTGCTCCAGCCTGCTCATCACCGCGTTGGCCTCGTCGAGTCCCTGATCGAGCGTTCGCCGGACCTTGCCGTGGTCGCGGAAGGCATCGAGCGTCGCCGGCGGAATGGTGTTCACCGTGTCCGGTCCAATCAGCTGCTCGATGTAAAGGACGTCCGAGTACTTCGGGTTCTTGGTGCCGGTGCTGGCCCAGAGCACCCGCTGGGTCTTCGCCCCCTTGTCGGCGAGCTTCTGCCAACGGGGACCGGAGAAGAGCTGCTTGTACTTCTGGTAGGCCTGCTTGGCGTTGGCGATGGCCACCTTTCCGGTGACCTCGTCGAAGAGCGCGCGCTGCTGCGGGGTGGCGGTCTTCTCCCGGCTGGCGATGGTCTTCTCCACCAGACTGTCGATCCGGCTGACGAAGAAGCTGGCCACCGAGGCGCTCTTCGAGACGTCCTCGCCCCGCGCGGCACGCTTCTCCAGGCCGCGGATGTAGGCCTCTGCGACGGCGACGTAGGCGTCCTGACTGAAGAGCAGGGTCACGTTGATGTTCAGACCGTCGGAGACGCACTGCTCGATCGCCGGCACACCCTCGAGCGTGCCGGGGATCTTCACCATCACGTTCTGGACGCCGAGCTTCTTCCACAGCCGATGCGCCTCGGCCACGGTACCCTGGGTGTCGTATGCCAGCGTGGGCGTGACCTCGATCGAGCAGTAGCCGTCACCATGCCGGGTCTGCTCCCAGACCGGGCGAAAGATCCGCGCCGCGTCTCCGATGTCGCGAATCGCCAGGACCTCGAACACCTCACCGGCTGAGCCGGCCCGGGGCGCCCACTCGCGGAAGAGGTCGTCGTAGTCCTCGCTGCCCTCGACCGCCTTCTGGAAGATGGTCGGGTTGGAGGTCAGGCCCTTGAGCCCGTCGTTGTCGATCAGTCGCTGCAGCTCTCCGCTGGTGATCAGGTTCCGCCGCATGTAGTCGAGCCAGATGCTCTGTCCCTGCTCGCCCAGTGCCTTGAGAGGATTCATGACTGCTCCTTGCGCAGCCGCAGTTGGCGGCGGCTGCCGGGTGAGTAACGGGCACCGAGGAAGGAATTCGCCAGATCGACTGCCAGCGCCCGCCCGATGTTGCGTGCAATGCGCATGGCGTCAGGCGCCCTTCCGCCCGAGCTGCTCCTTCGCCGCGGCCACCACGTGCTCGGTGGTGAACCCGAAGTGCGGCAGCAGATCCTTGATCGGCGCGGAGGCGCCGAAGGTCCTCATCCCGAGGATCCTCCCGGTCGGGCCCACGTAGGCCTGCCAGCCGAACACGGCCGCCTGCTCCACCGCGACGCGGGCGGTGACCGCCGAGGGAAGCACCGACTCCCGGTAGTCGGGCGACTGCTGGTCGAAGATCTTCCAGCAGGGCATGCTGATCGCCCGGGCACGGATGCCGTCCGCCTTCAGTCTCTCGTAGGCCTCGAGGATCAGGCGCACCTCGCTCCCGGTGGCCATCAGCAGGACCTCGGGCTTGCCGCCCTCGGCATCCGCGAGGACGTAGGCTCCCTTCCTGGCGCCGCTCGCCGGCGCGTACCTCGTCCGGTCGAAGGTGGGAAGCGCTTGCCGGCTGAGACTGAGGATGGAGGGGCGGAGCCTGCTCTCCATCACCGCCCGGTAGCACTCGGTGACCTCGTTCGCGTCCCCGGGCCGGAACACCAGGAGCCCCGGCATCGCTCGGAGAGAGGCGAGCTGCTCGATCGGCTGGTGCGTCGGCCCGTCCTCTCCGAGGCCGATGGAGTCGTGGGTCATCACGTGGAACGCCGGGATCTCCATCAGGGACGAGAGCCGGATCGGCGCACGCATGTAATCGGTGAAGGTGAGGAAGGTGCTTCCGAACGCCCGCAGCTTGCTCAGCACCATCCCATTCACGATCGCGCCCATCGCGTGCTCGCGGACGCCGTAATAGATGTTTCGTCCTCCGGGGTGCTCGGTGTCGAGGTTCGGCTCGCCCTTGATGGTCACCTTGGTCGAGCCACTGAGGTCGGCCGCGCCGCCCAGGAGCCAGGGGATCTTCTTCGCCAGCGCGTTCAGCACCTGGCCCCCCGACTCGCGGGTGGCCAGCCCCTTGGGGTCGGCGGGGAAGGTGGGCAGCTCGGCGTCCCACCCCTGCGGGAGCTCGATCCGGTCGATGAGGTCCAGCTCCTTCGAGAGATCCGGGGCTTCCTTCCGGTACCGCTCGCGGGTCGCTTCCCAGTCCTGGCGGAGCTTCCTTCCCCGGGTACCGATGCCCTGCTGAAAGTGCTCGCGCACGCCGTCGGGGACGAGGAACTGCGCGTCCTCGGGCCACCCGTAGAACTTCTTCGCCGCGCGGACCTGGTCCTCGCCGAGCGGCTCACCGTGTGCGGCGCTGGTGTCCTGCCGCTTCGGGCTGCCGTAGCCGATGTGCGAGTCGACCACGATCAGCGTCGGGCGCCCCTGCTGCTTGAAGAACTGGAACGCCTTCGCCAGCTGGGAGAGATCGTTGGCGTCGGTGAGGTGGGTGGTTGCCCAGCCGTAGGCCTCGAACCGCTTCGGAACGTCCTCGTTGAAGGAGAGCGAGAGCTTTCCGTCGAGCGAGATGTGGTTGTTGTCGTAGAGCCAGCAGAGGTTGGGGAGCTTGAGGTGCCCGGCGAGGGACGCGGCCTCGGAGCTGATTCCCTCCATCATGCAGCCGTCGCCGAGGATGGCGTAGACGTCGAAGTCGAACAGGGTCAACCCGGGGCGGTTGTAGCGGGCCCCGAGCCAGCGCGAGGCGATGGCCATTCCCACCGAGTTCGCCGCGCCCTGCCCGAGCGGGCCGGTGGTGGACTCCACACCGCTGGTGAGGCGGTACTCCGGATGGCCGGGGGTGCGGCTGCCGAGCTGGCGGAAGGACTTGATGTCGTCGAGCGAGACCGCGGGCGCATCGAGCACCCGGCCCTCGTGGTCCACCTGGCGGACGCCGGCGAGGTGGAGCACCGAGTAGAGCAGCATCGAGGCGTGCCCGTTGGAGAGCACGAATCGGTCCCGGTTGGGCCAGGTGGGCTCCGCCGGGTCATATCGGAGAACGTTCTGCCAGAGCGCGTAGGCGACGGGCGCGAGCGCCATGGGCGCTCCGGGGTGGCCGGAGTTCGCCTTCTGCACCGCATCGATGGACAGGGTGCGGATGGTGTCGATCGCGAGCTTCTCGATGGGGGGCTGGGGCACTCGGAGCTCCGGATGTGGGGAAACGGCGCTGTCAGGCCGACTGCCCGTTTCTGGCGCACCACAAGGTTCGACACAAGGCGCAGGTAGGTGTCAGACGCCCGAGTGGAGGGTTGCGTTACGACTTCAACAAGCTCGCCAGGCGCCGGGGCGTTGCTTTCGTGACCCGGGGATTGCCCGGTACACTCGCTCCACAGATGTCCGACACGCGCGCGGCCATCCGCGAGCTGCGCTCCCTCAGCGAGAAGCGAAGTACCCAGGGACTCACCGAGCAGGAGCAAGGCCGGCTCGCTGAGTTGCGGGAGAGGCTCGGCTTGCCGTCGGAACCGGCGGAAGGCCGGCCCGCTGGGCGCCAGCCCGAGGGCACGGTTGCCCCGTCTGCCCCCGTGACTGCATCGCCTGCTGTCCCCCCGACCGCCGCCCCCGGAGCGCCGGTCGTCGCCGCGTCGCCCCGACTGGACGGAACCGGGGCCTCTCCTCTCCCCCGGCTCGAGCTGGCCGCTTCACCGGTGGTCCCCCCCGAGCTCGGTGCCCCCTCTTCGCCGGAGGAGGCCACGCTGGAGGTGGAGGCGCTCCCGGAGCTCGAGCCGGCGGAGCCGGTCCCTGCGCTCGAGGTGGAAATGGCGCCCGACGCCACGACGGATCCCGCCATCGAGCTGCGCGCCTTCGATGAAGCGAGGGCCGCAGAGGCCGCGCTGGAGCCGCTCGACCTGGCCGCGGCGGAGCCCTCGGCCGAGCTGGTGTCCGAGCCCGCCGCCGACCTGGCTGCGGCGGAACCCGCCCCGCAGCCCGTCCTCGAGCCGCTGGAGATGGCCGCCGAGCCGCTCGACCTCGCCGCGGCGGAGTCCCCGGCCGAGCCGGTGCTGGGCGCGCCGGAGATGGCCGCCGAGCCGCTCGACCTGGCCGCGGCGGAACCCGCTGCGCAGCCCGTGCTCGAGCCGCTGGAGATGGCCGCCGAGCCGCTCGACCTCGCCGCGGCGGAGCCCCCGGCCGAGCCGGTGCTGGGCGCGCTGGAGATGGCCGCGGTGGAATCCACCGAGCCGGTGCTCGAGCCGGCCGCCGACCTCGCCGCGGAAGAGCTTCCGCCCGAGGACCTCGCCGCCGCGCCGTCGGCCCCCGACCTCGCGGACACCGGGGCGGCACCGATGACGCAGCCCCTTCCGCGGCGGCTCACGCTGGCAGAGCGCATCGCCGCCGCGGAGGCCAGCGAGGCTTCCGCGGCGATCGAGCCTCCGGTACCCGCCGAGGCGCCCGGACCCGAGACCCTCGACGGCGGCGCGTCGGAGGGCTGGGGAGCAGTGCAGGTCGACCCCGAGCCAACGGTTCTCCAGGAGCTCGGGACCCCGCTCGATGACCCGGATCCGGCCGAGCTCGGGTTCGGCGGCGATGCTGCGCCGATCGAGCTCTCGTCGGCCGACGTGATCCTCCTGGAGAACGAATCCGCGCCGGAGACGGAGCTCTCCGGGCAGCCGGAGGACCCGGTTCCCCTGGCCGCCCTGCACGAGTTCATCGGCGCGCAGCCCGAGGACCCCCGGGCGCTTGCCCTCGACGACGCCGGCGAACAGCCAACCTTCGCTCCCGAGGAACTGCAGGCCAGCGAGGCCGAGCTGGCCGCCGAGCCGCAGGCGTTTCAGCCTGCCCCCGTCGAGGCCCTCCCCGAGCTCCCGGATCTGCCCGTGGAGGACCAGGAGCCGCCGGCGCCGCCGCCCGCTCCAGCGGCGCCGCGCATCGTGGTGCCAAGGCCGCCGCCCGCACCGCCGCGCCCGGCAGCCGCCGCGCCAGGTCCCGAGCGAGCAGCTCCCCCGGCCGTGGCGACTCCCCGTCCGCCTCCACCTCCGGCCGCCGCGTACGTCATGGGGGAGGACGGCCGGCGACTTCCGGCCCTGAGCGCCGCGCGCCCCGAGCCTCCGCACCTCGCGCACCAGTTCGGAGGCAGCGGCCCCTTCGTTCGGAACAAGCCCGTCCTGCTCACCCAGGCGAATCTCGACGTCATGGCCGAAGCGGATGCCGATGCTCTTCCCCACCCGATGCCGCCGCCCCCTCCCACGACCGACGTGGCCACCGGAGCCGAGGTGTTCGGTGGGGCCTACCTCAACCCGACCTTCGTGGAGGGCGAGCACCGGGTGGTGTTGCACACCCTGGAGGGCCAGGTCCGGCGCGGCATGGTGAAGGACCTCGATCTGCTGGATCCGGTCATCCGCCTTGCCCAGCCCGGCAGACCTCCCGAGGCCATCCCCGCCGAGCGGGTGAAGGCCATCTTCTTCATGCTGGAGCCCGGGACCCCGACGCTCCCGTCGACCGGGCGGCGGATCCGGGTCGGCTTCGCCGACGGGCGACAGATCGTCGGCTTCTCCGAGGACGTCGATGCGGGGGAGCAGGGCTTCTTCCTCGTCCCCGCGGACACCCGCACGCACACCGCCCGGATCTACGTCTTCCGGGCGGGCATCGCGTCGATCAGCGCGGCCTGAACGTCGATCCGGGCGGTTTCGACGTCGAGGCCGGCGCTCACTTCGCCGCGGTCGGGGCGTCCTTCCGGTGGAGCTCTCCCTCCACGGTGATGGCCACGTCCTCGCCCACCATCACTCCGCCGGCCTCGATGGTCCGGTTCCAGTTGAGCCCGAAGTCCTTGCGGTTGATCTTCGTGGTGGCGGTGAAGCCCCGGATGGTCTTCCCCCCGGCGAGGGTGTCCGGAGTCTGCTCGACGTTCACCACCACCGGCTTGGTCACGCCGTGGATGGTGAGGTCACCCTCCACCTTCATGTTGTTGCCCTCGAGCTTGGTGACCTTCGTCGACTTGAAGGTGATGGTCGGGAACTTCTCCACGTCGAAGAAGTCGGGCGACTTGAGGTGCGCGTCGCGCTTCTCCACCCGGGTGTTGATGGTCTTGGCGTCGATGGTGATCTCCACCTTGCTCTTGGTGATGTCCTTGTCGTCCTGCTGGACGGTTCCGGTGGTCTTCCCGAACTGACCGCGGACGTTGGACACCATCAGGTGCTTCACCACGAACGAGCTCTCGGTGTGGTTGGGATCGATCTCCCAGGTGGACGCTAGGGCTGGGAAGGCGACGAGGGCTGCGAGGGCAACGAGCGAACGCATCAGGTGTCTCCGTGGGACGAGGGTTTTCCTGCAACCAGATTCGGGGAGCTTGATGCCTGCCCGGTCCGGCCGATTCAACGAAACCGTCGTGAAACAGACCGTCTCATTGGATGAAACGGTCGGAATCCCTGGGGGTGTTCCGGTCGGGGCTGACCAGGGACAGGTGCTTGCTGCGCGTCCGGAGCTGCCGCTGGAGCCTCCAGCTCTGGAGGCGGAGCAGCCAGTCCGGGGGTCCACCCAGCTTCAGATAGCCCCAGGTGAGCAGGAGTCCCAACGCCTCGGGAATGACCAGCGGGAACCCGTTGAAGGCGCCGTTGAGGAAGACGAAGCCCACGCCGATGAGGGCGAAGACGGTCCCGCTGACCGGGAGCCCCCAGAAGCTGATCCGCTGCCTTCCGAAGCCGAGGCCGTACGCCACCCACAGCGCCGAGCCCATGACGAACGCTCCGGAATAGGGAAGGCTCCGGAGGTCGGGCACCAGCAGCGCCAGGAGGACCGTCAGCACGCCGGCCACGGCCGTGGTGCCCACCGCGAAGAGCGCCATCCGGCGGGTGCCCCAGCTCTGCTCGAGCGCACCACCGAGCTGCCAGAGGATGAGCGCGCCGAAGATGACGCCCAGTGGGTCGCGCGCCACGAAGGCGTAGGTCAGCGGCTGCCAGACCATTCCCCGGAGCACGGCGCCGGGAAACAGGAGAAGCAGGCCACCCAGGCCCTGGCGAGTGAGGGCGAACACCACCGAGCCGACGATCAGCAGGACCGCGAGCCAGGCGGCGGCACCCTGCAACCCTGGAAGGATGGGCCGGAATCCTCGGCCCCGCATCGGACGCATGGAAAGAGGTCTCTCCGACCGGGGACCGCGACGCAACCCCCCGGGGGTCCCGGACGTTTACCCGCTCCGAGGGGCGGCTTCCCGGTGCCGGTAGAAGAGGGTGATGGTCAAGCAGTGGAATTCCTTGTCGGAGCTCTGGGTGACCACGCGGTCCACCACCTCGACCCCGGGATTGTCCCGGAGCCATCGGGTGATGGTGTCCCCCATGGTCTCGCGGTCCCGGGCGAGCGTCGTCGAGAACACCTTCACTCCGGTGAACGGAGCGTTGGACATGCGCCAGGTTCTTACATCCAAAGCGGCGCAGCGAGCAACGCCATTGAAAAGCTACAGCGAGCGTGCCCTGCGGGAGAGACAACCGGCCTCTTCCCGGCAGCTTGGCCCGATGCCGTCCGGATGGGGGCCCAGCGGAGCGCGGTCGGACTCCTCCACGCCACAGAGGACGCAGTGGCGCTTCCGCTGCCGCCGCTCGGCCCGCCGTTGCTCGGCGATCTCCTTCGCCCGCTCCCGCGTGGTCTTCGCCCCATCGATGGTCATCGCGCCGTCACCCTCGCGGGCATCGATAACACGCCTTGCCCGCAAGGGGGGGGCCCGATGATGCTCGAAGCCGTCTTCTCGATGCTTCCTTCCCGCCTGTGCTGGGCGCTCGCCGCCCTTGGAGCGTCCGCCCTGCCCGGGTGCGGCCCCGGAGCCGCCCCGGAGACCCTGCCCTCTGCGGTGGCAACGGCCCGGGCGCTGGTGCGGCCTCACGTCGCCAGGAACGCCCTGTCCACGTCCACCGCCCGGGACGCCGCCGGGGGAGCTCCGGTCAACCCCGGTCCGACCGCGGTGGTGCTCGGCCACCTTTCCCCGGAGGGCACGCTGCGCGTCGGGTGCGTGGACTCGGAGGATGGAGCCGAGGCGCTGGTTCGCGACTCCGAAGACAGCCGATGAGTCCTCACCCACTCCGGGCGCTCTGCGTCGGCTCGCTGCTCGTCTGTTCGCTGGCCCTCGCCGGGGCGGAGACTCGCATCGTCGACGCGAACGACCGCGGTGAGGGGCTGAACGACCGGACGGCGGCGGAGCCGCTGGGGGGAAATCCCGGCAGGACCGTCGGCGAGCAGCGGCTCATGGCCGCCCAGTACGCCGCCGCGCTCTGGTCCGCGACGCTGGGGAACCGGGTTCCCATCTCCATCCGGACCGAGTTCGTGGACCTCGACTGCTCCGGCGGCTCCGCGGTGCTCGGCGCCTCCGGACCCACGCAGCTCTTCGACAGCAACCGGTACGCGGCGGCGCTGGCCAACGAGCGGGCCGGGCGAGACCTCGAGCCGGGCCGGGAGGAGATCGCCGCCCGGTTCAATGCCCGGGTGGGAAGCCCCGCGTGCGCCATCACCGCCTGGTACACCGGGCTGGACAACCTCGCGCCCCCCGGGACCACCGACCTGCCCTCGGTCTTCCTCCACGAGCTGGCCCATGGCCTGGGCTTCATCAAGTCCGCCACTTCCTTCCGGGACCAGGCTCGTGACGACACCAGCGGGGTGCTCCTCTCGCAGCTGTCCTCTGCCGACTTCGACGCGGCGATCCGTCGTCCCTCGGGAGTCAGCTGGATCGGCCCCGCGGTGCGCGAGACGAAGAATTCCGTCCTCGACAAGACCGACGGGCTGATGCGGCTGCCGGACGGCCGCACCTTCCCCGTTGCCCGGGCCCGCTTCGGGCCGGGACACCATTCGGTCACCGGCCCGGTCGTGCTCGCCCAGGACGCGGACGGCGGGACGGCGCACGACGCCTGTGGCCCGCTGGTCGCCTCCCCTGGAGCGCTGGTGCTGGCCGACCGAGGTCTCCACCCCGACGCGGGCCTGGTCTGCCTCGTGGTGCAGCGGGCGCTGAACGCGCAGGCCGCCGGCGCGGTGGGGCTGGTGGTCCGTCCGGTCCAGCCCGGCACCGGACCCACCTCCTACACCGGGGACGCGGGTCCGGACCTCGTCACCCCGGTCTGGGGCATCTCCCAGGCGAACGGCGCCGAGCTCGAGGAGTACGTGGCCGCCCAGGGCGGTGTGGTGGAGGTCGACGCCGATGGCCGGCGCGCGGGCGAGAACCTCCTCGGCGACGTGCTGCTCTACACCCCCAGCGCCTACTCGGACGGATCGAGCGTGGGCCACTGGGACTCCAGCGCCTCCCCGCCTCTGCTGATGATGCCCACCATCAACCCCAGCCTTCCCCGGAACCTGGACCTCACCCCGGCGGCGCTGAAGGACGTGGGCTGGAGCCCTCCGGCCGGGTTGAGCATCGGCGCGACGAGCTTCGGCCCCGAGCTGGGCCAGGGCCCTCCTCGGTTCATCGTGCACGTCGTGAATCGGGGCGGCGAGACCGCCACCGGGGTGGTGCTCGACGCCCGGCCCGGCTCTGCCCTGCAGCTCGTCTCCACGAGCCTCGACTGCACCGGTGGGCTTCCCTGCACGCTGGGGGAGCTCGCCCCCGGAGCGGTGAAGACGGTCATCGCCGAGTTCGCCTTCACCGCGGGAGTTCCGCGGGAGGCGCCGGTCGAGTTTCACATCGCAGCCGGAAACCCGGCCCCCGCCGCGGCCGATGCGGTCACCACCGCGGTGGCCACCCGCGCCTCGGGCTGCAGCAGCGCCGGGCGCGGGTCGGGAGGGCTCCTCGCCCTCCTGATGGTCGCGGGGTTCCTCGGCCGGCGCCGTCCGTCGGACGCGCGATAGAACCTCGCGGAAGACGCTCGACTCGCCGGGGGTGCCCAGTTAGCTCCCGCGCATGTTCCAGCCCCTGTACATCGCGACTGCCACGGCCCACGGAGGCCGGGAAGGCAAGGTCCAGACCGACGACGGCAAGGTCTCGCACACGCTCAGCATGCCCACCTCGCTGGGCGGGAAGGGCGGCCCGGGGACGAACCCGGAGCAGCTCTTCGCCGCCGGCTACTCCGCCTGCTTCGAGAGCGCGCTCCGGTTCGTGGCCCTCCAGCAGAAGAAGCCTTTGAAGGACGCCACCATCACCGCGAAGGTGACCATCGGGAAGACCGACGACGGCGGATTCGGGCTCGCCGTCGAGCTGCAAGGCCACGTCGATGGTGTCTCGCGCGAGGAAACGAAGGCGCTGATGGAAGCCGCGCACCAGGTCTGCCCCTACAGCAGGGCGACCCGCGGAAACATCCAGGTGACTCTCCTCGCCGAGTGACGCTGCCGCCTACGGCGAACATGCTGCTCAGGTCGGGGTGAGCGCGGTCTCCGAGGTACTGCGGGCGCGCCGTCGCTCGATGAGCCAGGCCGCCACCACTCCCACCTCGTAGCAGAGGAGCATCGGCCCGGCGAGGATGGCCATGTTCAGCGGATCGCCGGTGGGAGTGATGACTGCGGCCAGGATGAGACAGACGATGAACGCGTGTCGCTGGTACCTCAGCAGGGACTTCGACTTGACCACACCCAGCGCGGACAGCAGAGCCATGATGATCGGCAGCTCGAACACCACGCCCAGGGCGAGCAGGAGCATCAGCACCAGGGACAGCTGCTCGCTCATGGTGAGCAGCGGGCGGGTCCAGGCCTCCTCGGACAGCGACTCCTGACCGGCGGAGAGCGTCTTCTGCATCTTCCACACCCGGGCCACGGCCGAGCCCTGGCTGCCGGCGGCGCCGGCGAGGAGCGAGGCCGACTGCTCGAGCGCCTCGGAGGCCTTCCCCAGAGAGCCGGACTGGAAGGCGTCCACCGCCTCCATCCGCCTCTCCAGCGACTGCCGGAGCGCCGGGGCGGCCCCGAGCCCGAGGCCGTCGCGGGTCGCGTCCACGAGCCGACCCTGGGCATCCAGCCGGGCCTGCAGCTCGACCACTCCGCCGGCGAACCGGTCCGGTGCCGAGATGCGGCCGTCGCCCAGCGCGGTCAGCCGCTGCATCTCTCCGTCGGCGAGATTCGCCGCCCGGTCGAAGTCGCCCGACCGCGCGAAGCGAAGCGCCTCGGCCTCGACCGCCCGCGCCCGCTCCACCCGTGCCTTGATCGGCGCGGTGTCCCCGCTGGAGAGCAGGAACCGGAACATGGTGGGAAGCACCACCAGGTAGCAGAAGGTCGCGCCGATGAGGAAGGCCACCGTGCCGAAGAACACGAAGGGGAAGGCGTACTTTCGCTCGCGTGGGTAGAGCCCCGGAGCGACGAAGCCCCAGATCTGCATCAGGAGCACGGGCGTGGCGAGGAAGATGCCGGCGTACAGGCCGACCTTCATCAACACGTTCAGCTCCTCGATGCCCGAGGTGTAGATGAGGCTCCGCTCCGAGGGTGGGAGCGCGTCCAGCACCGGCCTCATCAGGAAGCCGAAGATGGGCCGGGCGAACACCAGGCCCGCCACACCGAGGATCAGCACGGCGATCACCACCCGGAGCAGGCGCGTCCGCAGCTCGCCGAGGTGCTCGGCGAGGCTCATCCGTGACTGGGGCGGCTCTTCCTCAGCCATGCTTGGCGGGCTCGCCCTCCGGACGCGCGGCCGCGGGCTCGGACGGGGGTGCCGGGGCGGGCTCCTCGGCGGGGGCCGAGGGCTCCATGCCCAGCGGGGCGTCCGAGGGTTCCTTCGCGGCGACGACGCCCTCCGGCGGAGGGAAGACGGAGGGATAGGTCGGCGGAGGCAGCTCGCCGCCCTCGGCGCTCGGGGTGGCGGGGGGCGCCTCCTCGGCGGGCGCCGGTGGCTCGATGCGCTTCGCCTGGCCCTGGTCCTCGGCGAAGACCTCCTGGTCCATCTTGTAGAACTCGCGCTCCACCAGACCGCGGACGTCGTCGGTCTGGCGGCGGAACTCGCGGACGAACTTGCCGATCCCGCGCGCCAGTTCCGGGAGCTTGTCCGGGCCGAGCAGCAGCAGGGCGACGATCAGGATGACCGCGATCTCGCCAGCGCCAAGGTTGAACATCGCTTGCTCGCTCTTAAACCTTCTTGGAGACGGTTGCCATTCCCCCCGGGAGGCGCCCGCCGTCGAACCCCCCGCTCCACGAGGAAGAGGAGGACGGGAAGCGCAAGGGTGACGGCGATTGCCATCCGGCCGAGCATCGGCACGTTGCCCAGGCTGCCGTCGGGTTGCACGAAGAACGCGGCGCGGGCTTCACTCCGCCATTCATAGACGGAAGCGACGCACCTCGCCGCGAAGCACCTCCGCCTCCTCCTGGAGCCGGGCGATCGCCTCCTCCAGCTGACGCACCGTGCGGGCCTGCTCCTCGCTGACGCCCCGGATGGCCTCCATCGCCTTCAGCACCACCGCCGAGCCGTGGGTCTGCTCCCGCTGTGCCCGCTCGAGCTGGACCACCCGCTCTCGCATCGCCTCCAGCCCCCGGGTGATGAGCCGGCTTCCCGCGGCCTGCTCCTGGCTCCGGCGCTGGACGTCGGCGGTGACGGTCTGCATGTGCTGGGCGGACTGGGTGATGCGCGCGGTGCCCCGGGTCTGGGCCTGGGCGGACTGGGTCACCGACTGGACGGTCTCGGCGATGCGCTGCACCGCCGAGGTGACGCTCCGGCTCCCCCGGGCCTGCTCCACGGTGGCCCGGGCGATTGCCTTGACCATCAGCGTGCTCCGGTTGGCGGTGGCGCTGATGCGCTTGAGCGCGGTCTCCGCCTCGCGGCCGAGCTCGACTCCCTCCTGCACGTGGCGCACCCCCTGCTCCACCGCCTCGACGGCGTTCCGGCTCTCGTCCTGCACCCGGGCGATCAGCTCGGAGATCTCCTTGGTGGAGGCACCGGTGCGCTCGGCGAGCTCCTTGATCTCGTCGGCCACGACGGCGAAGCCCTTGCCCTGCTCACCGGCCTGGGCGGCGATGATCGCCGCGTTGAGGGCGAGGAGGTTGGTCTGCTCCGCGACCTCGTCGATGACGTCGAGGATGGCCACCACCTCGCCCACCCGGCGGCCCAGCCCCTCGATGACCCGGGCGGCGAGCTCGCTCGACTCGCGGATCCGGTCGATGCCGGCGAGCGTCTTCTGGAGCGATTGCACCCCGCTGGCCGCCTCGGCCGAGACCTGCTCGGACAGCCGCGCGGTCTCGTTGGCGTTGGTCTCCACCTGGCCGATGCTGATGTCCATCTGCTTGATGCTGAAGGACGTCTCCTCGGTGGAGCCGCCCAGCTCCTCGATGGCCCGGGCGACGTCGAGGATGCTCCGGGTCATCTCGTCGATGGCGGCGGTGGTCTCCTGGACGCTGGCCGCCATCTGCTCCACGCCCTCGGCGACCTCCTCGTTTCTCCGGGCGATCTCCGCGATCCGTGCCGTGCTCTCCTCGACAGTGCGCTGCAGCGCCTCCACGTGCGCCGCGACCTCCTGGTGCGTGCCGACCGCCTCGGCCATCGAGCGACTGGTCTCGGTGACCTGGGACTGGATGCTGGTCGCGCCCGAGCTCACCTGGACCCCCGAACGTGACAGCTGGTCGATGACCGAACCCACCGCCTCGCTCACCGCGCGGACCCGGGAGAGGGTGTCCCGGAGCCCCTGCCCGATGCGATTGAGCGCCCCGGCCAGGACGGCGAGCTCGTCGCTGCCGGCGAGGCTCACGGTCTGGGTGAGGTCGGCCTCGCTCATCCGCCGCGCTGCGACCAGGATTTCCCCCAGCGGTCGGGTGAGCACCAGCCGGCTGAGCACCCAGAGCAGCGCGGCAAAGGTGACGAAGCCCAGCACCATCGCCGTCAGGAGGGTCCTCCAGAGCTGGGTGAGCACGCCCGCCTCGTCTCCCCGGTGGATCGCGGAGAGCAGGCTGGCGTCATGGGAGACGTACAGCCAGATGGCCGCCAGCACGGCCAGGAGCGACAGGCTGGAGACGCCGAACAGCGCGTTGCGCAGCCCGAGTTGTCGGAGCCACCGCACCACGGATCGGCCCCGGACTGTACTCCCCCGGACCGGCCCGGCGGGCACCTCGTTGCGGCCGCGGGCCCAGACGGGGGCGGTGCGCTACATTCCTGACTCCTGCACCGTGTCCACGCCCGTCCTGGTCCTCACCCATCCGCTGTTCCTGCAGCACCAGCCGGGGCGTGGGCACCCCGAGTCCCCGCTGCGACTCTCGCGCACGCTGGAATACCTCGAGCAGAACCGGCTCCCCACGCTCGAGTTCCGCCAGCCCCGGATGGCCCGGCCGGAGGAGATTGCCCGGGTGCACGAGGCGGAGCTGCTCGAGGAGTTCGAGGGGCTGGCCGGGACGCACGTGGCGATCGACCAGGACACCTTCGCCTCGCCGAGCACCCACGACGCGGCACTCGCGGCGGCCGGCGCTTCCATCGAGGCGGTGGAGGCGGTGATGGGTGGCACCCACCGGACCGCGTTCGCTCTCCTGCGGCCGCCGGGTCACCATGCGGAGCCGAACCGGATGATGGGGTTCTGCTTCATCAACAATGCCGCCGTGGCCGCGGAGGCGGCGCGGGCGCTCGGGGCGGCGCGGGTGCTGATCCTCGACTGGGACGTGCACCACGGGAACGGGACGCAGGCGGTGTTCTGGGAGCGCGGCGACGTGCTCTACCAGTCCGTGCACCAGTACCCCTTCTACCCGGGAACCGGCGCCTCGCACGAGGTCGGCGAGCGCGCCGGCGCGGGCTACACGGTGAACGTTCCCTTTCCCGCCGGACGGAGCGATGCCGATCTGGGCGCCGCCTTTCACGAGGTCTTCCTGCCCATCGCCCAGGCCTTTCGCCCCGACCTGGTCATCGTCTCGGCGGGATTCGACGCGCACGAGGACGACCCGCTCGGAGGGATGCTCCTCACCGAGCGCGGATTCGCGGCGATGTGCAGCGCGATGAAGTCGCTGGCCGAGGAGGTCGCCGGCGGGAGGCTGGTGCTGCTGCTGGAGGGCGGGTACTCGCTGCTCGGGCTTCCGCGGAGCGTGCACGCCTGCCTCGAGGTGATGGCCGGGCGCCGGGACGAGTTTCCCCGCGGGGCAAGCCGGGAGGCGGTCCGGGCCATCGAGGGGAGCCGGGAGTTGCTGAAGCCGTTCTGGAAGCTCTGAACGCGGATACGCTGGCTCCATCGTGACGCGGCCTCCGACCGCTGAGCTGTTGCCGCGCCTCGGCCTGGTCGAGGCGACGCTCGTCGTGATGGGGGGCATCGTCGGCTCGGGAATCTTCATCAATCCCTCGGTGGTCGCCCGGCACGTGCGCTCCCCCGAGCTGATCCTCGGGGCCTGGGTGGCGGGGGGCGCCGTCGCCCTGGTGGGTGCCTTCGTCTACGCCGAGCTCGCCGAGCGGATGCCGAAGGTGGGGGGCCAGTACGCCTATCTCCGTGAGGCGTTCCACCCGCTGGTGGGCTTCCTCTACGGCTGGGCCCTGCTGATGGTCATCAACGCCGGCGGGACCGCCGCGGTGGCGATGACCTTCGGTCGCTACGCCGTGGAGCTCACCGGCATCCCGCTGGAGGAGAGGACGGTGGCGGTCCTCACGCTCCTTCTGCTCGCGGCCATCAACTGCCTCGGGGTCAAGAGCGGGAGCCTGGTGCAGGGCGCCCTGATGGTCCTGAAGATCGGCGTGCTCCTGAGCCTCATCGTGCTCGGGCTCCTGCTCCACCGGCCGCCGGCTCCGACACCCCCGGCCGGCCGGGACGGGCTGCTCGCCTTCGGGGCGGCGATGGTGCCGGTGCTCTTCGCCTACGGTGGCTGGCAGGCAGCGAACTTCGTGGCCGCCGAGGTGCGCGAGCCCCGCCGCAACCTTCCCCGGGCCCTCGTGGCCGGAGTCCTCGGGGTGGTGGTCCTCTACCTGGGCGCGAACTGGGTCTACCTGCGCGGGCTCGGCCCGGCGGGGCTCGCGGCGACCGGAACGCCCGCCTCGACCTTGATGCGCGCGATCCTCGGCCCAGGAGGCGCCACCTTCATCGCCCTGGGTATCGCGGTCTCCACCCTCGGCTTCCTCAGCCACTCGCTCCTGACGATGCCTCGGGTGTACTTCGCCATGGCCTCCGACGGGGTCTTCTTCTCCAGCGTGGCGCGGGTCTCGGAGCGAACGCACGCCCCGGTGGTAGCCATCGTGCTGCAGGCGGGGCTGAGCATCGGCGTCGCCCTCTCGGGGCGGTACGAGCAGATCCTGGGCTACGTGGTCTCGGCCGACTGGGTCTTCTTCGGGCTGTCGGCGGCCTCGCTGTTCGTCCTCCGCCGGCGCGCGGTGGGCGGGGAGCGGGTCCGGTTCCGGGTGCCCGGTCATCCGTTCACCACCGGTGCGTTCGTGCTCGTCTCGGGCCTGGTGGTTCTCTCCACCGCCCGCGCGTACCCGCTGAACGCTTTCGCCGGGCTAGGTCTGGTGCTCGCGGGGATCCCCGCTTACGCGCTGTGGACGCGGAAGGCGGTCCGCTCCGGGGGGCAGATCTCGGTCCGGTGAGCGCGGCAAAGCGACGCTCGGGCCCCGACTGGAGGCCGGGCCGTCGGTGGTACAGGATGCCTCGTGACCGACACTCCTCGCAACGTCCTGATCACCGGAGCCTCCAGCGGCCTCGGCCGCGCGCTGGCGCTGTGGTTCGCCCGCCGGGGCGCGAAGGTGTGGGCCGCCGCCCGGCGGACCGAGCTGCTGGACACGCTCGCCGCCGACCCCTCCGGCCGCCCGGGCGCCATCGTGCCGCTGGCGCTCGACGTCTCGGACATCCCTGCCGTTCGCCGGGTGCTTCCCGACGTCGACCGCCAGGCCGAGGGTGGGCTGGAGGTGGTCATCGCCAACGCGGGCGTGGGCGGCGAGGCCAATCCACGCAAGGACACCTGGGAGCGGGTGGAGCGGATGATCCAGGTCAACGTCACCGGCGCGGCGGCGACGCTCGCCACCCTCGCCCCCCGCATGGCCGAGCGCGGCCGCGGTCACCTGGTGGGGATCTCCTCGCTGGCCGGGTGGATCGTCACCCCCAAGATGGGCGTCTACGCGGCGAGCAAGATGTTCCTCGAGGTCTACTGCGACGGCCTCCACCTGGATCTCAAGTCCGCCGGGGTGCAGGTCACCTGCATCAATCCCGGGTTCGTGAAGAGCGAGATGACGGCGAAGAACAAGTTCAAGATGCCGTTCCTGCTCGAGGCCGACGACGCCGCCGACCGCATGGGGCGCGCCATCCTCCGGGGCGAGAAGCAGTTCGCCTACCCCTGGCCGATGGTGCTCGCCACCCGCGCGGCCCGCTGGGTTCCGGACGCGGTGGTGGCCCGGGTGATGGGGAAGTCCGGGGTGAAGCCCGCTAGTTCGGCAGGGTCATGAACCGCGACGGGTCGACGCTGTCCTTCGGCGGCGTCTTCTCGTCCGGCGCGCTGCCCTTCTTGAACCACATGACAGCGTTGGTGCGGCTGGCGTTGGACGCGATCTTCCCGGTCTTGGTGTCGATGATCTTCCGCTCCAGCGACTCCTGGAGCCACTCGGGCGGGGCGAACTCCGGCTGGGGCTTCCCGTCCAGGGCCCGCTGCATGTAGCTGACCCAGATGGGAAGCGCGGCGCGCCCGCCGGTCTCGAAGCGCGCGAGCGGGTGCGGGTTCAGATCGTAGCCCACCCAGGCCACGGTCACGAGGTCGCGGGTGAAGCCGGCGAACCAGGCGTCGAACGAGTCGTTGGTGGTGCCGGTCTTCCCCGCCGCGGGCTTCCCCAGGCGCTGCGCGGGGGTTCCCGTGCCCTCGCGCACCACTCCGCGGAGAAGGTCGGTGAGGATCCACGCGGACTGCGGCGAGATCACCTGCTCGCCGGGGGCATAGAGGCGGCCGTAGCCCCCGGCAATCCGGTCGGTGAGCGAGGCCCAGGGGTCGTCGAAGGCGGTGTGGTCCTCCAGCATCCGTCCGTACCGGTCCTCGATCTTCCGCATCACGTAGGTGGGCTTCTTCGTCCCGAGGCGGTTGAAGGTCGCGTACACCTGCGCGAGCTCGAAGGGGTAGACGCAGGAGCTGCCCAGCGCCGCGGAGAAGTCACGGTTCATCGGAGTGCTGAGCCCGAGCTTCTTCGTCCACTGGGCCATCGGCTCGATGCCCACGGCAATGAAGGTCTTCACCGCCGGGATGTTCATCGAGTTGACCAGGGCGGTGCGCAGCAGCACGTCCCCGCGGAACTCCTCGGTGTAGTTCTCCGGCTTCCAGCGGACCTGGTGCTCGGGGTCGTTCTCCACGATGGGGCTGTCGACGATGACGTGGGCCTCGGTCCAGTCGAGCTTCTCCAGCGCTGCCGAGTACACCAGCGGCTTGAAGCTGCTCCCCGGCTGGCGACAGGCCTGGAAGGCGCGGTTGTACTCGTTGGCGTCGAAGTCGTAGCCGCCCACCATCGCCGAGAGGTACTGCCGCTGCGGATCGATGGACACCAGCGCGCCCTGCAGCTCGGGCTCCTGCTCCAGCCGGTAGAGCTGCACGTTCTGGGGAAGCGCCTCGAAGAGCCGCTTGTCGTACTGCTCGCGGTCGTCGGTGAGGTCCTTGGGCGCGACCGCCCGTACCACGATGACGTCGCCCGGCTTCACCACCTTCTTCGCCGAGGTGAGCATCGCCCCGGGGTAGTAGACCTCCGGATTCACCTTGCGAGCCCAGCGCATGCCGAGCAGGGGGAGCACTCCCTTGTGGGTGCCCACCTGCACCTCGACCCGGGTGTCTTCCACCGCGTTCACCAGGGCCACGTAGTAGCGATTGTTCTCGATGGCCTTGCCCGCGAGCGCCTTCTCGCTGCGATCGATGAAGGCCTTCCGCTGCTCCGGGGACTCGAGGGTCATCACCGGCCCGCGGAAGCCCTGTCGCTTGTCCACCTGGAGGAGGCCGCCGAGCATCGCCTCCTGCGCGGCTCGCTGCTTCTCCGAGTCCATGGTGGTGAAGACCTTCAGCCCGCCCCGGAGCAGCGACGGGTTGCCGTAGCGCTGGACCAGGTCCTTGCGCACCTGCTCGACGAAGTAGGGCGCGAACTCGTGGAAGACGTCCTCCACGGGGAAGACGCGGACCTCCTCGGCCATCGCGGCGTCGTGCTCGGCCTTGGAGATCATCCCCTTGTCGCGCATCTGCCCGAGCACGTACGCCCGGCGCCGCTTCGCTTCCTTGGGATTCAGGAAAGGCGAATACCGGCTCGGAGCCTGGGGCAGGCCGGCGATCAGCGCCGCCTCGGCGAGGCTGAGGTCGCGCACGTCCTTGCGGAAGTAGTTCTCCGCCGCGGACTGCACCCCGTAGCTGTGGTGCCCGAGGTAGACCCCGTTCAGATAGAGGTAGAGGATCTCCTCCTTGGTCAGCGCCTTCTCCAGGCGAAGAGCGAGGATCGCCTCGCGGGCCTTGCGCTTCAGCCCTGCCGAGCCGCTGCGCTTCGTCGCCTTGGCGAAGCCCTCGGAGGAGATGAGCAGAGCCTTGGCGGTCTGCTGAGTCAGGGTCGAGCCACCCTGCACGCTGCCCGCTCCGGTGGACTTCTTGAGCACGGTCTTGATCGCCGCGCGCAGCGTGCCGAAGGCGTCGATGCCCGGATGGTCGAAGAAGCTCGCGTCCTCGGAGGCGATGAACGCCTGCACCAGGCGCTTGGGGATCCGCTCGTAGGGAACGACCTTCCGGCGCTCGTCGTAGAACTCGCCGGAGAGCACCTGGTCGTCGGCGTGGACCTCGGTGAGGATGGGCGGCGCCCACGCGGCGACCCGGGGGATCTCCGGGAGCCCCTCGCTGAACGCGTAGTAGACGATGAGCGAGCCGAACACCGCCGCCGTGCCTCCCACCAGCGCGAGGTAGGCGAGCACCCTTCCGCCGCGACGCACCCACGTCTTCCAGGGCGGGCCGGGCGGAGGCGGTCGCGGCTCGGCGAGGACCAGGCGGTGCCGGGAACGATCCTCGGGCGGGGAAGTGTCGCGGATGGGCGGGGACGTCATTGGGCCGAAGCGGCAAGCGAGGTTATCAGAACGTCCCGCCCAGTCTCCGCAGGCGGCGCCCGGCCGCCCGCTTCCCGCTGCCATCCAGCCGCGCGGTTGTGCGAACGTGGACGGGACCGGAAGACCCGATCAGCGCATGCAGCCGCGACCGACCCACTCCCCCGCCGTCTCCACCACCCGGCCCCTGGGCACCGAGCAGCGGGTGTGCGTCATCGGCGCTGGGCCATCCGGCATCGCGGCGGCGAAGAACCTCCTCGGCTCGGGCTTTCGTCGGGTGGTGGTCTACGACCGCAACGCGGAGGTGGGCGGCAACTGGATCTACTCGCCCGACCCCAGCCACTCGAGCGTGTTCGAGACCACGCACATCATCTCCAGCAAGCGGCTGTCCCAGTACGAGGACTTCCCGATGCCGGACGGCTATCCGGACTACCCGGGGCACGCCGAGCTGAAGGCCTACTTCCAGAGCTACGCCCGCCACTTCGGGCTGGACCGGGTGCTGGAGCTGCGGACCGAGGTGAAGAGCGCGAGGACCCGCCCGGGAGGCGGGTGGACGGTGACGCTGGGCGACGGGCGGCGCGAGGACTTCGACGCGCTCCTGGTGGCATCCGGGCACCACTGGGACCCACGCCTGCCGACCTATCCGGGGACGTTCGCCGGCGAGCTGCTCCACAGCCACGCCTACAAGAGCGCCGAGCCCTTCGCGGGGAAGCGGGTGCTGGTCATCGGCGGCGGCAACTCGGCGTGCGACATCGCCGTGGAGAGCGCCCGCCGGTCGGCACGGACCGAGATCAGCATGCGCCGCGGCTACTGGTTCGTTCCCAAGTTCCTGATGGGCGTCCCGACCGACGTCATCAACGATCGGCTGATGCGCAAGTTTCCCAAGGGCATCCGCCAGCAGATGGGAAAGCTCACCGTCTGGCTCGTGCAGGGAAGGAACTCGCAGTACGGGCTCCCCGAGCCCGTGCACGGGCCCTTCGAGGCCCACCCCACCATCAACTCCGAGCTGCTGTACTTCATCCGTCACGGGCGCATTCATCCTCGCCCCGACATCGCCCGGTTCGAGGGGAGGACGGTCCACTTCGTCGACGGGAGCTCGTCGGAGCTCGACGTGATCATCGCCGCGACCGGGTACGTGACCCGTTTCCCCTTCCTCGACACCGGGGAGGTCGGCGACTACTCGGGGCGAGAGGTTCCCCTCTACCTCAAGGTCTTCCATCCGCGATTCGAGGACCTCTTCTTCATCGGGCTCTTCCAGCCACAGGGATGCATCTGGCCGCTGTCCGACTGGCAGGGGCGGCTGGTGTCCCGGGCACTGCTCGGAGCGTGGAAGCGCCCGGAGAACATCGAGGCGGCCATCCGGCGGGAGATGGAGCATCCGGACTTCGCCTTCACCGACTCGGTCCGGCACGCGGTCGAGGTGGACTACCACGATTACCGGAAACGGCTGGTGACCGAGGTCGAGGGCGGCCGCGCGTTCTAGCGCCGCAACCACTTGGGTCGGCCGGATCATCGCGCCGCAATCGCGGCCGAGGCCTAGCCGCGACGACGGGATCGGCTGCGAGGGCAAGCGAGGGACGGAGCGATCCAAGTGGTTTCGGCGTTGACGCTCACTGCATCCCGGCGGCCTCGCGGATGCGGTCCAGCTCCGAGGCATGCGCCGGGCAGGGCGCGGCCGCCCAGGCGTCGAGGCGCTTCAGATCGGGCGCCTTCCGGAGCGCGCAGCAGCTCCGGCCGTCGGTACAGGGGAAGGACAGCCCAAGGATCTCCTCGACCACGGAGCCGACGAGCGCGGTCAGTCGTCTGTCGGCCCCCGGGCGGGACGGACCGAGCGGCGCGAGCGGCACCACCGCCGCCTGCAGCGCGGTGTTCACCTCCCCGAAGGGCGCCGAGCAGGCCAGGCTTCCAGGAAGGAAGAAGATCGTGCCCCGTCCGGTCGCCAGGCGGGTGAGGAGCTCGGCGCAGGTGCGCGGTGGCGGCGTGGGCTGGGAGACCACCGGCCCGAGGTCGAATCCGTAGGGCACGTACCGCGCCCGGAGCGAGTCGAGGATGCCCCGGGCAGGCGCGACCGCAGCCTCCCCGAGGGGGACGAGGCGGAACCGGCTGAGCGGCTCGATCCGGGCTCGCAGGCCGGGGTGGCTCCCCCCATCCGGCACGCGGTCCTGGCGCGCCGCGGCCATTGCTTCCTGCGAGCGTGTCCCCTCGGGAGGCGAGGACGAGACGTTCGGCGGCTCGGTGAGCTGGGCAGGCGATGGGCTCCGCGAGCAGCCGAAGGTGACGGCGAATGACACGGCGAGCAGCGCCGGGAGACGGCACATGAGGCCCGTCCTACAACGACGGCCCGCTGAGGTGTCCGTGAAGCAAGATGTACCCACCGGGGGGAGCCTGACGTGGAAGCAGGAGAGTGTCCTAGGCTGGCTGGCCGGGGAGTGTGGAGGACGCATGAACGGAGATCTGGGTCGCATCATCCGCGCCGGTGCGTGGGTGGCGCTCGCGCTGGGCGTGCTGAGCGCCTGCAACGCGAGGCCCGAGGACAAGGCCAGCGCGGGCTCCGCGGCGGTCGTGGAGTCGGTCCGGGTGGCCACCGATCGCTCCCGCATCCAGCAGGGTGCGATGACCCTCCGCAGCGGTGAACGGATCCGGCGAATCACTCTCCGGAACGGCTTCAGTCACGTGCTGGTCGCTCGCATGGGGCCGGACGGCAAGCCGCTCCTGAGCTGCGTGGACAATGCTCCCGCGGCAGAGGCGTTCCTCTCTGCGTCGGGGTCAGGACAGTGAGGGCGCTCGGGGGGTTCCTGGGCACCGCGCTCCTCCTCGCCGCACCATCGGCCCTGGCGAAGGCGACCATCGTCATCGTCAACGGGGACGGGCCGGCCACCGGCTTCAACGACCCCACGCCGGCGACCCCGGTGGGAGGCAACCCCGGCACGACCCTCGGCGCGCAGCGACTCGCCGTCTTCCAGCAGGTCGCAGCGATCTGGGGAGAGGCTCTGGACAGCGCGGTTCCGATCACGGTGTTCGCCCACTTCGAGCCGCTCAGCTGCAGCACCAACGGGGCGACGCTGGGCAGCGCCGGGCCGACCAACATCTTCTCCAGCGACGATCCCTCGCTCGATGGCGGGGTGCCGCCCAGCATCTTCCCCAAGCAGAAGACGTGGTACGTGTCGTCCCAGACCCAGCGCTTCGCCTCCGTCGCGCTGCTCCCCGGCACCGGTGACGACGAGAACAACTACGACATCGTCGCCCGGTTCAACTCCAGCCTCGACACGCCCGAGACGGCCGACTGCGGCGGCCTCACCTGGTACTACGGACTGGACAACCAGCACGAGAACTCCATCGACCTGCTCACCGTGGTGCTGCACGAGTTCGGTCACGGGCTCGGGTTCCTCAGCCTCACCAGCAACAGCAGCGGATCGTTCCCGCCGATGAACGAGCCCGACATCTGGTCCTACTACCTGTACGACGAGACCTCGGGGATGCACTGGAAGGACATGACCGCCTCCCAGCGCGTGGCCTCGGCGGTGAGCGGTGGACTGGCCTGGGACGGACCGTCGGTGACGGCGGCGGTGCCGGAGACCCTGGCCTTTCCTCCGCTGGTCCGGGTGACCTCCTCGCCTGATACGCCCTCGGCGGTGAAGGACTACAAGGAGCTCCGGGTCGCTCAGTTCAGCGGGCCCATCCCCGTCGACGGCGGGGTCAGTGGACCGCTCGCCTACGGGTCCACCGGGTGGGGGTGCAGCGTCCAGGGCCCGCTCGATCCGCTGGACGGCAGGATCGCCATCCTCGATCGCGGCGGACCGAACAGCACGAGCTGCACCTTCGTGGAGAAGGCTCGCAACGCCCAGGACGCCGGCGCGATCGGCCTGCTCCTCGCCAACAACGTGTCCGATCCCCCCATCACCCCCTCGGGAACCGCGCCCGACGTCGTCATCCCGGTGCTCCTCATGACCCAGACCGACGGCGACACCCTGAAGAGCGCGGTGGCAGCCGGCCCGGTGGACGCCGCCCTGGTCCGGGATTCCAGCCAGGGCTACTCGGGCGCTGATTCAGCGCATCGCGCGCTGCTGTACTCGCCCACCACGCTGGAGCCGGGCTCGTCGGTGTCGCACTGGGACACGACGGCCTTCCCGAATCTGCTGATGGAGCCGATCATCAACGGAGACCTGCCGCACTCGCTGGACCTGACGCTGCCGCTGTTCCGGGACATCGGATGGTTCCCCGTGGACCTGTCCATCACCGGGAATGGGCCCTCGTCGCTCGGTGACGGCCAGGAGGGGACCTTCACCTTCACCGTCAACAACCCCGGACCCTATGTCGCGCCGGGGGTGAAGGTGACCGGGGTGCTGACCGGGCTCACCTTCGTTTCCAGCTCGGGTGACTGCACCAGCAACTTCCCCTGTGTGCTGGGCGACGTCGCCGCGGGCCAGTCGAGGACCTTCACCACCCGGCTGAAAGCGGGCAGCCGAAGCGACGGAAACGGGTCGATCACTGCCACCGCCGACTCGGTCGCCACCACCGGCAACGCCAACGTCGCGAACCTCGCCGTCAGGGTCCCGACGTCCAGCGGCGGCGGCGGATGCACGGCCGCGCTGGGCCCGCCGGCGCCGTGGCTCGCGCTGCTGGGGCTCCTCGCGCTCGCGCGGCGGCGTCACCGCTAGGTGGAGGAACGGGCGGCTTGCGAGCCGGCGAACCGGTTTCGCGAGCCAGCCGAGCACCCGGGTCCACCCGTCGGTGTGGCCGCGGGTCGACTCCTTCGCGGTCAAGCCAGACCGCGGACCCCCAGCACCGGTCCCGGGTCCGCCGTGCGGCCGGCGGAGGACGAACGACAGCCGATCACCTCGCGGAGGTGCTCCGCCGCCTCGGCGCGGCGCTCGGCGGCGATCCGCTCCGCCTCGTCGTCGTTGTGGGCCTCGCGGACATGGGTCAGGTGTCCGTGCAGCGAGAGAAGGTCGCTCCAGATACTCATGACCAGGACTCCTTCGACTTGAGTGAGGCCGAAGACGTAATCCCCAGCGCATGAATGGAACATGCGATAGTTTCTCAACCGCGACTTGAGCTGGGCTCAAGATGAGCAAGATCCCCCTCCACGCCCTTCCCGGCTTCCTGGCCGCCGCCCGGGCCCGGAATCTGTCCCGGGCAGCAGCCTCCCTGCACGTCACCGTCAGCGCGCTCAGCCACCAGATGCGGGGCCTGGAGGAGCGGCTCGGCCAGCGCCTCTTCGACCGCGGGCCCCGGGGGCTCCAGCTCACGCCCGCCGGGGAGCGGCTGTTCGGGCAGGTGGCCCCGCACCTCGACGCCATCTCGGCCGCGCTGTCGCCCCACGCGGCGCGGAACCCCGACGCGCTGACCCTCAGCGTGATGCCGTCGGTGGCCTCGAGCTGGCTCATCCCGCGGCTGCCCGACTTCACCGCCGCGCATCCGGAGGTGGAGCTGAACCTTCAGTCGACGGCCGAGGTGGTGGACTTCGACCGCGAAGAGGTGGACGCGGCGATCCGCTTCGGGCCGGGGGGCTGGCCGGGGCTCCATGCCCACCTCCTCTTCGAGGAATGGGTGCTTCCGGTGTGTAGCCCGGAGCTGCTCCGGCGCTTTCCGCAGGCGGAGCGGGGGGACTTCGCGGGCGTGCCGCTGCTCCGGGATCTCAACGAGCGATGGGACGCCTGGTTCGGCCGCTTCGGTGGCTCCCTGCCGGCACGATGGGTGGCGGCGTTCGACGACACCGATGCTCTGCAGCGCGCCGCAGTCGAAGGAATGGGGGTGGCCCTGGGGAGGCTGACGATGGCCAGGCCGCTCCTCGAATCCGGGCGCCTGGTGGCACTCACCCCGAACCGGCTCCCGGACAGCTACGGGCACTACCTCGTCTACCCGGGGCGCTCCGACCGCCACCCCGCGCTGGTGGCCTTTCGCGAGTGGGTCCTCGCGGTCGCCTCGGCCGAGCGGAGGGATTCCGAGGAGATCCCACGAGCCAGGAGCGACCCACGCCCACAGACCAGGCGCCGCCGCCGCCGCTGATGACTCCGGTTCGAAGGTCCTCCTCAGGCCCTGGTCGGCGGCGGCGTGATTCCGGCGCTGCGCAGCACGTCCACCAGCTCGGCCGGGAGCGCCGACTCGAGGCGCACCCGGGCGCCCGTCTCGGGGTGAGGCAGCTCGAGCCGATCGGCATGAAGAAAGAGCCGCTTCAGCCCCCAGCGCACCCGGGCGTCCCGGTTGAAGCCGAAGTCGCCGTACTTCCGGTCACCGGCGACGGGGTGCCCGATGGCAGCCAGGTGACGACGAATCTGGTGCGTCCGGCCCGTCTCCAGCGTGACCTCGAGGAGCGCGGCCTCGCCGCCCTGGCGCAGGACCCGGTAACGGGTCGCCGCCTCCTGCATGTTGACCCCACGGCGGGCGCGGGACTCGGCGGACTGCTGGTGCTCGGAGAGCGGCAGGTCGATGCGGCCCTCCGAACGGGGGAAGGTGCCCTTGGCCAGGGTGAGGTACCGCTTCCGGGCGCCGCCGTGGGTGAACACCTCGGTGAAGTGCACCATCGCCGGCCGGCGCTTCGCGACCACGATGACGCCGGAGGTCTCGCGGTCGAGGCGGTGGGCTGGGCTGGCGGAGAAGCCGTTGCGCTCGGCCGCGGGCCCGAGGTGGGCACGGACCAGGTCCACCAGCGTTCCACCCCGGATGCCGCTCCCGGGGTGAACCGCGAGGCCAGAGGGCTTGTCCACTGCCATCATCCAGCCGTCCTCGTGGAGGATGCGGAGGCGAGCGACCTCCTCCGGCGCGGGGGCTCGAGCGGGGACGGGCACCTCGCCGAGTAGCGCTCGCTCGTCTCCCCGGATGGTGAGCACGTCTCCCTCGGCCAGCGGCTGTTCCGGGCGGGCCCGGCGCCCGTTCACCCGCACCTTCTTGGTGCGGATCATCTTCTGGAGATGGCTGGTCGGGACGCGCGGCAGCCGCTGGCGGAGGACCTTGTCGAGCCGGACCCCAGCATGGTCACTGTCGATGCGAAGTTCGAGCATTTTCCTCGGGCGTCGGATGGAAGCACACCGATAGACTGGGGATCCATCTATGCCGAAGACCTTGAAAATCGAGGAGCTGCTGAAGAACGGCTCCACCGAGTGGAACAGGCTCCGGAAGGCCGGAACGCTGTCCACCGACCACACCGGCGCGACCTTCGAGAACCTGTTCTCCGCCAACACCGACCTCTCGGGCCTGGTCCTGGTGGGCACGGAGTGGGACCGCTGCGACCTCTCGAAGGTCAGCTTCCGCGACACCGACCTGTCGAACGCCTACTTCCACGGAGGACGGCTACAGGACTGCGACTTCCGCGGGGCGAACCTCGACGGGGCGACCTTCGAGCGGCTCAAGCTGCTTCGCTGCGACTTCTCCGGCGCGTCGGGGCTGGATTCGCTGGAGCTGGACGACGTGGACATGGACCGGGTCCACGGCCTGGACGGGGAAGAGGCACCGCCGCCCCCGCCACCGCCGGTGCACGGGACGACCTCGTTCACCCGCGAGCAGCGGCAGGCGACGGTGGCCGCCCTGGCCGGGTCCAGCGGGGACGAGCCACCCCCATTCCAGCCGCAGGATCCTCCGGGCACCCTGCTCTACCGGGCCCTGAGGCGGCTGGGCTCGACGCCGCCGTGGGTGCTGGACGCGCCCGGCCTCCGTCCACCGCTGCCCACCCGCCTCCCTCCGGGCGCGGGGCTGGAGTCGCTCCTCCGAGAGGCGGTGAAGCAGCGTCTGGAGGGCAGCCGGCCGGTGACCGACCCGGACGCGGTGAAGCGGGCCCAGACTGCGCTGCGGCTCGGCTCGAAGGAGGCGCCGTTCGCGGTCATGTACCTGCGTGAGGTGGGCGTGGAGCCGGCGTTCCGGTTCTCCGCGGCGAACGCGCTGCGCGAGCTCCTCCGGGCCGAGCTGGAGGTGGACGACCACACCGGAGCGGTGGACCCGCGGGTCGCCGGCGCGATGTGGGAGCTGCGCCTGGCCCACGACGCGGAGGAGGCGCTGGGCGAGGTACGCCGGCGGCTCGCGGCGACGCAGCTCTTCGAGGCGCTCCTGGAGGCCGGCTTCACCCCGGAGAACAACTGGGACGAGGCGGTCGAGTCGCACGAGGCGGCCCTAGATTTGGTGGCGATGGCGGTGGGCGACGACCGGGAGGGGCTCGGAGAGGCATTCTCCGCCTACGCGGGACTGCCGGAGGAGGCGCGACTGCGCCGGCTGGCGTACCTGGCAGAGTCGGCGACCCACCTGGAGCAGCTGGCACGGTTGCCGGCAGGCACCGAGCCGGCCTGGCTGCACGGCCCCGAGTTCCGCGAGTGCCACGAACGCGAGATGCTGACCCTGCAGGCGTTCCCGGCTGCGGAGGTTCCCAAGCGCGTGCCGGAGCTGGCGCAGACCGAGCTGGGCATCCCGGCCGGCAGCGTGCCCGAGGACAGCGAGGGAGACCTGTTCATCCACCTGCGCTGCGCGGTGTGCGGGAAGGAAAAGCTGCTGGTCCAGTCGCCGGAGAGCTGAGCCGCCCCGGACGGTCGGTCGGAGACTCAGGGGACGGGATCGGCCCCGAGGTGCCGGTGGCGCGGCCCGCCTCCGCCTGACCGAACTGGGCAAACGGTTCGGCACGTAGAACGATGCCCCACGTGCGGAACCGCTCACCCAGTCCGGAGGCCTTGCCGGGCTCGAAGCAGACCCGGTTCCCGAACGCGCGCTCCCTCGGCGGCCTCGACCGGCCCGCCGACCCTGCTCTCCCGCGGCTCGGCGTTCAGCCGAACAGGTCGAGCTGCCGCACCGTCCCCAGCGGCCGGGCCTCGATGCCTCGGTCCCGGAGCGCCCGCGCCAGCTCCTCGGCGAACCCGTGATGCGTCAGGACCTCCGACGCCCCCGTGGACTTCGCGTACGAGAGCAGCCCCTCGAAGTCGGCATGGTCCGAGAGCGGAAACGCCTCGTCCGCCCCGTAGCGGCGCGCCGTTCCTGGGTCGACTGCCCAGCCAGTGAGGATGGCCGTCCTCCGGGGCCAGGGACGCAGCAGCCGCTCGAACTTCCAGACATGCGGCGGGAAGACCCCCACCTCGCCCGGGAGCCAGGTCCCGTCGAACCGGCGCACCGCCCCGACCTCGACGCCGAGTGAGCGGTACACCTCGGCGACGGCGCAGACCGACGCGTGCGCCACCACACTGTGACCTCGCGAGGTCAACGCGTGGATGGCTTCCTGGCTCTTCCCCAGGCTGTAGCCCAGCAGCACCGGCGTCGCCCCTCGCTCCAGAGTGGTCCGGGCGAAGGCCTCGATCGCCTCCAGCACCTCGGCCTTCGGCGGAAACCGGTAGCGCGGGTGGCCGAAGGTCGACTCGAGCACCAGCGTGTCGCACTCGGCGACCTGCACCGGCTCGGCCGTCGAGGATGCCTCCAGGTTGAGATCCCCGGTGTACGTGACACGCTTGCCGTCGGAGCGGATGACCCGGAGCTGGGCCGAGCCGAGGATGTGCCCCGCCGGGAGCAGCTCCAGGCACAGCGCACCGAGCTCGAAAGGCCGGTTGTAGGGAACCGGCAGGTAGCCGGGGAGCGCTCCCAGACGGTGCGCCATCAGCCGCAGGGTTGCACGCGTGGCGATGACCCGCTCGTGCCGGGCAATGTGGTCCGAGTGCGCGTGGCTGACGAAGGCCAGCGGCGCCTTCCGGTGGGCGTCCAGCCAGAGTGCCGTGCCCGACAGGTGGAGACCTCCGCGTCGCAGCTCGACAGGCATGACCGTGGGGGCCGAATCTAGCGGAGAACCGCCGAGATCGGCTCGACTGCGCAGAGGACGATCGAACGCCCGTCGTTCATCGGTCGAAGGCCGGCGCCCGAAGCGGCCCGGCGACAGCCCGCCTCATACCGCGCGCCGGTGACACCGCGCTCGGCTCGCCCGTGGCAAGTCCGATCGCCTGCCCCGGCCCAGGTCCCGGGAGCGGACGTCGGGTCCCGTCCGCGAGGTCGCTCAGGGCGTGACCGCCCTCCGGCGGGCCCACAGCGCCCCACCGAGCTCCGCGGCGATGATGCCCAGCACGATGAGCGTCCCCCCGGTCAGCTCCCGGCTTCCGAGGCGCTCGCGCCCGACCGCCACCGAGAACGCCGCCGCGAACACCGGCTCGAGGGCGAAGATGAGCGCGGCCCGAACCGCCGAGGTCCGCGCCTGCGCCCAGGTCTGCCCGAACATGCAGAGCGCCGTGCTCAGGAGCCCGGTGTAGAGCACCGCCCACCAGAAGGCCGGCGTCGGGTTCAGGGATCGGGGCACGAACGGAAGGGCGACCAGCGCCAGGAGCGCGACCATCCACAGCTGCGCCGCCACCAGCGGGGTCGAGGCGTGCACGCGGGCCGCGGGCTCGAGCAGGACGATGTAGAAGGCGAAGGCCACGGCGCAGGCGATGGTCAGGAGATCTCCCTTCGCCGTCGTCCCGCCGCCGCCGGACATCCCACCGGTCAGGAACCAGAGGCCCACGACCGCAAGCGCCACGCCGAGCAGCACCGGCGGACTGGGCCATTTCCGGAAGATCAACAGGCCCACGAACGGCACCAGCAGCACGCTCAGCCCGGTGAGGAATCCGCTCCGCGACGGAGTGGTGAACTGCAGCCCGGCGGTCTGGGTGATGAAGCCGACGAAGAGCAGCGTTCCCAGCGCCGCTCCGGCGACCAGGATCCGCCGGTGGAGCAGCCCCCGCCAGTCGAAGGCGGTGAGCACCGCCGCCGCCAGGGTGAATCGCAGGACCAGGAAGGTGAACGGGTCGGCGAGGCGAAGCGCGTCCTGTACCACGACGAAGCTCGCCCCCCAGATGGCGGTCACCCCCACCAGCACGCCATCGGCGACCACTGCTCTCTCGGCGCGATCGTTCACGGGACGAAGAAGAACACCAGGGCCATGATGGCGTAGACGCCGAGCAGCATCGCCCCCTCGAGCCAGTGCGTCTCACCATCGAGCGTGACCAGCGCGGTCGCGCCGACGGCCAGGGCGAGCGACAGCACCTCCAGGTGGCTGAACTCGAGGGTGATGGGATGTCCCAGGGGGCCGGAGAGGAAGACCAGGACCGGCGCCACCAGGAGGGCGATCTGCTTGCTGCTCTCGAAGCAGATGGTCATGCCCAGGTCCAGCTGCTTCTCCAGGGCCAGCAGAACGGCGGTGCTGTGCTCGGCGGCGTTGCCCACCACCGCGATGACGATGACTCCCACGAAGGTGGGAGTGAGCCCCCATCCGTGGATGACGGTCTCCAGCGAGCCGACGAGCAGCTCGGACACCACCACCGTGGCCGCGGTGCTCAGGAGGAGCACACCCAGGCCGAGGCCGACCGACCACGGCGGGGGGGCCAGCGTCCCCTCGGCCTCGAGCTCGGCCCCGAGCGCGTCGTCTGCCTCGAAGAGCTGGGCGTGGGTGTGGAGCGAGAACAGCAGGCTGAGGACGTACAGCAGCACCAGGATGACCGAGACCAGGAGCGACAGGGGACGCATCAGGTGCGCCACCGGGTCCCCGAGCGTGGCGTGGAACAGGTCCGGGACCACCAGAGCCACCACCGCCAGGTACATCAGCGCCGAGTTGGAGAGGGCGGCCGTGGCGTTGAACCTCGGGCGGGGTTCCTTCAGCCCGGCGGCGAGAAGCGTGGCCCCGAGGACGAAGAGGAGGTTCCCCAGGATGCTCCCGGTGATGGACGCTTTCACCACCGCCGTCTGCCCGGCCTTCAGCGCGGCGATGGCCACGATGAGCTCGGCGGCGTTGCCGAACGTCGCGTTCAGGATCCCGCCCAGCCCTGGGCCGAGGTGCCTGGCCACGGCCTCGGTCGCCGTGCCGATCCACCGGGCCAGAGGAACCAGGGCCAGGGCAGCGAGCACGAACACCCATGTCCCGGCGTGCAGCCAGGCAGCCACGACGGTCGCCGGCACGAATGCCAGCAGCCCCAGGAAGATCGTGTCCGCGCCGCTCAGGCGCGGACGTGCAGTGGTGGCAGACACGGACGGAGGGGTGCTTCTCGCCGGTCCCCTTCCCTGGATCAAGCTGGTAAACGGTCGGAGCGACCGGAGGTGGTGAGATGGCCGAGCGTTCTCCGCGGAACATGACCGACTACGAGGCCGAGGTCGGCGCCTTTCGCTGGGACCGGCCGGAGCGCTTCAACTTCGCCATCGACGTGGTGGACCGATGGGCCAGCGAACGGCCGGACGCGCCGGCGATGCTCCACTGCGACGATCGCGGCAGTCGCCGGGCCTACAGCTGGCGAGAGCTCGCCGAGCGCTCGGTCCACGCCGCGCTCTTCCTTCGCGACCTGGGGCTCCGCCCGGGGGACGGCGTCTTCACCATGCTCCCCCGGCTCGCCGAGTGGTGGATCCTCGCGCTGGGCTGCATGCGCTCCAACCTCGTCTTGATGCCGGGGACGACGATGCTCACCGGCAAGGACGTGCGCTACCGCCTGGAGCTGGGCCGGGCGCGCGCGGTGGTCACGACCGCCGAGCACGTGTCCAAGTTCGAGGTGGGCGCCCACGCCGACGTCATCGCCTGGGTCTGCACCGACGAGGCTCCCAGGCCCTGGGTTCAGTTCCGGACCCGGACGGTTGACGGCGCGCGAGCCGCGGAATTCCCCGACACCGCTGCCGACGATCGGATGCTGGTGTACTTCACCAGCGGGACCACCGGCATGCCGAAGATGGTGCCCCACACCCATGCCAGTTACGGCATCGGCCACGGGGTCACCGGCAAGTACTGGCTCGACCTCGGGCCGGACGACCTGCACTTCACCCTCTCCGACACCGGCTGGGCCAAGTGCGCCTGGGGAAAGGTCTTCGGCCCCTGGAGCCAGGGGGCGTGCTCGGTGGTGTACGACTTCCGCGGCCGCTTCGACGCCAGGGCCCTCCTCGACCTGCTCGCGCGGGAGAAGGTCTCCACCTTCTGCGCGCCACCGACCGCGTGGCGAGCCATCGTGCTCGAGGATCTGAAGTCGTGGTCCTTCCCCGCGCTCCGGCACGTCGTCAGCGCCGGCGAGCCGCTCAACCCCGAGGTCATCGAGGCCTGGAAGCGCGTCACCGGCCTCACCATCCTCGAGGGCTACGGACAGACCGAGACGGTGGCCATCGTGGGGATGTTCCCGTGTCTCCCCTTCAAGCCCGGCTCGATGGGCAAGCCCTCTCCCGGCTTCGACGTGCGGGTCATCGACCAGGAAGCACGCGAGGTCCGGGCCGGGGAAGAAGGGGACATCGCGGTGCGGGTGACGCCCGAACGCCCGGTGGGGATGTTCGCTGGCTACCTCGGGGACGAGAGCACCAACGCCGCCTCGTTGCGGGGCGATTTCTACGTCACCGGCGACCGCGCCGTCCGCGACGAGGATGGCTACCTCTGGTTCGTGGGGCGCGCGGACGACGTCATCAAGACCTCTGGCTACCGCGTGGGGCCGTTCGAGGTGGAGTCGGCGCTCCTCGAGCACCCGGCGGTGGCCGAGTCCGCGGTGGTCGGCGTCCCCGACGAGAAGCTCGGTCAGCGGATCAAGGCCTTCGTCGTCCTCAAGCCCAGCGTGGTCAGCTCGGAGGCGCTGGCGAGCGAGCTCCAGGAGCACGTCAAGCGCACCACCGCGCCGTACAAGTACCCGCGGGAGATCTCCTTCGTCATCGAGCTGCCGAAGACGGTGAGCGGGAAGATCCGCCGCGTCGAGCTCCGGCAGAAGCGCTAGGCAGAAACCGCCGAGCGCGGAGCACGCCGTGGGGAGTGCGCTGGAACTGTGAAGGTGCGACCGCACCATCCAGCACCCGCGTGATGCTCCCCGGGGTCGGAGGCCACCCTCCCGGGAGTCCGCAGAAACCGAGTTCCACGGGATCCGCGTTCAACATAGAACGCCGGCTTCGCGCGGCGGTTCCACCTCCCTTCCGCCGATTCCGAATGCCCGTTCTGCGGAATCTCCTGAAGACGATCACCCCTCCCGCCCGGGAACGCGCGGGAGACTGGGTCCAGCACGCGGACTACTTCCTGGGCAAGGAGGCACTGGCGAAGGACGACGCCGCGGCCGCGCGCGAGGCGTTCCTGCGCGTGCTCGTCGACCGGCCCGAACAGCTGGACGCCAAGGCGGGCCTGGCGCTGGCGACGTACCTGCTCGGCGACCCCGGAGCGCTCGCCCGGGTCGACGAGGTGCTCACCCGCGCGCTCGGCGGAACGACCGAGCTTCTCCGGGTGATGCTCGCGGAGCTGGGACCCGCGGCCGAGGCACGTGCCCTCCGTCCCTCACTCGCCTGGCGCGTGGCCCAGCGCCTCGACACCGACGCCGACGGAAGCGGCGCTCGCCCCTACTACGAGGTGGCCTGCCGGGCGGACGGGCTGATGGGCCTCAAGGCACGTGTCCGCTCGCTGGAGCTGGATCCGGAGCCGACGGTTCCGGCGCTGTCCGCGGCCGCCGAGCTCACGAAGCAGGAGCCCGAGCTGCAGAAGCGGGTGGACGCCCTGCTCCGGAAGTTCGCGCCCGGGGAACGGCGGGTCATCGAGCTCGCGCCGGAGGATGCGCATCTGGAGCTCGAGCTCCGCTCGTTGTCGGAGGGCGACGCCGGGGCCGCCGGTCCGCAACCCCGGATCGTCCTGGTGCGGCTCGAGGGCATGGACGACGGCGGCCTCCGGGTGACCAGCGCCAACGGCACCAACCCTCTACCCTTCCGCCGGATCCTGGGGCTGGCAGTGGGCATCGTGCCCGCCACGGATGGACGGAACACGGTGATCACCGATCTGGTCCTGTCCTGGCCCGAGGGGGAGAAGGGGTCCACCATCCTTCGTCTGCACGTCGCTGACCTGGGGCTCGATCGGCTCTACCCGGGAGTTCCTTCCAGGGAGGCATATCTGTGCTGGGTGCGGGATGTCGCGGCCCGCTCGGGTGCGAAGCGCCTGCCCCAGGAGAGCGATGCCCGCTCCGTCCCACGCTACGCCAGCCCGGACGAGATGACGCGGCGGGTTCACGGCGGGGGCTGAGCCCGCGCTCCCGCGGTGACCGCGCTTCCGGGCGCTCGGGTCAGGCCGCCGCCCAGCGGTCCTCGATGTCCCCGGGCACCCTCCGCACGCGGCCGGCATCCTCGAGCACCTCGAGGTTCCCCACCACCTCGGACAGCGTGAGGTACAGCCGTGCGCCTTCCTGCGGCCCGAAGAGCGCCGTCGACAGCTCCACCGGCGTGCGCAGACCCGCGGCGAGCTCTCCGAGCAGCTTCTCCTGGCGGCGCTCGTAGAACCGGAGGAGCGAGTCGATGGCCGCACGATGTCCCTGGAACGGAACGCCGTGGCCGGGCAGGACCCACTCCACGTCCAGCTCCCGGACCCGGGCGACGCTGTGCATGTACTGGACGAGCGCGCGCCGGGTGGTGTGCTCGTCGACCAGCTCGAGGAACGGGTTGGGCGAGGTGCGGGCCAGGAGGTGATCGTCGGCGAAGAGCAGCCCGTGCTCGGCATCCCACAGGCACACCAGGCCCGGGGTGTGCCCCGGGAGATGCAGGACGTCGAGCCGCACCTTTCCGACCCGGAAGTGCTCGCCCTCGGTCAGCGGCCGTACGCGCTTCGCGTCGACGCGGCGGCTGTACTTCCCGCTGTGCTTGCCGACGGAGAGAACGCGCGGCAGCTGCTCCTCCGGCACTCCCTGCCTTCGAAGGAAGGCCGCATACACCGGTGCCCGGCTCTCCCAGACGTCCTCGCCCACCACCTTCTCGACGTCCCCGGGGTGGAGGCGCACCGTCGCGCCGCTCAGCTCGGCGAGCAGCTGGGCGTTGCCGAAGTGGTCGACGTGTCCGTGGCTCACCACCACCTGGGTGCAGCGGCGAAGGTCGAGACCCGCGGCGGAGGCCCCGGCATGCAGCGCGGCGATGCCCTCCGGGGTGCCGATCCCGCTGTCGAAGAAGAGGAGGCCGCGCTTGCCGTCCTCGATGGCGTAGGCGTTCACCGGACCGCCCGCGTCGGGAAACGGGACCGGCATCGGCAGCCGGTGAATGCCCAGCACGCGCAGGACCGCGTCGCCGTCGGGGAGTGCTTGCTCGGTGCTCACTACGACTTCGAGGCGTGAATGGCCGCCCGGAGCTCCGGAAGAACCTTGAACAGGTCGGCGACGATCCCGTAATCGGCCACCTGGAAGATGGGCGCCTCCGGATCCTTGTTGATCGCCACGATGACCTTGCTGCCCTTCATCCCGGCCAGGTGCTGGATGGCCCCCGAGATGCCCGCGGCGATGTACAGCTTCGGCGCGACCACCTTCCCGGTTTGCCCGACCTGGAGATCGTTGGGCACCCAGCCCGCGTCGACCACTGCGCGGGACGCTCCCACCGCGGCCCCGAGCTCGTCGGCCAGCGCCTCGATCTCCTTGAAGTCGCCCTTCGTCCCCCGGCCCCCGGACACGACGATGCTGGCCTCGGTCAGCTCCGGCCGCGCGGTCTTCACCTCGTTGAAGGAGACGAACTGCGTGGGCGAGCTGGTCACGTCGACCGGCGGCTGGAAGGCCTTCACCTCGGCGGCCTCGCCACCCGCCTCGGCGGCGGAGAACTCGGTGGCCCGGATGGTGAAAGCCTTCACCGGGGTCTTGAGCTTCACGTCGGCGATGACGCTGCCGGCCCACATCGGCCGGGTGAAGGTCAGGTCGGTGGCCGAGCCGGAGAAGGCGAGCACGTCCGAAGCCATCGCGGCCTTCAGCCGTGCGGCGACCCGGGGCAGCAGATCTCTGCCCTGCGCGGTTGCGGCAGCGCCGACGAAGTCAGCGCCGATGGAGCTCGCCAGCGCTGCCACGGCGGGAGCGAAGGACTCGGCGACGTAGCTGGCGAAGGCCGGCGAGGCGATGGTGTGGATGACCGCGGCCCCGTACGGCTTCAGCTGCTCGGCGAGCTTCGCCGGATCCTGGGCCAGGATCGCGAGGTGGAGCGGCGCGCCGGTCCTGTGGGCCAGGTCCTTGCCCGCGGAGACGGCGTGGAGGGTGGCCTTTCTGAGGCTTCCGTCGGGCTGGGCCTCGGCAACGATGAGGACGGTGGACATGGGCGTTCTCGGCTCCCTAGATGACCTTCGCTTCGCTCTTCAGCTTGGTGAACAGCTCCTGCACGTCGCCGACCTTGACCCCGGCCTTGCGCGGAGGAGGCGCGGACATCTTCACCACCTCGACCTGCGTCGCGGTATCCACGCCCAGCGCAGCGGGGGTGAGCTCCTCGATGGGCTTGTTCTTGGCCTTCATGATGCCCGGCAGCGAGGCGTAGCGCGGGAGGTTCAGGCGCAGGTCGGTGGTGACGACGGCCGGTAGCTTCACGCTCAAGGTGACCAGCCCGTTGTCGACCTCGCGTACGACCTGGGCGGACTTCCCGTCCGCGGCGATGTGGATCGCCGGCGTCTTGGCCTTCTCGGCGTCGCTCTCCAGCGAATCCACCTTGGAGGCGAAGGTGGCCTGGCTCCAGCCGAGCCACTCGGCGAGGTACTGGCCGGTCTGGTTCTGGTCGTCGTCGATGCTCTGCTTGCCGAGCATGGCCAGGTCGGGCTTCTCGCGCTCGATGACCGCCTTGAGCAGCGCGGCGGCGGACATCGGATCGAGGGGCCCGGCGTGGTTGACCCACACCGCCTTCGTGGCCCCCATGGCCAGGGCGTGGCGAAGCTGCTCCTGGACCTCCTTGGCCCCGATGCTGACCACCACCACCTCGCCACCGTGCTTGGCAGCCAGGCGGAGGCCCTCCTCGACGGCGATCTCGTCGAAGGGGTTGATCTTGTACTTCAGCCCCTCCTGCACGATGCCCGAGCCATCGGCCTTCACCTTGATCTTCGACTCGGGGTCTTCCACCCGCTTGGCGGTCACCAGGATCTTCACGCGTCGACTCTCCTGAGCTCCGGCTCGGATCGCGCTTGACGCAACGCGACAGGCGCCGGGTTTGATTTACGCGTCAGCTCGCGGTTCCGCAACCGCTTTAGAGCGTCAGCAAGCATCGCGCGATGACCAACGTTCCGTACCGGGTGGTGCACCAGGTCGGCCCACGGCGACCTCGCGGAACGTTGGGCGCCTGGACTTCTCGCCCTGCTGCGGCCCGGGAGCATGCGCCGGGCGGAACGTTCGAGGTCCTCGCCTGCGCGCCCACGGCGTCGAGGCCGAGGAGCGCGAGGCCTTCGGAGCGAAGCGGCCGCTCGAGGGCCTGGTGATGCTCATCGGACGTCGCGCCGAGCGCGGCGTTTGACCGCGCAATGACTTGCTGCGCTGCGTCGCTTGTTTTCCGGGGCGGGCTCGCCCCGGGGACGTGCTACTTGGTCGCGCCTGGAACCCGCGTTCGTCGGAGGTGACATCGTGCGAATCACCTGGTGGGCCGCGCTCGGAGTCATGCTGCTCGGACTTCCGGTGCGCGCGCAGGACGAGATCCGGATCGGCGCGGTCCTGCCGATCACCGGCAAGGAATCGAAGATCGGCGGCGCCTACAAGCAGGCCACCGAGCTCGCGGTGAAGGAGGCCAACAACGCGGGCGGCGTCCAGGTCGGCGCGAAGAAGATGAAGGTGAATCTGGTGCTGCTCGACGACACGTCGGATGCCGCGAAGAGCGCGCAGCTGGTCGAGCAGCTCATCACCCAGGACAAGGTGCACGCGATCATCGGCGGCTACGGCTCCCATCTGGTGCAGGCTCAGTCTGTCGTGCCGGACCGCTACGGTGTGCCGTTCCTGTCAGGAGGAGCGGGCGCGACCGCGATCTTCGGCAGGAGCAAGTGGGTGTTCGGGACGCTCTCCCCGGTCGAGCATCTGGCCGAGACGCAGATGGCCTTCCTCGACGACCTGGTGAAGCAGGGAAAGCTGAAGACGCCGCTGACCATCGCCCTGGTCACCGAGAACACCGAGCACGGCAACGACTACGCCAAGGGAGTGAACGACTTCATCAAGAGTCATCCCGGGTACAAGATCGTGGTCCAGGAGAAGTTCGAGCTCAACACCACCGACTACCGTCCGCTGCTCCAGCGCGTGGCCGAGGCCAAGACGGATCTGTTCCTGGCCGACTCGCACCTCGAAGACTTCATCGCCATGCACAGGACCTACACCCAGATGGGTCTGAAGCATCAGATGCTCACGCACGGGGCCCGGGGCTCCGATACGGCGGCGCGCAAGGCGCTCGGTCCCGCGACCGACTACATCTTCGCCAGCGGCTGGTGGTCCGACCTGCTGCCGTACCCGCAAGTGAAGGAGTTCAACGCCCGTTACAAGGCGGCCACCGGCATCGAGCCGCAGTGGTACAACGCGATGGGGTACGAGACGGTGCGGGCACTGCTCGCCGCCATCTCCAAGGCCGGCTCGACCGACCCCGAGAAGATCCGCGCCGCCCTCGCCGGGCTGAAGATGGAGAAGAGCATCGCCCCGGGCCAGGTGCTGAGCTTCACCAAGACCGGGCAAGCGGACCTTCCCTTCGTGGTGACCCAGAACAAGCCGGGCGGGAAGGTGGACCTGGTCTGGCCCAAGGACTCCAAGACCGGCGAGCCGGTCGCTCCGATCCCCGCGAAGTGAGCCCCCGGCCGGGGCGGGAGTCGCCACGGTGGAGAAGTTCGTCGTCGTCGCGCTGAACTCGCTCCTGACCGCTGGCCTGTACGCCACGATGTCGTACGGGCTGGCGGTCATCTACGGCGTGATGCGGATCATCAACCTGGCCCATGCCGGGCTGATGATGCTGGCGGCGTACGCCACCTGGGCACTGAACGATCGGTTCGGCCTCGACCCGTTCCTTTCCATTGTGATCGTCGCCCCGGCGTTCTTCCTCCTCGGGATGGGGCTGTACGCGACGGTCATCCGCTGGCTTCCGCGCTCTTCCGCCGGCCCCTCGATGCAGTCGCTGCTCCTGCTCTTCGGGGTGTGGCTGGTGCTGCAGAACCTGGCCTACGCCATCTGGGGCGGAGACACGCAGTCGATCCTCACCCCGTACACCATGGAGTCGATCCCGATCTTCGGCGGCCGGTTCGGCGTGCCGCAGATCCTGGTGTTCGTGGTGAGCATCCTCTCGCTGGTCGGCCTCAACCTGGTCCTGCGCCGCACCTACCTGGGAAAGGCGATCCGCGCCGTCACCCAGAACCGGGACGCGGCGATGCTCTCCGGGGTGAACGCGGGGCAGATCGCCGCCGTCGCGTTCGGCATCGGCACGGCGTTCGCCGCGATGGGCGGGAGCATGCTCAGCGCGCTCTACGCCTTCACCCCCGACTTCGGGCGGAGCTTCCTGCTCAAGGCGTTTTGCATCATCGTGCTCGGGGGCATGGAGAGCTTCACCGGCGTCGCGGTGGGCGCGCTGGTCCTCGCCTTCATCGAGAACTTCGCCTCGGCCTACACCGCGATCCCGGTCTCGTACCAGGACGCGATCAGCTTCACCCTCCTGGTCGTGGTGCTGGTCGCCGCGCCGGGCGGGCTGCCGGGCCTGTGGCGGCTGCTCGACCGCCGGGTGGTCGCGCGATGACCGGCCTGCTCCGCCGTCATCCGGCGCTGCTGCCGGGAGTGCTCTTCGCCGCGTTCCTCCTCCTCGCGCCGCTGTTCGCGCAGCGGGGCATGTTGAACGACCTGTGGAACATGGCGTTCTTCGTGGTGCTGGCCACGGCCTGGAACCTCCTCGGCGGGTTCGCCGGGCAGGTGTCGCTCGGGTACTCGGCGTTCGTGGGCATCGGCGCGTACACCACGGTGCTGCTGGCGAACGCCGGTTGGTCGCCCTGGCTCACGTTGCCCATCGGCGCGGCGCTCGCGGCGGCCTTCAGCGTGGTCGTTGGCCTTCCGACGTTCCGGCTCCGCGGGCCGTACTTCACCATCGCCACCATCGGCGTGGGCGAGGCGGTGCGAGTCATCGCCTCGGGGCTCGAGTTCACCGGTGGCTCGAGCGGGCTGCGGATGCCTGCGGGGACGTTCGACTTCAACGCCAACTACTACGCCATGGTGGTCCTCGCCCTGCTGACCCTGGCCCTGGTGGCCTGGCTGCAGCGGCACGCGTTCGGGCTGGGACTGGATGCGATTCGACAGGACATCGACGCCGCCGAGGCGCTGGGCGTCCCCTCCACGCGGGCCAAGCTTCAGGCCCACGCCATCTCCTCGGCGCTGGTGGCCATCGCCGGCGGCCTCTTCGCGGTCAACTTCCAGTTCATCAGCCCGGGGAGCGTCTTCGACTTCCGGCTGTCGCTCACCATCGTGCTCATGCCCATCGTGGGCGGGATGGGGACGATGACCGGTCCGGTGGTGGGTGCACTGCTCTTCAGCTACCTGCAGATCAAGCTGCTGGCGAGCCCGGTCCTCCGCGACTCGTACCTCTTCATCTACGGGGGCCTGCTCATCGTGGTGATGCTCTTCGAGCCGAAGGGGATCGTGGGGCTCTGGGAGCGGCTGATCGCCCTTCGGCCGCGGCGGCAGGCGCCGCCACCGGTCGGGGAGGTGCGCCGTGCCAGCTGAGGAGGGGAAGATCCTCGCGGTGTCCTCGGTGAGCAAGCGCTTCGGCGGGCTTCTGGCGCTCGACTCGGTGTCCTTCGAGGTGCAGCGGGGGGAGATCTTCTCCGTGATCGGCCCCAACGGCGCGGGGAAGACCACCCTCTTCTCCTGCCTGGTGGGGACGTACCCACCGACGGCCGGCAGCGTGCGGTTCCGGGGAGAGGAGCTCAAGGGACTGCGCAACGACCAGGTGGTCGCCCGCGGCCTCGTCCGCACGCACCAGATCGTCAAGCCCTTCCGCGACATGACGGTTTCGGACAACGTCCGGGTCGGGGTGCTCTACGGCCGGCTGCGCCTCCGCGGAGCGAAGGCCCGGGAGCGGGTCGACGAGGTGCTCTCCCGCACGCAGCTGGGGCACCGTGCCCAGGCCAAGGCGGGAATCCTCAGCATCGGCGAGCTGAAGCGGCTGGAGATCGCCCGGGCGCTGGCCACCGGCCCCGAGGTTCTCTGTCTCGACGAGGTGATGGGGGGCCTGAATCCCGCGGAGATCCAGCAGGCGATGGCGCTGGTGCGCGCCCTTCGCGACAGCGGGCTGACCATCCTCATGATCGAGCACCACGTTCACGCGGTGGCCGGCCTCTCGGACCGGCTGGTGGTGCTGAACTTCGGGAAGAAGATCGCCGAGGGGCGGCCGGCGGAGGCGCTTCGCGATCCGGCCGTGGTGGCGGCCTATCTCGGGGACGAGACCAAGGAGGCACGGGCGTGAAGGCGCTGGAGGTCGACGGGATCGACGTCTTCTACCGGGACGTCCAGGCGGTCTGGGACGTCTCCTTCGACGTGGAGCCCGGGGAGATCGTCACCCTGGTCGGGGCGAACGGGGCCGGAAAGACCACGACGCTGCGGACGATCGCCGGATTGCTCCGGCCGCGACGGGGGGCCATCCGCTTCCAGGGCGAGGACGTGACCGGGATGCCGGCCTTCAAGCTGGTGCAGCGCGGGCTGGTCCTGGTGCCCGAGGCGCGGCAGCTGTGGCCACAGATGACGGTGCGGGAGAATCTGGAGATGGGCGCCTACGGGAAGGAGGCGCGCAAGCAACGTCACGAGACGCTCCGGACGGTGCTGGAGATGTTTCCCATCCTCGACAAGCGCGCGCACCAGAATGCGGGCACCCTGAGCGGTGGCGAGCAGCAGATGTGCGCCATCGGGCGGGGACTCATGGCGCGGCCGAAGCTCTTGATGCTCGACGAGCCGTCGCTGGGGCTCGCGCCGATGCTGGTCCGGCAGGTCTTCAAGGCGCTCAAGGAGATCAACTCCCGCGGGGTCACGGTGCTGCTCGTGGAGCAGAACGTGCACCAGGCGCTGGCGCTGGCGAACCGCGGCTTCGTCCTCGAGACCGGCCATCTGATGCTGTCCGGTCAGACCAAGGCGCTCCTGGGAGATCCGCGGGTGAAGGAGAAGTTCCTGGGCGAGGCGGCGCTCTGAGCGTCGAGGATCTCCCCGTGGCACTACCGACCGGTTACCGCCAGGGAATCATCACCGCGATCACCGTCGTGCTGGGGTTCTCGCTGGTCTTCCTCCGCTTCTGGGGCTTCGAGGCGCCCGGGAGCTGGGACGCCTGGTCCGCCGTCTCGGGCACGGTGATGGGGATCTCCATCCTCGGTCAGCTCGTCACCCTGTGGAGGTCCTTGCGAATCGAGGATGACGAGCCGGCGGAGTACCGGAAGACGCTGCGCTGGTTCTTCGGCTCGACACTGGTGCTGCTGGTCGGCGTCATCCTCTCGGCGCTCTCCTATTCTCGGGTGATCTGATCCCGGGGTGGGGTGCCCCCCGCGCCGTCAGCAAGGCGCGAAGAGCGGATGACGGTTCTTCGCCCATTCCTGCGCATGGTCCATCGCAGCCTCACCCGAGGGAGGACCCGATGCTCCGAACCACGATTGCAGCGCTCCTACTGCTATCCGCCGGCTGTTACCACGCCTCGATCGAGTCCGGCAGGAAGCCCGGAAACGACAAGATCGAGAAGGACTGGGCGAGCGGCTGGGCCTGGGGGCTCGTCGGGCCGGAGGCGATCGAGGCGCAGAACACATGCACCAACGGGTTGTCGAAGGTGGACACGGAGCACTCGTTCCTCAATGGGCTGGTCGGCTTCCTGACGCTGGGCATCTACACCCCGATGCATCTGACGGTGACCTGCGCCTCGGGGGGAAGCGCCGAGGTCCCGGAGCCGGCGACTCCCACCTCACCCGGTGTCGCCAGCGCGCGCTGAGCCGGGACAGACCCCGCGACCTCTCGCACGCTCGGCGGAACAGCGCCCTGGGGACCGTCCTACTCGAGCACGAACAGCCGCACGCCTTCGGTGGTCGCGGCGGTGTGCCAGCCGAAGGTCTCCGCCTCGCCGAGCGGACCGTCCACCTCGGCCATGGTGAGGGCCAGCACCGCCGCCGGCCCGGGCCCGCCGGCGGGGAGGGAACGTTCCAGGATGCCCAGCGCCTCGATCGCTCGCGCGGTCACCTCGGAGGCCACCGCCGGCCGACCCAGAACGTCGTCGAAGAGCATTCCGCTCCCCGTCGCCAGGGCGGCGCGGACCCGGACACCGGAGACGGCCGTCGCCCGCGCCACCTCGCGCGCGAACCGCAGCAGGTCCGTCGCGTTGGTCGCCCCTTGCGAGGCACCGGTCATCCACAGTCGGTTCCCTGCCTGGGCGAAGGCCACCCGCCACCGGCCGAGCCAGCCCTGCGCCTCGCGCGCCGCCTCGGCCAGCGCCTCCTGGGCCGCCGCGAGCCGGTCCGGTGCCGGCGGCACCACCTGCGCCACGTAGGCCACCGCCCGGAGCAGCGGACGGGATGCAGCGGCCGCCACCAGCTCCGTCGCCCACGGGCGCGGCTCGGGCAGCGCCCACTCGCGGAGAAGCACCAGGTCTCCCGGCGTCTCGGCCACGGACTCACCTCCTGGCCCGAGAAGCGCCTCGAGCCGGTCCGCCCCGGTTCCCACCGGTGCCGCCAGCTCGGCTCGCCGGGCGCGCCCGTTCCACCAGGGCAGCAGCAGCGCCGACTCCGGTCCGCGGAGCGGCTGCAGCTCCTCGCCACGCTCGATCAGCAGATCCACCGTCTCCAGGGCCTCGTACCCCAGCCCGCTCCGGGGCAGGAACTGCACCAGCCTCCGGACCCGCCCGCTCTCGGGCACGCACAGCACCGCGAGCGGTACCCGCATGCATTCCTTGAGACGCTCGGTGAGGCGGGCCGGGGGCATGGCCGACGCCTCCGGAGAGAACCACCGCGCCGTTCGCCACTCCTCGCCCATGGCCACCAGCTCGTCGGTGAGAACGCGGAAGACGTCGAACAGCGAGGCGAGGCGCTCGGCCTCACCCACCACGAGGGAGACGAGGGATCGGAGCCGGACCTGCACCTCCTCCAGGTGCTCCGGCCGGATCAGGCTCTCGATGCCATCGAAGGTGAGCGCCGCGATGTCCGCCGGCTTCAGCGCCCGCAGGCAGCTCCGGATGCTGACGTAGGTGACCCCCTCGACCAGGATCGGCCGGCCCCGCCCGGCGAGCGTGCGCTCCACCCGGCCGAGGTGAATCGGCAACGCCCGGCGGAGCTTCCGGCGGCGTTCCACCCACTCCGCCGAGGGGCTGCTCCGTCCTCGCTGAAGCGTCTCTCCATCGCCGCTGCGGAACAGGGATACCACGATGTGCGAGAGCGGGCCGCCCACCGAGGTGGTGAAGGCCAGGGTGCCCGGGAGCGGTCCGGGCCCGGAGGGGATGGGCCGGAGGTGACGGCGGTCTCCGCTGAAGATGTGCTGCGTCTTGTTCACCTGGACCAGCCCCGAGGCTCCCAGCGCGTGACCGAAGGTCAGGAGACCCCCGTAGGGGTTGCTCCACCCGTCACGGATCCGCTCCACCGACCGGTGCCACTCCAGCCCCATCCCCAGGAGGAAGGCCAGCTCGATGCTGGGGAAGGCATCGTGCACCACGGCGAAGCCTGCTCCGGGGAAGGTGGCCGGTCGCACCGCGGCATCGTCCGCGGTCGCGGCGAAGGCCTCGCGGATGGCGGTGGCGAAGATGACCGGCGACTGCCGCTCGAGGAAGCTGGGGTTGCTGCTGCCCTCGCCGACCCCGAGCACCTCCACCACCGGGGAGCCGGCGTGCCGCGCCGAGCGCGTGGAGAGCACCTGCGTCACCAGCTCCTCGTCCGAGGTCACCAGCGTCGCCGCAGCGCCGCAGCAGGGGGCGGCGATGTCGTCTCCGTCGAAGTACGGGGTCCGTCGGGTGCTCCGGCGCGGCAGTCGTCCGGACTGCATCGCCGCCGGGTAGGCGCCGGCGGCCTGGAACTTCCGCATGGAGATCGTCGACAGCGCCGCCTCCACCGCCTGGCGTGACACGCCGAGGTTGCGGCGCATGCAGTCCATCAGGAGGTCGCCGACCACCAGCATGTCCAGCCCTCGCGCCTGGTCGAGGTCTCCGAGGACGGTGCGGATCTGGTACTGCGACGCGTAGCCGGAGGGGATGATCTGCCCGGCGACCACCAGCACCGTCGCGCCGCGCTCGGCGGAGCGAGCGGCCCGCACCGCCTGGGCGAAGGCCCACGCTCCGCTGTCCGACGTGCCGGCGACGAACTGGCACCGCGCGCGTCTCGACAGCTGCAGGAGGGCCTGGAGCGTCTGGGGCACGAGCCCCACGTTCATCCGCTCGTTGGGATCGAGCCCCGGCATGCAGGTGACGAACAGGTCGGTCACCCGCTCGCAGGTGGCCCGGTAGCTCCGGTCGCCGAGCAGAGCGTGAAGGCTGGAGAGGGCGCGATGCCCGGCCGAGGCGAGCAGGTCGGTGAGCATCACCGGCTCCGACAGGCCGAAGTCCCGCTCCCAGTCCGCGGGCCGGGCGCGCCCGTCGTCGCTGCGATTCGGGTAACGGAAGAAGAGCCGCGCGAGCTCTGTCGGCTCGGGCTCCGGGGCGGGCTCGGAAAGGAAGTCGGTCGACCGCCGTTCCTGAGTGAGGAACCGGGGGTTGCTCCCGTACTCGCCTGTCACCACGAAGACGCGCCGGCGCACGGGCGAAGCAGAGCACGGCGGCTTCCCCCCGCCCACCCCGAAACGGAAGAGGCGTCACCCACTGGCAGGAGCACCCTCCGCCAGCGCGCAGACGTCCAGGCTCAGGGTGTCGCGGCCCGGGCAGCCTGGGCGACGCGCCACACCGTCCCACGTGCGTCCTCGGTGACCAGCAGGGCGCCGTCGCGGGCCACGGCCACCCCCACCGGGCGACCCCAGACGCTGCGCTGGTCGACGACGAAGCCGACCAGGAAGTCCTCGTACTCTCCGGTCGGCACGCCATCCCGGGTCGGGATACGGACGACCTTGTAGCCGGTGCGCCGCTCGCGGTTCCACGAGCCGTGCTCGGCGGCGAAGGCGTCACCCTCGCGGAAGGTCATTCCCAGCGAGGCGGAGTGTGACTGGATGAGGACGTCCGGAACGGTGGCCTTCCCCGCCAGGTCCGGGCGCTGTCCCTCGAGGCGCGGATCCTCCCGGTTCCCCATCCAGTACCAGGGCCAGCCGTAGAAGGCGCCCTCCTTCACCCGGGTCACGTAGTCGGGAACGAGGTCGTCGCCCAGGCCGTCGCGCTCGTTGGTCGAGCACCAGAGGTCCCCGGTGGACGGGTGCACGGCCATTCCCACGCAGTTCCGCAGCCCGGTGGCGAAGGTCCGGCCCCCCCTTCCCTGGGGATCGAACACCAGCACGTTCGCGCGGCGGTCCTCGAATCCCCAGGCGGCACCGAGCCCGTGCTTCGCCTCCCAGGCGGCGATCTCCTGCTGGCTCTTCCGGCCGATGCCCTCGGCGACGTTGGACTGGCTGCCCACCGAGACGAACATTCGCTTCCCGTCCAGC
>Ga0207679_10000171_pt1 | contig 53317 bp, 50 predicted proteins | sample KBSC73metaG_FD_184320 | JGI IMG/M metagenome (GOLD analysis project Ga0207679, IMG submission 184320) | Corn rhizosphere microbial communities from Kellogg Biological Station, Michigan, USA - KBS C7-3 metaG (SPAdes) (version 2) | ecosystem: Host-associated > Plants > Roots > Rhizosphere > Soil ... | reverse complement strand
CTTGGCAGAGGCCATCGCCTCGCCCGGACATCGGCCGCCCGCGGAGGTGGCCTCGCTGAAGCGGCTGCGGGTGGCTGGCGTGGCGGTCGACGTGCCTGCCCGACAGATGACCGTGGGCGAGGTGCGTTTGCAGCAGCCATCTTTGTCGATCGATCGGGATGCACAGGGCAGGTGGAACATGCAGCGCTGGCTGGCAGTCGGGGACCCGCCCGCGCCCGCGGCGAGCGCCGCTTCAGGCGCTGCGCCGGTTGCGCCATGGAAAGCCTCGGTGCAAGCAATTGTTCTCGACGGTGGCCGACTGGCTGTGGCGGATGCCAAGGGCTCGGCACACAGCGCGCCGGTCCGCACGGAAGTGACGGCACTCGCTCTCGATGTTCGCCACCTGACCTGGGAGGGCGACCGGCCGGCACCGCCTGCGGATGTGAAGCTGGGCGCCCGCCTGGGCAACGGCCAACTGGCATTCGACGGCCAACTCGGGCTCGTTCCTCAGGCGTTGTCAGGGACGTTGGCAATGACCCGCTTGCCAGTGCACGCGCTGGCACCGTTCGTCACCTTGGCACCCGGCGTGGCCCTGGCGCGCGCGGAAGCGGGGTTCAAGGGGAACCTCGTCGTACGAAGGCCGGCGAACGGATGGGAGGCCACGGTCAAGGGCGACGTGCTCCTCGCTGACGTATTGCTTCAATCTCGTGAGGCAGGTGCAGGCGTCGGCGATGACCTGCTGCAGTGGCAGGCGCTCGCATTGAAAGGGCTGCAGTTCGATGTCGCGGCCCAGGGGCGTCCGCGCATCAATGTGGCCGAGGCCACGTTGAACGATCTTCGCGCCAGGTTGGTCGTCACGGAACAGGGGCGGTTGAATCTGCAGGATGCGGCTGGGGGCAGGGTGGGGCCCCAGTCCCAGGCGTCGATGGCTCCGGCAGACTCGGCCTCCGCGCCCACAAGCGGCGTGGCTTCAACGCCTTCTGCAGCCGTCGATCGTGCTTCACCGCCAGGCGAATGGCCCATCGAGGCCACGGTCGGCCAGACCCGGATCACCAATGGCCGCATCGAATTCAGTGACAACTTTGTCCGACCCAGGTACAGCGCCGATCTCACGCAGCTGGAGGGGCGTCTGGGTACCGTCGGTACGCAGGTGGGCATGCGCATGGCTGACCTCGAGCTGAAGGGGCGCGTCGCGGGCACGGCCGATCTGGAAGTCTCAGGCCAGGTGCAGCCGCTTGCACATCCGCCCATGCTCGATATCAAGGGGCATGCGAGCGACCTGGAGCTCGCGCCGCTGTCACCGTATGCCGCCAAGTATGTCGGCTATGCCATTGAACGTGGGAAGCTGACGATGGACGTGGCGTACCGCATCGATGCCGATGGTCGCCTGGACGCGCGCAACCAGGTCATCGTGAACCAGTTGACTTTCGGGGATTCGGTCCCTTCGCGAGAGGCCACCACGCTGCCGGTGCGCCTGGCGGTGTCGCTCCTGAAGGACCGCCACGGCGTCATCGACATCAACTTGCCCATCAGCGGCTCGCTCAATGATCCGCAGTTCAGCATCAGTGGCTTGATTTCCAAGGTTCTCGGCAATTTGATCGCGAAGGCGGTCACTTCACCGTTCTCGCTGCTTGCCGGTGGCGCGCACACGGACATCAGCCTGCTCGCCTTCGAGCCAGGCACGACGCGGCTGACCGCGGAGGGGCTGCGGGCCATGGAGCAAGTGGCTGGGACCCTCATCGAGAAGCCGTCGCTCAAGCTGACGATCACGGGAACGTCCGATGCAAACATCGAACGTGAAGCGTTCCAGCGCCAGATTCTCGGCACGCGGCTTGTCGCCGAGCGCCGCAAGGAGATGCTGGCGACCGGCGGCAACGGCGAGGGTGCAGCCGATCTCACCGCATCAGATCGGTCTCGGCTGCTCAAGCTCCTCTATCGACAGGCCGACTTCCCGGACAGGCCACGCAATGCGCTCGGCCTGCTGAAAGACCTTTCCGACGCCGACACAGAAGCCTGGTTGAAGGCCCGAATTCCGGTGGACGACGATGCGATGAGAGAGCTGGCGCTGCAGCGCGCCGTGGCGGTGCGCGACGCCTTCGTTGCAAAAGGGCTGCCAGCCGAACGGCTGTTCCTGGCCGCGCCAAAAGGCAAGGGCGATGATGCAGCCTGGTCACCGCGGGTGAAACTGGGGCTCACCCTGGACTGAACGATGAGCGGTCAGCCCTTCTCGTCGGCTCGTGAGCGGCATGCCTTGCTAATGTTGGCTGATGGACGACCTCGCTGAAATGACGGCGAGGCAGCAGCTCCGCCGCAGCGGCTCGAACGAAGATGAACGCCTGATCCGCTTTTCAGGGGGCTTGGCACCACCGCCCCGCTGAGTCGGGGAAAGCACGGACTTCATTCCCGTCGGGTGACAATCTCTGCATGGACTGCGACACCCGTCTCCCCCTCTTCCCGCTGCGCACCGTCTTGTTCCCTGGGGGCCGCCTGCCTCTCCAGATTTTCGAGGTGCGTTATCTCGACATGATCGGATGGGCACATCGCGAGGGCTTGCCATTCGGCGTGGTGTGCCTGACCGAAGGGGATGAAGTGCGCCGCAGCGTCGACGGGAGCTTCGTTTCCGAGGTGTTCCATCCGTTCGGTACGCTGGCCCGCATCGATTGGCTTGACCGGCCGCGGCCTGGGCTGATCACCCTCAGATGCACCGGGCTCCAGCGCTTTCGTCTGGAGAGCTTCGAATGCCTTCCTCACGGGCTGTGGGTGGGCCATGCGCAGCCGCTGCCCGATGACCCTCAGGTACCGATTCCATGCGACCTCGAGCACACCCGCTTGGCACTTCAGCGCGTCGTGGGTGACTTGCATCGGCAGGGTATCGGTGAAGAAGACATGCCGATCCAGGGCCCTTGGCGCTTCGACGATTGCGGTTGGGTGGCCAACAGATGGTGCGACCTGCTGCCTTTGTCGAATACGTTGCGGCAACAGTTGTTGGTGGTGGACAGCCCGCTGGTGCGACTCGAATTGGTGGCAGATGCGCTCGAACGCTTTCGTGAGCCCGATGGCCGTTGAAGCCGGTTCACCGGGCGGGGTTGTCAGTTCGGATACATGTGCCTGCGCGTCAAGGGGACGGGCGTGCCACCCGGCATGCGCCGTGTTGCCAGCAGCTGGTACACCCCGATGTCGCCCGATTCGAACTCGAGTGCGCAGGCCGCCATGTACAGGCGCCAGACGCGCCAGGTGGCCTCACTGACGTGGGCGAGCGCCTGGGCATGGTTCGCCTCAAGCCGTGACACCCAGTGCCGGAGCGTTTTGGCGTAGTGAGGTCGCCAGGCTTCCACGTCGAGGATCTCGAAATCCGCTCGTTCCATGTGCCGCTGGATGTTGGCCACGGTGTCGAGCTGCCCATCGGGAAACACATAGCGGTTGATGAACACGGTCGATAGCGTCTTGTGCCAGCCCTCGACATAGTGTGTGATGCCGTGGTTGAGGAGCAGGCCGCCAGGTCGGAGCTGCCGGAACAAGACGTTGAAGTAGACGGGCAGATTCTTCAGTCCCACATGTTCGAACATGCCGACGCTCGACACCTTGTCGTAGACGCCTTCGCCTGGCAGATCGCGGTAGTCGCGCAACTCCACCGTGACCCGGTCGGACAGGCCTGCTGCCTGGATGCGTGCCCGAGCCTCTTCCAGTTGCCGCTCGCTCAATGTGATGCCGTGGGCGATGACGCCGTGGTGCAGGGCGGCATGCATGACGAGCGCTCCCCACCCGCAGCCCACGTCGAGCAATCGCTCACCCGGGGCCAGCTGCAGCTTGCGGCAGATGTGTTCGAGCTTGGCGACTTGGGCCTCTTCGAGCGTCAGGTCGTGACCGTCGAAGTACGCACAGGAGTACACCATGCGTTCGTCGAGCCACAGACGGTAAAACTCATTTGAAACATCGTAGTGAAAGCCGATGGCTTCCCGGTTCTCCGCCTTGGAATGGGCCTGCACTCTCGGGGCCAGCAAGGATGCGCGGGCGGCGTCGAAGGCCTCGGCGGATCGCAACCTCAACGTGGTCAGCAAGACCCGCCATCGGTCCCGCAAGGGAAGGTGCAGCAGCTGGATCTGATCCTTGAGCCGAAGGGCTTCGAAGAAGTCGCCTTCCACATCGAGTTCACCACGGAAGTAGGCGTCGGCAATCCGCAGCGGATCCCCCCCACCGAGCAGTTCTCGCATGACTTGCGGCGTGCGGCATACCAGCGTGAACGGCGTGGGACCGGGCAACGAGGCCGCATGTCCCAGCATCAGCGTCCGTCCGTCCCACAGCCGCAAGGCCACGCGTCCCTCGAACGCTCGAAAGAGCCGCTCCAGCGCTTCAAGAAGCGGGGCAGGGTCTGGCACGCGGTCCGAGACAAGGGGCGCTGATGGCATCTTGTCGGTCGTTGTCGCGCACGCGGAAGAAGGCGATTCCTTCATGACGGTTGAGCTCCCAGCTGCGAGTCGTCCGGGCAAGCGCCGTACCCGGGTTGTGCTCCCCATTCGTGAAATTTGACACAGGAGGTCTGCCCCCGTTTGGATGCCGGGTTTTCAGACGACCGCTCGTTGCGGTTCCGCGACGGCCTGGGATGTTTCGTGTCTTGCTTTGTCCGCCAACCGCTCAATATGCTTTTGACACCGATGGAGCGGACGGGGACCAACCGCGCAGCGACAGGGCGTTGGCGACCACGCTGACGCTGCTGAAGGCCATGGCCGCACCGGCCATCACCGGGTCGAGTTGCCCGAATGCCGCCAGGGGAATGCCTATGGCGTTGTAGACAAACGCCCAGAACAGGCCTCGTCGCAGCGCTGTGTGGGTGCGATGGGAGATGTCGAGGGCCGCGCTCACCCATTGCGGATCGCCATGCATCAGGGTGATGCCGGCCGTTTCCCTGGCCACGTCTGTGCCGGTGGACATCGCGATGCCCACGTGGGCCGCCGCCAGTGCTGGGGCGTCATTGATCCCATCGCCCACCATTGCCACCGTCGCGCCGTCCCGGATCATTCGGGCGATGACGGCGGCTTTCTCTGCCGGCAGCGTGTTCGCATGCACGTCTTCGATGCCCAGTTCGCGTGCGACAGCCAGCGTACTGCCCAAATTGTCTCCGGAGACGAGCGCCACATGGACCCTTCGCCGCTTCAACAGCCGGACCGCTTCCGCGGCCGATGGCTTGACGGGATCACCGAACGCGAGCAGGCCTTGCACTCGAGGGCGACCCTCATCGTCCTGTATCAGCCAGGCAAGCGTGCGACCGTCACCTTCCAGGCGGGCGCCGTCTTGGGCCAGCGAAGAGGAGTCCGCTGCTGATTCATCCAGGAGCCGTGTGCTGCCCAGCCGGACGAGACGCCCCTCGATGGTGCCTTCCACGCCGCGCCCTGGCAGTGCCCTGGCATCCGAGACGGCGGGCACCGGGATGCCTTCCTGGGATGCGGCTCGCAACACCGCTTTGGCCAGAGGGTGTTCGCTCCGCTGCTGCAGGGCTGCGGCGAGCGACAACACGTCTTGGCGTGTTTTCCCCGGGGCGGGGTGGACAGCGGCGAGGGCAGGGCGTCCCACGGTGAGGGTGCCTGTCTTGTCGAACACCACGGTGTTCACCCGGTGCGCTGTCTCCAGCGCCTGGGCGTCCTTGATGAGAATGCCTTGCCTGGCCGCCACGCCGGTGCCGGCCATGATCGCGGCCGGCGTTGCGAGCCCCAGCGCACACGGGCAGGCGATGACGAGCACGGACACTGCATGGATGATCGCCGTCTCCCAACCTGCCCCCACGATCCCCCAGCCCGTCAACGTGGCGGCCGCGATGAGCAACACGATGGGCACGAACGCGGCGCTGACGCGGTCTACCAACCGCTGGATCGGTGCCTTGCCGGCCTGGGCCGTCTCGACCATGCGCACGATGCGAGAGAGCGTGGTTTCCGCACCGACCGCCGCCGTGCGCACGACCAGTGCGCCCTCGGCATTGACGGTGCCACCGATCACCCGGTCGCCCGGCCCCTTGTCCCGGGGCTGGCTTTCTCCGGTGACCATGGATTCGTCCACCTGGGTTCGACCCTCGACGACCTCACCGTCGACGGCGATGCGTTCGCCAGGACGCACGATGACCAGGTCGCCGACCCGAAGGCGGTCGATCGGTAGCTCGAGGTCGGTGCCGCCACGGCGCACGCGCGCGATGTCCGGCCGAAGGGCGGCGAGGGCGCGGATGGCCGCCGTCGTCTCGTGCTTTGCTCGCGCCTCGAGCCACTTGCCGAGCAGCACGAGCGTGATGACGGCCGCGGAGGCTTCGAAGTACAGGTGACGGGGCGCATGTCCGGCATGCTGGAACATCAAGAAGACCGACAAACCATACGCGGCGGACGTGCCCAGCGCAATCAGCAGGTCCATGTTGCCCGTGCCGGCAAGCAGTGCCTTCCAGCCTGCCCGGTAAAAGCGCATGCCGAGGACGAACTGCACCGGCGTGGCCAGCAAGCACTGGAGCCAACCGGGCAACATCGCGTCGATCCCGAACGGCTGGAGCAGCATCGGCGCAACCAGTGGCAAGGTCAGCACTGCCGAGGCCGCCACAGGCAAGCCGGCGCCGCCACGGCGCACCCTGGTTCGCGTTGCGATGTCACGGGCCACGTAGCCGGCACGCGCCACTGCCGATGCGATGGTTGCCGGGGGTATGGCCCCCACCGTCTGCACCGTTGCACGCTCAGTCGCCAGGTTCACCGTGGCGGACGACACGCCTGGTACTGCCTGGATCGCCTTCTCCACCCGCCTGACGCAGGCGGCGCAGGTCATGCCTTCGATGGCGAATTCGGCCGTCCCCGTCGGCACGTCATAACCAGCGTGCCGGATGGCATTCGCCAGTGCGTCAAGGGTGACCACCGGGGCGACCTCCACAGACGCTTCTTCAGTCGTCAGGTTCACGCTTGCCGTGTGCACCCCCGGTACCCTTTGCAAGGCTTTTTCGATGCGGCGCACGCACGCGGCACATGTCATGCCGGTGACGGGAAGGCGGAGCAGGGCGTTGGCGTTCATGACAGGAGAGAGAAAATGGTGATCGCATCGTCGCCCCTTCCATGATGGGAAGGTCAAGCGTGTCAGTGAGCCGGTCTTTCTCCGCGCAGATCGACATGCTTGACCTTCCCATCATGGCAGGCATCACAGTATGCGGTGTGCCACTTTTCTTCGAACGGATCCACGATGATTGCCTTCCAGATCGACGACATGACCTGCGACCATTGTGTCGGCGCCATTTGCCGCGTCCTGAAGGAGACCGACCCGGACGCCCAGGTGCGCATCGACCTCGCCAGCCGCCGCGTGGAGATCGATGGCGCTCAATCGGATGCAGAGGTGTTGCGCGATGCGATCGCCGAAGCGGGCTATACCCCGCGGACCGCTCCTTGAGGCGACGTTGCTGCGCGGTGCGCCCATGCTGCGAAGGCCGACCAGTAGATGAGATTGCGCCATTGGGGCGACCTGGGCAGAGGCAGCAGTAGGAGAGGGGGAAATGTTCTACTTCGCGCTGCCGTGAGCCTCCACGCCACGGGCCACGCGCAAGCCATTGGCCACCACGATCAGGGTGGCGCCCATGTCGGCAAAGACGGCCATCCACATGGTGGCCGCGCCGGCCAGTGCAAGCGCCATGAACACCGCCTTGATGCCCAGCGCGATGACGATGTTCTGCCACATCACGGCCCGGGTGTGGCGTGAAAGCCGGATGGTTTCCGGCAAGCGATGCAGGTCATCGTTCATGAGGACCACGTCGGCCGCTTCCATCGCGATATCGGTACCGGCAACCCCCATGGCGAAACCCATGTCTGCCTGGGCCAGCGCAGGAGCATCGTTGATGCCGTCGCCTATCATGGCCGTCGCACCGTGGCGTTGCTGGAGCGCCTGGATCGCCGCCTGCTTGTCTTGCGGCAGAAGGTTGCCTCGCACGTCCTCGATGCCCGCCAACACGCCAATGGCCTGGGCCGTGGCGGTGTTGTCGCCGGTCAGCATGACCGGCACCACGCCCAGCGACTTCAACGCCTGCACGGCGCTCCGCGATGTCGGCCTGACCGTGTCGGTCACGGCGAAGAGCGCCAGGACGCCCTCCGCATCGGCCAGCAAAGTCACCGTGCGCCCCAACCGTTCGTGTTCGGACAGCCGCACCTCCAGTGCCTGCGTATTCAACCCCCGCTCTTCGATCCAGCGACGGTTGCCGAGCATGTACAGCCGATCCGCGATGCTGCCTTCCACACCCCGGCCGGGCAGGGCGGTGAACCCGTCGACATCCTGGCGGACACCGTCGAAGCCGGCCGCGAGGGCCTGCGCCACCGGGTGGTCGGAGCGGCATGCGAGGCTGGCAGCAACGTTTGCCGAATCCACGCCGGGGCGAAGCGCTTCCCACGCAACAAGTGCTGGCTTCCCGGAGGTCACCGTGCCGGTCTTGTCCAGCGCGACCGCCTTCAGCGATCCCGCCAATTCCAGGTACGTCCCGCCCTTGATCAACATGCCCCGGCGTGCGGCAGCCGCCAGGGCACTGACCACAGTCACGGGAGTGGAAATCACCAGTGCGCAGGGACACGCGATCACCAGCAACACCAGGGCCTTGTAGACCGCGTCGAGCCAGGCCACGCCCATGAAAACAGGCATCAGCACAGCGACGGCGACGGCCAGCAGGAACATCACCGGCGTATACCACTCTGCAAACCGGTCGACGAACCGCTGCGTGGGCGCGCGCCTGGCCTGAGCCGCTTCAACTGCGCGAATGATGCGCGCCATCGCGGTGTCTGCAACGCCGGCGGTGACACGAATCTGCAATTCACCTGCATGGTTCACGGTGCCGGCAAACACGAGGTCGCCTGGCGTTTTGTCCACCGGCAGGCTTTCGCCGGTCAATGCCGCCTCGTCGACTGTGCTCCGGCCGGCCGTGACCAGGCCGTCGAGCGGAACCCGCGCGCCGGGCCGAAGGCGCACCGCCGCGCCGATGGCCACCGCCGACGTGGCCATCGGCTGCCAATGGCCATCCGCCTGCTGGACATCGGCTTCCTCCGGCGCCAGGGCCATCAAGCCTTCGATCGCGCGGCGAGCCCGATCCGCAGCGCGAACCTCGATGAGTTCGGCAATCGCGTACAGCGCCATCACCATCGCCGCCTCGGGCCATTGCCCGATCACGAATGCTCCAGTCACTGCCACCGTCATGAGCGCGCTGATGTTGATCCGGCCACGCCGCAGCGCGTTAAAACCCTTCAAATAAGTCTGCACTCCAGAGAGACTGATCGCCGCTACCGCCACCACCAGCCCGACCGCATGAAGGAACGCACCGGGCTGCGGAAACAGCAGGTGCAGAACTTCGGCCGCAAACGCCAGGAGCAGCGCGGCGCCGAGACGCAGTCGGTCGCCGGTTAGCCCATGGTTGTGACCTGCATGGCCGTGCGCTCCATGCCCCTCGGAGATGGACGAATCGTCCGGCTTCAGTGGTTGAGGATCGAACCCTCCAGCGCGGATGGCGGCCAATGCTGCAAGCTGTGCATCGGTCTCGCCCTGGATCACCAACGTGCGCTGCCGGAGATGAAACCCCAACTGTCGAATTCCCGGAACCGGTTCCAGCATCCGCCGGATCTCGCTCTCTTCGACGATGCAGTCCATCGTGGCGATTCGGTACATGACACCGCCGTCGGCGTTTGCAGCGGCGTCGGCCGGCGCCGCGGGATCGTGGGCGTGCGATCCACCGCCACAGCAGTGGGCATGGGAATGGGTGGGCCTTGCGGATACAGGTTCGGCGTGCATGGGCGCATTACAAACCCTGCAGCAGGTGCAAGGTCAAGGAGTCATGAATGTTCTACAATGTGCGTTATGTAAACTAATACGGACTCCCTGCTGCAGCTGACCTCGCGCTTCGATGGGGCTGCATTCACGGCAACTGCTGACAGTTGGGCGACAGAAATTCCTTCATCGGATCGCCCATTTTTGCGACGTGAATCTATGACTCAGCCGCTAATTCGGTAAGTTGCCCTTTCGTGTCGTGCGACAAGAACGCGCTACCTCGGGGCGCTTCCTCGCCACTTCCATGCAGCCCGCCCAAGCAAGTTGCCCGCGAGTTCTTCGCCGCTCAGGCCGCCAACGAATGAGCAATCCTCGAGAGCCTTCAGGCGGCCGACTGGCTGGAGAAGGCTCGGGCCATCGCTTCAACGCCCGCGAGGCGGCGTTTGTGCGGCATCGCAAGGATGGCCTCGGCGTCTTTAGAAAGCGTGCCCGCCCCTGGGCCAGCGTGTCCGCGCAGAACCTCTACGGGCGTCAAGTGGCCCGAGTCTTCGGAACGAGTCATGAAGAAGATCAAAGCGCCGGCGTCGTCGACCTCCGGTCCTAGTGCCTGCAGCACCTGTCGCAATGGCGCGCCGTTGATGCCACTCCAGGCCTGGAACGCCGGGTATAGGCGATCGACTCCCTGACTCTGCACTGAGACGGCGAACAACTCGCCACGGGCCCTACGCATCGCCACTTCATCGCCAGGAATGTCACCAAGCGCCCGACCAAGTGCTCGCGCATCGAGAAGCTCGAACGGGCTACCACCGGAGTTGTCCCACATGTTGGCCATGATCAAACCTGAATCCCCGCTAGTTGGGCGACAGAAATTCCTTCATCGGAGAATCTATGATTCGGCCGCCAATTCGGTGAGTTGCTCTTTCGCGTCGTGCGACAAGAACGCTACTTCTCTGCGCTTGCTCTCCACTTGCGCCAACGCAGTGCTACTTGATGGCGACCGCGCTCAGGGCAAGTCGATTCCGAACTTCTTGAGTTTTCCCTGGCAGTTGGGCGACAGTGCTTGGGTACGTCAAGGGTCACGTGGATGCCCAAACCGGGTCTTCGGGTCGATGTCTCGGGTCTCTGGAGCGACATCACTCGCGAACGGGAGAGAGCCGAAACTCCCTCCCGGTATCGGCCTAAAGAATCAGGCTGCTTTCCAAGGGCAGGAATTGAGAGACAGCAAGTTGTCGGTCCACACCCCATCCGCGTATGTGCGGATGTGGGGGCGGCGGCCCTGCGCGCGAACTACCCCGACGTTCGCACGACGCCCGTACTGATCAAGCACAAAGAACGTGTGCTGATTGTTATCGATGGCGGAGATGATCTGGTTGACGGTCCACCACCAGTTCACCGCGGGGTTTCCCGCGTGACTGATGTATTCGTGGTCGCCAAGCAGTGACGATTTTGTGATGCAGGTAATTTGCAGGTCGGCCATGACGTTGAACTCCTTGAGGAAATTTCAATGAAGACCTGCCCTACTCTCTCTGACCCTGTAGCATCACAGTTGTGACGACGCGATCCTTCGGGGTCAGTCACCCCGGGCAGATCAGGCTTGGGGCGGAAACCGGCTGGGGCCTCGAACCCCCGGCCGTTTTCGTTTGTGAGGGAAGCATATCATGATGGGGCGCTAGATATGGTGCGTTATCCACAGACGAACACTATAGGTAGTGTGGCTTGTGTTGTGGAGCATTTCGCCATTGACCCGGCTGTGCGAGGAAAGATGTGCACAGGACGTCCCAGATAATTGAAACCAAACGTACGCTCCCACTGTCGGTCAGCGATTGTTCCGGGTGGACGTTCACTGGGGTATGCCCTGGCGGGCCTGCCATCGCAATCGTGCGGTCACCTAATCACTTTGCCCCGCCGTCTTCTTCCGCGCGGGCTTGCCGGGAGGTGGCGCCGCCGAAACATTGAGACGATTCAACAGCGCCTGCACGGTCTGCGCCTCCGTTCGGTGGCGGGTCGCTTCTTGCTGGCTCGCCTGCAAATGCTCACGCGTCGAGCGCAATTCCTGTCCAAGTGCCTTTTGAGCTGTCTCGGCGGCCTTTTCGTTGGCCTGCGCGGAGTCGAGCTTTGCTTGCACACGAGCGATTGCCTCGGCATGCTCGAGCGCAGCTTGCCTTTCGCGTGCCTCGGCAGCCGAAGCCTGCGCGCGGAGCGCTTCGACCAGCTTGGCGGCGTTCAAGCCAGCTTGGCGCTCTTGATCGATCGCCAACAGTGAGCGCTTTTCTGCCGCGGCGGCCCGCTTGTCGGCGGCCTGAACGGCCTCCCGAGCCTTGGCCAGATCCGCGCTGAAACCTTCCTGCAGGCGTTGCTGCTGAGCCCGAGATTGCTCGAGCTGGGCCTGGAGCTCCTGCAACCTTGCATTGGTGCCTGCGTGGATGCGGCGCTCGGCCTCCAACTCGGACCGAACCTGGGCGGCTGCCTCGTTTCCGGCAGCCACCTGGGCGCGCAGCTGATCCACGGTGGCGAGCGCCTGGTTGGTCGCTGATTGCGCCTGGGCCACCTCGTACCGTGCGCGCTCCTGATCGGCCTGCAGTTCCATTCGTATGGCGGCGAGTTCGCTTCGTGCAGCCTCGGTGGCCTGGCGCCAAACGCCAGCTATTGCCTCGGCAGCAAGAGTCTTGATTTCTGGCGGCAGGTCGGGGTGATCCACCTCGACCCGTGCCTTGCTTCGAAGCTCGTCCCAAAACTTGGTCAAGGCTTCCGCCGGCGTGCTCATGGTGCCTTTGCGCACGTACTGGTAGAGCTTGTTCGTCGTAGGCGTGATGCCATACCTGAAGAACAGCAGCGCGCAGACTTCGCGGTACAGCGCTCTGGTGTCGCTGAAACGGCCCTTCAGCGCCTCGACTTCGCCCAGGATCTCAGTTTCGGTGCTCATGAATTGATACTAAAACGTAATACGTTGACTTCCTGAATTTTTGGGAGCAATTTTTGACATTAGTGCTCTAGTGTCAAAATATTGTCCCTGACCGCCGCGACATGATGAGCGAGACCCTTCCAACCAGCCTTCTAACCGCCCTGGCACCTATCGAGACGCTCGTCGTACTGGACGCACTATCCGGCCGGGACGGAACGAACCGCTCTCGCTCCGGACATAACCAGATCGCGGCTGAGACCGACCGTGAGGCTGTGCTCGCCTGGCTTGCGCGTTATTCCGACAGTCCGAACACGCTGGCCAACAGCCGGCGCGAGGCTGAGCGGCTTTTGCTGTGGGCGGTGGTCGAGCGAGGCAAGCCGTTGTCGTCGCTGACGCACGAGGATCTGCTGCTGTACCAACGCTTTCTGAGCGATCCGCAACCGGCCGAACGCTGGCGGATGCCGGCGGGTCGCAAGCCGCCGCGCAGCCACCCCCGCTGGCGTCCCTTCGCCGGGCCGTTGTCGCCGGCCAGCGTGCGCCAGGCAATGGTGACGCTCAACGCCATGCTGTCGTGGCTCGTGCAGGCGGGCTACCTGGCCGGCAATCCGCTCTCACTCAGCCGCCAGCGCCGCAGCGCGCCGGCTCCCCGGGTGGTCCGCTTCCTGGAGCAAGACCTCTGGGCTGATGTGCGGATGACCGTCGCTTCGCTTCCCCGCGAAACCGAGCGTGAGCAAGCTACCTACTGGCGAGTCCGGTGGATCTTCAGCCTCCTGTACCTGTGTGGCCTGCGCATCTCAGAGGTCGTTGGGAACTCCATGGGCGGCGTCTTCGGCCGCACGGACCCCAAGACGGGCGAATTGCGTTGGTGGCTGCATGTGCTGGGCAAGGGGAACAAGGTCCGCTTGGTCCCAGCCACCACGGAACTGATGGTCGAACTCACCCACTACCGGCGGCGGATGGGTCTCACCCCTTTGCCGCAGCAAGGCGAACCGTCTCCGCTGGTGTTTCCCGTCTGGTGGCGTGCTCCGGCAAGAGGTCCGATCGAGTGGCCCGAACCGCTGACCCGCGCGGCGTTGCATGTCGTGGTCAAGAACATCTTCGCCCAGACCGCCAAGCGGCTGCGTGCGCTGGGCCCTGAGCCCCAAGCACGCGCGGACAAGGTCGAGGCAGCCTCATCGCACTGGCTGCGGCACACGATGGGCTCGCGCCTGGCAGACGAGGTGGACCTGCGCCACGTGCGCGATACCTTCGGCCACGCCTCGCTGACCACGACCAGCATTTACCTGCATGCCGAGGACGACGCAAGGCACGCGGCGATCAGTGCGGCCCACACGCTGGGCTGGGACTGACGGCGGAACAGGTGTCCTGTCAGCCGCAGCAGTTCGGCGGTGATGAAGTTATGGCAGCCGCTCGTCCTGCAGCGCGGTTCTGCTGGCCACGAGCGCTGCATCAGCACAGGCGGTGGTCGGCAAACCCGCCCCCGCGTTTGCTACGGTGGACATCACTGGCAAGCCAGTGTCCCTGACGGATTTCAAGGGCAAATTCGTTGTCCTGGAGTGGACCAACCCTGAATGTCCGTTTGTTGGGAAGCACTACAACAGTGGCAACATACCTGCCACTCAGAAGGACGCCATCGCCAAGGGAGCAGCGTGGCTGTCGATCCAGACGACGGGGACGGATCGGGCCCAGACGAACGTGCGGTCCAACCGCGCATGCGCCGACCGTGTGAGGCGGCTTCATACGAGGCTTTCACGGCGCCGACTGCGCGGCCAAGTGCGCCGCCAATCATGCCCAGGCCACGGGCGAGAACCCCCTTGTCGACGCGAGCCGCCATCAGTACCCCCGGCCGCGTGGTTCAGCCGGGTCTGTCGCGGGATACGGGTGCCGGCGGCCTCGCGCATGGCGCGGGCGTATTCGGCGCGCATGTCGTCTCGGGCCTTGATGAGCGATTCGGTGCTGTTGAAGGTGACCGACTGATTGCCGATTGTCACCTGCCGTTCGGACGCAATCGCGGCGTTCAAGTTGTCAATGTCCGCTTGTGTGACCGCCATGGCGCGCCCTTGATTTCCCTGGGGTCGAATGCTCGCGAAATGCGTTCGCCGCCGCCATCAGCCGGATTTCGCGCTCGCCGGAAGACTGGCGTCAATAGATGCTCATGTAGCCCGTACCCCCACCTCCGGTGGATAACGTTGTGCATGACCGCTGCAATGCGGTGCTAAGTTGTTGCGGCCCAAGGAGCTGCAACAGCTTGCCAGCAAATGAGGCACTCGCCGGGCAACATATCTTCACCGGTCGTAGGGTATGCTTCATTCTTAATCTTGGGGTGGGTTGCAATAAACATGGAACTGAAGAAAATTACCGCTGGACGGAGATTCTCCGTAATCAGATGCGTCAAATACGTGTCAATCACCGCCGTTCTCGTTGTGCTCTCATACGTATTGATACTGGCATTTCCTCAGTTTATATTCTCTCACCATCTGACCTACGGAAACTATGAAGTCTGGTCGGATCAGCCCATCGCTCCTGATATTTCTAAAGTGCTCGACGACGCGACACGGCGCCTTCGCACTTCAGAGCTTTATGAACCCGACAGAAGAAATAAAGTCTTCTTTTGCAATACGCCATGGCGAATGTTCATATATAGCCAACGGTTTACTGACAGAATTGGTGGATCGGCCGACTCGTGGCTGACGGAAAATGTTTACATTCGATCCTCAGACATAGCTGCCAACCGCATCCACTCTCCTGATGCAGGGTCAATTCTCGATGCCGATCAGCGACCCCTTTCCTATTTCATTGCTCATGAAATAACACACATCATGGAATCACGCGAATTCGGTCGACTTATGTATATTCTGCATCCGGAGTGGTTGACAGAAGGCTATGCCGATTACATCGGCAAAGGCGGAGATTTCAGCTTTGAAGAAAACAGAAAGTTGCTCGCTGAAAATAGTCCACTATTGGATCACACGAAAAGTGGGTTGTACCGGCGTTTTCATTTGGAGGTTTTATTCCTTATTAGCAAGAAAGGTATGACCGTGAAACAAATTTTCGCCAACCCACCGCATGAAGGTGCTGTTCTCGAACTGCTAAAAGCAACCCCGTGAAGCGGCAGAGCCTGTTAGCCACGTCCCCAGCAAGTTGTCGAACTCCGGCGCCGTTGCTCGCCCGCCGACGATTCGGACAATACCCCTTCAGTCGTGGCCAAATGCTTCGCTGCGGTCCTTCGGTGGGGCGAGCCCACATTCGCCGCTCGCCGCCAACGATGTCAGTTTGAACTGATCCATCCTCTCTCACCGGGCAAGGTATGAGGAACGTGCGACAGGCCGTCGCTTCGCGGTCCGCGGGAGCGGCGCCACCAGCACGGCCGGCCGCTCGATGGGGACGTGCTCGATCCGTTCCTGTCTTGCATCGCGCGCCGCTCCTCGACCGTCACAAGCTCCGTGTTCTCTGTCAGCGGCGCCGCCCACTTCGGCGGTCGGTCCCAGTTCGCGATGCGGTCGGCACCTAACAGGCTGCTGAAATACTCCTTCGAGCGTGGCCAGCGAAAAAGCCAGACGCCCAGAACCGCGTACAAGCGATTTGTTGAGATGTGCCAAGGGGTGAGGCACCCCGGAAAAAGCCTCTGCGGGCAGCTGCGAAACAGTATTTCAGCAGCCGGCGCAGTCCACTCGACGCCGCGCGACACCAGTGCGCCAATGCGCTTGAGGCAAGCCAGACCGGCATTGCGCACTGGGTGTCAGCGCGGCACAGTGAAGACGGCGCCCGTGGTCTTTTGCCGGTCATCCAGCAACCTGCGGACGGACTTGTCCAAGCGAGCGCATGCACACGAGGTTGTAGGCGGCCATGTTCAATACGAACAACTGATCCACCTTCTTGAGTCCTCGCACCATCACCTGATGGAGCCGATGGATTTGGCCCAGCCGAAGCCCTGCTCGATGCGCTTGCGGCATTGCATTGATATGCCATAGCCAGGGCTCTGGGCAATCTCGTCTGGTACCGCTGAGCGGCGCCCCGACTTGTTCTGCGCCACATGGGGTTCGACCTTGAGCTGCTGCAATTCATCAATGAACTCCGCTGCGTCATAGCCCTTGTCTGCACCTAGCGTGATCGCGGTCTCGGGGCTGACCTGTCGGACGTCACTGATCATGGCCTTGGCTGCCACTCGTTCGGCATGGCCGTCAGCTTGCGTGACCACTGCATTGACCACCAAGCCGTTGCGGTTCTCCATCAGCGTGTGCCCCATGAAGCGCAGCTCGCTGGCCGTATTGAATCGCCCCGGATTTTGAGGAGGCTCCAACTCTTGAGAAGATTGAGCCATGAAGAAGTCGAACAAGTTCTCCCCTGAGGTCCGTGAGCGCGCTGTGCGCATGGTGCAGGAGCACCGCGGGGAGTACCCGTCGTTGTGGGCGGCAGTGGAATCCATCGCGCCCAAGATGGGCTGCGTGCCGCAGACGTTGCTGACGTGGGTCCAGCGGCATGAGGTCGACACGGGCGTGCGCGAAGGCGTGACCACGGCCGAGGCCCAGCGGGTCAAGGAACTCGAACGCGAGGTCAAGGAGCTCCGCCGAGCCAACGAGATTCTGAAGCTGGCGAGCGCGTTTTTCGCCCAGGCGGAGCTCGACCGCCGACTGAAGTCCTGAGGGACTTCATCGACGAGCATCGGGCCACGTACGGGGTCGAGCCGATTTGCAGAGTCCTGCAGATCGCCCCGTCGGGATATCGCCGACAGGCAGCGCTGGCGCGTGCGCCAGAGCGGCGCTGTGCGAGAGCCCAGCGCGACGACGCATTGGTCCCGCACATCGAGCGCATATGGCACGCGAACATGCAGGTCTACGGCGCCGACAAAGTCTGGCGGCAGCTGGCGCGAGAAGGCACCGCGGTGGCACGATGCACCGTTGAGCGGCTGATGAAGCGCTGTGGCCTGCGCGGAGTGATGCGAGGCAAGGTCGTACGCACGACGGTCAGCGACAAAAAGGCGCCGTGTCCGATGGACCGCGTGAACAGGCAGTTCCGTGCCGCGCGCCCCAACCAGCTGTGGGTCTCCGACTTCACGTACGTCTCCACCTGGCAGGGCTGGCTGTACGTGGCCTTCGTGATCGACGTGTTCGCCAGACGCATCGTGGGCTGGCGGGTGAGCAGTTCGATGCGCACGGACTTCGTGCTCGACGCGTTGGAGCAGGCGCTCTACGCTCGTCAACCCGAGCGAGACAGTAGTCTGATCCACCACAGCGACCGCGGGTCGCAATACGTGTCCATCCGGTACACCGAGCGGCTCGCGGAAGCCGGCGTTGAGCCATCGGTCGGGAGCAGGGGCGACAGCTACGACAACGCGCTGGCCGAGACAATCAACGGTCTCTACAAGGCCGAGCTGATTCACCGCCGGGCGCCGTGGAAGACCAAGGAGGCTGTTGAGCTGGCCACGCTGGAATGGGTGTCTTGGTTCAACAATCATCGCCTGCTCGAACCCATCGGCTATATCCCGCCCGCGGAGGCTGAGGCAAACTACTACGGGCAACTCGCCGGTCAAGCCGCCGCGGTGGCGGCCTGACTTAAACCAAACGGCCTCCACGAAACCCGGGGCGATTCAGTATTGCCTTTGCGGTATAGCCGACTGTCAGGATCGGTGCTGGACTGGTCGGTGTCGTTGCTGCGAGGCTTGCCTCGGAAGTCATCGCCATCGGCATCGTTGTCGTCACAGTCCTTGCGCACGAAACTCTTGTGACCCGCCCAGGCCTGGATCAAGGTACCGTCCACGCTGAAGTGCTCCTTGGACAGCCAGTCCCTGCGCTCGGCCTGCGCTAGCACTTCGTTGAAGAACGCTACCACTGCATCGTGCTCGATGAGCCGCTGGCGGTTCTTGCTGAACACCGTGGGCACCCATACGCTGTCGTCCATCGACAGCCCTATGAACCAACGGAACAGCAAGTTGTATTGCACCTGCTCCATCAACAGCCGCTCCGAGCGAACCGAGTACAGAACCTGCAGCAGCATTGCGCGCAGCAACTTCTGCGGGGCGATGTCAGTATTTCAGCAGCCTGTTAGTGCATTGCACACGTCTACTTCTCGCAGTCGCCGTGCAGGATGCTGCTCAGGTACATCGCGGGATCGTCCATGAAGTCCCTGAAAGGAGCGATGTCGCCGTACTCCTCATGTTCGATATCCCAATAACCTAGGCGCTGGGTCTTCGGGTTCCATACCAGCAGTATTTCCGAGTAATCGCCAGACACGCGGCTCACCCGCAGCACCCTCCTGCGACCCGCTTTCATTGGAATGGTGTCCGTGAGAGCGAAGAATTCCATGAAGCCGAAATCGCAGTCCGGCAACTCGATGTGTCGCTGTTCGCCTTGCAGGAAATCAAGCAATTCCAAAGGAAGCTTGTACGGTTTGAGTTCGTTCAGCTTATTGGCCAAGCTATGCAATTCCGGCGGTTCCAGCGATCTTAGATAGGCTGCCAGCTCCTCGTCGCCCTGTTCGACTGCAACCGTGTAGGGCCGCTCACCGTGGCGATTGGTCATCATCACATCCGCGCCGTGCTCCACAAGCAGACGGCACATTTTCACGTCACGATTGCGAGCAGCGACCAATACTGGGGTCGCGCCATCGGAAAACACCTGATCCGGCTTTCGGAAATTGATATCCACACCATGCGCAAGGAAAAACTCCACCGCTTGTCTATTGCGATCAAATACAGCGGATCGAAACGCCTCGCCACCATGTTCCTCGACCGAATGCCCGAGGGCTTCGATAATCGGCAGGTGTCCGATCTTTTCGCCATACAGCGCCTGCTGATAAGCATCGCCACCGACTTTCCGCCGCGCATGCACGTTAGCACCATGTTGCACCAGAAAGCGCATCAGATCGGGGTCGGAGTAACGAGCAGCGACGGGAAAGGCTGGCTCGTCCGAACGGTTTAAATTAGCGCCGCGTTCGACCAGCCAGTGCACAGATGCGGTGGCATTGGTCGCGAGCGCCAGCACAAGCGGACGCTCTTGTACGTACTGACTCAGTTCGATGGTCGCTTCGATATCATGGCCGCCTGCCAGAAACGTATCCAGCGCAGCTATGTCGCCCGCCACCAGGGCAGCGACGAATGGAGGCACAGTCTCATAGTTGCCAAGGTCAGCGATCACCACCATGAAGTTGATACCCAAATGTGAGATGTTTTCATCGGCTGCTAGTCGATCCCAAAATAGTCTCAGTTCGGCAGTCTAGCAAGCAGTCATTCGGCCAGCCTTCGTCAGTGAACGTCAAGTTCCGAGGACGATCTGACGTTGGCAGCAAAAAGGCCGAGTTCAGCTTTCACTTTCAGCGAGATGGAGCTCCCGGTCTCCAGCGGTCATTCGTTGTGCTGCCCTGAGTGACGACGAGTGGCTGGGAACTGGCCTTCGTCACTGTGCGCTGACCGGCAGCAACCGCTGCAAAGCGGTGGTTCGCCACGGCGGCCGAACCCGAACCCTGGACGCATTTTCTTCCGCCCGACCAACTGTATTTGGTTCCAGTCACATGCCGGCCGAAGTCCGCATGAACCAAACCGGCGCTTTCGCGCGCGAAACGAGAAAAGTACACGTGACAGTGGCGTTCTCGAGCGCTAGTCTTAAGAGATAACAACAAGGGGAGAAATTGCCATGCTTTGGAGAATCGCTGATGGCAACCTGTGGATTCTGGCGTCCGTGCACCGTGCCGGCGCTCGACTGGACCTGAAAGGTCAGATTGAAAACGTACTCAAGAACGCCGACATCGTCGGCTTTGAATGCAACTTCAGGGAGTACGTTCCACCGCCCGCGATCTTCCGCTTCAAGGAGGGTCGAACCCTTCCGCTCGAGATTCCGACGTCGCTTTACAGCGCGGCTGCAGCGGCCTGGACCCAACGTAATGGCCAACTGGGAGATCTGGACCCTCTACAGCCTTGGGCTGCCGCCCTGCAGATCATGAACAAGGAACTAGATTCGCGCGGCATCCTGGCTTACAACGGCGTCGATCATCAGGTCGCGACGTTTGCGCATAAGCACAGCAAGATTCCGTACTTTTTGGAGGAAGGCGGCAATGCACTCAAAATTTGGGCGCGAACTTTTCGCGAAGAACAGCTCGTGGGGCTAAAACTTGTTGCCGAGCGCATCGAAGAATCGGTTCTTCGAGTTAATGCCATGGCCGATTGCTGGAGCAACCAAGACGTGGCAGGTCTTGAGGCGCACCTTGAGCAATGGCGGGCACTTCAACCGTCGACCGCGATCATGCTGATTGATCAGCGCAACGAGGCGTGGCTACCGCGCATCGTGAATCTCAGCCGTCGTTCGAAGTCCAGTGTGCTTGTCGTGGGCGCTCTTCACATGGTCGGAGAAAAGGCGTTGCCCAAACTGCTGAAAGGCGCGGGACTTCGCTGCGAGTTCATCATCACCCCGAACTGAGCCGCAAGTCGTGACCGGAATGGAGAAAGTTGGTCGGACCGCCGCGCGCCAAGCGTTCCAACGCTCCGGCTTGGCTTCACCGACGAACAATTTCCATACGCTGTGTTCAGGCTGCAAACGGAAGTTCAGTCACCTGCTCCCGGACTCGATGGAGGACCTACGGTGTCCCGATGTTCCGGGCACAACACGCGTCCACTGGTGTCCGCAGACCAACCCGCGTTGAACGCGCGCCGGGCCATGTCCTCTGCCCACTTGTCGACGGGATCCGCTGCTGGCTCCTTGAGACTTGGCTCGAAGAGCTTCAAGCAGCCAGCGGCTTTGCACGTCACCAGAATCTCGACGTAGGTGACCTCGCGGATTGCTTCCTCAATGCTGTTCATGTTCTCCGTCCGTGGCGCAACTTTACGTGAGCTGGGCTCGGCCTACGACTGCTTTCGGTGCACAGCGCTCGCTCGCCCGGAAGTTGCGACCGGCAGCAACGGGTCGAATCCGGTCAATTACCCTTCACTACGTTGACCCGCACCCCAATGACACCTGCTGCACATCCCACTCAAGCTGTTGTCGGTCAGCGCACTCGACGCACGCGTACGTTTCGATGCCGCGCAAGCTGCGAGACGCCTGGCAATGCAGTGGGCCGCCGCTGGCCGGGCTGCGCGATGCCAACGGCAACCGTGCGAGCTCGAGCTATCCTCAACCGCCCGATGACCCATTCGAGCCCAGGCGGCCGCACGAGGGTGCATTGCTCATGGCATCGTGGTGCGACACCCAGCTCGTCGCGACCACCGGGCGCAAGGCGTCGTGCTAGACAAATAGATTCAGGAAGTAAAAAATGTCGAAGAAAATGACAATAGCCGAATTTGAGGATAATCTTGAAGGGCTTCAAGGGCTCATTCCACTCTATGCTAGGAGAGGAGAGCTCGATATGCTTTTTGATTTTGCGTATCCTGCTTCATTTCGAGAAATGGAAGCTCTAAGTTCCACGCTAGAAAAGATCAACATGTACGAGCCAGTAAAAGCGGCATTGTCACAATCAGAAGCGTTAGCGCGTGAAGCCAAATACGAGGAAGCCGAAGTCGTGATGCTGGAAATTAATCGCTTATTAATGAGAGCATCGGGTACGTGGGATAAGATGCGCTTTCCTCCCAAGGAGAGCGACGAACAAAACGGGAGTTTAAACGAGTGATATTGATGTACTTCGTTAGCGAATAATTTCCATCCGAACCATGGAAATTTCTCTCCTGACGACATTTTTTCGGGTCTATCGAGTGGGGCGGTATAAATTCGTGCTGAAATTGAGGGCGCACGGTTTCAATGAATTTCGAACAAGCCCCGTCCCGGGTTGTTTGGCACCGCTGCGAAGGTTGAGCGATCTAACAGGCTGCTGAAATAATGGTTCGAGGGAGGCGCCCCTAAAAAACCTCTGCGGACACCCAAGAAGAAGTATTTCAGCAGCTTGCTAAGCGCAGGTACACCGCGACCGAGTAGACGCAGAGGTCGAACGACTCGTTGCGCTTGCGCACTTGCTTCCACACGCCGTCAATGCCGCGCACCTCCGATTCCAGTTCATCGAAGAACGCCCAGTGCAACCAGCCGTCGGGGTTCGTCGGCGACTTCGGGCCGGGAAGTGGAAGTAGCCTGGCCCAGGTGTCGGCCGCTTCAAGCCAGTCGCGACCATGTCCTTGATCCCCAGGGGACACTGATTTATGCCGGCGCTATCGATAGCAAGCCGAGCGCCAATCCAGCTGATATCAAAATGGCGACGAACTACGTGGCCCAGGCGCTTGGCGAGGCGATGTCAGGCAAGCCCGTCAGCCGTGCCAGCACCCAAGCTTACGGGTGCAGCGTGAAGTACCCGGAGTGGAGCCTGAGCGCGTCTTGGCTGCGCCGTGGGCTTGTTTGAGCTGACCGCGGTGGCGGAGATTCTTGGCTGCTACTTGCCGATGTTGTGGCTGCAGCAGAGAGCCGGGAGCTGGGTGTTGGTGCCAGCCGCTGCGAGCCTGCATGTTCGTTTGGTTGCTGACCCTGCACCCAACCGCCGCTGGTCGCGTCTATGCAGCCTACGGCGGTGTCTAAGTGGCCGTCGCTGTCGTGTGGCTGTGGCTTGTCGATGGCATCCGCCCGGACCGATGGGATTTGATTGGTAGTGCCATCACGCTGGCCGGGATGGCAGTCATCTTATTCGCGCCCAGAGGGAGCAGTTAAGGACCCAGTCACTGTGCCGCCGAGCCGAAATTTATGACAAGCTCGGCCAGAGCATGCTCAAGCTCCCCTCAGGCGCTGCTTAATCGTAAGCGTGAGCCGAAGGCCCTCTGGTAATTCGACCAGCAACTGAGCACGATCCGTCGATCGTGCATGCCTACGACGGTGTGCATCAAGCCCTTAATGCACATCATGAACGACCAAGTCACACGAGCGAAGCGCCGGCGGCGCAACCACAGCCCGGAGTTGAAGCGCGAACTCGTCGCACGCAGTCTGAAGCCGGGCGCGTCGGTTGCTGCTATTGCAATGGAGGCCGGCATCAATGCCAATCTGCTGTTCACATGGCGGCGTGCGCACCTCGGTGCCATGGCCGCCCAACTGAAGGCGCCTGGTACCGCGCCGGTCTTGCTTCCCGTGATGCTCGAGGCGCCCAGCAAAGAGGAAGTCACAACGGAGCCGGTCGCGGTGTCCCGTACCACCGGTACGATCGAAGTTGACATCGGCGGAGCGCGCATGCGCCTGCACGGTCCCGTCGACGAGGCGAGTGTGCGATTTGTCCTGCAGACGCTGCGAGCCTTCGCATGATCGGCTTGCCAGCGGGAACCCGCGTATGGCTCGTGGCCGGTCACACCGACATGCGCAAGGGCTTCGACGGCTTGGCGGCGATGGTTCACGCCGCGCTCGCCGAGAACCCGTTCGGCGGCCACGTCTTTTGCTTCCGCGGTCGACGCGGCCACATGCTCAAAGTGCTTTGGTTCGACGGTCAGGGGCTCATGCTGTTGTCCAAGCGGCTCGAGCGCGGGCACTTCGTGTGGCCGCAGGCAAGCTCGGGTGGTGTCTCGATGACGCCTGCGCAGTTGTCAATGCTGCTCGAAGGCATCGACTGGCGCATGCCACGGCGCACGCATGTGCCCGAGATCGCGGCCTGATGTACCGGCCGCGCTGGCCTTGTGAGGGATGGCGCATGCATTGTTCGCACAGCACAATCCATCTCCGTGCCGACCTCCTCGAACCCGCCCCACACCATCGACGCGCTGCTGAGCATGCTTGAGGCGCGCGAGGCCGAGGTGGCGCTGCTGAAGCTGACCGTCGAGAAGCTCACGCTGCAGTTGCTCAAGTCGCGCCGTGCTCAGTACGGCTGCTCCAGCGAACAGCTCGACCACCAGCTTGCGCTCATCGAAAGCGGACCGCTGGATGAACAACGCCCGCCGAAGCTACCCGCGAAGACGGAGGCGGCCAACGAACCGGCAGAGCGGCAATTGCCGCCCCACCTGCCGCGCGAGGAGCATGTCTATCAGCCCGAAGCCTCGGACGGGCAGCACGACGCCACTGGGCAAGCCTGCGGTTGCACGGCTTGTGGCGGCCGGTTGCGCCGGATCGGTCAGGACGTCTCGGAGCAATTGGAGTACGTGCCATCGCGCTTCAAGGTCATTCGCCATGTGCGTCCGAAGCTGGCCTGCGTGGCGTGCGAGACGATCTTCCAGGCGAACGCGCCGAGCCGACCCATCGCGCGGGGCTTGGCAGGCCCAGGGCTGTTGGCCAACGTGCTCGTCTCCAAATATTGCGATCATCTTCCGCTGTACCGTTTGAGTCGCATCTACGGCCGTGAAGGCGTCGAGATCGACCGCGCCACGATTGCCGGCTGGGTTGCGCAGTGCGGGGCCCTGCTCGACCCCCTGGTTGCAGCACTGGGCCGCTACGTGCTGGCCGGTCAGAAGGTACACGCGGACGACACGCCGGTGCCCGTTCTGGAGCCGGGCCGCGGCAAGACGAAGACGGGCCGGCTGTGGGTCTACGTGCGCGACGATCGACCCGCCGCGGGGACGGATGCACCCGCGGCCTGGTACTGCTACTCGCCCGACCGCAAGGGCGAGCATCCGCAGGGGCACCTGGCGCGCTATCGCGGCGTACTGCAGGCCGACGCCTATGGCGGCTATGCCAAGCTCTACGCGAGTGGCGACATTGTCGAGGCTGCCTGCTGGGCGCATGCGCGGCGCGGCTTCTGGGACTTATATGTTGAAACCAAGGCGCCCGGCTCGGTGGCCGAGCAGGCGCTGCATCGCATCGCCGCGCTCTACGCCGTGGAGGCGCAGATCCGCGGTCAACCGCCCGATGTTCGCCGGCACGAGCGCCAGGCGCGCGCCGGCCCGCTGCTCGATGAGCTTCGTGCGTGGCTCACGCAGACGCTGCAACGTGTCTCGGCAAGATCGAGCCTCGCCAAGGCCATCGGCTATGTGCTCACACGTTGGCAGGCCTTGACGCGCTATCGCGACGACGGCCGCATCGAGATCGACAACTCCGCAGCCGAGCGCGCGCTGCGCGGGGTCGCGCTCGGGCGCAACAACTATCTGTTCATGGGCTCGGATGCGGGCGGCGAGCGAGCTGCGGCCGTCTACAGTCTCATCGAGACGGCAAAGCTCAACGGGCTCGACCCCCAGGCTTACCTGCGCGACGTACTCGCACGCATCGCTGATCATCCGAGCAACCGCATCGACGAGTTGCTGCCGTGGGCCATTGCGCGGCGCAACCAGGAGCAATCGCAGGCGGCTTTGGCCGAGGCCGCTTGATGCGCAGGCGCGTCTGCCTGGCAGAGAACGAGTAACCCGCGTGAATTCTCAAGCAATCGACCCGAAGCTGATCGAAGCGCTCGACCGCGCGACAAGCCTTGAACTGTTCCAGCTGAGCGCCGTCATCGAACGCATGCTTGCCGACCCACGACGCATCATCGCCGTCCGCCTGAACATGCATCTGGGCCAGTCCGTGCGCTTCCTCGACTGGCGCGACGGCGTAATGCGCGATGGCAAGGTCATCGCCATGAAGGACACACAGGTCACCTTGCACGAGCAAGGCTCCAGGCGCGAGTGGAAGTTGCCATATGCAGCGATCGAGCCGCCCGAGGCTTGCGATCGCGTTGAAACGGCCGCCCCACCGGAGGCTTCCAGGCCACAGCCCAAACCGGGGCGCAACGACTTCCGCCGTGGCGACAAGGTGTCGTTCGAGGACCGCTACATGCACCCCATGGTCGGCGAGGTCATCCGTATCAACCAGCGCACCGCTTCAGTCGATACCGGGGACGGTCGCCAATGGCGAGTTCCCTTCGCATTGCTGAGGCACGTCCTCGACATCTGAACGTAGCGACGGGGTCAAGGGGGCCATCGGCTCACGCTTACGCTTAATCCTGCTTATTTCAGAGTAAAGCTGACCGAGGCAGGTGCCTGACCAGCCAGCTTGACCGTTGCAAGGGCTTTCGTGCCCGCACCACTTGCAAGACCGCCCTTCGTTGGCGCCGCCGTAGTGCCCGCCGGAATCCGGAATGCGTCTTCGTGGCTGCGCCGATGATGCGCAGCAGCTGGCCGAGCAGCTCGCGAGGCTGCTGTGGCGCACCGCCCAGACCAGCATGTGCACGAGGACGCGCATACGCTGGACCGTGGAGGCCTGGCCGAGCACATGCGCCCGCTCGAGGTGGAAGAAGGTAACGTCTGCCTGAGCCCGTGCGTTGGCTGCCCGCCGCTGGCGCACTACTCGGCTTCACGATAGGTGTTTAATGGTCATTCTCAAGCGGCTCGCGCATTGGGCGAAAAGCGCTCACAGTAGCGCATCGCGGCATGTCGCAGCGTGTCGATGGCGCGCCACGGCTCCTTGTCTGACGCTTCAATCGGTGGATGCACGAGACGTGCGCAGTATCCCTGGGCCACCCGAAACAGATAGAACACCGGCCGTCCCGGCACAAACAATCGGTGCCGGCGAACGTCAGTTCCTGCAAAATCGCGCGACGGTAAAGTGCCGTCGATGGCGGCCCAGCCCGACTGGAAGTCGAAGCGCAGGCATGGCCCACGGCACTGCGCTCGAATGCGCTCAGCGCGCTGTTCGAGCATTTGGGCGGCTGCCTGCTTCCGGTCCGATGTTGCGTGGGTTACGCGAGGTTTGAAGATTTCCTCGACGGCGGGCCCTTGACACGTGAGCCGCAACGCTCCGGATGGTGCACGCGCGGCCCTGAACCTCAGGTCCGTTTGCTCCTCCAGCATGCCGGGGCCCCACGCGAGTTCGCCGGCCTGTGTCATCCCCTGGGCCAGCGCTAATGCGCGAGACCAAATTAATCTCAGCAGCACGGCTGACACGTGCTCTAGGAGCCACTCGGCATGGTCTCGCCTCAACCAATGCTGGCCGTCCTCAGCAACGAAGTGGTAGTCCAGTGCCGCGCGGGACAGCTGATGCGCCACACCTTTATGACGAGGCCGAACTTCCTCCCACATCCTGACGGTAGCTAGCGGCTCCAGACGCGACGACCACATCATGTAGGCCCAGGCTACGGTGTCCTTCTCGGTGTGCTGCAGCTGGCGACCCGGCTTGAACGACGCCCGAAGCCGCCGGATGCGCTTGTCACAGCCGGGCGCCAGGTGCCGCCTTATGTGCTTTCCCAACGCCCGGTAGATCCCGTGCACAGCCCGATCTGCCGCATACGAAAGGTCATCGCACCTGAAGGATCTGCCATGAAATCGCGCGCCCTCCGCCGTGAACGCGATGGTCTCAAGACGTCGCATTGCTCGGCCTTGAGTCGTCGTCGGTCCATAGGTGGGCGGCGTGGCTCCAGTCCCAGAGTTGGCGCACATCGCGTAGCGCCGCGTCGCCATCCAAGCACCTCAACTTGAACGAGAGCGACCGTGTCAAAGCGCGCGTCGCGTAGTCGGAACCAGCGCGATGTTGGTGGACCTTAAACGCACCCCGGAAAGCGACGATGGATCGCTCGCGGAGACGAAGCCCGAGTTCGACCTGGCTCTGCGCCAAGGCGAATCGAGCCGCCTGACGAAGGACCTTGTTGCCCAGGGCCTGAACGCGAGCGGCGTCAACGCCGAGAAGGGGGGCGCGGGGACTGCACAGCAATTCGAGATGGTCTTGGCCCGCTCTGCCTTGTCCCCTCATCCAGCGAGCGAGAGAGTCGCCAAGAGGTGGTGGCGCGTACACCACTGAATCTCGCCACGCGCTTCGCGTCCAGACATGTAGGGTCCAGCATGGAACGACGCGATTTGGTGGGTCGACGTTGCATCGAGAAATATCGGCAATCTCAGAGGCTGAGTGACCGCCGAAGTAAAGTAGCTCCACGATGAGCCGCTCCAGAGCGGCGCTCTCACATGGATAGAACTCGTTCATGGTTCGTCGAATGTGATTCCACTCGGCGATCGTGAGAGGCTCTTCGATCCGGACACTGCGAAACGCGCTTGCCATCTCCGCCGAAACCGAAATACCGTCCTTCATGTCCCGAGTCCCAAATGGGCAACGCAGATCGGCGTAACTCTGTTTTCCAAGCCAACGAACCAGCGAGGCCACCTGGCGCATGGTCTGGACTCGGGCTGCCGTCGACAGCGCTCTTCGAAACGGGCGCCATCGATCAGACTCCCTGCTAACCCGGCCCGCCTGAATCCAGCGATCGATTGGATGAGGATCTGCCAGGAAGCGCGAGAACGCGGCGAAGTCCTCCCGGTCGAGGGCTGAGACTGCCTTGTTCCGGTCGAAGCATGCCCAGTTGACGAGCTTGTCAGCTGCGGTGCGCCGACTCGCCGCAGTGACCTCGTTCTGGGAGGTCTGAAACACCCACCACCGGATCGCCTCGATGTCATTCGCCACATCAAGACGGCACTTGTCTGTGCATCGATAGCCGCCGGCCGAGCCACAGAGCCCGAGTGGCGCCACGAACGATTCAATGGGCGCGATCTTGGGCGGCTGCTCTCGAAATGAGTCGACGTCCACGGCCATCACGGCCGGTTCTTCCGGAGGGGTCATCAGGCATCTCCTGTACGTTTGACGGTGACGAAGCAGAAGGTCTCCCCGCCCTCGCCCTGGCGCCAGATGAAGTGCGAGAGGCCGCTCGACCACGCCTCGACTCGAGGGCTGAGGCGTGGCGTCCATGTGCGCAGCAATTGAAGGTAGGCGGCGCGACGGGATTCGAGGCTTGAGCCTGGGGCTCTGCTGCTGGACGAGTCGCACTCGCAGCGCTCTTCAAAGGGGTCCTCCAGGGACGAGGTGAGCCGCCTCCATTGCTGCGCCGTCCACAGGTCCTCGACAAAGCTGCCCCAGACGAAATGCCCCCATGTGCTGTCCGCCACCTGGTGATCTCCCGGCCACTGAAGCATGGCCTTGTTCAAGGACAGACCGATACCCCTTCGGGCAAAGTGACGCGACCAGAGACTCAAGGGAGGCATGTCGTGGCCCTCGAAGCGTGAAGTCCAAAGTGCCATCGCATGGAGCAGCGCTGAGCAGAAGCGACTTTGAGGAACTGTCGCTTCTGTTACGCGATGTCGACGAAACGTGTTGAACGGGTCATGCCGCCACAGTTCCTTGCGCAAGCGATGGCGACGTATCAGGTGGCGACGAATCGCCTTATAGATGCTCGTACGCCCTACTGCGATCTCCCGCTGCTTGTCCAGAGACAATGGTCTGGAAGGCCGGCAGGAACTGGCGGAGTGATTCAGTGCTGGCGCGGCTTCACCCGCTGGTGGCGGGTTGAAAATGCACTTCAGCGCGATAAAGGCCAAGTGCCTGCGCTGTCGGTTCGGATCGGCCGCCATGGGGTCGACGACCCAGTTCGCCAGCGTGGGCCACTCGATGTCCGTGCGAGCCAGCGTGGCGACGCGACGAGCCAGAACCTGAAGCGGCTGCGTGTCCGGTGGGCCTCGCCAGCTGTCAAGCATCACGACACCCGTCCACGCCGCCCCGTATCCCAGCCCGCACTTGAGACACTGCATTGGCGTCCGGAACGCCTCCGCGCATAGTGCGTAGGCCGGTGTTGGCTCCCCGCAGTGAGGACAGGCTGTGGTCAATGGCAGCCCGTGGATTGGGCAGACTTGCAGACCGTCGATCTGAAACAGGGGCGACTGGAACCCGACGTCGGCGCAGCTTGTGCATAGCCGCAACTGATGGTCGGATGCGATCCGGGGGGCCCAGCGGCCGCAGTAGTGATCAAGAAATCCGCAGCGAGCCCACGCAGCCGACTGAATCGCGCGCCCAGACGAGGTCCACGCGGCCGACAGAAAGCTGCGCCCGTGGATCTTCCCGAAGCTGGCTTGCACCAAGCGTCGATCGAAGAGCAGATCGCACAGTCGGCGAGCGTCGAGGGCATTCAGGAGCGCGAGCTTGGCGACGCGCGTGTAAGCCCCTTCCAAAGGCGAGCTCCAGGCTTCTGCCCCGATCAGGCCTTGATGGGCCTTCTGGAACAACTGGCTGTCCGTTCGCATCAGAAGAGTGTCGATTCGTAGCCGGTGGCTTGAACCGCTATCGCCCACGACTGCGGCGTGCCGCGAAAGCCGACGCCGTCGTCCGCCATGCCGCTGAAGAGGAAGTTCCTGATGGCGCCCCCGATCCAGTTCATTCCGATGTTGTTTGCGGCGTGGTTGCTGCGTGCGGCCACGTTCTTGAACTCCGTCCACATCGCGGTCGCTTCGTGGGCCATGCGCCAGCCCCCTCGCCAGGAGACTGGCATATAGAACTCGGAGTAGCTGATTCCGCTGCCGACGGGGTACTCGCACTGCTGAGGATCGTCGTATGCCTCGAGTGTTGTGCGCAGTTCGGCCTCATCCCGAAGGCCCCGAAACTCACGTGGGCTGAGAAGAAAACGTCCCACAAGATCTGTCCGCCCCCGGGAGAGAAGGCGCTGGCGGAGCATCTGAGTCTCGGTGGTCTGTCCGAACGTTAACGTGATCAGACGAATGTGCTTCGCATGCAGGTCATTGGCGAAGTCGCGCAGCCACGTCCACTGAAGCTCACCCCAGTTCTGCCCTTCATCGACGATCAGCAGGTACCGGTCGCTCCCCATTTGCCGGGCCTGTGCCAGCATCATGTTGAAGACGCGCAGACGCTTTTGCTGCGCGGTTCCGGAGAGCGCGCCAGCGTGGTCGAAGTCGTGCAGAAGATCCGAGAAGAAGGTGCCCTGGGTGAAGTTGTCGTGATGCTTTGCGACGGCGATTCCCACAGGAAGCTTCGGAAACGTCTTGCTCAACTGACGCACGATCACGGTGATGGCCGTTGTCTTTCCGATGCGGAAAGCTCCCAGCAGGCAGGTTCCCGGATCTCTGTGAACCACGACGCCCTCGCAAGTCGCGTACGCATCCTGAAGCGGCGGCGTGGCCACCTCGGCTTCGTTGCGCGTGACCGGGTGGTTTTCGTAGAAGTGGTCGCGAGCAACGCCCGCCTCCAGCGCGCTGCGTCGAGTGGCCTGCCACACGTCATCCTGGCGGTCTCGCGCCTCTGCGCCCCGCCGCCTGCGGGTGCTTGTCTCTGCTCGTTCCTCGTCGTGCACGAGTTCAGACGGGCGGTCGTCGGTCATGGGAACTCCTTCAGGATTTGCGCCAGTCAGGGCGCTTGATGTGACCCGGAATCGGTCGCTCTGGAATGCTCGCGAACGCGGGCCGGGCGGGCGTGGCGGGCACAGGGAGCCCCGACACTCGAGACGCCTCCGCCAGCAAGGTGCCAGCGTGCGACACCGCGTTCGGTTTGCTGCGCACCTCTGCCATTGCCTTCTTGGCGAGGAAGGCCAAATACTCGTTCACTGGGTCGATGCCGAGCAGCTCGCCGTTGCGGATGTGCGCATTGATCACCTTGCGCATCGAACGCGAGTGCTTGTGCGCCGCCCATCCGTTGTGAAGGCACTTGAGCGGGCCGAGATCTTCGCCGTTCTCGAGGAACGCATGAACGTGCATGTCTGATTCGCGGATGTGCAGGATGATGTTTGCGCCAAGCAGGTCCCAGCGTGTGGACAGCGTCTCAGCCGTGTAGCGTGCTTCGTCGATCTGCACATAGGGGCAGACGGCAGAGCCTCTCTTGGACTGCCCCGCGATGCGCCTGATCTCAACCGTCGTCCCCAGTGCAGGTGTGTGCGCAGTGACTGGGACGGCGGGGCGTGGTACATAGGACGCATGGCGTTCGGCCAATCCTGTGCGCATCACCTCCAAAGGTGAGCGACCGCCGAGACTGGAGGTCGGTGTTGCGTTGTGATTCGCAAGGAGAACGTCGACGAGGTCGATCAGTTCCTCCCACGTGATCTCGTGGCGCACAGCGTTGTGAACTGGATTCTTCCGTCGCACGTCCTGTGAATTCGACCCGCAGGACGAGGGCAGACATTGAAAGCCGTACTGCTCGAGGCTGCGGAAGAACCGTTCTGTGAATCCGTTGCGCCACCAAGCGCCCACCGGTCCAAAGGTCACTGCGCAGCCCAGGGACCGCCTGGCGGACTGAACGAGCCTGTTCGCGTAGTGCTGCGCAGCGTTATCGATCTGCAGGATGGATGGACGACACGCGGTGAGCCCATCGATGGTTCCCACGGGAAAGCCGGCTCCCTCCCTGTAGCGCATGCCCTCCACCACGAGCTTGCGAGGTACCCACGGCTCTGAACAGGAGGCCAGCGCCTCCTCCATGGTCGCCGCGCTGAGCTCGGTACAGATAGAGACCCCGTACCGGAGCATGCACCTGCATCCCTTGTCGAGAACCGGGAAGACCCAGATGCGCTCGATCGGTACCCGCTGCGGCCCCGCTGGCCCAGGGATGACGACGACGCCGTAGCAATGCAGTTCGTGCGCGTCAGCACCTGCGCAATCCAGGGGTGCCACAGCCAGAGGAAATCCCTTTTTGCCGGTGCCGAGCGACATTCCGTTGCGTGCATCCTCTCCGTACCAGACCTCCACTGACTGCGGGTCGCTTTTCAGGAATGCAGCGGCATACCGCTCAACCGAGCGTCGGCCTTGGCTTCGCGAGTTCAGCGGATAGTCATCATCGCCAAGATGTAGTTCGTCACACGCGCGTTTGAACGCTCGGTACACACTGTTAATCGTCGGATTGCGCGACGTCAAGCCTGCAGGCGCACCGCCTGATCGAATGGCCGCGTGCAGCCGGTCTCGAACACTCGGGTGCTCTACCAGAAAGCGTTGAAATGCTCCAGCCGCCCCTGCTTGCGCGGCCTCGGCACCAAACGGCAACTCGACCCGGTGGTAGCCGCCTGAGAGACGCACATACGCAAGCAACCCGCGCCAGCCCGCGATTGTTCCGTCCTCGGTGAGGCACAAGCATCGGTTCGTCTTGTCGAGCACTAATTGTTTTGAGCACCGGCCGGCGTCGGCCGCTGCGCTTAAGGAGCCGTCCTTCAAATAAGTTCTGACCGCCAGTTCCAATCGGTCGAACCGCGATCGATGTTCGTCATCAAGATGGGCAGTGGATACCTTCGGCCACGAGTCACAGTCCCGCCAATGAAGCGGGATCGTCTTGAACGTGTACTGCTTGCCGCCACCGCGCGCTTTCATTTGACCGCCTCCGTTAGGTAGAAGCGCGAGCGCATGCTGAAGGGCTGCTCATGGAGATCGCTCCCAAAGCGCCCGTACTGAACGCCTTGGAGTAACGCAGCGACGTAGAGGCCTTTGTGGTCGTCCTTTCCCAGGGAAAGCACATCCTGCAAGAGCACTTCGGCGTGCGTGTGCAGGAGGATCGCGACTTCATTTCCAAGCTCGTGCAGTGGCCACTGCCGGGCCTGGGCTACCCAGGCCAGCAGTCGGTTCCAGTTCTGAATGCGCACTGGTTGAGCGTAGATCTCCTGCTCCGTCCAGGTCTCAATGCGCGCCGGGAGGTCCTTGTGGGCTCGCTGCGCGATCAGGTGCTCGAGATTCGCTCGTGCAGCTGAGACCTTGCGCACTGAGCTCGTTGAGCGAACAGAACGCCAGACCACAGTTCCGTCCACGAGGCGGATCTCTGCGTCGACGCATTCGGACAACACCTCGCCAACCAGCCGCGCGACACGGTCATGGGGCGCGTAGTCGACGAAATCGACGTCCGGGTCGGACTCCGCATGGAGGAAGTGGCCGTGGCGAAGGTCGCCATGCAGCACGAAGTCGCGCCGGCCCTTAGGGCTGTAGACGTACCAAAGGCTGTAGCGACTCTTCCCGCGGCGGTTGTAGTCCGCCTGCAGCTTGCCGCGCAGACGTGTTCCCAGCCGTGCGCCCTTCTTGCCGCCGCGGCTCATTCATGCCACCACAGGGTCGCAAAGCTGAAGTACGCCCGCGAGTGCGAACGGATGTAACCCTGCATGCATGCCTCCGACGAACCGGAAGGCGCATACATACCCTCACCATGAAGCTACTCCATTCGCCGTGAGTAATTTAGGCGCGAGTTTCCCCGCGCCCTTGACAGTATGTCTTTGCAGACGTACTCTCCAAGTGCCGAGTCCACACCCGTACAAAGTAGGCTAGGTAGCTTCCAGAAGGGCCAGCTGTTGCCGCAGCTGGCCCTTCGTCTTTTGGGTATGCGTCGCCCTTCCGTGAGTTGATGGAGTCCGATTATTGGGCAACATCTTTTGAAGTGGCAAACGTAGTTACATTGCCCTATCAATCGCACTTGACGAGCTAAGTTTCATATCGAATGAAACTAATAGACTAATAATGCAAGTCATTGATTCGCTTGAGAAATTTCTAGCGGGCGGACCCCGCGCCCTCGACCAGAGCGACGCTTACAGGCGCACAGATCAGACTCGGCACGGTCGCCCATCACGTCGCCGCTGCTTGAACTGGTGGCGGCTAAGCAAGGGAAATCGTTCGGCGAGTCTGGAGATTTGTGTCGAACGTTCTCGTAGTCATGAATTTGCGTCGCAATACAGGGACGCAAAGGCATGTACTTAGTGCAGCGTTGCTAGGGAGTGGCACGGCCTTCGTTAGGTGAATTGCTGTCGCCGCACTCTGACCGCATGACGCGTTTGGTTGCGCCACCGCGAGACGAAATTCAAGCGTTGTATCAGCTCGCCAAGCGCGGCGACATGCGGAGCATTGGCATACACGCCGATCATCTGGCGGCGCTCGACGATGCCTATCGGCCGTTCGCCCAGCGGGTGCGCCAATTGGCCGAGCGTTTCGAATCGCGTGCCATTCTTGAATTCATCGAGCGTTACCGCTAGGTTGCGTTCGTCTCAACACGTCCTTTACTTCGTCCAAGAGGCTTTGAGCACTGGTCCGATCAGCTCGTGAAACAGCGCCTCGATTTCCTGCGGACGTTGAGGCCGACTTTCTCCGAGCCACCATGACAATAGCTGGAACAGCGCGCCGGCAACGAAGTTTGAAATGGCGTCCGCATGCCAGGAGCGTCTGGTACCCGCTGGACGCTCGTTTTCCACCAGATCGACCAGCAACTCACGAAACCTGTCCTGGACGAAGTGGCCTGAACGCCTTCCCAGCATGGCGCGAAAAACAAGCTGCTGCTCGTGGACATGTTCAATCAATCCGCCAACGAAGGCGAGTCGATCGGGCGGGCATGCACCAGCACGCCGCACCCGCTCGCCCAGTGCGGTGCGCAGGTCATCGAAGCAGCCTCTGAGCAGCTCTTCCTTGTTCGCATAGTGAAGGTAAAACGTCGAACGACCGACATCGGCGCGGTGACACAGGGACTGAATGTCGACGCCTTGCCAGCCGCGCTCCACCATCAGCTCCAGCAGCGCATCGCGCAGGGCTTCGCGCGTCCGCAGGACGCGCCTGTCCTTGCGCAAAGGCTCACGATGGGCCTGTGACTTTGGATCAGCGCAAAAGCGTTCCTGCACACCGTGCTGAACTGTGTTCACTTGTGGACAATCTGCCATTCGATGGCCTTTTCGCTTGGTTTGCGGCATCCGATGATTCCGGGCAGAAACTGTTATTGGACACGACGTTCAATAACGCCGACATCCTCTCACGCCGAATGCGCACCCGCTATGAGACCAACGAACGCCAGCATCGAAACGGCGATCCGCTACTTGTTGTACCCCTTGCTCGCGATCGCAACGCTTGTGTATCTCGCCCATGAACTGAGCGGTCCGACGGCATTCATCGGAAGGCACTACGGACTGTATCTGGCGGGCCTGATCCCCGTGATGGTCCTGATCGAAGCGAAGCACGCCCTGCGGCCCGAATGGCGCATGACCTGGGGGACCTTCTGGCGGCGCGATTTGCCGTTCCTGATCATTGGCGCTTCGACCATTGCCGCCACGAACTTCGTCGCAGCGATCATCGTGACCGAGCATGCGATGGCACCCAGTCGCGCGTTGGCGGATATTCCGCTGGTTCCGGGGGTGGTCATGTCCATCCTGGTGACCGACTTTCTTTGGTACTGGGTCCATCGATACAGCCATGCGGCGCGCGGCAGCGCAGGCGGATTTCTTTGGCGCATCCATCTCGCTCACCACTTGCCGAGGCAGGTCTATGTACTGATGCATGCAATCAACCACCCGATCAACACCGTCGTCGTGCGAGCGATTCTGACAATACCGCCGTACTTCATGGGTTTCTCGCCGCAGGTGGTCTTCACGGCCAGCGTCATCACCGGCCTGCAAGGGCTCGTTTCGCACTTCAATGTGGACAGCCGGGTCGGTTGGCTGAACTACGTGCTGATGGGGACAGAGTTGCATCGCTATCACCACAGTACCGATCCGGCCGAATCGAAGAACTTCGGTGCTGTGGTGTCGATCTGGGATCAGTTGTTCGGGACCTTTGTATATCGACCCGGCGGTGAACCCGCTGCAATCGGCATCGAAGAGCCGCAACGCCATCCTGCCGATACCGAGCTCGTTTCTGTGTTGCTTCACCCGTTACGTCGATCCGACCCGAGGTGAGGCGAATTCATAGCAGGGCCCCGCCCGGCTCGCCGGCTGTGCACCCTGCTCGATGCTTCCCGGACCACTCCTTGGCTGGCGTCCACCCTGTCAATGCCTGTGATCGTGGTGCGCATCCGGCACATGCGGATGGGAATGTCGCCTCGGCTCGTGCCGGTGCGGATGGCTGTGCTCCCCTGCCGGCGCCCGATCATGATGATGGTCATGATGCCCATCGTCGTGGCGGTGCGCATGCTCGTGCTCAAGCGCCGCGTGCTCGTGCTCGTGGTCATGCGACTCCGTCAGGTGACGATCACGCCACAGATCATCAGTAAGCCGCCGATGGCCATGCCGAGACCAGCAGCACGGTCGCCAAGACTGAAGGCCAGCAGCGCTCCGATGAACGGTGCAAAAGCGAAGACAGAGCCCGTGCGAGCGGCTCCGAACGCGCGCTGCGCAAGCAAGTAAAAGCGCAGGCTCAGGCCGTAGCCGGTCGCGCCGGCGACCAGCAGCCCAAGGGCAGCATCTGGGCTGGGAAACGGCTCGCCGGCGGCGACAGCCAGCACAGTCGTTGCAGTCGCGCCGAGCGCCGACTTGGTCAAGACGACCTGCCCGGGATCGCGTTCGGCCAGCGCTCGCGACAACGTGTTGTCGGTGCCCCAAGCGGCGGTCGCCGCAAGCACGGCCAGCAGGCCGAGCAATTTATCACCGCCGCCTCGGCCCTGGTCGACGACGAGCGCGATGCCACCGGCCAGCAAAAAGGCCATGGCTGCGACCACGCGCCGATCGAGCGTCTCGCCGTAGAGCCTCCAAGCGAGAACTGAAGTAAACACCGCCTCGAACGTGAGCATCAGCGACGCGCCCATGCCGCTCGTGCGCTGCAGGCCCCAGGCCAGCGCGACCGGCCCGATCACCGCGCCGAAGGCTGCTACCGCCAGCAGGCGTGGCAGGTCCGTTCGCCTCAGACTGGCTTCGCGCTCTACCGAATGGCGCAGCGCAGTCCCGACCAGCGCGGCGCCGGCATAGACCAACGCTGCGGTCGCGAACGGGCCAAGTCCAGCGCCGAGCTTCTGTACCAGCGGCGTGCTGGCACCGAACAGCGCTGCTGCCAGGAGCGCGAGCAGTCCGCCCTTGAGCGCCGGAAGGTGCGTTGCTTGTTCTTTCATGCTGTTCCGTTCTTCGCCGCTTACTTGACCGTGAAACCAACCGTTGCGGTTTTGCCCGCGACGTCAGCGAGCATTCGATCTTGGCGTCTCTGTCGATTGTGGTGCCGTCGGCGCAGTTTGTTGCCAAGCTTGCCTCCGGCCTCGTTCTTCGGGTCCCGGCCCTTGGAGGGAGCACGGCATGGACGATTCTTCTCCATCGGCCAAGAGCACACAGCCAAAGCGCGTGCTTAATCTCTGCAAGGTTGGCCGGTCAGATTGTTGTCCCTTCTGCCTTGGAAGCCGCCATCAGAAGGCTTTGTTGCCCAGGTAACGTGCGGCTTCCGGTTTGAGGATTGGCTTGAGCTTGGAGAATGGCAGCGTCAAGTGTGAGCCCAGGCAGACGCCCATGGCGTGCCCGATGCCAGAGATGTCAAACGACAGCTGGTCTGGCGCGGTGAAGTGCAGGTACAGGTAAGAAGGCCATTCGTCCGCACAGTCGAGGTCGACCGGCTCCGCGCCGGCGGCCTCGCGCTTCAATGCGGCGCGAAGGAAGCGCATGAATGCATCGCTGTACTCCGGTGTGTAGTCACCATGGCCATAGCCTTTGAGGATGCGTGCGAAATCGAAATAACCGCCCCGCAGCAAATCCAGGGTGTAGGGCTCGTAGTGGTTGTTGGGGTGAGCCCCGCCGCAATCGGTGGAGCCGGATTCGACCACGCTCATCAATGTCGGCGACAGGTAATCGACTTGAATGTTCTCTTCGTCGTAGCCGCCCAGGGAACCTGCGCTGGGGCCGCGGGCGGTATATCGGGAAGATGAGCAGCCCAGCGCCTCCAGGTTCATCTGCCAATGGCGCTGCTCCAGCAGCCGATTGGTGCGCGCGAGCATGTCTGCACGGGGATGGCGTGTCAGGCGGGGGTAAGGCACGTGGGTCCGCGGATCGGTGACCATGCGATAGGCTACTTCGCCGCGCACGACTTCCTTGCCTTCGGTCATCCGGACATTGGCACGCAGGTAGTTGTAGGGCGCGTTGGCCATGGAGATCTCGCTCCCCGCTGCAAGGTCGCTGCCCTGCCCCTGGACGATTGCCTTCGTCACCGCCTCGACCCCCGTGGAGCGGGTCTTGTCGGGGTCGTAGGTGGCAACCCGCTTCAAGCTGAAGGGCAAGGACTTGCCGGTCTTGGCGTCATGCCAGGTGCCGGTGTAGCGATCTCCCTCAAGTCGGCCGGCCCAGACGATGCGCGGTTTGCCAGTGCCGGGGTCTTTGAACACGGCTCCGTCGTTGTCCCTGTCGTCACTGCCGGCGGTCTCTTCGATGTGGTCCAGGGGCAGGCCTTCGGCCAGGGCTTTGGGCAGCCCACGCAGAGGGATGTCGACGCCGTGGCGCCGATAGAAGTAGCGCCCTTTCTTCACCTCACCGGCAGGTCCGGCATTGAACTCGAGCACCACCTCGGCGGTGCCACCGAGAACACCGCGGTAGACCTCGGTCGGCACAGCCTGGGCGGCCGTCACGGCAACCAGGGCCAACAAGGCGGGCAGCCATTGGATGATTTGCTTCATAAGAAACTCAGGGGGGAAGAAAGGCAGGAACGCATGGCGGCGGATGCGAGACCGATACCATGCAACAGTCGACGAGGTGGTGTGCCCCTCGCTCGGAAAACTACTCGCGTCTGAACCTCAGAGTAGCCCTTCCGATTGGATTTCCTGCTACCAACGGGTTCGGCATCCAGGCCGTGCTGACGTGGAGCGTGTCTTCGTCGAGTTTGAAGAATCGTTCCTGCTCAGTGCCGTTCCAGGCTTCGTTCCAAGATGAGTCAACCGTAGTAATGAACCTGTCTCCGTCGATCCGGTACCGTCCTGTGTAGGCCATCATCGTGCGGAAGAGCGTCACCAGTTTGTCGTCTGTATGGCCTGGCTCTCGCGCCTTGGCTGTGACGAGCACCATCATTCGCCCATCAGAACCGAACATGAGGTATCCAGTGGGGTCGGCGCCCCACGGTTCAGTGCGCACCTTTGATTCCTGAAGCTCGGTGTGGAAAGAAACCAACCGCCAGCAACCGTGGAGCTTCGTGTCGCGCTCAGACATATTCTTTCCTGCAGTCATTCGCCAAGATTCAAATCTTCATGGCTCTCACAGCCCGTTCCAGATTCGCGCGCACGATCGCGCGGTGAAACGGTGCGATCGTCGCGAGATAGGTGCGTCCCAGTCGGTTATGGCAATGCACCACCGTGGCCGTGACCAGCTCGCGCCCATTTGCGGTGTCGGCGCGAAGTTGGATGGCGGCGCGGAAGTCGAGATGCCGGTCGTCGGCGCCCACGATCAACTCCGTCGCGCTCCTTGAAAGCAGTGGCAGGTAGCCGATGACCGGCCTGTGCGCCGCGGCGTCAAGACCGATCGCACGCGACGATTTGACGCCGAAGGTCGCCATCACCACATCGCGGATACGCGTGAGCGCCCGAACCCATCCCGCCTGTCGCTCGAATGCTGCGCGTGCCAGCACCTCCACATCATCGCTGGCGCTTGCCGGCAGCCGAATTGCAAAGGCGTCCAGCAGGTCCGCATCCGCGTAGAGCGGTTCAAGCGCGCTGTTCGTGGGCATGGGCACTGCGTGCGCTTTGGTCAAGGTGGTATCCGGCGGTGGTTCGTGGTGTCCCGTAGTCTACCCACCCGGGTCTCACCATGCCGCTGCATATGCGAGGGCGCGTGGGCGCTGGGAATCTCGATGCGGCAGGCTTGGAGAATTCAGCCTGCCTCCGCGAGCTCCAACAGATACGCCCATGGATAGATCCCGCGCTCATGCCCATCGGCGAAGCGCAGTTGCACGGCGTAGTGGCCGATCTGGATCGCATCGACAAGCTGCGCGCCCTCCCCCTCCACGGGCCGGCCGCCCAACGCAGCCGAACGGCAATGGGTGCAGCGGCAGGCTGCCCGCAGCATGGGGGCCGAGAGCGCGCGATGTGCATCGGGCCACTCGATGTGAAGCGCCTGCGGCTGGAGGCTGATCGCCGTTGGGGCGTCGGTGCTCATGGCGTCACCTCCCAACCCAATGCCTTCAGCGACAGCCTCGCGGCCTTGCGCACCTCGGGGTCGGGATCGCCGGCTGCGCCGTGAAGCGCTGTACCGGCCGCTGGGTCGGCGATCTCCCCGAGGGCGATGGCCGCCTCCTTGCGCAGGTTGGCGATCGGGTGGCGAAGCGCGGTCTCCAGCACGGGCAAGGCCTCTGGGTTCTTCAGCCGGCCCAGCGCACGTGCGGCCCGCAACCGAACCTGCCAGGAGTCATCGGCCATCGCTGCCCGCAGCGCCGGTTGTGCTGCCGCGGGCCTCAGCTTGGCCAGGGTGGTCGCGGCTTCCTCGCGCACCGGCCAAGCCGGATCGCGCAGCGCTTCCAGCAGAGACGGCAATACCGGGTCGAGCCGTCCCTCGGCCATGCCCAGGGCGCCGGTGGCTGCGCGCCGCACCTCGGCGTCGGCGTCGTCCACTGCCAAGCTCGCGAGCGCCGGCAAGGCATCGCTTTGCTTCAGCCAGCCGAGCACGCCCACCGCCTCGCGCCGCACCGAGGCATCGCTGCTCGCGAGCGCATTCAGGGCGTCGGATGCGGCAGCCGGCACGCGCAGCTCACGCAGGGCACGCAGCGCGGCACAGCGCACCGACGGCTCGGCATGCCTCACCCATGGCAGCAGCCGCTCACCCAGTCGAGCATCTTTCAGCTCGGTGAGGCTCTGACCCGCGGCCTGGCGGACGGCTTCGGCGTCGTCGACGAGTGCCTGGGCAAGCGCGTCCACCGCTTCCGGCGTTTCCCACGAGGCGAGCAGTCGCGCAGCCTCCGCACGCACCGCCTCGTCGGTGTCGCCCTGCAAGGAATGCACGAGCAGTGGCAGGTGCGCTTGGTCTTCCTCGTCGGCCAGCTCGATCAGTGCCATGCGGCGGATCGTGGCGTCGTCGCTGGCCAGTCGGTGCAATGTGGTCATTCGGTTCTCATCCCTTGTTTCAAAGTGCGAAGCGCCATGCGGCGGCTGCGGCGGCGGGGGTACCCAGTGGCGACAGGCGCGGCAAGGGCTCGGCGCCATGCAGCAGATCGAGGCACCTGCGCTTGAGCGCGATGAAGGCCGGATCGGTGACCAGCGCGGCTTCTCGCGGCCGGCCGAATGGCAGCACCATCTGGTCGATGATGCGTCCCGGGCGCGCGCTCATCACAACGATGCGGTCGCCCAGGAACAGCGCCTCGTCGATGTCGTGGGTGACGAACACCACGGTGGTGCGGATGCGCTCCCACACCTGCAGCAGCAGTTGCTGCATCTTCACGCGGGTGAGCGCGTCGAGCGCGCCGAAGGGCTCGTCCATCAGCAACACGCGCGGCTGGTTGATCAGCACTCGGGCGATCTCCACCCGTTGCTGCATGCCGCCGGAAAGCTCGGAGGGATAGCGGTCCTCGAAGCCCGAGAGCCCGACGCTGGCGAGCAGCGCTTGTGCCTGCGCGTCGCGTTCGGCCTTCGGCACGCCGCGCATCTTGAGGCCAAAGCCGACGTTGTCGATCACGCGCTGCCAGGGAAGGAGCGTGTGATGCTGGAACACCAGCCCGCGCGAGGGGGCCGGTCCGCTCACCGGCTGGCCGTCGATGCGGATGCGCCCCTGGGCAGGCGACAGGTGCCCCGCCAGCGCGCCCAGCAGGGTCGACTTGCCGCATCCCGAGGGTCCCAGCAAGCAGACGAACTCGCCAGGCGCGATGCCGAGATCCACGTCCCGCACGGCCTCGAAGGCTTGGGCGCCCTGCCCCAGCCGGATGTGCAGGCGCTCGATGTCGATGCGGCCTGCGCTCATCGGGCACCTCTCGTCACGGCCTGCCATGGCATCAGCCGCCGCGCCATGAGACGGATCAGCGCGCTGCTGCCCATGCCGAAGAGGCCGATCCAAAGCATGCCCACCACGACGCCGGGATAGTCCTGCAGTGTGTACGACTCCCAGGTGAAGTACCCGATGCCGTATTGGCCTGAAATCATTTCGGCCGATACCAGGCAGAACCAGCAGGTGCCCATGCCGATGGCCAGGCCCGTGGCGATGCTGGGCGCGGCCGACGGCAGGATCACTTGCGAGAACACGGCCCATCCGCGCGCACCCAGGCTTTGGGCAGAAGCGACGAGCCGGCGGTCGGCACCCTCGACGCCGTGGATGGTGTTGAGCAGGATGGGAAACACCGCGCCAGTGAAGGTGACGAAGACCATGGACACCTCCGACGACGGGAACATCAGGATCGCCAACGGGATCCACGCCACCGCCGGCACCGGACGCAGCACCTCCACAGGCGGCAGCAGCATGCGCTCGGCCCAGCCCAAGCGGCCGATCAGCAGCCCCGTGCCCACGCCGACCAGGGCCGCGGCGATGAACCCGGCTGCAATGCGCCACCAGCTCCACAGCACATGGTTCAGCAGCTTGGGGGAACCGAGCAGCTCGAGGCCGGCCTGGGCCACCGCAAGGGGCGGCGGCACGTTGGCGAAGGTAATCCATGGCGTGCGCACATGCGCGGTCGACAGCCCATGCCAGAGCAGCACGCAGGCCAGCAGTGACAAGGCTCCGGCCACCCACCGAAATGATGTGTCGGGCCGCTGCACGGCCGCCGAGTCGTGTTCGGCGGGCGCGTTGGACAGGACGATGATGGCTTCAGTCAAGCAGCCTCCGCACGCTCATTTGGATGCAACGTGCGTGGCCGCCTGGCCACGCGCGGCCGCGTAGTCGAGCACCTTGGCCTGGTTGGCCTGTGCCCACGCCTGCGCCGCCCCCTTCAGCAGGAAGGCATGCAACTGGCCCTTGCCGTCGGAGGCGAACCACGCCTGATTGGCAAAAAGCTTGATGCCGAGGTTGCTGTCGTGCGCATAGATCACGCGGATCTTCCGTCCCGCCTGCTCGAGCTTGCGTGCGTCGGCGAAGGCGTTCTCGGGCGAGGCGTAGTGGCGTACCAGGGGCTCGCCGGCGACCCATACCTGGGCGACGCGTTTGAAGTCGCTGATCGGTTTCTGGGTCAGCGCATCGTTGGCCTTGAGCGCCAGCCTGTCGTGATTTTTCAGCTGCGCCGCGTAGTCCAGGCCGGCCTGCCTGAAGGCGGCGCGGATGTACTGGTCGTCGATGAAGGTGTCGGCCGTCAGCTCGCCATCGTGCCGCTTGAGGATGCGCAGCGTGTCGATCGAGGTGGCCAGCGCCTGGCGGTACTCGGGCTTCCAGCTCAAGTCGCGTGTCTGCAGCCCCAGCGGCCCGTGGAACAGGTAATTCACTTCGGCCTCGATGCCGGTGACTTTGGCGATCAGCTCGCTGTATTTCTCGGGCTCGGCGCTGATCAGCCGATGGGCCTCGAGTGCGGCGCGCAGATAGGCCACCACCACCTCGGGATACCTCTTCGCATACTCGGCGTTCACGAGCGTGCCGTGGAACGTGGGCGTGCTGGCCTGGGCGCCATCGAAGATCTTCCGGGCGAATCCGCGGTACGGAAACAGGTCGGCAAACGGCACGAAGTCGGCGTGCGCGTCAATCTTGTCGGCTTGAAGCGCAGGGCCAGCCACCTCCGGCGCCTGGGTCAGGATGTTGACGTCTTTCTCGGGATCGAGGCCCTGGGCCTTGAGCGCGCGCAGCAGCATGCCGTGTGCCGTGGAGGCAAACGGCACCGAGATCTGCCTGCCCTTGAGCTCGGCCAGCGACTGCACCGGCGAGTTCACCGGCACCACGATGCCATTGCCCGAGCCGATGGTGCTGCCCGACAGCACCGACACGAAGAGGCTCTTCTTGCCGGCCTTCAGGTGCGCCGCACCGTTGAGCGAGCCCGGGAAGTCGGCCATCGCGCCGAAGTCGAGCTTGTCGGCGACCATTTCGTTGGTCAATGGTGCGCCGGAGGTGAAGTTTTTCCACTGGATCTCGTATTGCACGTCCTTGTACTTGCCGTCGTGCGGCAGGTACTTGTCGAGCAGCTTCAACTCGCGGATCAGCAGGCCGCCGGTGGCGCAGTTGATGGTGGTGTCCTGGGTGCCGATGGCCACGCGGATCGTTTCGGCCGCCTGCGCGCCGGCCAGGGTCAGCGCGAGGGCCAGGCCGATGATCGGTTGGATGAGTGTCATGATGGGTTTTCTTATCGAAGCAGGTATGGAATCTCGACGTGCACGGCGCCAGTGGGGCAATCCTTCTCGCAGGGCATGCAGTACCAGCATTCGTCGAACTTCATGTAGGCGGTGCCCTTGCTCAGGTCGATGGCCAGCACGTCGAGTGGGCAGACGTCGACGCACACGGTGCAACCCTTGTGGGCGATGCATTTGTCCGCATCCACGGTGACCGGCACGGCGGTGGGGTTCAGGGCGATTGGAATGGTTTGCATCGGTGGTTCTCTCTTCAGGCCAGGGCGAGTTCGGCGGGCAGTGCGACGCGGAGCTGCCGGTAGGCATGGCGCTCACGCTCGTCGATGGGAACGATGTAGGGCTCGATCGCGCGTTTGAAGGACGCCATGCGGCCCTGCTCGTCCTTCTTCAGTTGCGCATGGCACAGCCATTCGGCATCGTTGCGCTCGGGGTAGTCGACACGTGCGTGGTACAGGCCCCAGCGGCTTTCTGTGCGAAACAGCGAAGCCCGGGCGGCCATCTCCGCGCAGTCTCGGATGGCATGCACTTCGAGGGCGCGCATCAGCTCGTGCGGGTCGCGCGCCTTGAGCTGCTCCAGGTCATCCCGGATGCCGTCGAAGCGTTCGAGGCCGATCTCCATCTTGCGGGTGACCTTGGGTGGCTGCAAATGGTCGTTGACCATGCGGCGCAGCTTGTATTCGACCTGGTTGGGCGGCAGGCCCTGCTCGCGCAGCAGCGGCGCCCACACGCGCCGGCGCTCTGCCTCGACCTGGCCCGCGTCCACCGGCGCAAAATCGTGCGCCTGGCAATACTCGGCGCTGCTCTCGCCCGCCAGGCGGCCATACACGAACGCACCCAACATGTAGTTGTGCGGCACGCAGGCCATGTCACCCGCCGAATGAAGGCCGGGCACCGTGGTGCGGGCATGCTCGTCCACCCACACACCCGAGGCCGAATGGCCGCTGCACAGGCCGATCTCCGAGATGTGCATCTCGACCATGCGCTCGCGGTAGTCGGTGCCGCGGCCGGCATGGAAGCGCCCCCGGCTGGGCCGCTCGTTGGTGTGCAGGATGGTCTCGATGCTCTGGATGGTTTCCTCGGCCAGGTGATCGAGCTTCAGGAACACGGGGCCGCGGCCGCTCTGCAGCTCCTGATAGAACTCCCACATCATCTGGCCGCTCCAGTAATCGCACTCGATGAAGCGCTGGCCTTCGGCATTGGTGGTGTGGCCGCCGAACGGGCCGGTCACGTACGCACAGGCCGGGCCGTTGTAGTCCTTGATCAACGGGTTGATCTGGAAGCATTCGATGCCCGAGAGTTCGGCGCCGGCGTGGTAGGCCATCGAGTAGCCGTCACCCGCGTTGGTGGGGTTCTCGTAAGTGCCGAACAGGTACCCCGAGGCCGGCAGGCCGAGGCGGCCCGCTGCCCCGCAGGCAAGCACCACCGATTTGGCGCGGATCAGGTGGAAGTCGGCGGTGCGGCAGTCGAACGCCATCGCACCGGCGATGCGACCGTCGTCGCCCGTGAGCAGCCGCGTGGCCACCAGCCGGTTGGTGATCTCCACCCGCGTGCGCTTGAGCTGGCGGTACAGCACCTTCTTGATGTCGTGCCCCTCGGGCATGGGCAGCACGTAACTGCCCATGTGGTGCACCTTCTTTACCGCGTAGTCGCCGGTCTCGTCCTTCTCGAATTTGACGCCCCAACGGTCGAGCTCCTCGATCATCGCGAAGCTGTTGCGGGCATAGGCCATCACCGTCTTCTGGTTGACGATGCCGTCATTGGCGATGGTGATCTCGCGCACGTATTGCTCGGGCGTCGCATGTCCGGGGATCACCGCATTGTTCAGGCCGTCCATGCCCATGCTGATCGCGCCGCTGCGCTTGACGTTGGCTTTTTCCAGCAACAGCACGCGCAGCGCCGGATTGGCCTGCTTCGCCTTGACCGCGGCCATCGGCCCGGCAGTGCCGCCGCCGATCACCAGCACATCCACTTCATGTTCGATCGTGTTCATCAATGGTTCCGTTGCAGAGAAGCGCGGCGCCGCAGCCGCAGGCGGTACTGCAGGCTGTCGATGCGGCCGCACGGGTGTTCGTGGAACACCGCGTGCGGCGAAGGCTCACAAGGTAGCCTGCGGCGCAAATGCAGGGAACGAAGCAAAACGCGATTGCGAATGCGAGATGCGCATGTGCCTTCGGCTTCCTCCCTTTGTGCGGGTAGACACGACTGTCGTTGCCTCGCGCAGGAAGTAGATTGAGGGGCTACCGGTGCATTACAAGGAGGCCGTCATGCTTCTTGAGCAAAGTTCGCTGCGCAAGCTGGGCTCGGTGTTCCAGCAGGTGCCAGACCCGTGGTGGCTCATCGATCTGGACACCTCCCGTTTTCTCGATGCGAACCAGGCCTCGATCGAGCAACTGGGCTACAGCCTGCCGGAAATCCTGAAGATCGGCGTCATCGACGTCAATCAAGCGGTGAAGTCCCGTGAGGCATGGCAAGAAATCACCGCTGGCATCCCGGTCGGCAACACGGTGCGCTTTCTCTCGGAGCTCAAATGCAAGAGCGGCGATCTCATTCCCGTGGAGGTGACCTTCTCCCGCGTGAAGACGGATGACGGAGAGGCGCTGCTGGCTTTCACCCGCGATCTGTCAAAGATCGTGGCCCTCGAGGAGGAGCTGAAGCAGCAGCAACGCCTTCTGCGCAAGCTGTCCATCCAGGTGCCTGGGGTTCTCTACCGTCTCGAGAAGAAGGGGCGCGATGAATTCGTGTTCTCGTACATGAGTGACGCTTCGCGGGCGCTTTTGAATGTGGAACCCGCGAACGACAGTCTCGCGTACAACCTGACCGCATTGCTGGAACAAACGGTTCCCGAGGACCGCGACGCCGTGCTGGCGGCCCTGCAAGAGTCTGGCAAGACGCTCGGGCCGCTTCAATGCGAGTTCAGGATTGTTGGAAGCGAGCGGCCCGATGAGTGGTATGAGATGCGCGCGTCGCCCGAACGTACCGCGGACGGTGAAACGATCTGGCATGGTTTCATCGCCGACGTGACCGAGCGCAAGCTGGCCGAGATCGAGATGAGACGCCGGCAGGCGCTCTGGGACATGGCGGCCAATGCGACCGGCATCGGCGTCGTGCAGTTCCGTGACGAGGGCATCGACATGGATGACCGTGCCGCCCGGGCCCACGGACGGCGAGGAGACGCTGCGACGGCGCTCTCGGTGGCCGAGTGGTTGAGGCTGGCTCACCCCGATGACCGGGAGGTGCTGCAGCGACGGTTGGAGGACCTCAAGGCGAAAGATGAGGCCTGCCAGGCACGTTACCGGCTGGTGTCGCGCAGCGAGGGCAAGCAGGTGCTCGAGCTGCACGCCCGAAGGTTCGTCCGAAAGCCAAGCGGCACGGCGGACATCGTGGGCACATGCCGCGATGTCACCGACCAGGTGCTGGCCGAGGCGGCGAGGCGGGAGAAAGAGGCGGCCGAGCGCGCCAACCGGGCGAAGACGGAGTTCCTGTCGAGGATGAGTCATGAGCTGAGAACGCCATTGAACGGCATCCTTGGCTATGCGCAATTGCTCCGGCTGCGTGGTGCGCTTTGCGTGGCGGATCGCAAAAGCGTCCAGACGGTGGAGATGTGCGGCAATCACCTGCTGGCGCTCATCAACGACATCCTGGATTTGTCACGCATCGAGATCGGCGGGTTCGAGTTGCACGCGGAGGCCGTCAAGCTGACCCCGTTCCTGCAAACCGTGGCGGACTTGTTCCGCCTGAAGGCGCAGCAGAAGAAGCTGCAGTTCGTCTTTCTCACCGAGGGCTCCTTGCCCGCGACCGTGCGCGCCGACGAACGGCGACTGCTGCAGGTGCTTTTCAATCTCGTGGGCAACGCGATGAAGTTCACCGACCAGGGCGAGGTGCGGCTGACCGTGACGGCCCTGGCGAGTGATTCGGACGAGGCTCATTTGAAGTTCGAGGTCCGTGACAGCGGTGTGGGCATCCGGCCGGAGGACATCGCAACGGTGTTCGAACCATTCAAGCAGGTGGGCGAGGTTTCACGCCGCGCGGAAGGCACCGGACTGGGCCTGACGATCACCCGGGCGCTCGTCCAGCAGATGGGCGGGTCGATCCATGTGGAAAGCGAGCTCGGCCGCGGCAGCCGCTTCTGGTTTGAAATTCGCCTGCCGCTGGCCGAGGAAGGCTCCGTGGTGCAACCGGTATCGGAAGGCGTGAAGGGTTACCTCGGCGAACGCAGGCGGGTGTTGATCGCCGACGATGTGGACGACTGCCGGGGGCTGCTCAGTGACATGTTGTCGTCGCTGGGCTTCCAGACAAGTGAGGCCGCCAACGGCAAGGAGGCTCTCGCGCTCGCGCTGAGCGAGAAGCCTGACCTGATCCTCGTGGACCATGAAATGCCGCTGATGGGCGGTGTGGAACTCATCCGCCGGCTGCGCCGCGAGGCAGCGTCATCGAAGATCCCGATCATTGCGGTGTCCGCAGCGGCCGGCCGCACGGACCGCGAAGAATCGCTGGCCGTGGGCGCGGACGCCTTCCTGCCGAAGCCCGTCAACCTGCAGGAACTGTTGGCGACCATCGGTGCGAAGCTCGCGCTTCAATGGGCTCATTGACGTCGACGGGCGAAAGGTTGCAAAGCTACTGACTCACCGCCGCGAGAACCATTGACCTGCGACGATACGCGCGCAGCCAGATCAATGCCGCCGCAATGGCCACGACTGGAAGCAAGGCGCCGATGTTGAGCCAGCTCCACCCTTGGGTCGTGATCAGCGCGCCGGAGCCGAACGAGGTCAGCGCCATCGTGGTGTAGACGCAGAAGTCCATCGCGGCCTGTGCGGTGGTCTTCTCCTCGGGACGGTACGCCTCGGTGAAGAGTGTCGTTGCGCCGACGTAGAGAAAATTCCAGCCGATGCCCAGCATGAGCAGTGCGGCCACGAACTGCATCAACGCCACGCCGGACAAGGCGACCGCAATGCAAACGGCATAGAGCACGACGCCTGTTGCCATCACGGGCAGCGTGCCGAATCGCTTGATGAGCGAACCGGTGAAAAAGCTCGGCACGAACATGCCGAGGACATGCCATTCGAGCACCAATGCCGTGCTTTGAAAGGGATGCGCGCACCGCGCCATCGCAATGGGGGTGGCCGCCATGAGGAGGTTCATCACGCCGTAGCCCAGGGACCCGGCCAGCACGGCCACCACAAACACCGGCTGCCGAGCGATCTCGCCCAAAGGTCGGTGCGGGCGCGCGGCGCTCGGCGTGGGCAGCGCGGGGAAATTGATGAAGGAAAGCACCATGAGCGCCAGCAAGGCGACGGCAACGAGCGCGGCATACGCGCCTGCAAAGGCCACCGGAAACATGTCTTTGGTGGCGCTCGCCAGGTTGGGGCCTGCGACCGCGCCAAGGATTCCCCCGGCCAACACCCACGAGATGGCCCGCTCCTTGAACGCCGGCGCCACGATTTCCGTGGCGGCGAAGCGATACAGGCCCGCGTTGGCGTTGTAGTACCCCGCGACGACCGTGGCCGCGACGAGCAGCCAGAAGTTCGCGCTCATGGCCGCGTGCGCGCACAGTGCCGTTGACGCCATGGCGACGAACAGCCCCGCCTGAAAGGCACGCTTTCTGCCCCATGCGCGTTGGTGGCGGGCCACCAGGGGCGCAAAGACGGCCCCGCCCACGACGTACCCCATCACGGGCATGGTCGCGAGCCACAGGTTGGGCGCCAAGCTCAGCCCGACCAGCCCGTTGATGGCGATGAAGGTGACGTTGTTCGTGAGGAACAGGCCCTGGCAAATGGTCAGGAGCAAGAGTTGAAGATTCATGGGACCGTTGACGTCGTGGACAAGTGCTTCGTGGCGAGCAGGCGTGGTGGCGATGGAGTGGATGTTGACAACCCGCAGCAGCGTATCAGGGAACGGCGCCTGTTCGCTTGCGAAGCGGGTGGACCTGGGCGGTGCTTGGGGATGCGTTGGCTGAACCGCCGCCGGGCGATTGATGGAGTCGGTCCCGCGTTTCGTCGATCGGCGTGCGCTGAAGGATGGACGCCGGTTCAGCTGCCGTCCGGACCGATCTGCAACGTAGGCCAGTGAACCAGCGAAGGGAGATCAGGAGGACTTCGGGGGAGGCGCGGGGTGTGTCCGTTCGATCCGTCGCTGGCAAGAGATACAACGAGCCGTCCACGGCTCGACGTCCAGTCGAGCGATCGGGATGTCGGTGCCGCAGTCCACGCACTGGCCGTAGGTGCCTTGAGCCAGGCGCTCCTTGGCGCCTGTGATCGCACGCAACTCGCCGATATCGCGTTCTTGTTCCGCGCGCCGAACGGCCCGCCGTGCGCGCTGCTCGGCCTGTTCCCCGGGGTCTTCGATGTAGTCCATTGGCACACCGTCGCGCGCATCGAAATCTTCGCTGGCAAGACGGCGCACCTCGTCACGCAATTGCACCTCGCGTGCATCGAGTTGTGCTCGAAGCCTTCTCAACACGTCGTCCGGAATGAAGCCCATGGCTCTTCCTCAACGCCACAACCCCACGAGTGGCAAACCCGGTGCCCGTGCGCATTGATGCGACGGCCATGGATGCGTGGGAGTTGCCGACCTGGGGGGGGCGGCTCCAGTGCGGCCTCAATCTGTGGCCGGGCATCACTGGTGTGGCTTGCAGCAAAAGTTGCTTGCTCCCTGCTTTCAACGCTCACACCGGGGATGGCGATCGCCGATGCTGTCGCCCCTCAAACACCAGTTCGCATGAAAATCCCTGCTTGTGTTCGAAGCACAGCGTTCCCCCGATCTGGTCGGTGAGCATCTGCACGAGCCGCAGGCCGAGTGAATCGGTGGCCGATGGATCGAAGTCTTCGGCAACGCCGATGCCATCGTCCTTGACGGTCAAGGTGGCCTGATCGCCATTGCACAGGGCGAGCGTGACGTCAATGTGCCCCGTTCGCCCGTTCGGGAATCCGTGCTTGAAGCAGTTGGAGACCAGTTCGTTCAGGATCAACCCCGCCGGAATGGCGCGGTCGATGTCAATCGTCATGGGGGCGGTTCGAACCTGGATTGCGGGATGTGCCTCATGCCCGCCTTGCGAAGCCTGAAGCATGCGGACGAGGCTTTGCACATAGTCGGCGAAGTCCACCTGCGCGAAGTCGTGGCTTTGGTAGAGCTTTTCATGAATGAGCGCCATCGACCGGATTCGGTTCTGGCTCTCTGCGAAGAGTTCCCGCGCCTCGGCGCCTTCGATGCCCGTCGACTGGAGCTGCAGCAAGCTCGAGATCACCTGCAAGTTGTTCTTCACGCGATGGTGAACTTCGCTGAGAAGAACTTCCTTTTCCTTGAGCGCACTTTCCAGCTCGGCACGTTGGCGGCGGCGTTCGGTGATATCGACACCGGTCGAGAAGAAGCCTTTGACCATGCCGTCCATCGCGATGTCGGGGATCAGGCTGCTCTCGATGCAGGCGGAGCGGCCATGAATGTCTTCGGTGAATTCGAACGTGCTCTTTTCGCCTGCAAGCGCCGCGCGGACGTGGCTGATCAGTTCCGGGTTGGCCGCCTGGCCATGGAGTTCATCGAACGTCTTCCCGACGACTTCCTCTCGCGGCCGCGCGAATCTTTCACAATGCCGCTTGTTGACGAATCGGTATCGCATGTCTCGATCGACGTAGGCGATCCGTATGGGCAGGTTGTCGGTGATGTTGCGCAGGAAGGCTTCGGCAGCCTGTATCGATTGGGTGCGCAACTGCAATTCGTTCGCCATGTGGTCGAAGCCGCGGGCCAGATCACCCACTTCGTCCTGGGCTTGACTGTTGCAGCGAACGGCAAGGTTGCCGGCCGCGGCGATGGCGGTGGCCTGTTGAATGGCGCCGATGGGCCTGAGCACTCGGCGCGCAAGCAGCCAGGCAGAGCTTGCAAAGAGCAGCGACAGCAATGCGGGCAATGAAATGGCCGATGTGATGAGTCGGCGTTCGATGATGGCGCGTGCCTCGGTCGCCTGAGACTCCCACTGGAAGGCGGATTCCGAAATGGCCTGTGTTTCGGTGAGAAGCCGGTCGATCAGCAGCTCACTCCGCCTCAACGTCAATGAATCCTGCACGCCGGAGTTCGAGGCACGGATCAGCCCATCAAACAGTTCCGGCAAGGCTTGCAGTGCATCGTGCAGGTCGGCCTGGGCGCCGCGTCCTGGTTCACCCTTGAAACCGAGTTCATGCATCAAGGTCGCGTAACGCCTGCGCCATTGCTGCTCCGCGCGCTCCTCCCGGTGCAGGATGTACTCATGCGTCAAAGC